>ERZ773139.100-NODE-100-length-109843-cov-17.957263_pt1 | contig 109843 bp, 104 predicted proteins | sample MGYA00580854_ERZ773139 | MGnify/ENA primary metagenome ERZ773139 (study PRJEB29015, sample SAMEA2737809) | human gut metagenome | biome: human gut; feature: human-associated habitat; material: faeces | place: China | collected 2012 ...
GTCTGGTGACCGAAGTGGACACCGGCTTCCAGCAGCTGCTTCATGGATACTACTGCCATGTTGGGGGTTCCTCCTTTATTTTGTTATTACCTCCGGGGGCCTCAACCCGGCGCGACCAGGCTTTCGCCACATGGTCGCCGGTCCGCTCCCCGTGCGTAATGCGCGGGTATTATACCAAATGCCCGCGCACTCTGCAAGCCTTTTCGCTCTCTTTTGAAAAAATATTTTGATTTTCCTTGGTTTTTATCCCCAGATACCTCGCCGGGGCTGCCGGTCGCGCCGGATCTCCGCAGCGCCCTCGATGAGAACGATGTCCCCGCCGATGCGGGCAATGGATTCCCACGGGAGAATATAGTCGCTCTCGCGGCCGAACAGCCCGAAAAACCGCGCCGGTCCCGGCACGATGAGCGCCAGCACCCGCCCCGATGTGAGATCGAGGATCGCGTCGCTCACAAAGCCGAGGCGCGTGCCGTCGGAAATATTGATGACCTCGCGGTAACGCAGCTCGGTAAGCCGTACCTCCATGATGTACCACCCCCATAGAGCCTATGGGGGCGGGGCGTTGTCCTATGAAACGAAAATGGCCTTTTTGATCTGCCGGATGGCGTTTTTCTCCAGCCGGGAGACCTGCGCCTGCGATATGCCGACCATCGAGGCGACCTCCATCTGCGTTTTGCCGTCGTAAAAGCGCAGCGAGAGGATGCGCTTTTCCCGCCCGGTCAGACTTCGCATGGCGTCGTCGAGCGCCATGCACTCGATCCAGCTCTCGTCCGTGTTGCGCGAGTCGCGCACCTGATCCATGACCGTGAGACTCTCGCTGCCGTCGGAAAACACCGGGTCGGAGAGACTCACGGGGTCGCTGATCGCGTCGAGCGCGAGAGCGATCTCCTGCCGGGGAATGCCGAGAGAGGCTGCGATCTCCTCCTCGGTCGGCTCGCGGCCGGTCTCGGCGGTGAGCTTTTCGCGCGCCTGCAGAATTTTGTACGCGGTATCGCGCACGCTGCGCGATACGCGCAGGGCGCTGTTGTCGCGCAGATACCGGCGGATTTCCCCGGCGATCATCGGCACGCCGTAGGTGGAAAAGCGCACGTCGTGCGCCTCGGCGTCGAAGTTGTCGATGGCCTTGATGAGACCGATGCACCCGACCTGAAAGAGATCGTCGATGTTCTCCCCGCGGGAGGAAAAACGCTGGATGACGGACAGCACGAGCCGCAGATTGCCCGCGATCAGCTCTTCGCGGGCGGATTTGTCGCCCTGCCGGACGCGCAGCAGCAGCCGGCGCGTGGTGGCGCTGTCGAGCACGGCGAGCTTCGAGGTGTTGACGCCGCAAATCTCTACCTTTCCCTGCATATACAGCAAAACCTCCTCTGGCAAACGTTAGTGTTTCCGCAGAGGAGGTCGTTTTATACATTTTTGGCTTTTTGCACCTTTGTGTTACGGCGCGCCGAGGCGGGCGACGGCGAGACCGGGGCGCGCGGTCCCGGCGGTGTATTTCCAGTCGAACGTGTAGCGGCTCTCGTTCCCGGCGGCGTCGGAGGCCGTGACGGAGATCGTCCATACGCCCTCGGTCAGCCCCTCCGCCGACCACGGGAAATCGCTCTCGCCGTCGGTGACGAGGAAGGTGCTGCGCGTTTCCCCTGTATCCGACGTGAGCGTGATGCTCAGCCCCGCGAGCGTGCCGTTATCGGTGACGCGGTGGTGCAGCGAGAAGCCGGTCTCGGTGATGTCGGTGATCGTGAGCGAGCGGATGGCGGGGCTCGTCGTATCGATGAACACCGTGCCGACGTCGGCAAGCGGGCTTTCGTTTCCGTCCGTGTCGCACGCGGCGGCGCGCACCGCATAATTGCCCTGCCGCCAGATGTCCACGTCGAGCGTGCCGGAGCCGGAGGCGGGGGCGTTGTAGTAGCGCGTGACCCACACGTCGTCGCCCTCGCCGCGTGTATCGACGCGGAAAGCGTTGAGCCCCTTCTCGTCCGTGCCGGAGAGGAAGAGCGAGAAGCCTTTGGAGGTCGCCGCGCCGATGGTCGAGGCCGTCAGCTCGGGCGCGGCCGTGTCGCCGGTGCGCGGCTCTTCGCTGAGCAAGGCGTTGACCGTGCCGCTGCCCGCGATGCCGTCCGACACGAGTCCCTGCTGCGACTGGAAGGCGCGCACGGCCTCGTCGGTTTTGGAGCAGAAGTAGCCGGTGATGTATTTTTCCTCGAGCAGCCCGCGGCGGCAGAGCTCGATCTGCAACACCGTGACGCCCGCACCGATGTACACTCCGCGTCCGTCCGCCATCGACCAGCCGCGCAGCGACGGGTTATAATAGAGCGCGTACACGATCTCGTAGCCGGAGAGAAGGGCGTTATCGTAATTGCCGAGCGCGAGCACCTCCTGCGAGGACGTGATGTGCCACGTTTCACCCGCGGTCGTCGCCGAGGGCTGGAGCGGCTTATAAAGCCCGTAGTCCGCCATGTGGTACACGACGCCGGTCTTGGGGTTGGCGTAGCTCGTTTTGAAATTCGCCCCGAGCCAGTAGTTCGATATATCCATCGCGTTGCCGGAGTTGTGGCCGCTGCATCCGGGGCGGGCGTAGTAGCCGTTCGCCCAGGTGTTATCCCACAGCCGCAGCGCGGCGCGGTAGTAGTAGCGCAGATCGAGCGTCTGGATATCGTAGGCGGAAAGGTCAATGGCATAGTCCTCCGGCCAGCCGGGGGCGGTCTCGGCGTCCCACCAGAAATTCGTGACGCTCCGTCCGTTCCAGAGCAGCGCGCGGCGGAAGGGGCCGGTGTTGGCGTTGGAGTCGTGCAGGCCGATGACCTCCTGATAGCACGCCGGGCGGAAGGCATTCGTCACGATGAGCTTTTCGTCGCCGTAACCAACGTCGCGCGCGAACGTGGCGAGCCGGATGACGAGCTCGCGGTCCGTGCCGTGGAGAATGGCGGCCTTTGCCTCCTCGAGCGACACGGTGGGATCCATGCCGAAATTTGTGCACCAGTTGCTTGCGGCGGTGTCAAAGTCGAAATACGTCACCGCTTCCTCGTAGGAGAGAAAGTCGATCGTGCTGCTTTCTTCCGCACCGTCCTCCCCGTCGGCGGCGAGCGCCGGGAGCGCGCCGAGAAGGAGCGCCGCAAGCAGCGCCGCGGCAAGAGTGCGGATGCCTTGCTTTTTCATAGGCAGAGCCTCTCATATAGAAAGAATATATGAGCAATATACCCGATTTTTTTCCGCGCGTCAACGCCGGGGACTTTCGGCGGGGCGCGGCGTGTGGTATACTGCAGAAAAAGGAAAGGGAGGGACCGCGATGAGACTGCCGGAGGACGCCGCTCGCGCGCTGGAAAAACTGGAGAGCGCCGGGTGGGAGAGCTACGCCGTGGGCGGATGCGTGCGCGATTCCCTGCTCGGCATCGAGCCGCACGACTGGGATCTCTGCACCGCCGCGCCGCCGGAGGCAATGAAAAAGGTCTTTGCCGGAGAGCGCGTGATCGAGACCGGTCTGAAGCACGGCACGCTCACGCTGCTCGCACCGTCCGGCCCTCTGGAGATCACGACGTTCCGCACCGAGAGCGGCTACTCCGACTGCCGCCACCCGGACCGCGTTTCGTTCGTGCGCGACATCCACGCCGATCTCGCGCGGCGCGATTTCACGGTGAACGCCATGGCGTACAGCCCCGTGCGCGGCCTGCGGGACGATTTCGGCGGGCGGGAGGATCTCAGGAACGGTGTCCTCCGCTGCGTCGGCGACCCCGGCGAGCGCTTCCGGGAGGACGCGCTGCGCATTTTGCGCGCGCTGCGCTTCGCGGCGCGGTTCGGTCTGACCATCGAGGAGAAAACCGCCGCGGCGCTGCGGGAAAACCGGGAGCTGCTGCGCAATATTTCCCCCGAGCGTATTTTCTCGGAGCTCAAAGGCATCCTCTGCGCGCGCGGCGCGGGGGAGATGCTGCTCGCCTTCCCGGAGGTGTTTTTTGTGATCCTCCCGGAGCTTGCGCCGATGCGGGGCTTTGATACGCGCCGCCCGCAGAACCACTGCTGGGACGTGTGGGGCCACACGGCGCACGCCGTGGACGCCATCGCGCCCGAGAGCGTCCTCCGGCTTACGATGCTCTTTCACGACAGCGGCAAGCCGGAGACGTTCCGGTATGACGCACAGGCCGGATTCGGCCGCTTCCCCGGCCATCCGGCGGTAAGCGCGCGCATTGCGGACGCGGCGCTGCGGGCTCTGCGCTGCGACAATGCCGCGCGAGAGCGGGTGGTCACGCTCGTGGAAAACCACGAGATGCGCACCGGCCACGGCAAAAAGGACCTGCGCCGCCTGCTGGCGAAGATCGGGGAGAAGAATATGCACGATCTGCTGCTCGTCCGGCGCGCGGACGCGGCGGCGCACGCGCCCGAAGCCGCCGCGCGGCTGACCGCGCTCGCGGACGAGGACGAGCGGATCTTACATGAGATCACCGCCGAGCGGGGCTGCCTGCGCGTCAAGGACCTCGCCGTGAGCGGGAACGATCTTCTGGCGCTCGGCCTGAAACCGGGGGCGGCGGTGGGGGAGACGCTCTCCCGGCTGCTCGATCTTGTGCTGGACGAAGAGGTGCCGAACGAAAAGGAAGCGCTGCTCGCCGCGGCGCGAAAGGAGATGCAGACGCATGAATGAAGTGAAGATCCAATGGCTCGGCCACTCGTGCTTTTGCATGGAGTATCGGGAATACTCCATCGTGACCGACCCCTATGAGGACGGGTACGTCCCCGGCCTTGCGCCGCTTTGTCTGAGTGCCGGCGCCGTATACTGCTCGCACGGCCACGGCGACCACAGCGCCGCGGCGTGCGTGAAGCAGACCCGGGAGAAAGCGCCACCCGATTTTTCCGTGCAGGAATTTGCCGTGCCGCACGACCACCACGGCGGCGCGCGCCGCGGGATGAACACGATCCGGCAATTTTGCTTCGGCTCGCTGCGCGTTGTCCACATGGGCGACACCGGCTGCATGCCGGAGGAGAGCGCCCTTGCCGCGCTGCACGGGTGCGATGCGCTGCTCTTGCCCATCGGCGGGTACTATACGGTGGACGCGGAAGAAGCGTTTGCCATCGCGGAGAAGATCGCGCCGCGCTGCATCGTGCCGATGCACTACCGCGGCGAGGACTTCGGCTATGACGAGCTCGGCACGCTCGACGCGTTCACCGCGCTTTTTGCCGCGGAGGAAGTACACTTCCTGAAAAGCGATACGTTCACGCTCACGGCGGCAGAGCCGCGCGGCGTCATCGTGCCGCAGCTCGAAAATGCAGAAAAGACGGACAGCGTATGAAAAGTCCCCCGATGAACACGGGATCTCAGCGTTTGAAAGGATAGTTTCTTTATTGCGCTTGCCGGGAGGGGAGAAGGCGATTCTTCGGCTTTTTATTCCGGGACGAATGAATGAAAAAGCTCGCCGGGGGGATATTCCCTCCGGCGAGCTTGGTTATGCGATAAGCTATCTCAATCGAGCGTCAGCTCGTCCGGCAGCCAGCAGCCGTCCGGGAGCGTCCTGTGACGGAACACCTGCCCGCAGCGGGCGGGAACCTTCGCTTCGTGGAACCGGAAAAGCAGCTCGTCCTCGCCGGTTTTCGTGAGGATCTCCAGCTTGCCCGCCGGGTGGGACAGGCAGTATTTAACGGCCTTGTCCATGCCGCTTATGAGCCGCTTGGCGTTCTCAACGATCTCGATGCCCCGCTCCATCGGCACCTGGAACATGTTTTTCACGCCTGTCACGGGACGGCACTGGAAAATGTAGTACGGCAGGCATCCGATGGCGGTGAGCGAGGCGAGCAGCTCACCGAGCACTGCGGGATCGTCGTTCACGCCGCGCAGCAGCACGGTCTGGTTGCGCACGATGCATCCGGCACGGCGCAGTGCGGCGACCGCAGCGGCGGATTCCGGCGTGATCTCCCGCGGGTGGTTGAACTGCGTCACAACGAAGATCGTTTTCCGCGCTGTATAGCGCGCGAGCGTTTCGCAGAGCGCCTCGTCGATCCGTTCCGGCCAGGTGACGGGCGTGCGTGTGCCGAAGCGGATGTAGTTCAGATGGCCGATGGGCGTGAGCGCGTCGAGATAGCGCGCGATCGTCTCGTTGCTGTTGAGGAACGAATCGCCGCCGGAGAGGAGCACGTTCGTGATCTCCTCATGCTCGCGGATGTATCCGGTCACGCGCTCAAAGTTCGCCGCGATCTCCTCGTCTGTCAGCCCCACGAGGCGCTTTCGGAAGCAGTGGCGGCAGTACATGGCGCATCGGTTCGTTGTGAGCACCATGGCGGTTTGCAGGTATTTGTGCTGGAGGCCGGGGACGCGCGTGTTGGACTGCTCGCCGCTCGTATCAAACGAGCCGCCTTCCTCCTCTTCGATCGGCGCGGGCACCGCCATTTTCCGGATCGGATCGTCCGGGTCGTTCGGGTCGATCAGCCCCAGATAATAGGGCGTGATGCACATGGGGTAGCGGTCTGCCACCGCCTGTACGGCGGCAAGCTCTTCGGCTGTCATGGGCAGCTTTTCCGCAAGCTGCGCGGCTGTCGTGATCCACATTGTCGTCGTTCTCCTTTTCCAATATAATGAGTTCCATTAAATTGTATCGGATGCCATCCCGCCGCGTCAAGATGACAAATGCGGGAAACCGTTTCAGGAAAACGTATTTTTAACGTTTTATTTGCGGATCTTATGCGGAAAAAAGCAAAAAGCAGACCGGAGCGGGTCGGAAGGGGGATTCCGGCCTGCTCCGGTCTGTCTGAAGAGAAGGAGAAAAGCAGCAATGAAGGTATCCTCAAAGGAGAATTATTCTCTGCAAAAAAATAATATAGCATACCCATCCGAAAAAAGCAAGCTCTTTTTGAAAATAAATAAGAAAATCGAATGTATTTATAAAATTGCGGGAAATGATGCACACATTTGGCGCAGGACGCAGGACGGGGGCTGCGGACGGCTGAAAAACGCAATTTCCTAAGTTCGTACTTGCAAAAAAAGAGAAGCATCGGTATAATGAAATGCACCGGGCCCTTTGCGGGAACCGGAACATTCGCATTTAAATAAATATCAAGTAAAAGTAACAGGAGGGACCCCTCATGGATAAACTGCGGCAGGAGCTTTCTTCGCTCCATATTGAGAAGGCGCTCGACATCGCCACGCGCGACGGCGCGTTCGCCAAGGAAATGTACGCCGGGTTCGGCAGCTGCAAGGAGATCGTCGCGCTCGACCGCTCCGACAAGATGTTTGAAAAGGGGAGAGAGAAGTGCGCCGGTATGCCGGTGAACTTTGTTATCGGCGACGCGTGCCATATGGATTTTGAGGATAATACCTTCGATGTCGTCGGCATCGGCAACTCCCTGCACCACATCCCCGATCTCGCGGCGCTGCTCGCGGAGATGAAGCGCGTCGTGAAGCCCGGCGGACTCATTATCCTCAGCGAGATGTACAACGACGGCCAGCCCAAGGCGAGCCTCACGCACTGGATCCTCCACGATATCGACTGCACGATGCACACCATCGACGGCATTTACCATCACCCGACGTACTCGAAGAGCGAGATCCTCTGGCTCGCGCGCAACGCGGGGCTGACTGTGGAGAAGACGCTCTGCGATCTCATCGACGATCCCAAGGTCGTCGCCAAGCTGCGCGAGCGCATCGCCGCCGTGCCGGAAAATCTCAAGAAATACGAGGGCAACCCGGCGCATGCCTTCCTCGCGGCCGAGGCCGCGTGGCTCAACGAGGAATATGAGGCGAACGGCGTTACCTCCGCCGAGCAGCTCGTCGCATTCTGCCGCAAGTAAAAAAACCGAAAGGAAGAACATATCCATGCTCAAAAACGCCTACCTCCAGCGGGTATACGATCAGGTGCTCGCGCGCGACCCCAACGCCCCGGAGTTCCACCAGTGTATCCGGGAATTTCTCGAGAGCCTTGAGGGCATCGTGGATAAGCACCCCGAGTGGGAGCGGAACGCCATTCTTGAGCGCTTCGTCGAGCCCGACCGGATCATCACGTTCCGCGTCACATGGGTGGACGATGCCGGAAAGGTGCAGGTCAACCGCGGCTACCGCGTGCAGTACAACTCCGCCATCGGCCCCTACAAGGGCGGACTGCGCTTCCATCCGTCGGTCAACCTCTCGGTCATGAAGTTCCTCGGCTTTGAGATGAATCTCAAGAACGGCCTTACGACGCTGCCCATCGGCGGCGGCAAGGGCGGCTCGGACTTCGACCCCCACGGCAAGAGCGAGAACGAGATCATGCGCTTCTGCCAGGCGTTCATCACCGAGCTTTACCGTCACATCGGCCAGTTTACCGACGGCCCCGCCGGGGATATCGGCGTCGGCAGCCGCGAGATCGGCTATATGTTCGGCCAGATGAAGCGCATCACCAACCAGTTCGACGCCGCGACGCTCACCGGCAAGCATCTCTCCTACGGCGGCTCGCTCGTGCGCACCGAGGCCACCGGCTACGGCATCTGCTACTTCACCGACGAGGTGCTCCACCACCAGCTCGACACCTCCTTTGAGGGCAAGACCGTCATCGTCTCCGGCAGCGGCAACGTGGCGACCTACGCCGCGGAAAAGGCCATGCAGCTCGGCGGTAAGGTCGTGTGCATGTCCGACTCCAACGGCTATGTCCACGATCCCGACGGCATCAAGCTCGATCTCATCAAGGACATCAAGCAGAACCGCCGCGCGCGCATCAAGGTCTATGCCGACGAGGTGCCGGGCGCGACGTATCACGAGGGCTGCCGCAATATCTGGGATGTGCCGTGCGACGTGGCGCTCCCGTGCGCGACGCAGAACGAGGTGGACGTGGCCGAGGCGAAGAAGATCCTCGACGGCGGCGCCATGATCCTCACCGAGGGCGCGAACATGCCCTGCACGCTCGAGGCCGTTGCCATGCTGCAGGCGGCGGGCATCCCCGTCGGCCCGGCCAAGGCGGCGAACGCCGGCGGCGTTTCGACCTCCGCGCTCGAAATGACCCAGAACAGCATGCGCCTGGGCTGGACGTTCGAGGAAGTGGACGAGCGGCTGCACAACATCATGCGCGGCATTTACAAAGCCGCTTACGACGCCTCCGTCGAGGCCGGACAGCCCGGAAATCTTGTCGTCGGCGCAAACATTGCGAGCTTCCTCAAGATCGCGGACGCGATGCTGCATCAGGGTATTGTGTAATATCATGCAACAACCGAGCCGCCGGTACGACATGTCGTACCGGCGGCTTTGACGTTAGCGTCGATTGACAAGGGCACACGCGGTTCTGCCGGGCGGAAATGCCCTCATACGGCGTCAAAGCCCTTGAGAATACACAAAGTATTCTCTGCGGCCTTTTCCTTGTCTGCGAGCATTTCTGCTCCGGCAGAACTGCTTCGCATCGGACAGCCTTGGATTTTCGAGGGATTTTTGTTCTTTTGGACGCAGGCGGGCTGTCGCCCGCCAAGGAGAAAAGGGCAAAAAGCACCGAAAGGACTGGCTGTCCGACGTGCGTGCCCTTGTTAATCGACGCTTTTATTTAAGAAAACTATATTTCTTTCAGGCGCGAAAGATCTTCTTTTGTGTCGGTGTCGAAGAGCTCTTCCTCCGGCAGTGGAACGGTCAAAACCGCCTCCGGATGGGCACGGATGACGCGCTTTCCGCCGCGGTCCCCCTCGAGCGCGGCAAGCTCCGGAAAATAGGCTGCCGGGAACAGGCAGGGATTGCCGAGCCGCCCGTCCGCGCCTTCCGGCGCGATGATCCTTTCGGGGTGCGCCGCGCCCGCTTCGAGGATCCGGAGCACGCTTTCTTTCCGGAGGAGCGGCTGGTCACAGACGAGAAAAAGCACGGCGCTGCAAGGCTTTACTGCCTCAAGACCCAGCCGGATGGAGAGAGAAACGCCCTTCTCCGGGGCGCTGTTGCGCACGGCGAGAAAGCCGCGCCGCTCGCTCTCGGCGAGAATATCCTCACAGCCGGACACGACCGCGACGCGCGAGAAAAGCTCCTTTGGCAGAACGTTCATCGCGCGCTCGAAAAGACGTTCGCCGCCAAATTCCGCGAGCAGCTTTCCGCCGCCGAAGCGCGAGCCCGCTCCCGCGGCCAGCAGGACGCACGCGACGGCGCGCATATCCATTTTGTTATCCATTTTCGCCCTCTTTTCCGGCATGATGCCGCTTTGTGCGGCATACAAACTGTAGAAGTATTATGCAAAAAAAGACGACAAATTGCAATAGTTGTCAAAATGGTTTTACCGAATGTTTATTCTGCACAAAATCAAGATGCGATTTTCGGCGAATATTAGACCCTTCGCTACAGTTTGGATATGAATACGGCAAATTTCATACAAATAATGTATTTGAAAAAAATAGGGGTTTGCGATAATAATATATACGAGAGATTATCCAACGCATGGGATAGGTATACATTATTAAAAGGAGAGCGTGACATGCTGAAAATCAATCAGGAAAAATGCAAGAAGTGCCAGATTTGCGCGAAAAACTGCCCCATCGGTGCGATTGCCGTTGAACCGGGTGCGGACGGCAAGAAAGTCGTCAGCATCACGAACATGTGCGTTGAGTGCAACGTCTGCCGCCGCGTCTGCCCGTTCGGTGCCATCGACGGCGCCGAGAAGACCGAGGGCATGGTGCAGTGCCATTCCTGCTCCATCCAGTGCAAAGTTCCCGTTGGCTCCACCGGCGCCTGCAAGCGCTACACCAACGAGGGCGGCCGTCTGGTCCGCAACCGCGCTCTCGTCGTAGAGGGCAAGCCCCAGATCGAGATCGATCCGAGAATTGCCAAGCCCGTCATCACCGCTGTCGGCGCGGGCACCAACTACCCCTGCATCCGTCCGGCTCCGCACATCGTCTGCGAGAAGCGCGACGGCGTTGACGTTGTCACCACCGTCACCGAGGCTCCGCTGAGCTACTCCGGCGTTCTCGTCAAGCTCGACACCAACACCTACATCGGCGAAGAGGGCGACACCGTTTACTGCGAAGGCAAGCCCGTCGGTCTCGTACATACCGAGGAGTACGGCTCCAAGATGATCTACGTCGGCGGCGCGAACCGTCTGACCGCGAAGGACGGCGGCTTTGCCACCGCCCGCACCATTGTCGCTCTTGCCAACGGCGAGAAGGTCGAGCTGACCGTCAAGACCGCCGACCACGAGACCGGCAAGCCCAAGATGATCAAGATCGTCTGCCAGCAGGGCGTCGCTCCCATCATCAACGGCACGCAGGAGACCACCATGCGTATCGGCTGCGGCAGCGCCACCATCGGCCTGCTCGCCGACGTCATGAAGGAGTGCGTGGACGAGTGCATCGTCATCGACCACCACGTCACCGGCCTCTTCAGCGAGCATCTCGCCGGCAAGGAAGTCGGCATGACCTGGTCCGGCGTTATCCCCAACGCCACCAAGAGCACCGTCGGCCGTTACTTCGGCGGCCACGGCGACGGCATCGGAGGCACCGTTCTCCAGACGCCGCGCGACGCCATCAAGAGCGTTGACATGAGCATTGCCCATGCCGGCATGACCATCCTTGTCACCAACACCACCGGCGAAGTCGGCGCCCTCTTCGAGGTCCAGGCCGACGGCGACGTGAAGGAGATCCCGATGAGCGAGAAGGCGCAGCGCGTCGTCGATGCCATCAAGAGCAACTGCCAGGGCTCCAACACGAGCGTTATGTACTGCGGCGGCACCGGCGGCTCCGCCCGCGGCGGCGTCTGCCACCACCCGATCGCCATTACCGAGGCCGTGCACGCCGGCAAGGCGCACCTGACCATCGGCGGCGCTCCCGCTTACGTTTACCCCGGCGGCGGCATCAACTTCATCGTTGACACCGCGAAGGTCGTCAACCACGCCTTCACCTGGGTGCCCACCCCGGCGACCGTCGCCCCCGTGGAGTACACCATGACGAAGGAAGACTACGCGAAGATCGGCGGCCACATGAACTGCATCAAGAACGTCGAGGACTTCCCCGAGTATCAGAAGCACTGATGGACGAAGCCTTCCGCATCCTGGATGACGGGCGCGTATTCTTTGATTACGGCCCGGCGTCCATGGTGGTGACCGCCCGGCGCGGAGACGAAAACCTCAGTGATCTGGCGGCGTCGGCTTTCCCGTTTCTGCGCGACTCGCTCTCCGAGATCGCCGGGGCGCTGCCCATATTGCGGCAGTACCCGGACGGCATGGATTATTCCGAACTCACCGGGCTGCCCCGCGTCATGGCGGAATCGGTCCTTGCGACCGGCGAGCCTACGCTCACGCCTATGGCGGCCGTTGCCGGAACGGTGGCGGACGCCATGGCGGACTGGCTCTTCGCCCGCGGCGCGGATCTCGTTGCCGTGAATAACGGCGGCGACGTGGCGCTGCGGCTCGGCGAGGGACGCTCCATCCGCATGGGCATATTGCCCGATCTCAACGGCCGCGTTACGGAGATCGTGGAGATCCGCGCGGAGGACGGCATCGGCGGCGTGTGTACGAGCGGTCTCGGCGGGCGGAGCCTCACGCGCGGCATCGCCGGAGGCGTCACGGTCTTTTCCCGGCGGTGCGCTCTCGCGGACGCCTGCGCCACGCACATCGCAAACTGCTCCTACATCGAATCGCCGCGGGTACATACCTGTCTCGCCGGAGAGATCGAGCCGGAGAGCGACATTGCCTCGCTCCGTATCGTCACGGCCGTCGAGCCGCTTCTCCCGGAGGAGAAAAAGCGCGGTCTCATGCAGGTGTATGAGGAGACGGAGCGCCAGTGGAAAAACGGCAATCTCGTCCGCGTATACGCGGATATCCAGGGCGAGCGTCTCACGTTCGAGCGCAGCGCGCAATAACATTCGGCAACAATAACTTGCAAATATTTTAAAGGAGATCTTTTCCAATGAAAGTCGGTTTTATCGGGCTGGGCCGTATGGGCGGCCATATGTGCAGCAACGTTATCAAGGCTGGTTTTGAGACCTACGTGAGCGACCTTGTTCCCGCTCTCGTCGAGCAGAAGGTCGCCGAAGGCGCCATCGGCTGCAAGGACAACCTCGAAGTCGCCGCCAACATGGACATCGGCTTCACCATGCTCCCCAACGGCGCGATCGTCGAGGCCGTTATGTGCGGCCCCAAGGGCGTTCTCTCCCACTGCAAGCCCGGCACCATCATCGTTGACATGTCCTCCGTCGCTCCCGGCACCACCCAGAAGATGGCGAAGATCGCCGCCGAGCACGGCGTGAAGTACATGGACGCTCCGGTTTCCGGCGGCACCATCGGCGCGCAGAAGGGCACGCTGACCATTATGTGCGGCGCGGACGAGGAGACCTTTGAGAAGGCCAAGCCCGTTCTCGAAGCCATCGGCAAGCGCATCATGCGCATCGGCGGCACCGGCATGGGCGACGCGATGAAGATCGTCAACAACATGCTGCTCGGCGCGAACATGGCCTCTCTCGCCGAAGCTCTCGTGCTCGGCGCGAAGCTCGGTCTGGACAACAAGACCATGTACGACGTTATCTCCACCTCCTCCGGCAACAGCTACGTTGTCGATGCGAAGATGAAGAAGTTCATCATGCCCGACAAGTTTGAGCCGGGCTTCGCGATGGACGTGCAGTACAAGGACCTGACCCTCGCGCAGGAAGCCGCCCGCGGCGTCAAGATGCCCATCCCGATGAGCGCCACCTGCACCGCCGTTTACGAGCAGGCCCGCGCCGCCGGCTACGGCATGGAAGATATGTCCGCCGTCATCAAGCTCTGGGAAAAGCTGATGGGTGTTGAAATCCGCGGCGAACTGGAGTAAAATTAAAATAAAGTATTCTAACCGGGACGGGCGGCACTGCCGCCCGCTCCGGCGGAGAAAAAGCAGCGAAAGCAGCACATTTAGAAGGGGGAAAACCGCGCATGAGACCATTTGATTTCTACGCACCTACCACCGTGGTCGAGGCGCTCACTCTGCTGGATCAGTATAAGGACAGCGTCGCCTGCATCGCCGGCGGCACCGACCTTACGCTGGAGCTCAACGAGTGGAAGGCACAGCCGGCTGTCGTTATCGACCTGAAGAAGCTCAAGGAGCTTGATTACATCAAGGTCGAGAACGGCATCGTCCGGATCGGTGCTCTTACTTCTCATGCAGAGGTAGCGGCCAACGACATTATCCGCGAGAATGTCCACATTCTCTACGACGCCTGCCGTCAGGTGGGCTCGCCCCAGATCCGCAACCTCGCAACGCTCGGCGGCAACATCTGCCAGTCTTCCGTGGCGGGCGACGGTCTGGCCGCGTGCGTCACGCTCAACGCCGACGTTACCATCAAGAGCGTTCGCGGCGAGCGCACGATCAACATCAACGAATTCCTTTCCTCTCCCGACCGCAAGCGCAACATCCTGCAGCCGGACGAGCTCATGACCGAGGTCTCGTTCCCGCTGCCCGATACGAAGCACACCGCTACCGCGTTTTATAAGCTGGGCAAGCGCCGCGCGCTCGCCATCAGCGTCATCGGCGGCGGCATGGTCGTGACGGTCGATGATAACGGCGTTTGCACCTACTGCTCCATGCGGGCGGGTGCCATGGCGCGTTATCCGCAGCGCTACAAGAGCTGCGAGGAGTATCTCGTCGGCAAGAAGCTCAGCTGGGAGACCATGCTCGGATGCCTGCCGATCATGCACGATCAGGTTTACGAAGCGAATAAGTCCCGTCCCTCTGTGTTCTACAAAAAGGAGAGCATCCAGGGTGTGTACAAGCACCTGTTCGCCGATGTGCTCCGCAAACTGAATATCGAGGAGGTGCAGGGATTTTGAAAAAGATCACCATTCATTTCACCGTTAACCACGAGCCGGTGACCGTCGAGGTCGAGCCGAACCACCGCCTGATCGACGTGCTGCGCAACAACCTTGGCCTCACGAGCGTCAAGGAAGGCTGCAGCGAAGGCGAGTGCGGCGCCTGCACCGTGATCTACAACGGCGAGCCCGTGACGAGCTGCTGCATTCTGGCCGGACAGGCCGACGGCGCGGACATCATCACGCTCGAGGGCGTCAGCAAGGACGGCCAGCCCGACGTGGTGCAGCAGGCGTTCATGGACGCCGGCGCCGTGCAGTGCGGCTTCTGCATCCCCGGCATGATCCTCACCGCCGAGGCTTTTCTCAAGAAGAACCCCAACCCGACGCGCGATGAGGTCAAGCTCGCCATCAGCGGCAACCTCTGCCGCTGCACCGGCTATGCCAAGATCAATGACGCTGTGCTTCTGGCCGCTGCCAGAATGCGCGGAGAGGAGGCCGAAGCATGAGAGACGTAGCTATCCTCGGCCGTGACCATATCAAGGTCGACTCGCTCGACAAGGTGCTCGGCCGCGCGAAGTTTGCCGCGGACTATTACATGCCCGACATGCTCTATGGCGGCGTGTTCCGCAGCACCGTTCCCCACGCCTACATCAAAAAGCTGAATCTCGAGAAGGCCCGCGCGCTGCCCGGCGTCGCCGCCGTCCTCGACCATACCGCCATCCCCGGCAAGAACCGCTTCGGCATCATCGTCAAAGACGAGCCCTGCCTTGTGGACGACAAGGTGCGCCGCTACGGCGACGCCATCGCCGTTGTCGCGGCGGAGACCCCGGAGATCGTACAGGAAGCCATGCAGCTCATCGAGGTCGAATACGAAGAGCTGCCCGTCATCAACTCCTACGAGAGCGCGATGGCGGAGGGCGCGATCTGCGTCCACGGCACGACGAACGTCCATGCCAAGAAGCACATGGAGTTCGGCAATGTGGACGAAGCCTGGAGCAAGTGCGATGTTATCGTCGAGAACACCTACTCCACCCACGTCCTTTCCCACATGTTCATCGAGCCGGATGCCGGCATCGCCTACTATGACGAGAAGGGCATCATGACGGTCATCGCTTCCACGCAGAACCCCCACTATGACCGCAACGAGGTCGCCGGCATGCTTGGCGTTCCCCAGAACCACGTCCGCTGCATCCAGCCCACCACGGGCGGCGGCTTCGGCGGCAAGCTCGATATCGGCGTGCAGCTGCACTGCGCGCTGCTCGCGCACTACACCAAGCGCCCCGTGAAGATCGTCCGCTCCCGCGTGGAGTCCACGATGATCTCCTCCAAGCGTCACCCGATTACGACCCATGTCAAGACCGGCGCGACGAAGGACGGCAAGCTCGTGGCTGCGCAGTATGAGCTCACGTGCGACGCCGGTGCTTACGGCTCCTACGGCCCCGCCGTTATCGGCCGTTTCCCGGTCCACGCCGTCGGCCCCTACGACTGCCCGAACGTCCGTCTGGACGCGGTATTTGCTTACACCAACAACCCGATGTGCGGCGCGTTCCGCGGATTCGGCGTGCCGCAGGCCGCCGTTGTCCACGAGGGACAGATGGACGCTCTGGCCGCGGCTCTGCATATGAGCCCGCTGGAGATCCGCCGCATCAACGGCCACCACGTCGGCTCGACGATCCCGACCGGCCAGACCCTCACCGAGAGCGTCGGCTATCAGGACACGCTCGCCGAGGCGATCAAGAAGGCCGAGGAAGTCATGCCGGACGCCCTTGAGCGTCTCGACCCGGATTGGAGGCCGCAGATATGAAATTGAGAGGAACAGGCGTCGGCAGCATGTTCTACGGCGTCGGCAACACCGGTCTTCCGAACCCGGCCGCCGCGTTCTGCGAAGTTCTGCCCGACACCAGCGTTAACGTCACCATCGGCGCGGCCGACATCGGCCAGGGCGTCGCGAGCGTTGCCGCGGCGATCGCCGCCGAAACGCTCGGTCTTGAGTTTGAAAACATCCACGTCACCTGGGCGGACACCATGATCGCCCCCGAAGGCGGCGCGACATCCGCCTCCCGCCAGACGTTCATCACCGGCAACGCCGTGAAGAATGCCTGCACCAACGCGATGGGCGAGCTCAAGCGCACCGCTTCCGAGTTTCTGAACGTCCCGCAGGAAGAGCTGATCTTCCGCCACCGCGAGATCTACAGCTCCAAGGATGCATCCAAGAAGATGACCTATCCCGAGCTCATGGGCGCGATGGGCAAAAATGGCCGTCTGGCCGTCGGCGCGGGCTACTACAACCCGAAGACCACCTATCTGAACCCGGCCGACATGTCCGGCGTTCCGTATGAGGTCTACTCCTACGCCACCTGCATCATCGAGGTCGAGGTCGATACCGACACCGGCGAAGTGCAGCTTCTCAAGTGCGTTTCCGCGCACGACGTCGGCACGCCGGTCGGCGTGAAGATGTGCGAAGGCCAGATCGAGGGCGGCACCGCCATGGGCACCGGCTTCGTCATCAGCGAGAAGATCGAGATCGACCCGAAGACCTGCGCGATCAAGAACCCCTCGCTCAGCAAGTACATCATCGAGTCCAGCATGGATGTTCCCGAGGTGTACCCGATCGTTGTGTGCAGCGACGGCGACGCCGCTCCGTACGGCGCCAAGGGCATCGGCGAGCCGGCGCTCATCCCGAGCATCCCCGCGACGATGGCCGCCATCGGCAACGCGCTCGGCGTCAAGTTCCACCACACCCCCGTCCTCGCCGCCGACATTGTGAAGGCGTGGAAGGACAAGCAGGCAGCGGAGGCTGCCGCCAACTAAGGTTGAAAGTACACCCCTAAGGTACTTTTTAACAATAACTCATCGGCCGCGTCGTACGCGGCGCGGCCAGCTTACCAAGCAATAAGGAACCGCGCACGTCCCTCTTCGGGCAATTCGCAGCTGCCCGAAACCACACACAAGTAAACGCTCAACGAATGTTGCAATCAACATTAAATTAAGGGAGGCACTTTAATTAATGGCAAACAACAACACCGAGCTTAAGGGATGGGCTAAGTACTGCAAAGAGCAGAACATTGAGTTCTCCACGAAGCGCATTTTTATCGACGGCCTGGGCGGCATGGCTCACGGTCTGTTCGCGTCTCTGCTGATCGGCTGCATCATCAACACGATCGGCATGTACGTTCCCCTGCTGAAGGACATCGTTGTCAACCCCTGGATGTCCGATAAGCTCGCCGGCGAGAACCTTCTCATCGCCAGCAAGACCGCTGCTTACGCCGTGCAGGGCGCCGCTATGGCCGCTGCTATCGCGTACAGCATGAAGGCTCCCCCGTTCGTCATGTACTCCACGCTGGCCGTTGGCTTCGCTGCCAATGCCCTCGGCGCGCAGGGCGGCCCTCTCGCCGTGTTCTTCGTCGTCGTCATTGCCGTGTTCTTCGGCAAGCTGGTCTCGAAGCGTACCCCGATCGACATCATCGTGACCCCGTTCGTTACGATCGTTTTCGGCGTTCTGTTCGCTTTCCTGATCGCTCCCCCGATCGGCAAGGGCGCCGTCCTTCTTGGCGACCTCGTCATGAAGGCGACCGCTCTCCAGCCCTTCTGGATGGGCATCCTCGTCTCCGCTCTCATGGGCATCATCCTGACCCTCCCCATCTCCTCCGCCGCTATCTGCGCCGGTCTTGGTCTGGTCGGTCTCGCCGGCGGCGCCTGCGTTGCTGGCTGCTCTGCTCACATGGTCGGCTTCGCTGTTGCGTCCTACCGTGAGAACGGCGTGCAGGGTCTCCTTTCTCAGGGCCTCGGCACCTCCATGCTCCAGGTTCCCAACCTGGTCAAGAAACCCATCCTCTGGCTGCCCCCCGTGGTCGCTTCCATCGTGAACGGCCCGCTCGCCACCTGCCTGTTCAAGCTCCAGATGAACGGCGCTGCCATCAACTCCGGCATGGGCACCTCCGGCCTCTGCGGCCAGATCGGCCTCATCACCGGTTGGGCGGCCCCCGTGTGCGAAGAGAACGCTGCTCTCGGCGTTGACTTCGCTGCCGCCACTGCCAGCCCGGCTCTGAACTGGATCGGCCTCGTCGTCTGCTCCTTCGTGATCCCCGCTCTTGTCAGCTGGCTCGTCAGCGAGCTCATGCGCAAGAAGGGCCTCATCAAGGAAGGCGACTACGCTCTCGATCTGTAATCCTAACAGGCACAAAACTCTACTTACTCCCGGGGCAAGCTGCAGCTCCGAGGTAAGCACAGCTCGTGCGCGGATTTTTTAGAAAAGGCGTTGAGTTATTCAATATTCGCCGGTTCCCGGCGCCTTGTGCGCCGGGAATTGAGCGGATAAACTTAGGGAATCAAAAGTCGGCTCCCCAGCCACAGTTTGACCGGGGAACCAGGGGTTTTCTGCACGGTAAGGGCGTTCGTCCTTCCGGGCACACCCCTGCCGCGACAGAAAAACCCTTTGGACAGGGCTGCTGCCATATCCCGGATGTGCGGATGGCGGCGGAATGTCCGCGTGTACTCTGGCAAAACGCTCCCGGCGCAGAACTGCGCAACGCCGGGGGAGTTGGGCAAACACACAATTTAATTGCTGCGCGCAGCAGCAGAAGGGAGTTTACCATGGCTACTCTGGTAATTAAGAACATCGGTAAGATCGTTTCCGGTGACATTGACCACCCCGTTCTTGAGGGCAGCGTCATCGTCATCAACGAGAACCTCATCGAGGCGATCGGCGGCGAAGAACTCCTCGCCAACGTCGGCGACGCGACCGTCGTCGATGCCAACGGCACCACCGTCACCCCGGGTCTTTGGGACACGCATGTGCATGTCTCCACGGCGGACGGCTACGGCACCCGTCAGAAGACCTTTGGCTTCATTGAGAGTGCGAAAAACGGCGGCGTGACCACTATGATCTCTGCCGGCGAATGCCATATCCCCGGCCATCCGAAGGGCGACCCCGTCTACACCAAGGCGCAGGCCATTGTCGGCCACAAGTGCTTTGCCAAGGGCGTTTCCGGCGTGAAGGTCGAAGGCGGCGGACTGATCCTCGAGAAGGGTCTGGTCGAGAAGGACTTCGAAGACCTCGCCAAGGAAGGCGTCTGGGTCGTCGGTGAGATCGGCCTCGGCACCGTCAACAACCCCGAGACTGCGGCTCCCATGGTCGAGTGGGCCCACAAGCACGGCTTCAAGGTGCAGATGCACACCGGCGGTACTTCCATCCCCGGCTCCTCCACCGTTACCGCGGACGACGTCATCAAGACGAAGCCCGACGTTGTTTCCCACATCAATGGCGGCCCGACCTCCATTCCTCTGCACGAAGTTGACCGCATCATGGACGAGACCACGTTCGCGATGGAGATCGTGCAGTGCGGCAACCCGAAGACCGCTCAGTACGTCCTCAACCGCGCTGCCGAAAAGGGCCAGCTCGGCCGCGTGATCTTCGGCAACGACGCTCCGTCCGGCACGGGCATCATTCCTCTGGGCATCATGCGCAACATCAGCTTCGCCGCTTCCATGACCAACATCGCCCCCGAAGTCTGCGTCGCCATGGCGACCGGCAACCCGGCGAAGGTCTACACGAAGCTCAACCGCGGCGTCATCGCCCCGGGTAAGGAAGCCGACCTGCTGATCATGGACACCCCGATGGGTTCCGTCGGCAAGGACGCCATGGAAGCTTTTGCCGCCGGCGATATTCCGGGCCTGTCCTACGTCATCATTGACGGCAAGATCAACGTCAAGAAGTCCAGCAACACTCCTCCTGCGTCGAGAAAGCCCTGCTGAGCCTTGCTCGCACAGAAGCCCAACTCATTTAGCTATTAATTTTTAATAGGAGGATATACCAATGAAAGAGCCTAAGATTCGCAAGATCGTTACCAACCTCGAAGAAGTGTTCTACGAGGGCGGCGCTGAGAAGCCCGTGGAGACCAACTCCGGCCGCAAGTCCATCAAGACTGTGTCCGTGGCTGCCGTTATCAAGAATCCGTACGCCGGCCAGTGGGTCGAAGACCTGTCTGAGCTGACCGAGTACGGCGAGTACCTGGGCGATCTGCTCACCAAGAAGGGTGCCGAGCTCCTCGGCGCCGAGAACGTTGAAACCTACGGCAAGGGCTGCATCGTCGGTCTCGACGGCGAGCTGGAGCACTCCTCCGCTATGCTGCACCCGAAGTCCGGCAAGACCATCCGCGCTGCTATCGGCGGCGGCAAGTCCATCATTCCTTCCAACGAGAAGGTCGGCCCTGCCGGCTCCGAGCTGGACATCTCCCTGCACTTCAAAGATGCTGCCTTCGTGCGCACCCACTACGGCTCCTTCGCGGTCCGTATTCCCGATGCCCCGAAGAGCGATGAGATCGTCATGGCGGTCGTTCTGGCTGACGCCGGCCGTCCGCATGCTCTCGTCAACGGCGCTGGCCGTATCGGCGGTCTGCAGAAGTCCGAAGCCAAGTGCGAGGACGGCATGCACTAATTCTTCCCCGCGTTTAACAATAGCCCCCTTGGCAACAAGGGGGCTATTTTCAAGAGCATGACCGCAGAATCATCTGCGGGAGAAAAGGCCTGGAGGACATTGTAAATGAACCTTATTGAAAAGTATCTGGCAAAAGCGGCTGGCAAGGAACATGTCGCCCCCGGCCAGGATCTCACCTGCAAGGTGAGCTTTGTCGCCGCGCACGACGTGACGGCTCCCATCGCCATCCGCATGTTCCGCGAGATCGGCGTGAAGAAGGTCTTCGATCCCAGCCGCGTGGCGCTGATCGTTGACCATGTATACCCCGCCGCCACGGAGAAGGCCCGCGCCAACGTTTGGGCGATGGACGACTTCTCCAAGGAATTCGGCGTTCCCCTGTATCAGCGCGGTGAAGGCGTTATCCACCAGCTGATGTATGAAAAGCATAAGCAGAATCCCGGCGATATCGTTTGTATTGCTGACTCCCACACCGGCACCTGCGGCGGTTACGGTCAGATCGGCATCGGCGTCGGCTCCACGGAGCTGGCCGCGGCCATGGCGACCGGCACGCTCGATCTTGAGGTGCCCCAGGTTGTGCAGATATATCTCACCGGCAAGCGCCCCTCCAACGTTTTCGGCAAGGATCTCATCCTGTATCTCGGCAGCAAGTTCGGCTCCGACTATCTCGTGGACCGCGGCCTTCTTCTTACCGGCCCCGGCATCGACGATCTCTCCATCGCCGAGCGCATGACCGTCTGCAACATGGGTATCGAGATCGGCAGCATGATCACCATCTTCGGCACCGAAGAGAAGGAATCCGACTGCTTCGAGACCTATGAGATCGATCTTTCCACGCTTGAACCGCAGATCTCCTGCCCCTTCAGCCCCGCGAACGTTGTTCCGGTGCGCGAGAAGGCCGGCATCAAGGTCACGCAGGTCGTCGTCGGCAGCTGCACCAACGGCCGTCTGAACGACATGGAGCAGGTCGCCAAGGCGTTTAAAGGCAAGAAGGTCAGCCCCGACGTAAACGTGCTCATCGTTCCCGCCTCCCGCGAGATCCTCGGCCAGATGGAAGAGCGCGGCTGGACGAAGATCATCCGCGACGCCGGCGCCACCATTCTCAACCCCGGCTGCGGTTCCTGCTTCGGCGCGCACGAGGGACTTATCACCCCGCGCGACGTGTGCGTTTCCACGACGAACCGCAACTTCCCCGGCCGTATGGGCAGCAAGGTCGGCCAGATCTATCTGGCGAGCCCGGCTACCGCGGCGGCCACCGCCCTCACGGGCGTCATCACCGTTCCGGAGGTGTAAGCACAAATGGAAAAGATCAGAGGTAAAGTTATCATTCTCGGCGACGACGTCGATACCGACCAGATCCTCCCCGGCTACGCGATGAGCGAGCCCTACGAGGAGATCGGCAAGTACGCCATGGCCGGCCTCCCGACGGAGGACTTCAAGCTCAACCGTGAGCCCGGCTGCATTCTCGTCGCCGGACGCAACTTCGGCTGCGGCTCCTCCCGCGAGCAGGCCCCCATCGCCCTCAAGCAGGCGCAGGTCGCCCTCGTCGTGGCGCAGGGCTTCGCCCGCATCTTCCGCCGCAACTGCATCAACATTGGCATGCCGGTGTTCGTTGCCGACGCCGTGAAGAAGCTCCACACCGGCGAGATCATTGAGGTCGATCTCGAAAAAGGCACGATCACCGCGCCCTGCGGCGTCATCGAGGCCAACCCTCTTTCGGAGAACGTGCTCAAAACGCTCGAATACGGCGGACTGATCCCCCGTGTACGCGCCGAGCTCGGTATCACCGAATAAACCGGTTTGAAAGAATCAAATAAGGAATATACAGAGGAGAAGAGCTATGGCTATGAAAGACCCTCAGGCAAGAACAAAACAAATTATTAAGGACGATATCGAGACCATCCGCGCTTATGCTGATGCGTTCGGCGTTGAGATGCCCGATCTTGACGAGAACGGCGAGGTCGTCGGTCTGCCCGCGCCGTACCCCCGCGAGGTCGCCGGTGTCGTCCGCAGCGGCTACCGCATCTACGAGCTCGGCCAGAAGGCCGTCGAGACCGGCATGCCCTGCCTGAACCCGATCCTCGGCCGCAACAGCGCCGAAGAGACCTGGAAGGAATCCAACGACATTTACAAGTACGCCGAAAAGTTCGGCCAGACCGTGTTCCAGTTCGTCCACTCCGAGGCGACCCGCCACATCGACCCGCTCAAGGGCCGCGAGCTCATCGAGCAGTCCCGCGGCAAGGGCGGCATCACCCCGAAGGGCGAGCGTGAGTTCATCCAGATGGGCGGCGGCGCGAAGCACCCCGTGCGTATCAACGCCACCGGCGACACCGCGCACATCAACATCCTCAACGGCTTTATCGCCGGCTTTGACGGCACCGACATCGGCCCTGTCATCCACGTCCACTTCGGCGGCCGCGGCATCCACGACTTCCGCACGAAGGTTGTCAACGGTTACAAGTCCTGCATCGTCTGCGCCGAGAACAAGATCTTCGCGCAGCTCGACACCCACAAGCACATCAACAACATCGGCGGCACCGACGGCATGGCCATCGCGATGTGCCTTCTCTCCGAGGGTATTGCCACCCACGCCGGCCTCCCCTGGGAGCTCTCCGGCATCCAGATGAACGTCGGCGGCAACAACCTGTACCGCGACCTCGCCATCATGCGCGCGTTCCGCCACAACATGCTCTCCAAGAGCCTGATCGTTGTTCCCGAAACGTTCCAGCATCCGCCCGCGAACCTGATTGCGGAGCAGGCGCATTTTGCCCGCATGGCCATCTCCGCCAAGCTCGGCGGCGCCAACTTCTACCGCCCGAAGGCGGCTGAGAGCGTCGGCATCCCGACCGGCGACTCCATGGGCCAGGCCTGCTGGGCTACGCTCGACGTGTTCCAGCACACCTACAACCCCGGCATTGAGTCTCCGAAGATCGACGAATACGAGAACATGATGATGGACGAGGCGTTCGCCGTTCTTGAAGCCGTCCTCAAGCTCCCCGCGCACAGCCTGCACCAGGGCTGCCTGACCGAGGAATTCTGGAAGCAGTGGACGGACGAAGAGCTCATCGACCTCATTGTTGACGGCGGCAAGTCCGGCAAGATGGACACCCCGCGCGCCGGCGGCTGGGATCTCAAGCGCTTTGTCAAGACGAACCGCGACCCCGACGGCATCACCCGCTACGTCGAAGGCTACACTCCGCTGGGCGTCGATCCTTCCCGCTGCCCGATCACCAAGGAGCACGTTACCGTGCACATCGAGAAGCCGCCTACACGCAAGGAGAAGATCGTCCTCGCGACCGTCGGCGCCGACGCGCACGTCAACGGCATCAACACCATCCGCGAGGCGTTCCAGGACGCCGGTTATGAGATCATCTTCCTGCGCGGCATGAACCTGCCCGAGACCGTGGCCGAAGTCGCGGCGGAGGCGAAGGCAAACGCCATCGGCGTGAGCAACCTGCTCGGCCTCGGCGTGACGCTGTTCCCGCGTGTCGGCAAGCGTCTCGAAGAGCTCGGAATGCGCGACAAGGTCGTCGTCTGGGCCGGCGGGCGTATCGCCGAGAAGGAAGAAGAGCACGCCTACTACGAGAAGAAGATCGCGGAAGAGGGCACCGGCTTTATGGGCGTCGATGCGTTCTTCGGCCCCGAGTCCACGCCTGAGCAGTGCGTGACCAAGATCACCGAACTCATCGAGGCGAAAGAGAAAGAGCTCGCCGAGAAAGAAGAAAACAAGTAATTCAGGAAGGAAAGAGAACACCATGGACCAGTACAGAATTCCCTGTGTTATCATGCGCGCCGGTACCAGCAAGGGCATTTTCCTCAAGGAAAACGATCTGCCCGCCCCCGGCCCCGAGCGCGACGCCATGATCCTGCAGATCTTCGGTTCCCCCGACAAGCGCCAGATCAACGGTCTGGCCGGTGCCGATCCCCTGACGAGCAAGCTCGCCGTCATCGGCCCGAGCAAGCAGCCCGGCTGCGACGTGGACTACACGTTCGCCCAGGTCTCCATCACCGACGCCGTCGTTGACTGGAACGGCAACTGCGGCAACATCTCCTCCGGCGTTGCTCCGTTTGCGATCGACGAGTCCATCGTGAAGTGCCACGAGGGTCTCAACGAGGTCACCATCTGGCAGGTCAACACCCAGAAGGTCATGAAGTCCTACGTCCTCGTCGAGGACGGCAAGGCGAAGGTCACCGGCGACGTCGCCATCGCGGGCGTGCCCGGCACCGGCGCTCTCATCCAGATGGATATGTCCGGCACCGCCGGCGCCGCTACCGGCAAGCTCCTGCCGACCGGCAACCCCGTGGACGTCATCGAGACGAGCCGCGGCCCCATCGAGGCCTCCATCGTTGACTGCGCCAACCCCGTCATCTTCGTGCGCGCCGAGAGCGTCGGCATGAAGGGCACCGAGGATCAGGTCGAGATCGACGGCAACAAGGAACTGCTCAAGTATCTCGAAGAGATCCGCGGCATCGCGTGCGTCAAGTGCGGCATGGCGAAGGATCTCGCCGACGCCACCAAGAACTCCCCGGCGTTCCCGATGGTCGCTTTCATCACCGAGGCGCAGGATTACTACTATCCCCCCGAGAAGAAGACCATCAAGAAGGAAGAGGTCGATCTCGTCTCCCGCCTGATGTTCATGCAGGTGCTGCATAAGACCTATGCCGGCACCGCCACGGTCTGCACCGGCGTCGCCGCGAAGATCCCCGGCACCATCGTCAACCAGGTCATCGGCAAGGAGAACCCGGAAGAGCTCGTGCGCATCGGCCACCCCGCCGGCGTCATCAACTGCTACTCCGAGGTCACGCCCGATCTCACCGTGAAGAAGGCCGCCATCGAGCGTACCGCCCGCCGTCTTATGGAGGGCTACGCCCTGCTCGAGAAGAGCAAGGACCCCCGCAAGAAGTAAGAGCACCCATGTCCGCCATCCGGGTCTCCCGGATGGCGGTTAAGGAGTCGAAGCGATGAAAGCAAACATTCTTGTTTATGATGTCGGCAGCACCTATACGAAGGGCGCGGCCTTTGCCCTTGCGGATGGGAAACTGACGTTCCTTGCCCGCGGCCAGCACCCGACGACGCTGGAGAACATCAGCGACGGCGCGCGCGGCGCCGAGGCGGAGATCCGCGCCAAGGGCGTGGAATTCGCGCCCGATATGGTTCGGTTCAGCTCGTGCAGCGCCGCGGGCGGACTGCGCATGGTCGCCATGGGGTACATGCCCCGCGTGACCGCGAAGGCCGCGAAGGAAGTTGCCATGACCGCCGGTGCGCGTGTGATGGAGGTCGTCTCCGCGGACGAGCCGCCCGAGTTCCGCGAGGAAGTGCTGCGCGAGATCAAGCCCGACATCATCCTGCTCTCCGGCGGTACGGACGGCGGCGACATGGCCAACGTGCTCGAAAACGCGGACATCATCTGCAAGGTGCACGGCGAAGGCACGGTCATTCTCGGCTGCAACAAGTTCGCCCAGCGTGAGGCGGCGGAGAAATTCCGCGCCGCGGGCATTGACTGCATCCGCGTGCCGAACATCCTGCCGACGATCCACGAGCTGAACGTGAAGCCCGCGCGCATCGCCATCCACGAGCAGTTCATCAACCAGATCACCCATGCGAAGGGCTTGCAGGAGTTCCGCGATTCGCTTGCGGATCAGACCGTCATCCCGACGCCGGGCGCCGTGCTCCTTGCGAGCGAGCTGCTTGCCAAGGGCAGCTACGAGCAGGAGGGCGTCGGCGGCGTGATCCTCGTGGATATCGGCGGCGCTACGACCGACATCCATTCCGCTCTGCCCGAGCTCATCGACATGAACATCGAAGAGCGCGGACTTGTTGTGAGCAACGAAAAGCAGTTTTCCTACCGCACCGTCGAGGGCAATCTCGGTCTGCGCGTGAGCGCGACCGGCATTCCCGAGGCCGTGGGCGACAAGGCCGTTCTCCGCGCCATGGACCACGATTACGGTCTGACGCCGGAGGATGTGGAAAACTATGTCGATCTGCTTGAAGCGCACAACGATCACATTCCCGCCGACGAGAAGGAGGCCTGTCTCGACCGCGCGCTTGCCGCGTGCGCCGCGGACGTCGCCATCCGCCGTCACGCCGGGTATTACGCGAAGGAGGCCGATCCCGTCATGGGCATCATGGCCGGCGCTCCGATGGGGCGCGATCTTCGCAACGTGCGCCAGGTGCTGTGCGTGGGCGGTATTTTCCTCCACTGCCACGGCGAGGAGCGCGAGAACATCGTGCGCCGCACGTTCGATAACCCCGGCATCTCCCTGCTGCCGCTCAACGACCCGGACATCTGGTTCGACGAGGACTATATCCTCTACGCCATGGGCGTTCTGGCGCAGCACTTCCCCGAAGAAGTTCTTTCGTACATGAAAGAGCATGTGATAAAGAAATAAACCACTCAAATACTTATACTTATTAAGGAGACTGATTCCCATGACCAACGGACAGAAAATGCGCAAGCTCTTTGAAGAGAAAAAGCTCGTCGTCGCCCCCGGCTGCCACGACGCACTCACCGCGAAGATCATTTCTTACCTCGGCTTCGACGCCGTGTACATGACCGGCTACGGCCAGAGCGCCTCCCACCTCGGCCAGCCCGACGTCGGCCTGATGACCATGAGCGAAATGGTCATGCGCGCTTCCAACACCGTGGAAGCTGCCGGCAACGCCCTCGTCGTCGCCGACGCCGACACCGGCTTCGGCAACGCCGTCAACGTGCAGCGCACCATCCGCGAGTATGAGAAGGCCGGCGTCGCCGTCATTCAGCTCGAGGACCAGGTTATGCCCAAGAAGTGCGGCCACATGACCGGCCGTCAGGTCGTTCCCATGGAAGAGATGGTCGGCAAGGTCAAGGCCGCCGTTGATGCCCGCCAGGGCGACATGATGATCATGGCCCGTACCGACGCCCGTACCGTTTACGGCATCGAAGAGGCCATCAAGCGCGGCCTTGCTTACAAGGAAGCCGGCGCGGACATCATCTTCATCGAGTCCCCCGAGTCCAAGGAAGAGATGATGCTCATCAACAAGGAGATCCCCGGTCTGACGCTCGCCAACATGGTCGAGGGCGGCCGCACCCCGATCTTCAAGAACGACGAGCTCGAGAGCTTCGGCTACAACCTCGTTATCTACCCCACCGCCTCCACCTACGTCACCACCAAGGCCATGATCGACCTGTGGGAAGGCCTGAAGCGCGACGGCACCACCATCACCCAGCTTGACAAGATGGTTCCGTTTGCCCAGTTCAACGAGCTGATGGGTCTGCAGAAGATCCGCGACATCGAGCACACCTACGCCTCCTCCACCGGCCGCTGAGCGCAGACGGGAGAGAAAAAGATGGCAGATCTGAAAAGCGTAGTTGCGGAAAAGCTTCCGCTGACGATGGGCGAGACGATCGCCCTCGCAAAAGAATACGGCGTGCGCGTGGTGGACGTTGTCCTCACGGAGAGCGAGCTGCGCACCGGTCTTGACCGCGAAGGCGTGCTCAAGGCCGTCATGGAAGAGTATGCGCACAACCTCAATGCTGTGGAGATCGGCGTTTCCGGCGGAAACAGCTTCCTGCTCGGCACCGTTCCCACCCAGCTCAAGGAAATGGGCCCCGGCACCATCTTTGCGGATGTGCTGCTTGACAAGGCGCTCATGTACACCGTGGCCGCCGAAGTCGGCAACCACTGCATCGGCGTGCGTCCGTGCGCCGGCACGGGCGACCCCTGCCCCTACACCGGCTTCCTGCGCGCGCTGATGGACGTCGGCACCGACGAGACCACTCTCGCCGAGGTCGCCTGCCTCATGCTCAAGGTCGGCAGCCTGTTCCGCGTGGCGAAGGTCACCACCGGCTGCAATCTGGAAGGCTACGGCGCGGGCAGCGCCGCTATCGCCGCCGCGACCGTTCATCTGAAGAACGGCACGCCCGAGCAGATGGAAAAGGCCATGGTCCTCGCTATGTCCCCGACGATCGGCGTTCCCTGCACGCCGCGCGTGCTCGTTCCGGCGCTCTGCACCGCTCACGTCGGCGGCGCGATCCTCGGCGGCATGTACGCCGGCCGTCTCTGCACGACCGTGGAGATGACCGTCAACGTCCCGTTCGACGTCATGTTCGCTATGGCGTCCCTCGTTCACAAGGAGAGCGCGCACCACATCGTGCCCACCGTCGTGGAGTACATGGAGCCCTTCTTCCAGCGCACCGCTGAGGTCGAATCCCTCGTTTCCGAGGACGTCCACAAGGCCGACAAGAAGCGCATCGAAGAGACGCTCGAAAAGGCCAAGGAGATCGCCAAGAAGATGGCGGACGGCTCTGCCCCCATCATCAAGACGCTCGGCGACGCCGTTGTCGGCGGTTCCTCTCAGGCTGTCGGCAGCCCGACAAACTGCGGCCGCATCGCCCACGAGCTTCTCAATGAGGGCGAGAAGGTCACCGAGATCACCATCGAACTGTATCCGGAGCTCTTCGCCCGCCGCACGATCAACGTGCCCGGCGTGCTCATGGGCGCGGTGTACGGCTGCTCCACCTCCGACTATAAGACCTACGAGGTCGCCGTGGAGCGCGTCAAGGCCGACGGCGTCAAGGTGAACATCGTCCGCGGTGAAGAGTACCAGATCCAGAAGGTCACTCTCGTCACCGATAAGGGCAACAGCGTTATGGTCGATACGCTCAACCGCGGCGGCGGCCGTCTCGTGCTGCGCAACGCCACGCCCTCTCTCGAGAAGGCGCAGGAAGCCGCGAAGAAGCTCGGCATCGTTGTTGTCGAGTAATTCTCCCCGATAATTTCATATCCGCAAAGCTGCCGGGATCGTATGATCCCGGCAGTTTTTCTATGCCCATCAATATCACGAAATGTGCGTATAATTGGGACTCAAATTGTCGGCCAGAAAATTTTGCAGTCGAAAACCTATGCATTATCAATGGATATACGATTCGTGAAATCCGACGGGAAAGTAGGTGCTCACAAAATGTGTTTTTCTGCTAACATATAGATATGAAACACAAAGCGTGATTCAAATCTATGTAAGCAGAGGAGCGGATATGAGTAAACGATCCTATCCGGTGTGGGACTATCCGTCCAACACCAAACAAAACCTGATAACGCCGGCGAAATCGCCGCAGGAGCGGAACCGGGGCGTCGGCATCCCGCAGAGCCAGCAGAGCAGAGCGCCGACGCTGCAAAACACAACACCGGCGCAGCGGGGAATCGTTCCGGAAAGAGGGCAGAACGCCCGGCAGAACTATAAGCCGCCGACGCGGGGCCGGCCGGCGAGCACCAGTGCGCAGCCGTGGCTGCGCAATTCCGGCGCAGGGAAGCAGACGCCCGGCACGACCGGAACGATAAGAAGAACCGGGACAACGGGTACGGCCAGACAAACCGGAACGAGTAAGTCAACGGGAACGACCGGGAAACCGCCTTACCGTTCTTCGTATGCCAGCGCTGCGGATCTCGCCGACATGAACGAGATCATGGGTGTGAACTCCTACACCGGCGAGGCGCAGGATGTCGCCGACGATTTCCTGCGGCAGAAGGGCGTAAGCAGCACCACAGAGTACCAGAAAAAGTTCTTTGCCGAGCAGGAAGCGAAGCGAAGAGCGCAGGAGGAACGGGCGCGGCAGTATCGCGAGCTGTACGGCAGCGCGGAGGACGAGGCGGAAATCCTCGGCCTGCGCGGCGGCTACACCGGCAAGGTCAACGACATGGTTCAAGCGGAGTGGGCGCGTTATAACGTAGACAATGCAGCCGACTATCGTGCCGCATTGGAAGCGAAAGGTACAGGCGCGGACTATTTGTGGCGGAGAGCTGTCGGGGGCGCGAAAGGAGCAACGCAAGCGCTGGCAAATGATATTAGTTATCGCTCACAGCTTGCAATGCCATACCAAGCAGCAGAACAGGCATATTGGGAGGATGTATACAACGGTGGAGCGGCTTCCAGAGCCGCAAGAGAAGAGCGTTACGCCGGATTGACAGAAAATCAGCGTACTGCGCTTGAATATATGAGTAGCCTGGACGCGAGTTCGGAGTACCTTCTTCAGGCGCAGCGGGAAGCAGAGGCGAAATACGCTGATGAGCCGCTGTACCGCGCTGCGTACTGGGCGGATGAGTATAACGCCGAAACACAGAGAAAGTATGGAAATGTCTCGGACGGTTTGCGTCTTGCGGGAAAATTTGCGGAGCGCCTGGGCAGCAGAGTTCCGGCTATAGCGGCAAAATATATTCCAATCTTCGGACCATTCCTTTCCAATGCAATGCTGTACGGGCAGTCATCCGGCGCAGCCTTTGACCGTTCCCTGAGCGAGGGGGCAACGCGGCACGAGGCAGAGCTGTATGCAAGCGGCATAGGAATGAAAGCTGTCGTCACAGAACGCCTCAGCGACGGAATGAACAAGCTTTTCGGCAAGGGATTTTCCGACAAATTAACGAATCAGGTGGTGGATAAGCTTGCAAAAAGCCCTGCCGGAAAGATAGTTTTGCGTTTCCTGTTGAATGCAAATAACGAAGGGCTGGAAAACGTTATTGACGATGTTTTAGACCCGCTTTTTACAACGATCTATAAGGGAAAACAATACAGCAGCGCACAGGAATATTTCTCCGATGTGGATGTAGCGCAGCTTACCGAAGACTATCTTATCGGCTTTGGAGAAAGCCTGCTCTACCAAAGCGGAGGAGTACTTGCTGAAAAATCGAGAAAGCCTACAGACCCAATTTACGCAGTTTTACTCGATCAGGCACAGGAGAAAGTCGAGGAAAAGCTCGGGTCGGACGAGTATCAGCGTGTTATTCAGGGGCTGAATGGTGACGGCGGAGCCAGAGCACCGGAGATGCCCACAAACGACTGGTATAACGACGTTGTACTACGTGCGGCACAGAATGCCGGGGCCGGAGGCGGAAATGCACGCCGACTTGGAATTGATCCGGCGTTCGATCAAAAAGTGATGACAGCTTTGATGTCGGATGATATAATTGATCCGTCAACAGGAAAATATGTCCTCTATGGAAGCTACGGCGATTTGAACAAGTTCCGAAAGCTGGAAGGTATTACCGGCGTACAGCTGCACCATTTGAACCAGCAGGGAGTTTTCGGAGAAACAATTCCCTATCGGGACGGTGTATGCATAATGCTTAGAGGAAATGCAATCACCGAAAAGGGCAGTGAACACAATCTGCTGCACATATGGACGGAAGGTTTTTTTAATAACTACAGAGCAGGCGGTGAATACGAAGGAGAACTTCCAACAATCGGCGAGTATAACATTGAAAACGCAAAATCAATAGGAAATGCGGGGTTTGGAAACGATCTTGTGGAAGCCTTTATAAATGCCGCCGTTCAGGAACAGTTCGATTATGGCTTCTCCATGGATGAGCTGATTCCGAGACTACCCGGCTCAATGCATCTGAAATGATTGGAGGATTCAGAGAATGGAAATGGATAAGGAAAAGAGAGTGCCGCCGGATCGGCAGAAAGAAGCAGAACAGCAGCTCCCGCCGGAAGTGGAGGCAAAAATGAACGAGCTCTCGCCGAAGGCTTTTGCAATAGCGGATCAAACGATCGCGGCATACGGGAAACCGGTGGAGGAATACGACGATATAGACCGCGCAACGATGGCCGGACTGATTTTCGGGGAGATATGTGCGCTTGCATATGAGAATGGCTTTGCGAGACTGGGCTGGTTTAATGGAACGATTACGGCCATCGCCTATCAGAAGTTGCATTATTCGGTACGGATGTCTGTAAAGATTGCAAATCTTTTGGTGTTTCATTCCGGCCAAAAGGAAAACCCGGATATGAATACGGTGATCCATACCGGAATTGATGCGTATTTCCTGCTGGACAAGCCGGAGGAGATGTCACGAAAAATAAAGGTCTTTTTCGCCGAAGTACACGAAGCGTTTGAAAAGGCACGAAGAGACGGATTAATTGAATAATGCATGCGCCGCCGGGGTGCCCCGGCGGCGTTTTGCGTACTGGAAAAGTCCGTGTTTTTTTCAGCAAAGCATGGTACAGTATGATTATGAGAAAAAGGACGAACCATTACCGGGCGTCTGCCGTATGTGCGGAACACGCCGGGAAAACAGCCGGGCGATCACGCGGGACATCTGGCGGGCGACCGCTTCGGCGGCACCAGAGGATTGGACAATCTGGTATCGCAGTACTGGCTCGTGAACCTGAGTTCTTATAGAAAATTGGAGAACGATTGGAAACGAGCAATACAAGACGGGAAAAATGTGGATGTAAATGTCCGTGTTGAGTACAACGGAAGTGATTTGCGTCCAAGCGCTTTTTCCATAGAGTATACGATTGATGGAGAAACCGTAACAAAGTATATAACAAATGATTTTTTGGGAGGGTTGAGCTAACATGACGTTTCAAGAACTGCACAATAATCTCAAAGCACGGTGCAAGAAAGCTGCGGCGGAGGGGCGTCCGTTTGAGGACCTGTTTTCTGCGTTTCAGAGCGAAATGATCCGGCAAGGTATTGCCCTTGCGGAAAATCGGGCGGAAAAGATCTATATTTATTCCGATTTGGAAGATGGAGCGTTTACGGCGCAACCGCTTTTCCGGATCAATGGGGAATACTATACGGAAGGCGGTATAGCAAAAGCAGTAAAGAAAGGTAAAATGCCGTCCTCTCTTTCAAAACAAGAGAAGAGCGATATAAGATGGACGATCATGGCCTATGCAGTTGCCGTCCGTTGGCTGTGCAGAGACTATGGAAGAGACATTCCGACTGTGATCAAACTCATTTACGATGCCAAAACCCGCCAAGTGAGAGCGCAATACGGCTACGAGCGGTTGAAATCTTTGAGCGAATACGACGATAATGCCCGCTGCCGCATGTGGTTCGATGAAATACGGGCAAAGAATCTGTAAAACCAAATCATCGCGCTGCGCCGCCGGAGGGAGACCCCCCGGCGGCGTTTGCATACGGGAAAAATCCGTGATTTCCCAGGCAGAGTGTGGTATATTTCGGTTAGATACATAGCAGTATAGACGCCCTGCTTCCGAGACTGCCCGGCTCAATGCATCTGAATTGATTGGAGGAGTTCAATGATGGAAATTGATAAGAAGAAAAATATGGTGTATGGTCAGCAGAAAGAAGCTGCGTCGAAACTATCACCGGAAGTGGAGGCGAAAATGAACGAACTCTCGCCGAAGGCTTTTACTATAGCAGACAAGACGATTGAGGCCTACGGAAAACCGGTAGAGGAATATGACGATATAGACCGCGCAACCATGGCCGGACTGATTTTCGGGGAGCTATGCGCACTTGCATATGAGAACGATTTTGCAAGCCTGGGCTGGTTCAACGGAACGATTACGGCTATCGCCTATCAGAAACTTCATTATTCGGTACAGATGTCAGTAAGAATCGCAAATCAACTGGTTTTTCATTCCGGCGCAAAGGAAAATGTGAATTTACACAACCTGAGGCACAACGGAATTGATGCGTATTTCCTGCTGGACAAGCCGGAGGAGATGTCACGAAAAATAAAGGTCTTTTTCGCCGAAGTACACGAAGCGTTTGAAAAGGCACGAAGAGACGGATTAATTGAATAATGCATGCGCCGCCGGGGTGCCCCGGCGGCGTTTTGCGTACTGGAAAAGTCCGTGTTTTTTTCAGCAAAGCATGGTACAGTATGATTATGAGAAAAAGGACGAACCATTACCGGGCGTCTGCCGTATGTGCGGAACACGCCGGGAAAACAGCCGGGCGATCACGCGGGACATCTGGCGGGTGACCGCTTCGGCGGCTCCGGAGGATTGGACAATCTGGTATCGCAGTACTGGCTCGTGAACCTGAGTTCCTACAGGAAATTGGAAAACGATTGGAACAAGGCAATACAGGCCGGGAAAACAGTAGACGTAAATGTCCATGTTGAGTACGCGGGGGACGATTTGCGACCGAGCGTATTTTACATAAAATATTTTATTGATGGAGTAGAGTATAGTCGGCGTATCACGAATGATCTTTGGGGAGGAATGGGATTATGAACATTGGAGAATTGGAAAAAAACCTGAAAGCTCGCAACAAAAAAGCTGCGGCAGAAGGGCGTCCGTTTGAGGATCTGTTTTCTGCCTACCAGAGTGAAATGATCCGGCAGAGCATTGCCCTTTCAGAAAACCGTGCGGAAAAGGTTTATATTTATTCCGACCTTGAGGACGGAGCGATGATGGCAAGGCCCGCTTTCCGGATTGATGGGAAGTTCTATCCGGATTACGAATGGGATAAAGCCATACGTGAAGGAAAAGAGTCCTCTTCTCTTTCCAGAAATGACAAGAGCGATATACGTTGGACAATCCTTGGCTATGCTTACGCAGTCCGCGAGCTGTGTCTGGAATACAAAAGGGCGATGCCGACGGTGATCAAGATCGTGTATGATGCCAAGACGCGGCAAGTAAGAGCGCAGTACAGCTATGAGCGCTTGAAGCCCTTGAATGAATATGCTGACGAAGCCCGCTGCCGCATGTGGTTCGATGAAATACGGGCAAAGAATCTGTAAAACCAAATCACCGCGCTGCGCCGCCGGAGGGAGACCCCCGGCGGCGTTTTTCGTGCAGATGGGGGGAAAAAACTATAAAAGCGGCTTGCGAATATGTTGGAGAAGTCGGAAATCACTGGAAATCCGGACGAAAACTGGTATACTGGAGACGTTTAGTACAGCGGAAGTGATTTGCGTCCAAGCTCTTTTTCCATAGAGTATACGATCGATGGAGTGGAATACAGCAAGCATATTACAAAGGACTTCTTAGGAGGACTGGGGTATGAAATACGGTGAACTGGAAAAAAACCTGAAAGCCCGCAATAAAAAAGCCGCGGCGGAAGGGCGGCCGTTTGAGGATCTGTTTTCCGCGTATCAAAGCGAAATGATCCGGCAGAGCATTGCCTATGCGGAAAACCGTGCAGAAAAAATTTACATTTATTCCGATCTTGAAGAAGGCGCTCTTATGGCAAGACCTGCGTTCCGCATTGATGGAAAATTCTATACAGACAATGATTGGGACAGAGCTATACGCGAGGGAAAAGAGTCATCTTCGCTGACCAAAGAAGAAAAAAGGGACATAAGTTTGACGATTCTTTGTTATTCCTATGCCGTCCGTGAGCTGTGTCTTGAGTACAAAAGAGATGTGCCAACAGTAATTAAGCTCATTTACGACGCGAAGACCCGCCAAGTGAGAGCGCAATACGGCTATGAGCGCCTGAAGCCTTTGAGCGAATACGCCGACGATGCCCGCTGCCGCATGTGGTTCGATGAAATACGGGCAAAGAATCTGTAAAACCAAATCACCGCGCTGCGCCGCCGGAGGGAGACCCCCGGCGGCGTTTTTCGTGTTTGGCATTATCACGGAGCGTGTGCAGCTCGGGCGCGGGAATTGGCAAATGAGCAATTTGCGCCGGAGAAAGACCCTGCTTATTCAATGGATACACGATTCGTGAAAAACGACGAAAAAGCTGCCGTTCACGAAACGTGCTTCTGCGCTAGCATTAAATCACCGTAAGGGATACGCGGGCCGGGGCGAACACCGGCAGAAAGGAGTCCGAGATGGACGAAAACGAAAGATCGGAAGAGATCGGGGAGGTCGTGCCTCCCGCGGAGGACGGCTCGGCGGAGCAGAGGGACAGTGCTCCCACGCCGCAGAGCCATGAGGACAATCGCCGATTCCAGGCGGCGAGACTGGGGGGCGAACGCGCCGGATACGAGCGGGCGATGCGCGAGCTGGCCGGGCGCGAGAGCGAGCGGCGCTCGCGCGAGGAAGAGCAGATGCGCTTTATCGCCGAGGACGCGCGCGAGTTTGCCCGCCGGTATCCGGAGGCGGATCTCGCGGGGCTGGACGCTTCGGAGAGCTTTCGCCGTTTCTGCGGCAGCCGCTACGGCAGAGAGCCGCTGAGCGAGCTGTACGCGGATTATCTGGAGGTCGCCGGCGGCGCGCTGCGGGCTGCGCAGGCGAGAAGGGAAAGCCGGGCTGCACGCTCCACCGGCAGCGGCGGCAGCGGGGCCTATGAGGCGCTCAACGCCCGGCAGCAGTCGGAGCTGGACGCGTGGAACCGCGCGTTTCCGCAGATGAAAATGTCGGCTCGCGAGTATTTGAGCCGAAACAAATGAACGGGAAAGGAGACAAAACATGAGACCCATCCAGAATGCGGGCGGCGAAGAGATGATCCGTGAGCGCAGCTACCCGGTGGCAAAAGCCACGGCGATCACCACCGGACAGGTGGTGCAGCTTTCCGGAGGCAAAGTCGTTCCGGCGGCTGCCGCGCAGACCGCTGCCATTCTCGGCATCGCCGGAGAGGACCACAGCGGCACGGAGGACATTCTCAATCCGCGCGCGGACGGGGACGAGATCCTCGTCTGCGACAATCCGGGGCTGATCTTTGAATGTCCCGTGCCGACGATCAGGGCCGCGAGCGGCAGCGCCGCGACGCTCGTTCCGGCAAGCGGGGATATTGCTGCCGGCGCGGCGGACGACGCCTACAACGCCGCGGTGCTCGTACTCAAAAGCAAGGCCGCGGGCAGCAGCAACAGCGATAAGCCCGGCACGCGCCGCGCCGTGACGGACTATGCGAAGAGCGGCACGGTGCTCACGCTTGAAACCGGCGGCACACCCGCCGCCGGGGACGAGTATGAGTTCTACCCCGCGCTCGGCAGCGCCGTGTGCGCGCTCAACGCCAAGGCTACGGCGCTTGTTGTGAGCGCGACCGGCGCCGCGGCGGTGCGCTGCATCGGCCACGATTACGAGCGTCACACGATCCGCTGCATCGCCGCGGCGCATACGCTCGCGGCAAAATCCTGAAAAACGAAAACAGAAAAGGAGAAAATGAATCAATGAGCAGCACTTTCAAAAACTGGACCAGCGACAACTATGCGTTCGTCGGCAAGGCGTTCGACTTTGCTTACGCCGACCGCCTCAATAAGCTCTCGCCCGTCGTGGGCGAGGTGAACGCCAAGAGCATCGACTATGAGCTGACCGGCTCCGGCGGCTACGGCGAAGCGCCCCGCTACGACGGCGAGAATCTCAACGAGGGCAGTCTCAAGCGCGGCTTTAAGACCGTGATCACGCCGGTCGAGTACACGCTCTCCATCCCCGTCGGCTACAAGGAGGCCAAGGTGGACAAGATGGGCGAGACCAAGAAGGTCGGCACCAAGCTCGGCGACAGCATGGCGCTCACCGTGTATCTGCACGTTCTGCGCATGTTCGCCAACGCCTGGAACACCGACGGAAAGCACAACGGCGGCGACGGCGTGAGCTGGGCCAACGCCGCGCACCCTGTCGCCTCCCGCGGCTCCTCGGGCCGAACGTTTGTGGCCGATACCGACGCCGGTACATACTCCAACATCTCCACGGACGCCTTCTCCGTTTCCGCCATCACGGCGGCGCAGAGTCGCGCCAACCGATTTCTCACGCCCGACGGTATGCCGTTCCTGTGTGACTTTGACACGGTGCTCATTGCGCCGGAGCTCGAAGAAAAGGCGAAGAAGATGTTCGGCGAGAACGCCCGACTGATGCCTGCCGCCGATCCCGAGAGCGCCTACAACGCCGCGAACCCCGTGTACGGCATGCGCTACATCGTCATGGGCGGCGGTGCGGACGGCTTTACGAGCAAGCAGTGGGCGGTGTGCGACCGCCGACTGATGAAGGAGCTTGTGAACATCGTCTATAACACGCGCCCGACGGTGATGCAGTCGCCGCAGGACAATCCGCTGAAGGATCTTTACACCGCGTATGCCGACTTCGGCGTCGGCTGGGGCGACGCGCGGCAGATCATTTTTGGCAATCCTTCCTGATTGCGGGGAACAGGCGGGGCAAACCCCTCAGGCAGCGGCGCTGCCGCTGCCAGCCCCGCCCCCCTCTCTGTCGCCTGCGGCGACATCTCTCCCCGCTGGGGAGAGTCTGCCCCTGTTGGGGGAGCCAAGACAGTATTCCGCATACCTGCTTGACTCCTCTGATAGGGGCGGCGGCAAAACCCAAAGGCTTTGACGGAGGGGTTCGGGCGCAAACTCTGCGAGGCAATTTCCCCTGTAGGGGCGGGGCTCTGCTCCGCCCATTGTGAAAAAAGAAAGGAGAACAACATGAACGAAAAAACGAAAGACATTCTGATCCGCGCCGGAAAGACGTTCTGGCAGGCGGCTCTCGCGTACCTGCTGGCGGACGCCGCGGTGCTGCAGGAGGCGCTGACCGATTGGAGCACGGGAAAGCAGCTCCTGCTCTCGCTTGCCGTCGGCGCCGCGGCCGCGGGATTCAGCGCCGTATACAACGGCATTGTCCGCCCGCGGCTCGGAGGGGAGTGACGCTCTATGGAGCCTAACTGCCAGAATCAGCCCTGCCGTGAGCTTACGGAGCTGCAGAAGCGCTTCACCCGCTTTCAGGACGACACGGTGAAGCGCCTTGCCGCCGGGGATGTTTCGATGGCGACGATCAACACCAAGCTCAACTGGCTCATCGGCATCCTCTCCGGCATCGGCGCGGCGGTGCTCGCCGCCGTGCTGCGCATTCTCTATAACTGAAAGGAGAAACCATGAAAAAGATCGATTCCGTCTGCGTGCTCACCCTCGGCACGAGCGCGCAGACCGTCCGCGTGAGCGGACTTGCCTGCATGGTGCAGAACAACAGCGAATCCGCCAGCGTGTACATGAAGGAGCGCCGCGCCGACGGCGAGGACGTCACCGCCGATAACGGCTGGCGTCTCGCGCCCGGCGAGCGCACCCCGGTACCGTTCACGGCGCTCGATCTCTCGCTCGCCGCTTCCGCCGCCGGGACGGACGTGCGCGTGCTGCTGCTCGACGAGCTTTGAGAGAGGGGCGGCGCGCCATGACGCTGGGAGAAGCGAAAAACAAGGTATACATGCTCCTCGACGAGCACAGCGCGGGCGGCGAGGTGGAGCACGACGAGGACATCGAAAAGAAAATGACCGCCTTTTTCGACACCGCGCAGAAAACGCTTGCGCAGATCCGGCGCATCGTGCGCGAATACGCGCTGCCGCTTGCCATGGGCAAAACCGCGTACGAAATGCCGCCGGACTTTTCGGCGCTGTACCGCGTCTGGGCGGACGGACGCATCACGAGAGCGCTCCGCTGGCGCGCCGGAAAGCTCCTTGTGCCGGAGGGGTACGCCGCGGAGATCGTTGTGGAGTATTTCGCCGTGCCGAATACGATCCCGCAGGACGCGCCCGACAGCTGCGAGTTCGAGATCGACGCGGAGGCGTGCGAGTGCATGCCGTATTATGTGGCGGCGCAGCAGCTGCTGCCGGATCTCGTGCTGGACTACGGCGCGATGCTGCAGATGTACGACCGCGCGGCGGCGCAGCTTGCCGCCGCGCTTCCGGGCGGGAACCGGCGCGTCGCGCAGAGCCTTTTCCGGAGGTGAGACCATGGGAAAAAAACGCGGCGCGGGGATCACCCGCACACGGTACGCCGCCTTTCGCGGCGCGGATTTTTCGACCGACCCGTCGCTTGTGGAGAGCTGCCGCAGCCCGCTTTGCACGAACATCGTGGCGGACGGCGGCGGTATGCCGCAGAAACGGCTCGGCTACCGGACGGTACAGAGTCTGGGAGACACCGTGTACGGGCTCTTCGGCGCGGAGTTCGGCGGAACGGTGAAGCGCCTTGTCCACGCCGGAACGAAGCTCTATGTCTGGGCGGACGACGGAACGCCCGCGGTGCTTCTCTCCGGTCTGCCCCGCCGCAAGAGCCGGGCGGTTTTTCTCGCCGGAAAGCTCTGGATCGTCACCGGCGGCGGGTTTTACTCTTATGATGGGACGGAGGCAAAGCGCGTATCCGCTTCGGGGGCGTATGTCCCCACGACGACGATCACGCGCAGCCCCTCCGGCGGCGGGGTTTCCTATGAGGCGGTCAACCTGCTCACATCGTACCGGAGGAACGCTTTTCAGACCGACGGAAAGAGCGTGAAATTCACGCTCGACGGCGAGATCGACGCATCCGGTGCGGTGCGCGCGTGGGTCTGGGGCGAGGAGGTCACGGACTTCACACTCGACCGCGCGGCGGGTACGATCACGTTTCCCTCTGCCCCCGCCGCGCCGGACGCTGGCGCGTCCGACGGGCTCGTCGTGCAGTTTCCGCACACGGTGGAGGGCTATGCTGACCGCATTGACAAGTGCACGATCATCACGACTTACGGCGTCGGCTCGAACGACCGCGTGGTGCTCTCCGGCAATCCGGACTGCCCGAATCTCGACTGGACGAGCGGTCTGTACGACCCGACGTATATGCCCGATCTCGGCTATGCCGCCGTCGGCAGCGAGGCCACGCCGATTTGCGGCTACTGCCGCATCGGAAGCTCGCTCGGCATCGTCAAGGCGGACGACGGGAGCGACAGCACCGTGTTCCTCCGCTCCGCCGCGCTCTCCGAGGACGGGGAGGCCGTGTTCACGCTGCAGCAGACGATCGCGGGCGTGGGGGCCGTCGCGCCGGGGAGCTTCGCTTCGCTCTTCGATGATCCGCTCTTTCTCTCGCGCGCCGGCGTTGCGGCGATCACAAGCAGCAGTCTGACCGGGGAGAAGATCATTCAGAACCGAAGTCTGTATCTCAACGCGCAGCTCACGAATGAGCCGTCTCTGCCGGAGGCGGAGGCGGCGGTGTGGCAGGGCATGTACCTGCTCGCAGTGCCGGAGGGGCATGTTTATATCCTCAACGGCCGCCAGACCAAGACGTTCCGCAGCTCGGCGCTCGGCGATTTTGTGTACGAGGGGTTTTACTGGGAGGACGTTCCGGCGCTGTGCTGGTATGTGCAGCACTCCGGTACGGACGAAGAGCTGTATTTCGGAACGGCGGACGGGCGGATCTGCAAATTCAACACGGACATCGAGAACATGAGCCGCTACAGCGACGACGGCGCGGCCATCTCCGCGGTGTGGGCGACGAAGTACGACGACGACGGCACGCCCGCGGTGCTCAAGACGCTTTTAAAGCGCGGCTGCTGTGTGACCATCAAGCCGTATGCGCGCTCGAGCGCCGAGGTGTATATCCGCGCCGACCGCACCGGCGGGCACGAAAAGAAGGTTGCCGGAAAGCCGATGGACATTCTGGACTTTTCCGATATCGACTTTGAGCGCATCACGTTCAACACGGACGAGAGCCCGCAGGAGATCTTCCTCAACCGCAAGGTGAAGAATTATAAGAGATTGCAGATCATCGTCCGGAACCGGGAGCCGAACGAGGGCTTCGGCATATTCCAGATCACAAAGCATTATGTGACGGGCAATTACGCGAAGAGGTGAAGACATGAGCATACAGGAACAGAAGATCACGGAAGCCGCCATCGCCGCGAACGGCGTGCAGAGCCGGCCCGACAAGCTGACCGGCACGGCGGCGCAGAACAAGAAGGTTTTCGACGCGCTCGTGACGGCGGTGGTGCGGGAAAAATTCAACGCCCTGATCGACGAGCTGACCGGCACGACTGCCGCGGCGCAGCTCGGCATCACGACGATCCCCGGCTTTTCGGCGGGGAACGTCCAGACGGCGCTTGAGCAGATCGTACAGGCGATGCAGGACGTGACGCAGGGAAGCGTTGCGGACGGGAGCATCACACTGGCAAAGCTCGCCGCGGAGGTGACGGCCGTGGCTCTCGGCGGCGCGGCGGCGAGCCATACGCACGGCGCGGGAGATATAAATTCCGGCGTGCTGGACGCGGCGCGCCTCCCCGTGCTGGACGGCACGAAGCTCGGCGCGGGAAGCGTCGGCACGGCGCAGCTCGGCGCGGCGGTGGTGACGACGGAGAAGCTCGCGGCGCTCTCGGTGCTCGCAACGCACATCGCGCAGGGCGCGGTAACAGCGCAGAAGATCGCGCCGGGCGCGGTGACGGCGGAGAAGATCGCCGCGGGTGCTATCATCACAGCGCTGCTCGCGCCGAACGCCGTGACCGCCGAGAAGCTCGCGAACGATATCCCGTATACAAAGTTCGGGCTTTCCGCCGAACAGGTGCGGCACATTTACGCCGGAACAACGGAGCCGGGCGCCGAGCTCGGCAGCGACGGGGATATTTATCTCATGTATTCGGAGTGAGGTGAACGGAATGGGAACGTTCAGCACGGCAGAGCCAACGAATGTGGCGGGATGGAGCGAGGAAGTATCCGGCGAGATTGTTAGCATGTACAACCAGGGGAAGTACGGCTATGCCTACTATTCCAAGTGCGCTGTTACGCGGCTTTCCGATAACTCTATCTGTGTGCGGATAAAGATGTACTCCAACGCAATCATGGGGTGGGGAGCGGCAAACAAAGCGGCGTACATCCCCTGGGGCAGCAACGGCACGGAAAACGAGTTCGGCCCGAGCGAAGCGTACAATTACGGCAGCGGCTATTATCTTGCCGCTACTTATTACTACACGCTTCCGTCAACGTATACCGGCGCGACGGTGACTGCCGGAATGACCAGCGGGCACAGACCGACTACGGCAAACAGCCCGGTCACTCTTGCCGTACCGGAGCCGGTCGGCGATGTGCTGTACTTCAAGACCGGCGGGACGTGGAAGCAGGCGATGCTCTACCGCAAGGGCGGCGCATGGAAAAATGCGCTGGCAAAATTCAAAGCAGGAGGTATATGGAAATGAACGGTATCGACATTTCCCAGTGGCAGGGCGACATAAACCTGACGCCCTATAAAGACGGCTTTGTCATCATCCGCGGCGGGTTCTGGACGAGCGCGGACCCGTGGGCTGAGCGGAACATCGCAAAGTGCGAGAAGCTCGGCATTCCGTGGGGGCTTTACTGGTATTCCTACGCGCTCAACGAGGCGCAGGCACGGCAGGAGGCGGAGGCTTGTCTCAAGTTTCTTGCCGGACGGAAGCCCCGTCTCGGCGTGTGGTTTGACATGGAGGACGCCGACGGGTACAAGGCAAAGAACGGTTTCCCCTTGGACGAGACGATCACCGCCATGTGCAAAGCGTTCTGCGCGGCTATGGAAGAGGCCGGGAACAAAACCGGCGTGTACGCCAGCCTGAGCTGGTTTGATACGCACATCGGCGAGACGGGGTACGACAGCTGGATCGCCGCGTGGGGCGCGAACGACGGCGTGAATTATCCCGACCTCTCCGGGAAATGCGTCATGCAGCAGTACCGGGGCAGCCCGCTGGATCTGGATATTTTGTATGTGCCGCTTTCGTATTTTGACGACGGCGCGGCGGGCGGAGCAGAGCCCCGCCCCTACGAAAAGGACGGGGAATGCGTAAGCGTCTCGGCAATGGCGCAGGAGGTGCTCGACGGGAAGTGGGGCAACGGCGAGGAGCGAAAGCAGAAGCTCGGCGCGTGGTTTTACGATCTCGTGCAGGGCGAAGTGAACCGGATGCTGGGGGTGTGAGATGAAATTACGAAAGAAACAGCCGCAGCCGGAGGTCATTTCCGGCTACGATTATTCCGACCGCGCGGCGCGCGAGCGAACGGCGGACGCGCTGTTCCGCCGGGCGAAGAACGCCCGCACCGCCGTGGAGATCGAGTGGGAAAAGTACAACGATTACTACAACGGCATCCACGATGTGACGCGCGATCTCACCGAGTTCTGCCGTGAGAACGACATCCCGTGGCTCCCGGCGAGCATTCCCGATCCGTATATCCTCGTCGAGAGCCAGATCGAACCGACCGTGCCGCAGCCGGAATTTCGCGGGCGCGACGACGATCTTGACAGCGCCATGGCCAAGCGGCGCGAATTTGCCGTGCGGTACATCGCCGAAAACAACCGCCTTTCCGACATGAACACGCGCAACGAGCGCCGCCTTCTGAAGCTCGGCGACGCCTTCTGGAAGGCGTACTGGGACGAGGACATGCGCTGCGGCGAGGCGCAGGGCGATATCCGCGTGAGCGATATCCCCGTGGAGGCGGTGTTTCCCGACCCCGCGGTGCGCGGCGGCAGCGTGCAGGACGGACAGTATCTCGACTACGTTTACCGCATCCATAAGGTGCGCTTCGCGCAGGTATTCCGCGCCGATCTGGAAACGCTCGGCATCACGGCGGAGGAAGCGCTCGGCGAGGATTATGTGTCCCGCGGCGAGATCTTCGACATGACGAGCGCGCTGAGCGACACGGACGACACCGTACAGGTGCTCGAGCACTGGTTCCGCCAGCCGGCTGAAACGAGCGTGGACGGCGAGACGATCCCCGCCGGGGCGGTGGCATGCTCCGTGCAGGCGGGCGGACATGAGCTGCGGTATATCCCGAACTACTGGCGGCGCACGGGCGCGCAGAACTCGCTCTTCCCGTTCGTGCACTACTGGCGCATTCAGGACGAGAACCGCTTCTGGAATAAGAGCGAGCTCTCCGCGGTGCTCGATCTTGTGGACGCCGCGGACCGCAAGCTCGCTTCGGCGCTTTTGAACGACAGCTTTCTCTCCAACGACATCCTGCTCGTGGAGGACGGCGCCCTGGCCGACGGCGAGGAGCTTACGAACGAGCCGGGTGCGATCGTGCATCTCAAGCAGGGACGCATGGGCGGCGTGCAGCGCCTCGGCGGACTGCAGAGCGTCGGCAAGGCGGCGATGGATATCACCTGGTTCAAGGAGCAGATTGAGCGCGCCAGCCGCAGCTACGACACCGGCACCGGCAAGGAGACGGCGCGCGTCACGACCGCCTCGGGCCTCTCGATGCTCCGCGCCGACGGGCGCGAGCAGGCGGACATCAAGCGCGCCGACCGAAACGCCGGGTTTGAACGGCTCTATGAGCTGCTGGACTGGCTCTGCCTGGAATTTTTCGACGACGACCGGATGCTGTATCTCGGCGCGCCGGAGGGGATAAGAGCGCCGGGACAGCGCATGATCTACAACAGCGCCGACTTTGCCCGCACGCTGCCGGAAATCCGCTCTCTCACCGGCGAGGTGGTGCGCCCGTCCCGGGAATTTTTCCCGCGGGTGGACATCACGGTGCAGGCCGCCGACGGTGCGCGGCGTGACCGGCAGACGACACTGCAGGCGCTCGACAGTCTGACACGGGCGAACGTCACGGCGGAAAACTGGCGCATCTTCGCCGCCGAGCTCGAAATTCTCGACATTCCCGACCGGCAGGAGATCGTCGGGGAGTGGGAGCGGAGGTTCGCGCCGACGGGGGAGACGGTTCCCTCCGTCGACGGCTATGCCGCATACGTCTCCCGCGAAGAGGGCGGCGCTGAAGGAGGCGAGCCGGTATGAAATGTCCGTGCTGCGGCATTGAAATGCTGCGCAAAACGGCGGCGCAATGGGTGTGCCGCAATCCGAAATGCATCAAATACGATAAGGAGAAGAAAAAATGAAGGCAGTACGACTTGAGAATTTTGGAACAAAGACCCCGCCCGGCAAGAGCGCAGAGGAATGGCACAGAAAGAAGAAAAACCTGATGGGTACGGGCTGGAGCAGCGCCCCGGCGGAAAGCGGGGAGACCGGCGGAAAGGACACGGGAGCGGCCGGAACGCCGCCCGAACGCCGCCCGACGTACAGCGAAACCATGCAGGGCTATTATGGCGACCGGTACGCCGACGCGCTTGCCGAAAACAAAACCGCCGCCGATACCGCCGCAGAGACGGCCGAGCGGGACGCGCAGGACGCGCTCGAGCGCATCCGCGGCGGATATAAGAGCACCGACCGTCAGCTTTACCGCGAGTATATGGAGAGCAAGCGCACGCTGCCGCAGCGTCTCGCCGCACAGGGCATCACCGGCGGTCTGACGGAATCCTCGCAGGTGCGCCTTGCCAATTCCTACGGCGAGGAGCTCGCCGAAAACGAGAGAGCGCGTCTTGCCGAGGAAGCGAAGACATATTCTGCGCGCGACGCCCGGCTCGCCGCGGCGAGAGCCGAGCAGAGCCGCGCTGACGCCGAGGCGAAAAGGACGCACGGCGAGAGTCTTGCCAAGCTCTGGCAGGAGGCGGAAAAGCACCGGCGCGAGGACGCCGCCAAGGCTGCCGCGCTGCTCGCCGCGGCGGGCGATTACTCCGGCTATGTCGGCATGGGGCTCACGCAGGAGCAGGCGGACTATCTCGCGGAGATCTGGATGGGGCGGAACGGCGCTCTTGCGTCGCTGCGCCGCGCGCGGAACGCCGGAAATGCCGGGAACTCCGGCTCAAGCCTTGCCGACACGCTTTCCGAGTCGCTTCTCATCAAAGCCGAGCGCGGCGCGGACGCCGCCGTGGAGTATATCGCCGCGCAGCTCGCCTCCGGCGCCATCCGGAGCGACGAGGCGGAGGAGATCTGGAAGCTGCTCCGCGCTTCGGGGGAGAGTGATATTTAATTTTCAAATTAATCCTTGACAGAAGGGAATGATTGCGCTAATATCATAATGGCGGGGAAGTTGGGCTTTCAATAAAAAAGCCGTCTCTCCGACCTCCGGCTGCCCAGCACAGCAGCCCGGAAGGCCCCATACTTTTCTCCTCGGAGGATCGACCCCAACAGGGCGGGGACGATCCTCCTTTCTATTGTCCAACGGGAGATCTGCTTGGCGGGTCTGGGGCCGAAAGGGGTTTTTCCGACGTACATGCCGCCGGAGAAAATGGTTAAAACTTTATTTTGCGCCTGCGGGCGCAAACGCTGGCGAGGCCTTCTGACAGTTCGTTTTTATTGAAAAACAATGGAAAAATGAGAAAAATCTCTTTTCATATAGAATGCATTGTGATATAATACTTCGCTGGTTTTGAATCGGATTTACATTTGGAGATGGATATTATGGAATTACGCAATATCGCAATCATTGCCCACGTTGACCACGGCAAGACGACGCTCGTGGACGAAATGCTCAAGCAGTCGGGCGTGTACCGCGAAAATCAGGAGGTCGTCGACCGTGTGATGGACTCCGGCGATCTCGAGCGCGAGCGCGGCATCACCATTCTCGCGAAGAATACCGCCGTCACCTACAAGGGCGTCAAGATCAACATCGTCGATACGCCGGGCCACGCCGACTTCGGCGGCGAGGTCGAGCGCGTGCTCAAAATGGTCAACGGCGTTATCCTGCTCGTGGACGCCGCCGAAGGCCCCATGCCGCAGACGCGCTTCGTGCTGGGCCGCGCGCTGGAGCTCGGCCACCGCGTGATCGTTGTCGTCAACAAGATCGACCGCCCCGACCAGCGCATCCACGAGGTCGTGGACGAGGTGCTCGAGCTGCTGATGGATCTCAACGCCACAGACGAGCAGCTTGACTCCCCGATGCTGTTCTGCTCCGGCCGCCAGGGAACGGCGTCCTATTCGCCGGACGTGCCGGGCACCGATCTTCAGCCGCTGTTCGACACGATCCTCGAGTATATCCCCGAACCGGCGCAGGACACCGCCGCGCCGTTCCAGATGCTCGTTTCCTCGCTCGACTATAACGAGTTCGTCGGCCGCATCGCCGTCGGGCGCATTGAGCGCGGCACGATCCGCCAGAACGAAGAGATCGCCGTTTGCAACTACCATTCGCCGGATGCTGCGCCCCGCAAGGCGAAGGCCGTTTCGCTCTACGAGTTCAGCGGCCTTGCCAAGGTCCCCGTGACGGAGGCCACCGCGGGCAACATCATCGCCATGAGCGGCATCGGCGACGTTACCATCGGCGACACGATCTGCGCCGCCGGCGTGGTCGAGCCGCTGCCGTTTGTGAAGATCTCTGCGCCGACGATGGAAATGACGTTCTCCGTCAACAACTCCCCCTTCGCCGGACGCGAGGGCAAGTTTGTCACGAGCCGCCAGATCCGCGACCGCCTTTACCGCGAAACTCTCAAGGACGTTTCCCTGCGCGTCACGGACGTCGAGGGCAGCACCGACAGCTTCAACGTTGCCGGACGCGGCGAAATGTCGCTCTCGATCCTCATCGAGACGATGCGCCGCGAAGGGTATGAGTTCCAGGTCTCGCCCCCGCGCGTGCTCATGCAGCGCGACGAGAAGGGCAATCTCATGGAGCCGATGGAAGAGCTCGTGGCGGACGTGCCGCAGGAGTATGTCGGCTCGGTCATCGAAAAGCTCGGCACGCGCAAGGCCGAGCTCAAGGAAATGACCCCTGTGGGCGCGCGCATGCGTCTCATCTTCCTTGTGCCGAGCCGCGGTCTCTTCGGCTATCGGAACGAATTCCTCACCGACACCCACGGCGAGGGCATCATGGCCTCCGTGTTCGACAGCTACGCCCCCTATAAGGGCGAGGTCACGCGCCGCTCGACCGGCTCTCTCATCGCGTGGGAGCAGGGCGAGGCCGTCGCCTACGGCATCTGGAACGCGCAGGAGCGCGGCATCATGTTCATCACGCCCGGCACGCCGGTCTACGGCGGCATGATCGTCGGCGTCAGCCCCAAGCAGGAGGACATCCCGGTCAACGTCTGCCGCACGAAGCACCTCACGAACACCCGCGCCTCCGGCTCGGATGAGGCGCTGCGGCTCGTCCCGCCGCGCCAGATGTCGCTCGAGCAGTGCATGGAGTTCCTCGCGGACGACGAGCTTCTGGAAGTCACCCCCAAGAACCTCCGTCTGCGCAAGCGCATTCTTGACCACAGCCAGCGCATGAAGAACATCCACGGCAAAAAGTAAAATAAACGATCGAAGCGGTCTCACCCAGAGCAGAAATGCGCCGGGGGAGACCGCTTTCTATTTAGCGTTTCCACTAAGAACACGCCGGGGAAAAAGTGCAAAATGCCAAATCTTCCCTGCGGTGTACAGTTCTATATTGACGGATTATACAATCTATACTATGATGAACTTACCAACTGGTATATACCAGTTACCTATTATGGCGGGCTCTCGCCGGAACGGAGGACCGCGCATCATGCAGGAACGATCGCTTTATAAAACGATACGCGACGATCTCCTCCGCGCCATTGAAAACGGCAGTCTCCAGCCCGATCAGGCGCTCCCCTCGGAGCGCGAGCTCTGCCAGCGTTACGGCACGAGCCGCATGACCGTGCGCCACGCTGTCACGGAGCTGGAATCGCTCGGCTCGGTGTACCGGATGCAGGGAAAGGGGACGTTCGTTTCCGGCCGCAAGCTCATCCAGCCGCTTATGCAGGTGTCCGGCTTTACGGAGGATATGGCAAAGCGCGGCAAGAAGGCAAGCTCGCAGATCCTCTTCGCCGGGGAGAAGAAGGCGGACGCGGCCATCGCGCGGGGGCTTCGCATCGCGCCAGGCGAGCCGTATATCCTCATCCGCCGCCTGCGTCTGGCCGACGGCGTGCCGATGGCGATCGAAAATACCGCGCTCAACGCCTCGCTCTGCCGCGGCGTCCTTGATACCGATCTGAAAAACCACTCGCTCTACGCGGCGCTCACGAGCCGCGGTCTTGCGCTCAAGACCGGCGAGCAGTACATGGAAGCCGCTCTTGCAGACGCGGCGCAGGCCAAGCTGCTCGATATCCCGGAGGGCGCGCCCGTGCTGCTCATCGAGCGCCACGTCACAAACCCCGAGGGCGTCACCGTGGAGGTGACGTATTCGGCCTATCGGGGCGACAGCTACCGGTTCTACATCGAATTCGACGGCGTGAACCGGGCCAACACCGTATCCACATCCCCCAAAGGGATCTCGGATAATATTATTTAAGGAAGAAAAAGGAGCGTCAACATGAAAAAGATCCTTGCACTGATCCTTGCCCTCGTTATGCTCTTCGCTCTCGCCGCCTGCGGCCAGCAGCCCGCTGCGCAGGAGCCGACCGAAGCGCCTGCCGAGCAGCCCGCGGAACAGCCCGCCGAGCAGCCGGCGGAAGAGGCGCCCACCCCCGATACCATCACCGTGATGGTTCCCCCGGTTTCCGGCACCTATCAGGACGACATCGACACCTGGATTGCCGAGTTCAAAGAGCTCTACCCGCACCTCGATGTGGAAGTGATCAAGACCTCCTGGGACGATCACAACGGCAAGCTCTCCACCATGGCGAACGCCGGCGAAGCTCCGGACATCGCTGAGGTCTCCTACTCCGCCATCGGCACCTACGTCGAGCTGGGCGTCGCCGTTGACATTGCGCAGTACATGGACCCTGAGCGTCTGGCTGACTACGATCAGAACGCGCTCGACTACATGAGCATTGAGAACACCGTTTACGGCCTGCCCCTGTACATCACCATCCAGGCTCTCGGCGCCAACAAGGATATGCTCGAGGCCGCCGGCGCCGACGTGGCGAAGATCCAGTCCGAAGGCTGGACCTACGAGGAGTTCCTCGAAGTTATCAAGAACGGTACCACCGATGACTGCTTCGGCTTCGTGTTCGCCAACTCCGGCGTCACCGCGTCCGACTTCCTGAACATCTTCGGCGTCGCCGCAGGTCTGAACAACGCGTTCACCGACGATCTCAAGTATGCCTACACCTCCGAGAACATGCTCAAGCTGCTCGAGGCCGTGGAAGAGATGACCAAGTCCGGCTACATGCCCAACTACGGCATTGAGGCCGGCCAGCGCATGGTCATGTGCCAGCAGGGCAAGGCCATGATCTTCGGCAAGGCCATGCCGCTCTTTGAGAACAACATCAACAAGAACAACGCCGCTCTTGAGGCCAACGACGGCACCGCCGTGGAAAACTCCATCCCCGTGAACTACGCGTTCCTGCCCGTTCCGACGATGGAAGGCGCGGAAGCCTCCTGCTTCGGCTCCGTGGACGGCCTGATCGCCCTCCGCAACAACAAGACCACCGACGAGCACCTCAAGAACGTGTGCCTGTTCCTCGACTACATCTCCTCCGGCGAGCGCATCGCTGCCGTTGACCAGACCCTGCTTCTCGAGCCCGTCTGCCAGACCGGCCGCGACGCTTACGTCTCCCCCGAAGGCCTTGACGAGGGCAACGTTGCCTCCGCCGCCCGCTGCATCGGCCTTGTCGTTGCGCCTCCCGCCGGTGTGACCGCCGAGCAGAGCGCTTCTGCCAAGACCATCATGGACGAAGTCATCGTTCCGAAGTTCCAGGCTCTCCTTGCCGGCGAAGCCACCGCGCAGGAAGTCTATGACGCTGTCTGCTCCGCCGCTACCGAGGCGTTCGGCGCCGACGGCTGCGTCTCCGGCGCTCTCTAAGCGTTGGTTTATCTCCGCAAATAACGCATAACCACTCTGCCCCGCCCGGCATGGCCGGGCGGGGCAATTAGTTTCGACTCGAAGCCATGCTTTGAGTTGATCCACATTCATTCGTGGAGGGAAGACTATGAGCAAAGCCAGAGGAAGAACGCTCGCCGATCGCCGGTTCCGGTTCACCAGCGAGGACCGGTGGGGCTATTTCTTCATATTTGTCGCCATGGTGGTGTTCGTGACGTTCACGCTATACCCCGTGGTCAGCGCCGTGCGCACGAGCTTTCTGAAGTACAAGCCCTTCGGCTCGGAATTCATCGGGCTGAAGAACTATATCGACACCTTCAAAAGCGCGCTCTTTTATAAAGCGGTGAAGAACACCATTGTGTACACGGCCGTCGTGGTTCCTCTGTCGCTGCTGATCGCCTTCTCCATCGCGATCATGATATTGCCGTTCAAAAAGAAAACGCAGTCGCTTTTCAAGTCCGTTTACTATCTGCCCGGCATCGCCTCGGGCGTGGCGCTCTCGGTCGTGTGGCTGTGGCTGTACGACTCCTCGCCGGACGGCCTTTTCAATCAGGTGCTGATGTTCTTCGGCATCCCGTCGCAGAACTGGCTCTCCAGCTCGAAAACGTCCATGCTCTCGCTGATGCTCATGGCGATCCTCTCCGGACAGGGCAGCAACATCATCATCTACATAGCCGCGCTCCTCGGCATCGACAACAGCTACTTTGAAGCCGCCGAGCTCGACGGCGCAACGTTCTTCCAGAAGGTGCGCTATATTGTCTTCCCGCTCGTGAAGCCGACGACGCTGTTCCTTCTCGTAACGGGTATCATCGGCTCGTTCCAGGTGTTCCAGAACGCCTTTATGATGACCGGCGGCGGCCCGGACAACAGCACGACGATGATCGGCCTTCTCATCTACAAGAACGCCTTTGAGTATTCAAAGTTCGGTCTCGCCTGCGCGCAGGCTATCCTGCTTGCCATCGTCATTGCGCTCATTTCGCTCGTGCAGTTCAAGCTCATGGGCACGGACGTCGAATACTGAAAGGAGGAACGGCATGGCTACGACAGGACTTTACTCCCCCCACGTAAACCACCCCGAAAAGCGCATCGCGCGCAACATCCTCCTCGCGGTGATCCTCATCCTCTTCGCGCTTCTGACGCTTTTCCCGATCTTCTATATGATCATGTCGTCGTTCGGCCCTGCCGTCGCCACGGCGGGCACTTCCCGGAGCATCTTCCCGCGCGTGTGGACGCTCGATTCGTACAAGGCGTTCTTTTCGTTCAGCAAATACTCCGTCCGCTGGATCGTCAACAGCCTCATCGTCGCCTCGGCAACGGTGGCGGGCAACGTCATATTCGCATCCATGGCGGGCTACGCGTTCTCGAAGATCCGCTTCAAGGGCCGCCAGTGGCTGTTCGGGCTGATCCTCGTGGCGATGATGATCCCGTACCAGGTCACGCAGGTGCCGCTCTACATTCTCATTGCGAACAAGCTGCACATGACGAACACCTACGCCGCCATGATCCTGCCCGGCGTTGTGACATCGTACAACATCTTTCTCGCCAAGCAGTTTTTCACGAGCATCCCCACGCCGCTCATCGAATCGGCCAAGCTCGACGGCTGCAGCCAGCTCGGCATTTTCGTGCGCATCATCCTGCCGCTCTCGAAAACCGTGCTGGCGGTCATGGCGATCAACACGTTCCTTTCCAGCTGGAACACGTTCTTCTGGCCGTTCCTTGTAACGAGCAAGGACTATATATTCACGATCCAGGTCGGTCTCAAGACCTTCAAGTTTGCGAACGAGACGCTCTTCGCCCCCATGATGGCGGGCGCGACGCTCTCGGCGCTGCCGATGTTCATTCTGTTCTTCACGTTGCAGAAATACTTCCTCGAGGGCGTCACGATCGGCGCCGTCAAGGGCTGACAGGAAATTCCCCAAGGGCTGCTGCGAAACGCAGCAGCCCTTTTGTGAGATACGGAGGGTTTTATGAAGCTTCGTTTGTATGAGCGCGCGGACGCGCCGGAGGTTTTGCGTCTGTGGAATACCGCGGGCGCGGCGGCGGGGTATGCGCCGCTCGACGCCGGTAAACTGGACGAACTGCTGCTCGCACACCCGGCCTTCTGCGGCGAGAGCACGTTCGTGCTCGAAGAAAAGGGCGCGCTTCGCGGCTTTGCCGCGGGCTGCACGGGCGATACGCTCGCGCAGGGCGCGGTGCGCGGCTATGTGAGCTGCGTGCTGCTTGATGAAACGTGCGACACGGCGGAGAATACCGCGCTGCTGCTCGGCGCTGTGGAGGATTCCTTCCGCGCGAAGGGAAAGAGCGTGGCCGCCGTTACGTTTTTCAATCCCCTGCGTCTGCCGTGGATCATTCCTGGAATGGACGGCCACCAGCACAACAACATGCCCGGCATACCGAAGGATATACCGCTCTATGAGCGGATGCTCTCGCTCGGCTACCGCGAGGCGGCGACCGAAATGGCGATGTATCTCGATCTTGCGGCGTTTGCGTACCCCGCCGCGATGGAAGAACGCGCGGCGAAAATGGCCGCGCAGGGCTACACCGTAGACTGGTATAAAGAGGGCGTCCACCGCGGCGTGGACGAGATGGTAGCGTCGCTCGGCAATCCCATGTGGGACGCGGAGATCCCCGCCGCGGCGCACGGCGGCATGCGCCTTCTCGTCGGTCTCTCCGGCGACACGGTCGCGGGCTTCACCGGCCCGGTGTACCCGGAGCCGACAGGCCGCGGGTACTTTGCGGGCATCGCCGTGGAGGAACGATACCGCGGCCACGGGCTCGGCAAGCTTCTCTTCTACCGGCTCTGCCGCGCGGAGAAGGAATGCGGCGCGCAGTATATGTCCCTCTTCACCGGAATCGACAATCCGGCGCAGAACATCTATAAGGAAGCCGGATTCACGCCGCGGCGGTATTTCGCCGTGATGATAAAGGAGCTGAAGCCATGAGCAAAACGATATTGGCCGTCGGTGCGCACATCGGCGATATGGAGCTGACCTGCGGCGCGCTGCTCGCCGCGAACGCCGTGCACGGGGGACGCAGCGTGACGCTTGCGCTCACCGCCGGGGAGAAGGGCGCGCCTGCCGGAGCAGACGTCGCCGAATACCGGAAAAGCAAGATCGCCGAGGCGGAGGCCTTCGCCGCCGAGCTCGGGGGCGAGGCAATCGTGCTCGGCTATCCGGACGGGCTGCTGCCGGATAACGACGAGGCGCGCTTCGCCGTGTGCGATGTCATCCGCCGCGTAAAGCCCGATATTCTCATCACCCACCACGCCCACAGCATGCACAAGGACCACGCGGCGTGCCGCCGCATCGTGACGGACGCCTGGTTTTATGCCGCCATCGAGGGCTTTGAGCGCGATCTTCCCCGCCACTTTGCCCGCCATCTGTACTATGCGGAAAACTGGGAGGATGCCGAGGGCTTCCAGCCCTACGTCTATCTCGACGTGTCCGACGGCTTTGCACTCTGGGAAAAGGCCATCGAGCACCACTGGTTCGCCGTACACAGCACGAGCTTTCCCTACAAGGAATACTATTCCCATCTCAAGCGCCTGCGCGGCATCGAGGGGCGGAAGGGGTACTGCGAGTGCTTTATGATCCCCGCCGAGCAGATGCGCATCGTCAAAAAACTGGAGGATGAGTGAATGACCGACATCGGAAAACTGGCCACCGAGCAGCGCAACGCCGCTTCGGAGCACATCGACCGTCTGCCGACGCTCGATATAGTTCGTCTCATCAACAACGAAGATAAAAAGGTCGCCGGAGCGGTCGAGGCGGTGTGCCCGCAGATCGCCGAAGCCATTGACGGCATCTATGCGCGGATGCAGCGCGGCGGGCGGCTCATCTATACCGGCTGCGGCACATCCGGCCGTCTCGGCGTGCTCGACGCCGCCGAATGCCCCCCAACGTACTCGACCGACCCGGAGCGCGTCCGCGCGGTGATCGCGGGCGGGTACGGCGCGATGTTCGCCGCTGTCGAGGGGGCGGAGGATGACCGCTCTCTCGGCGCAAACGATTTAAAGGCGCTGCATCTGACGGAGGACGACAGCGTCGTCGGCATTGCCGCGAGCGGGCGGACGCCGTATGTGCTCGGCGCGCTTGACTACGCGAAAAGCGTCGGCGCGCTCACGATCGCAGTCACGTGCTGCCCCGGCTGCGAGGCCGAGGCGCATGCCGACATTGCCATCTCTCCCGCGCCGGGGCCGGAGGTCATCACCGGCTCCACGCGCATGAAGAGCGGCACGGCGCAGAAAATGATACTGAACATGCTCTCCACCGGCGTGATGGTGAAGCTCGGCAAGGTCTACGGCAACCTCATGGTGGACGTGAAGGCCTCAAACGAAAAGCTGCGCGAGCGGTGTGTGCGCATCGTGCGCCAGGCGACCGGCGCGGAGGATGCCGCGGCGCGCGCGGCGCTTATCGAGACGAACTACGCCTGCAAACCGGCCATCGTCATGCTGCTGCTCGGCGTGGACAAGACCGGGGCGGAAACGCTGCTCACGCGCGCGAACGGCCGTGTCGCCGCGGCGCTGGAGGGCTGAGCATGGCGTTTCTTCATTGTGAGATCGCCTCGGAATCGCTGCGCATGGCGACGGCGGTGGACGTGATATTGCCCGATAAGGGCGAGCTTTCCGAGGTCAAAACGCTTTACCTTCTGCATGGCCTGACGGACGACTGCACCGGCTGGACGCGCTATACCGCCGTGGAGCGGTATGCGCGCGAGCGCGGTCTCGCCGTTGTGCTTCCGGAGGTGCAGCGCAGCTTTTATACCGATATGGCATACGGCCTGCCGTATTTCACCTATGTCTCCGAGGAGCTGCCCGCCGTGTGCCGCCGGATGTTCGGCCTTGGCGCGGCGCGGGAGCAGAATTATATTTTCGGTCTTTCCATGGGTGGGTACGGCGCAATGAAATGCGCGCTTACTTACCCCGACCGCTACGCGGGCGCGGCGAGCTTTTCGGGCGTCTGTGATCTGCGCCGGACGGTCGAGCGCCGCTCGATCTCCCTGCATGAATCGGAGATCGCTGCCATTTTCGGCGAAGAAAAAGCCGTTCCGCCGAAGGACGATCTCTTCGTCCTGGCGGAACGGCTCTCCGGAGAGGCTCCGGGACTGTATCTGTCCTGCGGAGAGCAGGACGGGCTGTACGCGGCAAACTGCCGCTTGGATGAGCATCTTAAATCGCTCGGCATTGCGCACCGGTTTGACCATTGGCCGGGCGCGCACACCTGGGACTTCTGGGATACATCGCTGCGCGCGGCGCTCGCGTACTTTTTTGATTAAAGCGTGATCTTCCCCAGCACCGCGCCGTGCCGCGCGCCGGTGGCGCCGGGCGCGTTGCTGCACCGGGCGAAGATCGCCTCGTTTGCGAGCACCGCGAACGCGACCGCTTCCTTGGCGTCGCCGTCAAAACCGAGATCCTCGTTCGTGAGCACGCGCACGTCGGGGAGCGCCGCGGCGATATCCGCCATGAGCGTGCCGTTGCGGCTGCCGCCCCCGCCGACGATGAGCCGCGCAGGACGCACGGCGCAGAAATCGCGGATCGCTGCGGCGATCGTCTGCGCGGTGAAGTCTGTGACGGTGGCGAGAATATCGGCGTCCGGGAGAGAAAGCTCTTTCGCCGCGGCAAAAATGCCGTCCACGAACGCCGCGCCGTAATGCTCGCGGCCCGTCGTTTTCGGCGGGCGGCGGGAGAGATAGGGATCGCGCATGAGCTGCGCGAGCAGCGCTTCGCTCACGCGGCCGGAAGCCGCCATCGCGCCGTTCGCGTCATAGCGCTTTTCGCCGTTTGTGATGCGCGCAATGGCCGCATCGATGAGCATGTTGCCCGGCCCGGTGTCGAACGCCGTCACGTCGGAAAGAGCGCACCCCGCCGGGAGCAGCGTGATGTTCCCGATGCCGCCGATATTCTGGAGCGCCGTGTGTTCGGTCTCGCTGCGATAGAGCAGAAACTCCGTATACGGCACGAGCGGCGCGCCGAGCCCGCCCGCGGCCACATCGCGCACGCGGAAATTGCCCACGACCGGGCAGCCGAAGCGCTCGGCAAGCACCGCCTCCTCGCCGAGCTGGAACGTGCTTGCGAAGGTGCGCGAGAGGTATTCTTCTTTTTCCGGAATGTGCCAGAACGTCTGGCCGTGGCTGCCGATGAGATCAATGTCGGAGAGCTTTGTGCCGGTCTGCGCGCAGAGCGCCTCGCCCGCCTCGCAGAAAAGCTCGCCGAGCAGGAAATTCATCCGGCAGAAGTCCGCTGCCGAGGCAGGACCGCCTCCGGCAAGACGCAGGATCTCCGCGCGCACTTCGTCCGAAAACGGCACGAAGCGGAAGCCGAGCTGCTCTGCGCGCGTTTGCGTGCCAAAGCCCGTGATGCGAACGAGTGCGGCGTCCACGCCGTCCGCCGATGTGCCGGACATGAACCCGATCACGAGCCGCGACGGCTTTTCCCACAGCGTTTTCAGGGGATGTTCCATACTGGTGAAGCCTCCCGTTTTTCTTACATTCTGTGAAAAGTTTACTTCCTGTCCGTCGCTTTGTAAAGGGGTGTTTTTATGATCCGATTCGGCATTGACAGCGCGGAGCTTGCCGCGCATATCCCCGGCCGTGCCGCGCTCGTCACCGCGCCCTCCGGCCGCAGCGCCGATAACCGCAGCAGCATCGATGTATTGAAGGAGGTCTGCGATCTCCGGCTCCTGCTCGCGCCGGAGCACGGCGTCCGCGGCGATAAGGCTGCGGGCGAGGTGTTCTCCGACAGCGTCGACGCGCCCTCCGGCCTGTGCGTAAAGAGCCTGTACCGCCCCGGCTCCAAGCGCCTGACGCGCGAAACGGCTTCGGAATTTGATACGCTCGTCTACGATATTCAGGACGTCGGCTGCCGGTACTATACATTCATTTCCACGCTCAAAAATCTGCTGTTCGACTGCGCGGAATATGGCAAGCGCCTCGTTGTGCTCGACCGTCCCGACCCGCTGGGCCGCACTGCCGAGGGCGTCGTGCTCGAGAAGGGCATGGAGAGCTTCGTCGGCTGCCATACGATCCCGCCGCGCTACGGCATGACCTGCGGCGAGTTTGCCCGCATGGTGAATGCGGAGGAGCATATCGGCTGCGCGCTGGACATTGTGCGCTGCGAGGGGTATGATCCCCGTGTGAGCTTCCCCTGCTGGGGGCGGCCGTGGGTCATGCCGAGTCTTGCGATGCCGCGGTATGAAACGGCGCTGCTGTATCCCGGCACCTGCCTTCTGGAGGGGACGAACCTCTCCGAAGGGCGCGGCACGGCGGACCCGTTCGCGCTGCTCGGCGCGCCGTTTATCGACGCGGAAGCCCTCTGCCGGGAGCTTGACGCTCTCGCGCTGCCGGGGCTGGCTGTGACGCCGGCGTACTTCACGCCCACAGCCTCCAAGCACGCCGGGACGCTCTGCGGCGGTGTGCATCTGCATGTGATGGACGCCGCGGCGCTCCGCCCGACGGAGCTCGGTCTTCGGCTGCTCGCGCTCGTGCGGGATATGTACCCCAAAGACTTCGCCCTTCTCCCGCCCGTCCGGGCGGACGGACGGCCCTTCATCTCGCTGCTCGCCGGGCACCGGGAACTCGAGCGCCCCGGCTGGGACGCCGAGACGCTCATCGCGCGTGCCCGGCGCGAGTGCGCGGCATTCGCCGAGCGGCGGAGACCCTACCTTCTCTACGAATAAGGAGAAAAATTTATGGACATTCGGGAAAAAATCGGACAGCGGCTGGTGTTCGGCTTCCCCGGGACAACGATCCCGGCGGAGTTTGCCGCGCTGGTGCGCGAATATAAGATCGGAAACGTCATCCTCTTCCGGTACAACATCGAAAACGTGCCGCAGCTCGCGCGGCTGTGCGCCGATATTCAGGAGCTTGTCCGCGGCGCGACCGGGCGCGATGCCTTTATCACCATCGACCAGGAGGGCGGCATGGTGACGCGCCTCCCGTGGGACGCGGTGAACGTCCCCGGCAGCATGGCGCTTGCCGCGACCGGAAAGCCGGAAAATGCCGTTCTCGCCGCGGAGATCACGGCGCGGCAGCTGCGCGGCGTCGGCGTGAATTTCAATCTCGCGCCCGATCTCGACGTAAACTCCAACCCCATGAACCCCGTGATCGGCGTGCGCAGCTTCGGCGACGATCCGCAGAGCGTCGCGCTCTTCGGCGCGAAGGCCGTGGAGGGCTATAAAAACGGCGGCATGCTCTGCTGCGGCAAGCATTTCCCCGGCCACGGCGACACCGCCGTGGATTCCCACATCGGGCTTCCCTGCATCGGGAAAACGATGGACGAGCTTGAAGCGTGCGAGCTCATTTCGTTCCGCGCGGCGATCAAGGCGGGCATTCCCGCCATAATGAGCAGCCACATCCTCTTCCCGAACATTGAGCAAAATGGCGTTCCGGCCACGATGTCGCGCACGATCATGCACAGCCTTCTGCGCGAAACGCTGGGCTTTGACGGGCTTATTCTCAGCGACTGCATGGTAATGGACGCTATCCGGCGGCATTACGGCACGGCGCACGGCGTCGTGGAGGCGATGCGCGCGGGCGTGGACATGGTATTCGTTTCGAGCAATGCCGATCTCCAGCGCGAGAGCGCTGCCGCGGCGCTCGCCGCCGCCGAGAGCGGCTCGATCGACGCGCGGGAGCTGGACGGGTCTGCGGAGCGCATCCTCCGCGCCAAGGAGCGGTGGATACATCCCGCCGAGCCGGAGAGCGCCGGGCGTGCCGAGGACTTCGCCGCCGCCGCGCGCATGGCGCGCGAGGCAGTCACTGCGGTGCGCGGCAAGGCGTGCCGGGCAAGCGAAAAGACGTTTTTCTGCGGCTGCGCCGATTACCGCATGACGCAGGCATCAAACGCCGACCCGGAGGCGAAAGCGTTCCCGGAGTATATGGGCGCGCGTTTCGGAGCAAAATTCGCCGTCTGCTCCAAGAACCCGGACGAGAAGGAGATCGCGGATCTCGTCAAATGCGCGGACGGGGCGGAAAACATCATCTTTTCCTCCTGCAACGCGCACCTCTTCCGCGGCCAGCTCGCTCTCGCGGCGGCGCTCGCCGAAAAGGGCGTGCCGATGACCGTGGCGGCGCTTCGCAACCCCTACGATCTTCCGCTCATGCCCGAAAATGCGGCGCTGCTCGCGGCATTCGATTATTCGAGAGATTCTCTCGCTGCGCTCGCGGACGTATTCTCCGGCGAAGACTGCTGCGGCGTGATGCCCGCGGCGCTGTGAGGTGAGAGATATGTTTGTTGTCGGTATTGACGGCGGCGGGACAAAGACCCGCGTGGCCGTCTGCGCGTCGGACGGGACGCTGCTCCATAGAGAAACGCTCGGCGCCTTCAACCTTTCCGCCATCGGCGAGGACGGCTTCCGCCGCCGCGTGGGGGAGATCCTCACGCTTTGCGGCGATATGCGCGCGTGCGGCGCGCTGTGCGTCGGCGGCGCGGGAGCGTCCGGCGCGGCGATGGGGGAGATACTGCGCGCGGAGCTTGCTGCGCACGGCTTTGCCGGAAAGCTTCTTCTCTGCGGCGACCATGAGATCGCGCTCGCAGGCGCGATGCAGACGCCGGGGTGCGTCCTCATCGCGGGAACGGGCTCGATCTGTTACGGCAAAAACGCCGCCGGAGAGAATTTTCGCTGCGGCGGCGGCGGGCACATCATCGACGATCCCGGCAGCGGCTACGCGCTCGGTCGGGACGCGCTTGCCGCAGCGCTCCAGACCGAGGACGGCCGTCTTTCGGAAAATGCGCTCCACGGCGCGGTGATGGACACTGTCGGCGGCAGCGGCATTCAGGGCATATTTGATTTTGTCTATTTCTCCCGCCGCGGCAAGGGCGACATCGCCGCGCTCGCGCCGCTCGTGCTGCGATGCGCGGCGCAGGGGGACGCGGTCAGCCTTGATATTCTCCGCCGCGGCGCCGCCGAGCTTGCCCGTCTCGTTTCGGCGGTCATGGGCAAACTCGGCCTTGAAAACGGCTCGCCGTGCGCTCTCGCGGGCGGGCTGCTCGCGGAGGACAACGTGTACCGCCGCGCGGTGTCCGCGGCGCTCGCACCGTTCTGCCGTCCGGCGGCCCCGGAGCACGACGCGCTCTTCGGCGCGGTGCAGCTCGCGCTCGCCGCAATACAGTGAACAGAAAAACCCGGCTCTTCGGAAACAATCGGAAGAGCCGGGTTTTCTATATGCGGTTTCAGTACAGCGTCTCGGGGTACATGCCCTCGGCGGTGAGCTTGCGGAGCATGGCGGCGGTCGTGGCGCGGTCCTCGTGGTACGTCATGCCGAACCACGCTTCCTCGGTCGTGTAGGCGTCAACGTGCATCGACCCTTCGCGAAGCATGTCGCCGACCATCGTCGGCAGCAGGCACTCGCTCTTGAGCTCTTTGCCCGCCTCGGAGCGGAGAAACGTATGGAAGTAGGTCTCCATCTCGTCGAGCGCCCACGGCGTGAAGCCCCAGAAGTTCATCGATACCGGGCTTTCGCCGTCAAGCGCGACGCCCTCCTCGGAATCGGCGAACGAGCGGATGGAGCCGTCCGGCGCCTTGCCGATCTTGAACGTCTCTTTCACGGCGGTCATCTCGCCGCCGTCGATGCGGCATACGCCGCGCGTCACGGTGCCGAAATCGCTCACGGTGTTGCGCAGCTTGTAGGCGACCATGCAGCCGCGGCCCGTCTCCGGGAGCTTTTCAAGCGCTTCGTACATCAGCGTGAAGGCGCCGGGGCCGTAGTAATCGTCGGCGTTCACCACGGCAAACTTGCCGGTGATCACGTCCTTTCCGCTGAGTACGGCGGGGACGGTGCCATAAGGCTTCGTGCGGCCTTCCGGAACGGCGAACCAGTCCGGCAGCGCGTCAAAGCTCTGGAAGGCGTAATCCACGTGCGCCTTTCCTTCGAGCCGCTCGCCGCACACGGCGCGGAAGTCCTCCAGCATCTGCGGCTGGAGAATGATGACGAACCGGTCAAACCCGGCGCGCTGCGCGTCGTGAATGGTGTACTCCATGAGGATCTCTCCGCCGGGGCCGACCTTTTCGATCTGCTTCGCCCCGCCGTAGCGCGAGGCGAGCCCCGCGGCCATGATAACGAGTGTTGCGGACATGAAAGTTCTCCTTTCGCTGCAAAAACGGATGAGGATATCAATAAGCGCTTATTTCAAGACTTGCGTCGTCCTGACCTTTTTCGATGGATCGGATCTCGGCGTAATACCCGTAATCGTCGTTCACGCGGACGTATACGCGCTCGCCGGCCTTGTGGCCGATCACCGCCGCGCCGAGCGGGGACTCCTTGCTGATGAGCCCTTCGAGAGCGTTCTGCCGGAGCGTCGTCACGAACCGGACGGTCATTTCCTCGTCGTCATCCTCGAGATACAGCACGACGCGGTCAAAGAGACCGACCTCGTCGGCGCCGGACTTCGCGTCGATCACAACGGCGGAGGCGAGCATTTGCTTGAGATAGCGGATGCGGCTCATATTCTTGCGCTGCTCGGCCTTGGCAGCCTTATACTCAAAATTTTCACTCAGATCGCCGAACGAGCGGGCGACCTTCACATCCTCGAGAATCTTCGGCATGAGCACTTCCTCGCGCTCGCGGAGCTCCTCGCGCATTTTCTGCATATCAACGGCAGTCAGTTCGTCATGCATGGTGTTTATTTGGCCTTCTTTCCGTTAAAGCACCGCCGGATGCTCTCCTTCGTGGGGAAGAGGAACGGCGTGGTGTCCTTGTAGGCGTTGTACCCGCGCATGAGCACCGGGAAAACATTGACGTCCTCATACATTGCCAGCAGCAGACCGCACAGGCTGAAAGTGGTGGCGCACCACGGATCAAAGTTCGCCGCCGGGATGAGCAGCAGACAGAAAAAGAGCATGGCCCAAACACTCGGATGGCGGCAGAGAGCGTAGGCTCCCGTCGTCACGAGATCCTTTTCCCACCAGCATTTTTTGGGGTCCTTGCGCTTCCAGTTCGTGCGCCCGCCGGCGATGAGGGAGAGGTATATGAGCAGCGCGAAAAAGCCGAGCGCCAATATACCGGTGATGACGCGCACCGCCGTGGGAAGGGAATTGGCCTCTGAAAGGCCGGGCAGAACGGGGTTGAAAAACGCGAGACCGATCAGACCGGCGCCGACGGTGTGGAGCGACTGCATGCGGTCGTTGTTGTGTGAGGTATTGTTGAGATCGTAGAGAATGATGCTGACATAGCCCAGCACGCCGCAGACGATGGGGCTCAAACCATCAAAGAGCATAGGGGGTCTCCTTTTCTATCAAGGCGGATTTATCCCTATTACTATACCATATTCTGCCGGAGAAAAGCAATACGGATCAGAGTATCTCGTCCGGCACGCTGCGGGCGAGAGCGCGGTTGGTGTAGCGCGGATCGTCCGTCACTTCGCGGTATACATGCAGCCAGTCCGGGAGCGGCAGCGGCTCATCCTCGCTTTGCAGCTCGCATTCGCAGAAGGCGCGGTCGCGCCAGAAGGGGAAAACATCGATCTCCAGCGTGTGCCCTTCAAAGGGCACAAGATAGCGCGTCTTTTCGATCGTGCGCAGCGCCTCGTCGCGCTCGGAGAGGAGCGCTTCAAACTCCGCGGCGGTGATCTCGCGCTCGCGCTCAATGCGCGTTACGGCGGTGATGCGCGTCTTTTCGGTATAGTAATACCGCGTTTCATCGCCGCAGCGGGTACATCGGATGCGGCGGCCCGCGCCGGAGGTCACGGCGCGGAGATAGACCTGCGCAATGGCAAGACGCTTCACGCTCTTTTCCCCGAGCAGCGCCGCGTCCGGCAGCGCGATGAGAAATTTCCGCTCGATCTCGAGCGGGAGGCCGGCTTCACTCATAAATAAATTCCTTTCCGAAACGAAAAGCCTCCCTCGTCAGAGGGAGGTAAATCATGCTACAGGCAAAAGAGGGGGGGAGACGTCCTGCGCGGAGGTTTACGGTTTTTCTCTCTTTCCGTCGGCGGTTTTGCGCTGGGCGGAGCAGAGCCCCGCCCCTGCGGGCACAATTCGGCCCTTTTGCAGAGGCGGGGCTCTGCCCCGCCCGACGGAGTTTTTCCCCTCGTCAAAAGGAGCTTTTGTTTAGTATATCACAGCTTCTGCTGAAGATTCATCAGCATCTCGGAAAGCGCACCGCAGGTCGCAGTCTCGTGTGCGCCGATGGTGCCGTCACCGTGCGCAGCGATCGTGCCGGACTGCACGGCCCAGAGCATCGCCTGCTGCGCCCACGGGCTGACGGAGCTGCCGTCGCTCCATGCGGCGAGATCGCCCGCAGCGGAGGTGTCCGCGCCGCGCAGTGCCGCGTAGCGGCAGAGGATCACGGCAGTCTGCTCGCGGGTGACCGGCTCGTCGGGACGGAATGTGCCGTCACCGTAGCCGACGATCAGCCCGCTCTGCGCTGCCCAGCGGATGGCCTGCGCCGCGTCGGTGTCGGCGGGGAGATCGGAGAAGTACACGTCACCCTCGGCGGCGGGGCGGTCAAAGAGCGTCCAGAGCGTCTGCGCAAGCAGCACGCGGGTGGCGGGCGCTCCGCTCTCGGCATCGCGCAGCGGCGCCGGCGTGGCGCTGCCGGACATGGTCTGGGAAACGGCAGGCGGTTCCGGCGTGGGGAGCGTGGCCTCCGGCGTCACGGAAACGGCAGTCTCGACGACGGCGGGCGTTTCAACAACGGCGACGGTCTCCGCGACCGGCGCCGTGGTCTCGGCGCAGGCGCGGAAGGGTGCGGCGGAAAGCGCGCTGCTCTCGCCGGTAAGATTCACCGGCACAAAGCTGCACACGGTGCTTCCCTCGCTCGAAGGGGTATAAGTGAATGTGATGGTGTAAGGATTATATTCATCGCCGGTCAGGTGCTCACTGCTGCCGTACCAGACGAAATCGGAAACGGGGAACTCCTCGCCCGTCAGCTCGGAGCGGACGGCAAGCCCAGCGTCCTCGCTGCGCATCCCTGCCGCGACGGAGAGCGCCTCGGCATACTGCACGCGAAATTCGTACGTTACGCCCTCGCGCAGCGCTTCGCCGTCCGGCACGCGGTGGAGCGTCCCGGCCTCAAAGCAGTCGCGCTTGTGGACGAGCGGGCCGGTCTGATACGTTGTATCGCCGCGGAGAAAGTCGCTCACGGCGAGCAGCGAATGGGAGAGAGACCCGGCGGAGAGAGCGGAAATATCGTTCGTCACGCCGATCAGGTTCGCGCTGTCCTGTCCGGCGAGAAGCGTGCTGTCCGCGAGCGTCGCAGCGCCGTTTCCGTCGGGCATGGCGGAAAGGTTTTCCCACGCGCCGATGGCGGCGGTGCCGTTTTCGGCGTGGGTGAGCGCCATGGCGAGTCCGTCGGCGGCAAGCGCGCGGGCGCTTTTGCCGTTGAAGCGGATGCGGTAGTACGGATTATCGTCCTTCACGGCATACCACACACCCTGATCCTGCCAGACGTAGTGGAGCACCGCCTCCACGCCGCCGGACGCGGCGGCGTTGGTGTACCCGGCGAGATAGACCGAGATCGTCGTGGTCTGCCCCTGCGGCAGCGCCACGGCGTAGCTGCGGTAGGGGAGGATCTCCACGTCGTAGGAGGCGAGACGGTTGGCATCGGTATACGGCTCCGCGCCCATCTGCGCGGAAATGTCCTTGCCGAAATAATTGCAGTTGAGCCCTTCGCCGGTGTAGTTCAGTCCGACGGTGAACGTGAACATCTCGGCCAGACGCTTCGCGGCGTTCGTCACGCCCTCGCCGTCCGTCTCCGAGGCGTTCTCGCCGAAGGAGTCCCGGTCTGCGGCGTAAAGCGCCAGAACGTCCCGGAATGTGAGCGTTTCCACGGTAAGACCGTCCGTGCCGGCGGCAAGCGCGTTTCCGCTCAGCAGCGCAATAAGCAGCAGTGCGATGACTGCTGCGGAAAAGACACGATATACGGCGGATCGGCGTGAGGCTCTCATGGCAGACTCCCTCGGTTAAAGTCGGAATTGGTTGCGTGCTTTACATAACCTGTCTGTAAATTAACATAATACCCGAAGGAAATCGTTAAGAAGAAGAAACAAATTCCGCCGCGTTCCGTTACCAAAATGACGCTTTTCCAGCTTTTTCCGAAGGAAATCAAGATATTGATGCGCAAATCCCGGGAGAACACCGCATATGGTGTTACAAAACGGCGCAGAGATTTAAGAAATATGTCAATCTCTGCGCCGTCGGCTTTATAAAATTATGTCGCCCGAATTACGGGGAATTATTCCTCACCGTCAAGATAGCGGCACGCCGCGAGCGCGGCGTTCGCCCCGTCCGAAACGGCGGTGGCGAGCTGGCGGACGCGCTTGCCGCGGCAGTCCCCGGCGACGAAAATGCCCCGGACGGGCGTTTCGCCGGTCTCCGGCACGGCGGCGTAGCCTTGCGCGGTGAGCGGCAGGAGCGCGGCGAAGCGCTCAAGCTCCGGCTGCTGCCCGACGGAGACAAAAAGACAGTCCACGCCAAGCTCGGTTTCTTCGCCGGTCGCGGTATTTTTCAGCCGCAGCGCGCGGAGAGAGCCGTCCTCCGTGAGAAATCCGGCGATCTCCATCGGTGTGAGGACTGTAACGTTCTTTCGCGCGAAGAGGCGCGCCTGCTTCTCGGCGTCGCCGCGGAAGGCGTCGCGCCGGTGGATGAGATACACGGTCTGGCATATATCGGAAAGAAGCAGCGCCTCCTGCAGCGCGCTGTCCCCGCCGCCGACAACGGCGGTGACGCCGTTTTTATAAAATCCGCCGTCGCACACCGCGCAGTACGAAACGCCGTGGCCGAGAAGCTCCTCCTCATCCGGCAGACCGAGATGGCGGTGCTTTGCGCCCGTGGCGAGGATCACGGCGCGGCTTTCGTATACGCCGTCCTCGGTGCGCACGGTGAAATTCTCCCCGGTACGCTCTACGGACAGGACCTCGCCGACGTCGGTCTCAGCGTCAAGCGCGAGCATCTGCTCGAGCATCCGCTCGGCGAGCTCCGCGCCGCCGACGGAGGCGACGCCGGGATAATTCTCCACGCGCGGCGCGTAGGCGATCTGGCCGCCGTAGCCCTCGCGTTCGAGCAGAAGGACGCTTTTCCCGCTGCGGCGGGCGTAAATGGCGGCGGTCATTCCCGCCGGGCCGCCTCCGGCAATGATGATGTCGTACATGTTTCGCTCACTTTCCGAGGGGAAACCCCTCAGTCGCGGCGCTTTGCGCCGCGACAGCTCCCCTGTTAGGGGAGCCAAGTTAGAATTCCGATAACCTGCCTGCCTCCCCTAACAGGGGAGGTGGCTTTTGCCGCAGGCAAAAGACGGAGAGGTTTTCTTCCGCTTTATCGCAAACGAAGCCCGCCGGAGCGGGCTTCGTTTCTATTTTGTGCGGGAAAAAGCGGCTTATTCCGCCTTCTGCGCGGTCTCGGCGAGGAGCTTTTTGATCTCGGCCACACCGTAGTATTTCTCAAAATGCACGCCGTCGGAGAGCACGAGCGTCGGCGCGCCCTTGATGCCGTATTCGCGGCAGAGCTCGGGGTGTTCCTCGGCGGTCAGATTCTCGTAGGCAAATCCGGCCTTATCGAGCATTTTCTCGGCCACGCGGCAGTTCGGGCAGGTCGTGCGGGTGAAGAGCTGCGCGGTATGCGCCGCGGAAACGGTGCCGACCTCTTCGGGCTGCATGCCGTGGGCGACGGTGCCGTCGCCGCAGCAGGCCTCGTGGCGGTGGATGCCGCCGGTGAAGTGGCTGTGGCCGATGTTGTACTCCTTGCGGTCCTTGAACTCCTGCACCTTGCCGTCGTTCCAGTTCTGCACGGGGCGGTAGTAGCCGGTGATGCGGCTCCAGACCTCGGTGTCCTTGCCGCACTTGGGGCAGGTGAAGTGCTCGCCGGTAATGTAGCCGTGGTCGTGGCAGACGGAGTACGTCGGGCTCATCGTGTAGTACGGCAGCTTGTAGTTCTCGGCGATCTTGCGCACGAGATCGGCGGCGGCGCGCCAGTCGGGCAGCTTTTCGCCGAGGAAGGCGTGGAACACCGTGCCGGAGGTGTACAGCGTCTGGAGATCGTCCTGAATATCCAGCGCGGAGAAAATATCCTCCGTGTAGCCCACGGGCAGGTGAGAGCTGTTGGTGTAGTACGGGGTGCCGTTCATGTTGGCGGTGATGATCTCGGGATAACGGTTGCGGTCGTGCTTGGCGAGACGGTAGGACGTGCTCTCCGCCGGGGTCGCTTCCAGGTTGTAGAGATCGCCGTACTTTTCCTGATAATCGCTCAGCCGCTCGCGCATGTGGTTGAGAACGGCCTTGGTGAACTCCTGCGCTTCGGGATCGGTGAGGTCCTTGTGCAGCCAGCGGGCGTTGAGGCACGCCTCGTTCATGCCGACGAGACCGATCGTGGAGAAGTGGTTCTCAAAGGTGCCGAGATAGTACTTCGTGTAGGGGTAGAGCCCGGCGTCGAGGAGCTTGGTGATAACGGTGCGCTTGGTCTTGAGCGAGCGGGCCGCGATGTCCATCATGCGGTCGAGCCGCTGGTAGAACTCGTCCTCGGTCTTGGAGAGATAGGCAATGCGCGGCATGTTGATCGTCACGACGCCGACCGAGCCGGTGCTCTCGCCGGAGCCGAAGAAGCCGCCGGATTTCTTGCGCAGCTCGCGCAGATCCAGCCTCAGACGGCAGCACATCGAGCGCACGTCGCTCGGCTCCATGTCGGAGTTGATGTAGTTGGAGAAGTACGGCGTGCCGTACTTGGCGGTCATCTCAAAGAGAAGGCGGTTGTTCTCGGTCTCGCTCCAGTCAAAATCCTTGGTGATGGAGTAGGTCGGGATCGGGTACTGGAAGCCGCGGCCGTTGGCGTCGCCCTCGGTCATGATCTCGATGAACGCCTTGTTCACCATGTCCATTTCCTTCTGGCAGTCGCCGTAGGTGAAGTCCTGCTCCTTGCCGCCGACGATCGCGGGCAGATCGCGCAGGTCGGCCGGAACGGTCCAGTCGAGCGTGATGTTGGAGAACGGCGCCTGCGTGCCCCAGCGGGACGGCGTGTTCACACCGAAGATGAACGACTGGATGCACTGCTTGACTTCCTTCTGGGAGAGCTTGTCCACGCGCACGAACGGCGCGAGATAGGTGTCGAACGAGGAGAACGCCTGCGCGCCCGCCCATTCGTTCTGCATGATGCCGAGGAAGTTGACCATCTGGTTGCACAGCGTGCTCAGATGGCTCGCCGGGGTGGAGTTGATCTTGCCCGGAATGCCGAGACCCTGCTGGATGAGCTGCTTCAGGCTCCAGCCGGCGCAGTAGCCGGTGAGCATGCTCAGATCGTGCAGATGCAGATCGCCGTTGCGGTGGGCGTTGGCGATCTCTTCGTCGTACACCTCGCTCAGCCAGTAGTTGGCGGTGATCGCGCCGGAGTTCGAGAGAATGAGACCGCCGACGGAGTAGGTGACGGTGGAGTTTTCCTTCACACGCCAGTCGTTGATCTTGAGATAGTTATCAACGGTCTTCTTATAGTCGAGCACCGTGTCGCTCACGGCGCGGAGATTCTCGTGCTGCTTGCGGTAGAGGATGTACGCCTTGGCAACGTTCTCGTAGCCGCCGCGGGAGAGGACGCTCTCAACGCTGTCCTGGATATCCTCGATGTGGATGAGCTCGTCGGTGATCTTCGGCTGGAAATCCGCCGTGACCATAACGGCCAGAAAATCGATGACGCTCTGGTTATAATTGGTTTCGGTGGCGTCAAACGCCTTTTTCATCGCGTTGGCGATCTTGCTGATCTCAAAGTCAACGATCCTGCCGTCGCGCTTCACAACCCGGTACATAGTCTTCCTCCATATATTTCTATAATTTTAATCAAAGTAACGCGCGCCGCATGTCCTGTCCGCCGCGCTCCATTATCATATCATCGAGTCTTGACGGTGTCAATATATAGTATCTGATTTTCATTATTTGTTTCTTTTACCACTAAATATAGTGCCGCCGCCCCAAAAACGGCGGGGCGGCGGCATATATTGCGGAGACGGGGATCAGTCCATGCCGCGGATCTCGGCGTTCGGTATGGCGGGCAGCAGTATCGCCCGGAACGACTCCATCTCCTCGCGCGTGAAGGCGGCGCAGCCGCCGGAGATCACGTCGCCGGAATCCTTAAATGCCTGAAGGAAATACTTCTCGTTCCCCGGCAGCCACGCGGCGATATCGGCAAAATCCTCCGCCGAGTGCAGGCCGCGCACGACCGTTGTGCGGAATTCAAAATCGGTATCGCCGTCCATGAGCATCCGGGCGCACTTCTCCACGGCGGCCAGGCCGGGACGCAGCGTGCCGGTGACGGCGGAATAGTTCTCCCGTCCGGCTTTGATGTCCATGGCGACATAGTCGGCGAGCTTTTCGCTCAAAATGGCGCGGAGCATGGCGGGGTTCGTGCCGTTCGTATCGAGCTTCACGGCAAAACCGAGAGCTTTGATCTTCCGCAGAAACTCCGGCAGATCGCGCTGCAGCGTCGGCTCGCCGCCGGTGACGGCAACGCCGTCGAGCAGCCCCTTCCGGTGGGCGAGGAACGAGAAGATCTCCTCCTCCGGGATCACCGGCTGGCTCTCGGGCTCGAGCACGAGCGAGGCGTTGTGGCAGAAGGGGCAGCGCCACGGGCAGTGCGCGGTGAACACCGTGCAGGCGGTATGACCCGGATAGTCGAGCAGCGTTAATTTCTGCAAACCGTGAATGACCATATCTTGCCCTCCTTTTGCCGAACGATACAATATCATGTATGAGCCCGGATTGCAATTGGCAAATACGGCGAAAAAACGCGCCGCGCCGCGCTTGACAGAAAGCGCGCGCCTTTTTATACTCAAAGAGAACAAAACGGGCGAAATGGAGAAGAATTATGAGTGCGTTTTTTCTGACCGGCGCGGTGCAGACCGGCAAAAGCACGGCCATCCGCCGCTTTTTCTGTGCAAATTCTGCGCTCCGGCGGGGCGGTTTTCTCACCGTGAGCATCCCGACGGGGACCGGATTTGACGTTTTCATCGTCCCGCCCGTGTGGACGGAGTGCGATCTCACGCCGGACGCCCTCGTCGGGCGGCGCGGCGGCGCTTACGAAAAGCACCCGGAGCATTTTGACGGCCGCGGCTGCGCGCTGCTCGCGGAGCGGGAATGCGACGTTATCCTCATGGACGAGCTCGGGCGCATGGAGCTGGACGCGCACGCGTTCCGCGCCGCGGTGCTCGCGGCGATACATTCCGGCATGCCGGTGCTCGGCGTCATCAAGCCGGAGCATAATGCGTTTCTGGACGAGGTGCGCGCGCAGAACGGCGTGGAGCTTTTCCCGCTGACGATAGAAAACCGCGAGGAAGCCCCTGCGGCGATCACGGCGTGGTATGCGCGTGCTTCGCGCGAAAAGCGGGCATAATGCGGCAGGGGGGATGAGCTTGGAGAAAAAGTATACGCTGTGGGACGGCCTCTGCCGGATCGTGCAGAGCGTCTTTCTTGCCGCGGAGATCACGGTTCTCGCCGACCTGCTGTTCGCCGCGGGGGAGAATCCTCTGCCGCGCGCGGCGTTCTGGGGGCTGTTTCTTGCCGCGGCGGCGGCGCTCTCGCTCTGGCGGGGGTTCGCGCGAAAGGGGCGGCGCATCGCATTCCTTTCCATAGCGGGCGCGGCCGTCCTCTCGGCGCTCGCGCTCTTCGCCGCGTGGAGCGCCGCGGCGCCGAAAACGGTGTACGAAGCGCTGGAGACGGAGCCGAAAGCGATCTTTTCCGAAAAGCGCGTGCTCGCCGTCGTGCCGCACGAGGACGACGATCTCAATCTCCTGAGCGGAGTGACGGGGCAGTTCACCGACGCCGGAAGCGAGGTGTACGTTGTGTTCGTCTCGACCGGCGACGCCGCCGGATTGGGGGAGAAGCGCGTATACGAGGCGATCAACGCGCTCTCGCTCGACGGCGTGCCGGAGGAGAACATCATTTTCCTCGGCTACGGCGACAGCATCCCGGATGACGGGATACACATTTATAATGCAGCGCCAAACGCTGTGACGCCGTCGCTGAGCGGGCGGACGGAGACGCACGCCGCGCCGAACCACGAAGCGTACCGCGAGGGGACGCTGTATACGCGCGAAAACCTGCTCGGCGATCTGCGCAGCGTGATCGAGGAGATCCGCGCCGACGTGATCTTCTGCGTGGATTATGATGAGAACATCGACCACCGCGCGGTGACGATGCTTTTCGATGAAGCGCTCGGCGAAATACTGACCGCTGCGCCGGACTACGACCCGCTCGTGCTCAAGGGCTTTACCTACTCCACGGCGTTCCACGCCCCGGCGGACTTTTACGATTCCGTAAATCTGCTCTCCACGGTAAACCCTGACGGGGAGCGCATGGAAAACGGCGTGTATCGTTGGGACGCGCGCGTGCGCCTGCCGATGGACGGCCGCGCTCTTTCTCACTCGCTCACGGAATGCCGGAGCTTTGCCGTTTCAAGAGAATACGAAAGCCAGATGCTCTGGCGCATTGCGCCGCGCATCATCAACGGCGATAAGGTGTTCTGGCAGCGATGCACCGGCTCGCTTCTGTACGGCGCGGCGGTGCGTGTATCGTCCGGCAGCGGCGCGGAGCTTACGGACTTCCGGCTGCTCCACTCGGAGGACCTTGCCGGAAGGGAGCTGCCGTACGGCGCCGTGTGGACGCCGGAGAGCGGCGACACCGCGCGCGAGGCGGAGTTCACGTTTCCCGCCGCGGACGTGACGGAGGTGCGGCTCTACGATAACCCCTCGCCGGAGGATAACGTCCTCGCCGCGGAGATCGTGTTCCCGAGCGGGAACCGGTACGCCGTCGGCGCGCTCGACCCCGCCGGTACGGTGGTGCCGGTGGACGAGCCGGACTGCGAAGGCTTCACCGTCCGGCTGCTGGAAACGGAGGGCGAGCACGCGGGGCTTACGGAAGCGGAGGCGTATTCCGGCGCGCACGATGAAATGCCGCCGCTTATAAAGCTCACAGACGGGGACGGAAATTTCATCTACGACTACCGCCTCTCCCGCGGGGAGACGAAGGCGGTATTTTCGCTCTACGCCCTGAGCGCGAGCGATGATTTGACCGGCTATACCGTGACCTGCGAGGGTGATGGCTGCGCCGCGGCGGTCCGGGACGGCGCGCTTTCCGTGACCTGCCCGCGCGGAAAGAGCTGCACCGTCACGGTGACGGACGAAACGGGTACGCTTTCGGACAGCGTATACGTTGCGCACGAGACCGCTTCCATTCGCTTTGTCAGCGCGATAGAGAGCTATTGCGCGAACGGCATCCCGAAAACGAACCTCTATTCCCTCGCCGTGCATTACTACAAACACTTCATCCTCGGCTGGGAATAAAAAATCTCCCGGCGGACAACGTGTCCGCCGGGAGATTCGAGCTTGTCAAAAAAGTATTTTTGACAAGCTCTCAAACGAGACCCACTTCGTTGGGCTCTCGTTTGAAAAGGCTGCGGCTCGCCGCAGCGCACTCGCTTACGCTCGCACGTTTGCGAGCCGAAAAGTATTTTTGCCAACGTACACGCCGCCGGCAAAAATGTTTTTCACTTTATTTGCGCCTGCGGGCGCAAACTCTGCGAGGCTTTTTCGACAGGCTGAAAGCTCCCGGCGGACACGTTGTCCGCCGGGAGCTTCTGCATTATACGGAGTGGGGCTTGTTTGATTCAGTAGAACGTCGCAACTTCCTGCTCCGGCACGTCGCACGGCTCGATGGACACCATGTGCAGCACCGGGCCGGGGCCTTCGTACACGTCCGGCAGAGTGCGGATGTCGATGCGGGCGGTGAGCTTGTACCAGGCAAGGTTTTTGAGCTCACCCGTATCCGCGGCTTCCGCGGCGAGCGGGATGAAGCGGATATCGTTCGCGCAGCAGGTCATCACGTTGCGCCCGAAGTAGAAGTATCCCTTTTTCAGACTGCGCGATTTCGTGATCGCCTTGCCCTTGAGAGAGACGGTCTTGTTCCGGTATTTTTCCGGCTGGTCCATGATATCCTGCAGAAAGATCGCATAGTCTGCGTCGCCGATCTCGCAGACGGGGGCGTTGAGATCGTAGGGGAGGGGGAGCTCAATGTCGTCGTAGCTGATCTTGCCGTCCGGCGTTTCAAAGGCAATATCGCACCGGCGGTTGATGGCGCGGATGATCTTATGCGCCTGCATTTTGAGATCCTCGTCACCTTCGGGGAAGCGGTTGAGCACCGCAAGCTCGCAGCTCTGGAGTTTGTCTACCATAAGCTGGCGCATGTTATTGTTGTAGTTGAGGAATGTGCGCGCATCAATAAACATAAATTCCTGCGCCACGATCCATTCCTTCGGCATGTTCGTGTAGAGTGTGTCGAGCGTCCACATGCCGTTGTACTCCACCATGACGTAGGAGCAGCGGTGCTTTTTTAAAAGCGCCGCGAGATTTTCGGTCGTAAGATCGCTCTCGCTCTCGATCGTCTCGGTGAACACGGTGGGCGCGGCGAACGTTGAGGGATCATACTCCTCCACGCCCTCCTCGCACACGAGCAGGAGGATGCGGTCACCGTTATTAAAGCTCGCGTCTTCCAGCGTCTGCTGGGCGAACTTCGTCTTGCCGGACTCCAGAAAGCCGGTGAAGAGATATACGGGGACTTGTTTTGCCATGGCTTATTCTCCCTTTCAGCGGAAGAGCTCGGCGACGGCGTCCTCGTGCAGCTCGTGGCCGATGACGCACAGCCGCCCCGTCACACCGGCGCTGCCGCGGCGGATGTTGATCTCGCCCGGCGTGTAGTCAAAGTGAATCCACTCGCCCTCGCTCGCGGCGACGATGCCCTTCGCGCGCAGCACGGCGCCGTATTTGGCCTCGTCCTCGAGCGCGGTGAGCGCAGCGCGCAGACCGTCCTCGGTGAACTTCTTCGCCGTTTCCATGCCCCAGGACGTGAACACCTCGTCCGCGTCGTGGCCGTGGTGATGGTGATGATGGCCGCAGCCGCACTCGTGATCGTGGTCGTGCTCGTCGTGATCGTGATGGTGGTGCTCATGGTCGTGGCCGCAGCCGCACTCGTGCTCGTGGTCGTGCTCATCGTGGTCGTGGTGATGATGCTCGTGCTCATGCCCGTCGTCATCCTCGTCATCGTCGTGATGGCAGCCGCAGGAGCAGTTGCCGTTTTCATCGAAATGATGATGGTGCTCGTCCTCTTCGTGCTCGCGCTCAATGCTTTCAAGCGCGGCGGTGAGCGTGTCGCGCTTTTCCATCGCGTCGAGGATCTGCGCGCCGGAGAGCTCGTCCCACGGCGTCGTGATGATGACGGCGCCGGGATTCTTCTCGCGCAGCAGCGCGACGCACTCGGCGAGCTTTTCCTCCTTGATGCCCGCGGTGCGGGAGAGGATGATGCACCCGGCGGATTCGACCTGGTTGTTGAAAAATTCGCCGAAGTTGCGCATATACATTTTGCATTTGCCTGCGTCTACGACGGTGCAGAGCGCGTTGATCGTAAGCTCGCCGTCCGACGCCTGCTCCACGGCGGTCACGATGTCGGAGAGCTTGCCGACGCCCGAGGGCTCGATGAGGATGCGGTCGGGGGCGTAGCGCTCGCAGACCTCGTGCAGAGCGGCACGGAAATCACCCGTAAGGCTGCAGCAGATGCAGCCGGAGTTCATCTCCGTTACCTCAATGCCTGCGTCCTTCATGAAGCCGCCGTCCACGCCGATCTCGCCGAACTCGTTCTCGATGAGGACGAGCTTTTCGCCCGCGTAGGCTTCCGCGATCAGCTTTTTGATGAGCGTGGTCTTGCCCGCGCCGAGGAAACCGGAAAATACATCAACTTTTGTCATACATATAACCTCTTTCTGCTGGAAGCAGCCTGTTTTTCCAATAGAATATTATAACACGTTCGTCAAGGGGGTATTTCTGCCATTGCCTGACTTTTTACGGAAAAATGAATTGTAATAATATAAATGTATGCTATAATGAATAAATGTCCGTTTTACTCCATTCCACTCTTCTATTTATTTCCGATCCACTCATCAGCAAATTTTTTGAGAGGTAGACAAATTGGAACAGAAAAAGAAGTCCGCTCGCACGATGCGCGTGCTCGGCACGCTGCTTGAGGGCAGCGGAAAATACTTCGCCGTGTGCATCCTTCTGGGACTGCTGCTCACGGTGGTTGAAATGATCGCGCCGCAGGTCATCCGCGTAACGGTGGACTCGGTGATCGACTCGCAGCCGATGGATCTGCCCGCGTGGGCGCTCCGGTGGGTGGAGTCGCTCGGCGGCGCGGCGTTTCTGCGCGCGAACATGTGGTTCATCGCGCTCATTCTCGCGCTTGCGGGTCTCGTCGCGGCGCTGCTGCGCTATGGCGCGAACATGTTCAACGCCAAAGCGGGCGAAACGCTCGTCAAGACCGCGCGCGACCGGCTCTTCCACCACATTGAATGCCTGCCGTGGAAGTGGCACGCCGAGCATCCGACCGGCGACATCATCCAGCGCTGCACGAGCGACGTCGAGCGCATTAAAAACTTTTTCCAGGAGCAGTTCATCTCTGTTTTCCAGATCATCGTGCGCATTATCCTTGCGCTGACGCTTATGACGCTGATGAACGCGAAGCTCTCCATCGTCGCGTGGGTCATCGCGCCGATCATCGTGCTCTACTCCGTGCTCTTCCATAACAAGATCCGCGCGCGCTTCACCGAGTGCGACGAGAACGAGGGCGTTCTCTCCACGATCGCGCAGGAAAACCTCACGGGCGTGCGCGTCGTGCGCGCGTTCGGGCGCGAAAAGTTTGAGCGCGACCGGTTCGAGGCGCAGAACAACAAGTATACCGAGTGCTGGATCAGCCTGACCCGGACGCTCTCGGATTTCTGGGCGGTGGGCGATTTTACGAGCTGCCTGCAGATCCTGCTCGTGGTCGTGCTCGGCACGGTCTCGTGCGTGAACGGCAATCTGACGGCGGGCGAATTTGTGTCGTTCTCGCTTTATAACACGATGCTCATCGGCCCCGTGCGCCGTCTCGGCCGCATCATTTCCGAAATGAGCAAGGCGGGCGTCTCCATCGACCGTCTCGGCGAGGTTTTGGAAGCCGAGACCGAGCAGGACGCGCCCAACGCCGCCGAAGCGCCGATGGACAAGGACATCACCTTTGAAAACGTCAGCTTCCATTACGGCGAGGACGGCCCGGACGTGCTCGAAAACGTCAGCTTCACCGTACCTGCCGGAAAGAGCTTCGGCATTCTCGGCGGCACCGGCTCCGGCAAGAGCAGCCTGCTGCTTCTGCTCTGCCGTCTGTACGCGCCCACGGAGGGCAAGATCACCGTCGGCGGCGTGGACATTGCCGATATGCCCGCGCGTTATGTGCGCGAGAACGTCGGCGTAGTGCTGCAGGAGCCGTTCCTCTTCTCCCGCTCGGTGCAGGAGAACATCGGCATCTGCGGCGCGAGCGACGCGGAGATCCGTGCCGCCGCCGTCACCGCCTGCGTGGACGGGGATATCACCCGTTTTTCGCAGGGCTACGACACCATGGTCGGTGAGCGCGGCGTGTCGCTCTCCGGCGGACAGAAGCAGCGCGTGGCCATCGCCCGTATGCTGACAAAGAAAACGCCGGTCATCGTTTTTGACGATTCGCTCTCCGCCGTCGATACGGAGACGGACGAGAAGATCCGCTCGGCGCTCGACCGTGATCTCGGCGGCGCGACGACGATCATCATCTCCCACCGCATCACAACGCTGCTCGACTGCGACAACATTCTCGTGCTCGAGAAGGGCCGCGTAAGTCAGCTCGGCTCCCCGAAGGAGCTGCTGGCCCAGCCGGGCATTTTCCGCAAGATCTACGACATGCAGATGTCCATCGGAGAGGAGGAAGGCGCATGAACGAGCAGAAAAAGACCAAAGGCGCAAAATGGTTCGGCATCCCCAACCTCGTCCCGTATATGAGACCCTACGGCAAGCTCATCTTCTGGATGGTGCTCATGGCGTTTTACGGCAGCGCCATGGACGCGGTCATCCCGCTCTTCCAGCAGTACGCCATCGATCATTACATCGCCGACTCGACCCTTGCGGGGCTCGGCTGGTTCATCGGCGCGTATGTCGTCGTCATCCTCACGCAGACGGCCTCCAACTATATCTCCGCCTTCGGCGCGTGCAAGCTGGAGCTGTCCGTCGGCCGCGATCTCAAGCGCGAGAGCTTCAACCATCTGCAGACGCTCTCGTTCTCCTACTTCAACCAGAACAGCGTCGGCTATGTCCACGCGCGCGTTATGTCCGATACCGACCGCATCGCGAGCACGCTCGCCTGGAGCATGGCCGAGGGCGTGTGGCATTCGGCATATCTCGTGTGCGCCATCGTTATGATGCTCATCCTCAACTGGAAAATGGCGCTGTGCGTGCTCGTGATTGTGCCGATCGTGGCGATCTCGTCCATGTACTTCCAGAAGAAGCTCGTGTTCTTCCACCGGCAGGTGCGCGAGAAAAACTCCCGCATCACCGGCGCCTTCAACGAGGGCATCACCGGCGCGACGACGACGAAAACGCTCGTCGTTGAGGACAAGATGGAGAAGGAATTCGATGAACTGACCGCCGACATGAAAAAGGTCAGCGTCCGCGCGATGCACTTCCGCGCGATCTTCATTTCCACAACAACGCTCGCGGCCTCTCTCGCGCTCGCGCTCGTCCTCTGGCGCGGCGGCATCGTCACGCGCGAGGGCGTGATGCTCATCGGCACGCTCACCGTGTTTATGAACTATGCGCAGGGCATGATGGAGCCAATCCAGTGGCTCGTGCAGGCGCTCTCCAGCCTTGTGAACGTGCAGGTCAACGTCGAGCGCTTCACCACGCTCATGGAGACGAAGTCCGATGTGCAGGATACGCCGGAGGTCGTGGAGAAATACGGCGACACGTTCAGCCCCAAAAAGGAAAACTGGGAGGAGCTGCACGGCGATATCGAGTTCAAAGACGTGACGTTCCGCTACCCCGACGGCGACGAGAACATTCTCGAGCATTTCAACCTGAAAGTGCCGCAGGGAACGAATGTCGCCATCGTCGGCGAGACCGGCGCGGGCAAATCCACGCTCGTGAATCTCGTCTGCCGGTTCTATGAGCCGACGGAGGGGCAGGTGCTCATCGACGGGCGCGACGCGCGGGAGCGCAGCCAGCTCTGGCTCCACTCGAACATCGGCTATGTGCTCCAGACGCCGCACCTCTTCTCCGGCACGGTGCTCGAAAACCTCCGCTACGGCCGTGAGAACGCGACCATGGGGGAGATCGAAGCGGCGGTCAGAGCCGTCTCTGCCGAAGGGATCATTGAGAGACTGCCGGACGGCTATCAGAGCGACGTCGGCGAGGGCGGCAACAGCCTTTCGACCGGCGAGAAGCAGCTTCTGTCCTTCGCCCGCGCGCTGCTTGCCGACCCGCGCATCTTCGTACTCGACGAGGCGACGTCCTCCGTCGATACGGTCACGGAGCGGCTCATCCAGGACGCCATCGAGAAGGTCATGGACGGGCGCACGTCGTTTGTGATCGCGCACCGTCTCTCCACGATCCGCCGCGCGGACGTCATCCTCGTGGTGAACGCCGGCCGGATCGTCGAGCGCGGCAGCCACGCCGAGCTCATGGCGAAAAAAGGCGTGTACTACGGCCTCTACACCCGCCAGTACAGAGAAGAGCAGATCCAGGCCTCCATGGAAAACGAATAAAGAAAACAGTATCCGCCGGACGCAAGACCGGCGGATATTTTTGTATACCCGAAAACCACGCGTTAGACGCGTGGTTCAAAAGAGCCTTTGGCGATGAGGGAGACAAAAAAACTCCTTTTGCTTTAGAATAAGCGTGCGGTCTGCCAACTGCACTTAAAAAGCAAAAGGAGGGCATTCAGAATGAGCCTGAATGACATAAACAGTTTATCTCATACGAAGTGGAATTGCAAATATCACATAGTCTTTGCGCCGAAATACCGAAGAAAGGTATTCTATTGCTCCTTTTTAACCGTTGTATGTGCTTTAGCGTCTTCTTGTATGGCAGCGGCTTTCTTTTTGCGCTCATAATTCAGTATAAAGGCGGAATGTAAACTGCGAAACCTGAACTGCGTAAAAAACAGGTAAAGCGGAGACAAAAGCCCGCGAGAACTGCTGTCTTCTGTTAAGCGAAAAAAACCTTTTTCTGCTTGTTTGAAGGCAGAAAAAGGCTTTGGGAATCACAGTCCGGTTCAAGCGCTTAAGGGGGGAGAAAATTACTCCGGCTTTGCCGCTTTCCGCAGCGTGACGATGCCGATGAGATTGGACACGACCGCGCCAAAATCGAAGGCAAACGTCACATAGTTTTTGAAAACGAAGTCATAGACCGCCCAGCAGAGCAGCGTGACGATAATGACGATTTTGAGCTGCACCGCGTCCTTGAGATCGAGAAACCATGTGTACACACAGGTGGCCGCCGCGGGCAGCAGCCCGAACCAGCCGTCGGAGTTGAAGGCGAACAGCAGCGCAAGCTGCGCGGCGATGAACACGATTTTCCACGGCGTCGTGAACTCTTTTTTCATGCAGAAGAGATTGCGCGCGATGCCGATGACGTTGGCGGTGATGCCCGTGAACGCGCCGAGAATGGCGTTCGATGCGCTCAGCACGCCGAACTGAAAACACTGCACGGTGAGGATCTGCTTTTTTGTTTTCAGAAAGCCGGTCGAGACCATGATGGCCGCGCCGATGAGCGCAACGATGTTGCCGAGAAGTACCGTATTCATCCGAAGTCCTCCGAAGAAATGCCCCCGTCCTGCTTAGGGCAGGATGGGGGCATTGAGTTTATGCCTTGAGAATTGAGCGCGCAGAAGCTTAAACTTACTCGCCGCGGACGGAGGCGATGTGAGCAAGCAGACGCATCATGTTGCAGGTGAAGCCGTACTCGTTGTCGTACCAGGCGCAGAGCTTCATGAAGTGGCCGTTCAGAGCGATACCGGCCTGCGCGTCAAAGATGCTGGAGTGGGTCTCACCGATGATGTCGGAAGAGACGATGGGCTGCTCCTCGTAAGCCATGACGTCCTTCAGCTCGCCTTCGCAGGCGGCCTTCATCGCGGCGCAGACTTCCTCGTAGGTGGTCTCCTTGGCGAGAGACACGGTCAGGTCAACGATGGAGCCGTCCGGAGCGGGGATACGCATGGACATGCCGGTCAGCTTGCCCTGCAGCTCGGGGATGACCTTGCCGACGGCCTTCGCAGCGCCGGTGGTGGAGGGGATGATGTTGTCGTAGGTGCTGCGGCCGAGACGCCAGTTCTTCTTGGAGTACTCGTCAACGATGCTCTGGGTGGCGGTGGCGGCGTGAACCGTGGTCATAAGGCCTTCAACGATGCCGAAGTTGTCGTGCAGGACCTTCGCCATGGGAGCGAGGCAGTTGGTGGTGCAGGAAGCGGCGGAGGCGACCTTCAGATCGGCGGAGTAGGTCTTGTGGTTGACGCCGTAAACGAACATCGGGGTCTTGTCCTTCGCGGGGGCGCTCATCAGCACGAACTTCGCGCCGGCGTCCAGATGGGGCTGCACGCTCTCGGCGGTGAGGAACTTGCCGGTGCACTCAACAACGTAAGGAACGTTCAGCTCGCCCCAGCCGAGGGTGGAGGGATCGCGGCTGCTGAGGAGCAGGATGGGCTTGCCGTCAACGATCAGGTGATGCTCGTCGTAGGAGACGGTGCCTTCCCACTTGCCGTGGACGGAGTCATGGGAGAAAACGTAAGCGATCTGCTCAGGAGTCTTGTCCGGAGCGTTGATTGCAACGACCTCCATATCGCCGCGGCGCAGAGCCACGCGGGCCGCCAGACGGCCGATGCGTCCGAATCCGCTGATACCAATTCTAATCATGTGTGTATCCTCCTGTAAAAAATTTTTTGATCTCTTTTCTAACCGGCTGCATTTTACAACATTTCCGCACATAGAACAAGTGTTTTTTTCAAACAATATTAAATAATTCTCGACAGTTAGTTAGTGAATATGTATAGAAAACAGCGTCTGACGCCGAAACTGCGCAAAAAACAAAAAATCGTAGTATCCACGCCGCAAAATTTGTGGTATGATACGGGCAATAATCCAGCGCAGAAAGGGAAAACTGCTGATATGGAAAAAGTGGAAATCTCCGGTGCGGCGCTTGCGCCGCTGTTCCGGCTGAGCCGGGACGCTGTCTGCGGCATCGCACAGGGCCGCATCGTGTTCTCCAATCCGGCGGCATGCCGGCTGTTCGGCGCGGACGTTACCGGCGAGAGCGCCGCGGAGCGCTTCCCGGACCTGGAGGAGAACGGCTGGGGCGACAGCTTTGCTGCCGTGCTCACCATCGGCGATACACCGAGAAACATTACCGCCGTGCGCAGCGGCGAGATCCTTGTCCTCACGATCCGGACGGAGGAGCCGGAAATACTGCCGGTGCCGCCGACGGCGCTGCGGCAGATGCGCTCGGCGGCGTTCAATCTCCGGCTGTCGATCGAGCAGCTGCTGAAGGACGAGCCGGAAACCTGGGACGAGGACTATGACGAGGAGCGGGCGAAAGCCAACGCGGTTCTCTACCACAGCTACTATAAGCTCCTCCATGTCACCAACCAGCTTGCCGATCTCAACGCGCTCGCCGCCGACGATAAGCTCTCGTGGCCAAAGCCTCTCTCGTTCGGCGATCTCATCGCCGATCTGGTGGACTCGGCGGAGATCTTCCTGCGGCGGCGGAACATCACGTTCCGGTTCGACCCGGCGGGGGAGAGCCTTTTCGTGATCGGCGAGCAGAGCAAGCTCGAGCAGCTCCTGCTTATCCTCATTGCCGACTGCGTCCGCCGCACCGGCGACGGCGGGAAGATCGTCTTCCGGCTGAGACAGTTCGGCCGCCGCTGCCAGCTCACCGTCTGCGACGACGGTCCGGGCCTGACGGAGGAAGAGCTTGCCGAGGCCTTTGCGCCGCGGCGGGAGGATACGCTCACCGGCGCGCCGGATGCGGGGCTCGGTCTCACGATCGCGCAGGGGCTCGCGCGGCTCCACGGCGGCGTTCTTGTCCTCCGGAACGGCGAGAGCGGCGAAACGAGCATGCACCTGCAGCTCCCGCTGACGGGAAAACTGCCGCTGTGCGACGCCCACCCGATCGCCGCCGGTCCGGAGCTGATCCTGACGGAGCTCAGCGAACTGCTGCCGTCAGAGATGTATCAGAGAAAGTACAGAGATTGATAAATAACAGTCTGCCGCCGGAGGAGCGATCCTCCGGCGGCGGTTTTTTATGCTTCGATACCGAAAAGGCGGCAGCCGTTTTCCTGCGTGATGCGCGTCATTTCCTCCGCGGAAACGCCCTTGAGAGCGGCAATCTTCTCCAGCACATAGACGAGCAGCGACGAGTCGTTGCGCTTCCCGCGGCACGGCTCGGGGGCCATGTAAGGACTGTCCGTCTCGACGAGAATGCGCTCAAGCGGCGTCACGGCGAGCACCTCGGCGGCCTTTTTGTTGCTCTTGTAAGTGACGGGGCCGTCAAAGCCGAGATACCAGCCGCGCCGGATGAGCTCCTTCGCCATTTCCGCGCTGCCGGAAAAGCAGTGGAACACGCCGCGCGCCTCGGGGTAGTTCATCACGATTTCAAGGCAATCGCCGTGCGCCTCGCGGTCGTGCACGATCACGGGCAGCTTACGCTCAATGGCGAGCGAGAGCTGCCGCTCAAACATCTCCTTCTGCAGCGCCTTGTGCTCGGTGTCCCAGTAATAGTCCAGCCCGATCTCCCCGATGGCGACCACCTTCGGCTGCGCGCAGAGCGAGCGCAGCAGCGCCATGCTCTCGCCGTTCCAGCTCTGCCATTCCTCCGGGTGCCAGCCCACAGCGGCGTACACGAACGGGAACTCCTGCGCGAGCGCGCACGCCGCGCGGGAGCTTTCACCGTCGCAGCCGGGATCGACGATGAGCGAAACGCCCTTTTCCGGCATCGCGGAGAGAACTTCCCGCCGGTCGGCGTCGAATTTTTTGTCGTCATAGTGGGCGTGGGTATCAAAGATCATGGGGCGCACCTTCCTCTCGGGCACATTCTACCACGGGAGAGAAGCCGCGGCAAGTTGCTTTCCCGCGGGGGATGGGGTATACTTTTTAAAACCGGCTCCCTCCATGAGGGAGCTGTCAGCGGCAAAGCTGCTGACTGAGGGAGTGCATCCCATGGAGGAACGAAGCATGACAAAAGCCGAAATGCGCTGCGCATGGCTCACGGACAAGTACATACTCTGCCTGCTGGCGCTCTTTCCGCTGTTCACGGGCTTTCACGGCTATGCGAACCTCACGGCGGCAAAATTCTGGCTGTATACCGGCGTGACGGCGCTCTGGGCGCTCGGTATCGCGGCGTGCCTCTGCACCGGCGCGCGCCTTTTTGCAAAAAAGCCGGGCGCGTTTTTCTATCTAACGTGCGCGTTCCTCGTCTGGAATCTCGTTTCCGCAGCGCTCAGCCCGTGGCGGGAGAAAACGTTTCTCGGCGCGGGACGGTACGACGGGCTTTTCACGCAGTTTCTCTATGCGCTCACGGCGCTCGGCATAGCCCGCTGGGGACGGAAAAAGATCATCTATGTCCGTGTGTTCGGAGCAAGCGTATTTCTCTGCTGCGCCGTGGCGCTTTGGCAGATCGCGGGCGGGAACCCGCTCGGGCTGTACCCGAACGGCTGGCGCTTTGCCGACGCGGGAACGCTCTATTCCGGCATGTATCTCGGCACGGTGGGCAATACCCTGATCCTCGGCTCCGTGCTTTCGCTCGCGGTGCCGGTGCTCGTATATACGGCGGTAAAAAAGCGCAGGTACGATCTTCTTTTGCTGCTCCCCGCGGCAATGGCGCTCTATATCCTGTACCGGAGCGAATGCTCGTCCGCGTGGGTCGCGCTTCCTGGCTCATGCGCGCTGATGCTGCCGAAGCTCGCGCGCGGACGGCGGCGGAGGTATATTCTGGCGGCGGAGGGCGCTTTTATGATCGCGGCACTGCTCGCAGTGTATTTTTATCCGGGGCAGAGCGGGACGCTGTATGAAGCCTCGCGCCTGCTCCACGGCGAGGCGGACGCCTCGTTCGGCTCGCACCGCGTGGAGATTTGGCGTGAGGTCTGCGCGCTCATCGCGCAGCGGCCGGTGTTCGGCGGCGGGCCGGGCACGGCGGCGGCGCGGCTGCACATCGAGTTCACGCGCTTCGTGCCGGAGACGGGACGGACGCTCGGAACGTATGTTACGAACGCGCACAACGAGTATCTCGGCTATGCGATGAATCTCGGGTGGCCGGGGCTCGCGCTTTATCTCGGCATGGTGGGCGTCACGTTTTTCCGCCCGCGGGAGAACGGGGAGAGCGCCGCGTGGCTCTGGGGCGCCGCGGCGTACTGGATGCAGGCATTTTTCGCGCTCGGCCTTGTCGTGAGCGCGCCGCTTCTGTGGCTCGCGTGGGGACTGGCGCCGGCGCCGGAGGAAAGGAGCGGAGGACATGAACATTGCTCTGGAAAAGATCACGCTTGAAGGAATGAACGAGCTTGACCGCGATTTTCAGCGCGACCCGGCCACGTTTGCGGACATGAGCCTCTTTTCCGCGTATCGCTACTCTCCGGAAGAGACGCGAAAGCGGTTTGAGCGCTACGGCGCGCCCGACCGGCGGCATTTTCTCATTCGGCTCGACGGGCGTCCGGTGGGCGAGACCGGCATCAAGCATATCGACTGGGAAAAGCGGGAGGGCGAGCTTTCCATCCATCTCCAGAACGACGCGGTGAAAAACCGCGGTATCGGCACAGCGGCGGAGCGGCTTCTGCTTGCATATGCCTTTGACGAGCTGGGCCTGACCGCCGTGACCGCGCGGGTCATAGAAAAGAACACGCGCAGCCGGCGCGTGCTCGAAAAGGTCGGGTTTGTGTTTGCCCGGCAGGAGAACGGCTTCCTGCATTACCGCTGTGAAAAAATTTCTCGCTGACGGAGAGAAATGGGGAGGAGCAGAGCCCCTCCTCTACGGACGGATTTTGATACGGTCTTGTAGGGGCGGGGCTCTGCTCCGCCCGTGCTGTCAAGAACCGCCGCAAACGCTTGCGTTCGCGGCGGTTCTTCATGCCCGAAAATCGAAAAGCTCGACCGGCTTTATCTCCAATGCGTCGCAGATATCGAAAACCACGTCGAGAGAAACGGCGCAGTCCGCCGTTTCGATCCGGCTCATGTGCGTGCGGCTGATGTTCACGCGCTCGGCCAGCTCGCTCTGCGAAAGACCGCGGTCCTTGCGGTAATAGGCGATATTCAGCCCGAGACTCCGGTATTTGGAAAACTGATTGTTTCTCATGCGCTCACCCTTATTCAGTCTACCCGCAGGCGACACGCATTGCGACAACGTAAAAAGATATATTTATAACTTGTAATGTTACAAATGTTTTGCTATACTGCAAATACGACGTGTACTGCGCCAAAACGACAAAAAGACAGTGAGGGAAGAAAATGAAAAAACGTTGTATCTTGCTTCTTGTGCTGGCCGTCAGCCTGCTTCTGTGCTCCTGCGGCGAGGTGAAAATCGAGAGCATCACACTCTCAAAAAATGCAGCGGAGCTGAAGGAAGGGGAGAGCGTAACGCTTTCCACCGTTGTCGCGCCGGAGAACGCAACGGAGCGCTACGGCTGGAAATCCGCGGACGAGGGCGTTGCAACGGTGGATGAGAACGGCGTCGTGACGGCGGTAGCGCCGGGGAATACGAACATTCTCGCGGTGTCCGAGAGCGGCAAAACAGCGGCCTGCTCCGTCACGGTCGCCGCGCCGACGGCGTATGAGCTGCTCAACGATGCGGAGCGGGAGCTGTTCGACTACATGACCGGCACCATGCTGAAGAGCTTTTATAATGCCTCCGCGGTGCGCATTCGGAAGATATATAATAGCGCCAGCAGCGATACAGTGCAGGCCATAATCGTGGATCTGGAGGGGACAAACAGACTGGGCGGAACGACCTATGATCTGTTTGGAATATTCCACGTAGGTGATACAATCGTTGCTCTCCCGTGCGGCGATGGGGAGATCGATTTGAGCCAACCCATGCCCACGGATGTAATGGACCCCGCAAAGATCAACGCCGCGCTGGCGGAGTACTGGGACGACGCTGGGATGCACGGCTAAAACCGACTCTCCCTCCGTTTCGGCGCAAAGCGCCACACGGAGGGAGAGAAGCCCCGCCTGTTGGATGTTTGTCCAACAGGCGGGGCTTTTGCTTTACTCTTCTTTTTTGCTTTCGTCCGGTTCGCTCTTCGCTTCCGCGTTCTCGGCGGGGGCGGCGGGCGTTTCGGTTTCCTTGAGAAGCTCGGCTTCCTTCTGCTTCACGGTGTCGGATTTCTCCGGCAGCGGGGGCATGCATTTGTGATCGCAGAAGTAGCGGAAGTCCTCCCCGTCGATCGTCTCGTTGATGAGCAGATATTCCGCGAGCGCAACGAGCACGTCGGCGTGGGCGCGGAGGATCTCCTCACACTTGAGCGCGGCCTCGTCAAAGATGTGCTTGACCTCTTCGTCGATGATGGCGGCGGTCTCTTCGGAATAGCTCTTCGTCTGGCCGAAGTCGCGGCCGATGAAGATGCTGTGGCCCGAGGAATCGAAGCTGATGGGGCCGAGACGGTCGCTCATGCCGTACACGGTGACCATGTTGCGGGCGGTGTGCGTCGCCTGCTGGATGTCGCCGGAAGCGCCGGTAGAGATGTCGTCAAGGAAGATCTTCTCGGCGATGCGCCCGCCGAGCGCGACGACGATGTCCTCAAACATCTCGCTGCGCGAGCGGAAGCTCTTGTCGTCCTGCGGGCGGAACAGCGTGAAGCCGCCGGCCTGACCGCGCGGGATGATCGTGATATACTGCACGGGATCGACATGCTCGAGATAGTGCGCGGCGATGGCGTGACCGGACTCGTGGTACGCGGTGAGCCGCCGCTCCTTCTCGGTGATGACGCGGGACTTTTTCTCCGGGCCCATGGAGACCTTGAGAATGGCGTCGTCAATGTCCTTCTGCATGATGAACCGGCGGTGACGGCGTACCGCGAGCAGCGCGGCCTCGTTGAGCAGGTTCTCCAGATCCGCGCCGGAGAAGCCGGGCGTCCCCTTGGCGATGTCGCGCAGATCCACATCCTCGCCGAGCGGCTTGCCGCGGGCATGGACCTTCAGAATGTCGGCACGGCCCTTGATATCGGGCAGACCGACGTACACCTGCCGGTCAAAGCGGCCGGGGCGGAGAAGCGCGTTATCGAGAATGTCGGCGCGGTTCGTCGCCGCCATGACGATGACGCCCTGGTTATCATTGAAGCCGTCCATTTCCACGAGCAGCTGGTTGAGCGTCTGCTCGCGCTCGTCGTGACCGCCGCCGAGACCGGAGCCGCGCTGACGGCCGACGGCGTCGATCTCGTCGATGAACACGATGGCGGGGGCGACCTTCTTGGCCTGCTCAAACAGGTCGCGGACGCGGCCTGCGCCGACGCCGACGTACAGCTCAACGAAGTCGGAGCCGGAGATGGACAGAAATTCGACGCCCGCCTCGCCGGCAACCGCCTTGGCGAGCAGCGTTTTGCCCGTGCCCGGAGGGCCGACGAGCAGCACGCCCTTGGGGATGCGCGCGCCCATCTGGGAATACGCCGCGGGGTTTTTCAGATATTCGACGATCTCCTGCAGCTCTTCCTTTTCCTCGTCGGCGCCCGCAACGTCGGCAAACGTCTTTTTCTGCTTTTCCTCGCTGCCGAGACGGGTGCGCGCCTTGGAGAACTTCATAACGCCGCCGGCACCGCCGCCGCCCTGCGCCGAGCGCATCATGGAGTACCACAGCACGCCCATGATGAGGAAGATGATGAGATACGGCACAAAGCTCAGCCACCAGGCTGCCTCCCACGCGGGCGGGTAGTCGTACTCGGTGAGAATGCCTTCGGCCTTCTGCTCCTGCACGAGATCGTTGAGATCGTTGTAGAAGATGCTGAAGCTGCCGCACTCGTAGGAGTATTTCGTCTGCCCCTTGTAGGCGGAGCGCAGCTGCATGGTGAGATTGCCGTCGGTGTCGATGGTGAAGGATTCGACCTGCTTCGTCTCAAAAAGCTCGATGACTTCCGAATAGATGAGCGATTCCTTTGCGGTGTTTCTCGTCATGGAATAGATCGTGCCGAGCAGCAGCACGAAGATCAATACGAGAAAGCCGATCTGACGGGTCTTGTTGGGGGAGGGTCGGTTGTTCAAAAACTGTCACTTCCTTTTCTGCCGTCCCACCGGACGGCGCGGACAATATATAAATCAGAGATTTATTTTTCGTATACTTCCGGCTTGAGAACGCCGATGAACGGCAGATTGCGGTACTTTTCCGCGTAATCCAGACCGTAGCCGACGACAAAGGCGTCCGGCACGGTGAAGCCGACGTACTTCGCCTGCACATCGGCGCGGCGGCGCGCGGGCTTATCGAGCAGCGTTGCGATGCAGATGGAGCTCGGCTTGCGGTTCTGGAGATATTTCGTGAGATAGCTGAGCGTGATGCCGGAGTCGAGAATGTCCTCGACAATGATGACATCACGGTTTTCAATGTCCTGGCTGAGATCCTTGTTGATCTTCACCGCGCCCGTGGTGGAGGTGCCGTTGCCGTAGGACGAAACGGCCATGAAGTCCACGCTGCCGTGGATCGTCACTTCGCGGAACAGGTCCGCCATGAAAATGAAGCAGCCCTTCAAAACGCCGACGAACAGCGGCTCTTTCCCGGCGTAATCGCGGGAGATCTCCGCGCCCAGCTCGCGGACGCGTGTATGGATCTGCTCCTCACTGAGCAGTATGGACGCAATATCTTCTCTCATTCTCTCTCTTCCTCCGAAATTGGCGAAATAGTGATTTTATAAAACGGTTCCTGCGGCGCGGGGAAAGCTCTCTCGCTCTGCCCGATGCCGTAAACGGCAAGAGGCCCCGCCCCGTCGCGCAAAACGGGAACGGCGGCGCGCTGTGAGACCGGGATGCGCGCTTCGCCGAGCAGCTTGCTCACCGAGCGCGTACCGCCGCGGCGGTGCAGGAGGATCGTATCTCCCGCGGCGCGGGATGCGACGGACAGTTTACCACATATATTGGCACATGAAAAGCAAAAAGTGTTGAACGAAGTTTGAATTTCCGACCCCGCAGCGCAACTTTCGCACGAAATGCGCCACCGGCCGGGGTAAAGGAGCGTTTCTCCGGGCAAAAGCACGCGCTCCTCCAGCGGCGGCGCGTCCCCCTCGCCGAGCCGAAGCTGCCCGAGCTCCCGCCGGACGCGCCGTCCCGGAAGCTCCAGCACGCCGTCGCCGTCTCCGGCGGCAAAGCGCAGCAGCGCGTCGAACCGCTCGCGCGAGAGTTCTCCGCCGAGCCAGCGCGCAAGAGCGCGCCGCGCGACGGGCCGCGGCACCGCGCAAAGCTCCGCGCCGGGGATCGCCTCGCCCCAGAGGGCGAGCTTTTCCTCCGCGAGCGAGGCGAGAAACGCCTCGTCCTCGGCGAGCGTTTCGCTCATGCGCGCGATGCCCGCCGCCGCGCCGGGGTGGATGCTCTCAAGTCTCGGGAGCACGTCGAGCCGGATGCGGTTTCGCGCAGCGTCCGTCTCCGCGTTCGTGGAGTCCTCCACATGGGGGATGCCGTGCGTGGTGAGATATTCCTCAATATCGCGCCGCGGCGTCTGCAGAAGCGGGCGGACGATCCTGCCGCGCCGCGCCGGGATGCCGGTGAGTCCGCGCAGTCCCGTGCCGCGCGCCATGCGGAAGAGAATGGTCTCCGCGTTGTCGTTTAAATTGTGCGCCGTGGCGATGACGTCCGCGCCGTGTTCCTTCGCGGTGCGCTCGAGAAAGGCGTAGCGCATCTCCCGCGCCGCGGTCTCGATGCTCAAGCCGTTCGCCGCGGCATACGCCGGAACGTCGCCCCGGCCGGGAAAGAACGGGACGCCCCATTCTTTGCAGAGCGCTTCGACGAACGCGGCGTCCCGCGCGCTCTCCGCGCCGCGGATGCCGTGGTCGAAGTGGGCGCAGAGCACCGTCACATCGCCGAGCCGCCGCACGAGATCGAGCAGACATACCGAGTCCGCCCCGCCGGACACGGCGCACAGCACCGTGCACCCCGCCGGGAGCAGGCTGCGGTCGAGCACCGGCTCACTCATTGTGCCAGCGGTCGGCGTCGCGGAACGTTGTATACTCGCCCTGCCACTGGAGATTGTCCTTGCCGGTCTCGCCGTGGCGGTTTTTGAGCACGATCAGCTCCGTGAGATTCGGGTTTTCGATCTCCTGGTTGTAATAGCCTTCGCGGTAAATGCCCATGACGATGTCGGCATCCTGCTCGATCGAGCCGGATTCGCGCAGATCCGAGAGCATCGGGCGCTTGTCCTGCCGCTGCTCGTTGGCGCGCGAGAGCTGCGAAAGGCACAGCACCGGCACGTTCAGCTCCTTTGCCATGATCTTCATCATGCGCGAAATGTCGCTGACGACCTGCTGGCGGCTCTCGCTTGCCCAGCTGTTCTTGCTGCCGGAGCCCTGCATGAGCTGAAGATAGTCGATCATCACAAGGCCGAGATTGTTGAGCCGGCGGCACTGCGCGTTCATCTCCGCGACGGTGAGCGTCGGGTTGTCGTTTACGAGAATATCGAGCGAGGACACCGCGGCGCAGGCGTGCGCCGTGCGCTTCCACTCGTCCATCGTGAGATTGCCCGTGAGAAGATTCCCGAGCGGGATCTCGCCCTCGCTGGAGAGAAAACGCGTTACGAGCTGCTCGCGGCTCATTTCGAGCGAGAAGATGGCGACGGTCTTTCCCGTGGCTTTTGCGGCGTTCAGGCAGATATTGAGACCGATACTCGTTTTGCCCATGCCGGGTCGCGCGGCGACAAGGATAAAGTCGCCCTTATTCATGCCCATGATGCGGCGGTCCACGTCCCGGAAGCCGGTCGGGATGCCGGGGATCGGCTGGCCGGAGGCGGCGAGCTCGGAAAGATTGGAGTAGACGCTGTTCACGACCTGCGACACCGGCATCAGTCCGCCGACAACGCGGTCCTGCCGGAGCGCATAGATCTTCTTTTCGCAGAGATCGAGCACATCCCCGGCCTCGCCCGCGCCGGAGGACGCGGCCTCGACCGTTTCCTCGCACACGGAGATGACGTTGCGGAGCAGCGCCTGGTCGCGCACGATGGCGGCGTATTTGAGCACGTTCGCCGCCGTGGGCGTCAAGCGCATCAGCTCGCGGATGTACTGCTGCGAGCTCTCGTCATGGTAAACGCCGCGCACCTTCATCTCATCGAGCACCGTCACCGGGTCGATGGGCTTGGCGAAGGTGAACATGGAGAAGATCGTTTCAAAGATCTCCCGGTTCTGCGGCAGATAGAAATCCGCGCCGCGCACCGCCGTCATAACGTCCGGCAGGCAGGACGGGTCGATCAGGCACGAGCCGAGCACCGCCTGTTCCGCTTCCGCGGACCAGGGCACCCGCCGTCCGAGCAGTTCTTCCATCCGCTCTTACTTTTCGATGACGAGCAGCTGCACGGTGCCGTCGATGCCGTAGCCGAACTTGCACTTGACTTCAAAGCTGCCGAAGCTCTTGATCGGCTCGGCCTGCACGATGCGGTTCTTCTCGATGGAGACGCCGCGCTGCTCGCGCAGCGCGTCCACGATCTCCTGCGACGTGACGCTGCCGAAAAGACGCCCGTTCGCGCCGGCCTTGGCGCGCACCGTGACGATAACGTCCTTGAGCTTGGCGGCGGCCTCCTCGGCCTCAGCGCGCTCGCGCGCTTCCTGCGCCTTCCGTGCCTTTTCCTTGAGCGCGAGAGTGTTGAGATTGTCCTTATTCGCTTCTACGGCGAGACCGCGGGGGAGAAGGTAGTTGCGGCCGTAGCCCTCGGAGACTTCCTTCATCTCGCCCTTTTTGCCCTGTCCGCGGACATCCTGCTGGAAAATAACTTTCATGGAATATGACCTCCTTCGGTCTCTTAGTTTTTATATTAGTCTGTGGCGCAGTATTCGTCGATGGCGGCGAAGAGCCGGTTCACCGCGTCGCGCAGCGAGCAGTTCGGTATCTGCGCCCCGGCCGCCGAGCGGTTGCCGCCGCCGCCGAGCGTTTCGAGCAGCACCTGCACGTTCACATTGCCGATGCTCCGCGCCGACACCGCGACGCCGCCGTCGCCGGTGGGGTACAAAACGGCGCTCGCGTTCACGCCGGAGATGTTCAAAAGCTCGTCCGCGGCCTGCGCGGCGACGATGCGGTTCTGCGTCTCCTGCGCGGCGACCACGGCGATGCCCTTGTAAATGCGCGCCTGCTTCATAATGTCGTAGCGCTCCATGGTCTCCTCCATGCCGTTCTGGAAGAGCTTCTTCACGCGCGTGGTGTCCGCGCCGCTGCGGCGGAGGAACGCCGCGGCGTCAAACGTGCGGTCGCCGGTGCGGATCGTAAAGTTTTTCGTGTCGAGCACGATGCCGGAGAGCACGGCGTCCGCCTCAAAGGGAAGAATATCCGTCGGCTCGCACAGCTCCTGTATGAGCTCCGTGACGAGCTCGCACGTGGACGAGGCGTTCGGCTCATAGAGCGTGAGCGTGGCGTTTTTGATATAGGTCGCGGCGCGCCGGTGGTGATCGATGACCGCGAGCCGGTTGCTGCACGCGGTGAGCAGCGATTCGTCCTCCACCTGCTCGGGGCGGTTCGTGTCCACCACGACGAGCAGCGTCCGGCTGTCGGCCTCGAGCAGCGCCTCCTGCGCGCTGATAAAGGCGGTTTTGTATTCCTCCTCGCCGTGCAGCATGGTGAGCAGCGGCCCGACGGCGTTTTTGTCCATGTCGAGCACGATCTTCGCCGGGCAGTGGAAGCGCCGGGCAATGCACCGCACGCCCACCGCCGCGCCGACGGCGTCGAGATCGGCGTACCGGTGGCCCATGATGAACACCTGCGAGGCGTCCTGCACGAGCCGGGAGAGAGAGTTTGCCATAACGCGGGACTTGACCTTTGTGCGCGTTTCGACCTCCGCGCCGCGCCCGCCGAAAAATTCAAAGTTGAACTTGTTTTTCACGACCGCCTGATCGCCGCCGCGTGAGAGCGCCATATCCTCGGCGAGCGTGGCGAAGGAATAGTCCTCGTCATAGCTCGCGCCGTCGAGTCCGACGCCGATGCTCACCGTGGCGTGGATGCCCGTGAGATTGACGATCGAATGAATGCTCTCGACGAGCGTGAAGCGGTTTTTCGTGATCTCGTCAAAATGCCGCTTTTCAAAAATGAAGATGTACCGGTCGCGGTCCACGCGCCGGAGAATGCCGCCGCGTCCCTCGCACCATTTCTCAATGGCAATGTCGAGCTGGCCGCGCAGCTCGGTGCGCTGGCGGTCGGTGAGCGGCTTCATCAGCTCGTCGTAGTTATCCACGAGCATGACCATCACGACCGGGCGCGTGGCGAGATATTCCTGTTTTACGTCATCGTACTCGGTCACGTCCACCCAGTAGGTGATGCCCATGAACTCATAGGTCTCCTCGCGCTCTCCGGCGCGGACCATGTTGCCGTTGACCTGATACTTTTTCCCGTCTACCTCGAGAAGATCCGCCATGCGGTTTTTGCCCTCTAGCAGCCACTTGCTGTTGAATTCCGGCACGAGTGAGGCGAGCTTCGCGTCGAACGCGGGGCTCGTGCGGCCGCACATCTCCCAGAACGGCTGGTTGCCCCAGACGACGCCGCTGTCGTTCAGACGGAACACCGCCATCGGCAGCGGGAAGTGGATGAGCGTGTTGTTCGTGGCGGATTCGGCGTTGTAGGTGACGTTCTCAACGAACGCCTGCAGCTCCTTCTGGCGCGCCCGCGCGCGGATGAGCGCGTAGATCGCGAGCAGCACCGTGACGACCGCCTCGCCGTAGGCGATATAGCGGTTGAAGCGGGCGAAAAAGAAGGTTACAAGCGCGAATATGAGCATGATGAGCAGGCACATGCGGAGGCCGGGCTCGGCAAATTTCTGCGGTTTGCGGCTGTTCAAAGTATCCTCTCCCCATGCCCGCCGGAACCACAGAGCGGGCAGATAAAAATACAGAATATAATATACCACAAATATCCAAAGAATGCGAGCCCTTTTCGCCGCATTCTTCCGCTGTTTGCATATTTTTTCGCCGCGGTGCAGAAACTTCCTCCGTAAAAATAAAAAAAGGAGCTTTTATAAAAAGATGAAAGCGGTCATTTTGGCGGGAGGAAGAGGGACGCGGCTCGCCCCGGTCACTCACGGCGCGGTGCCGAAGCCCATGGCGGAGCTGCTCGGCGCGCCGATGCTCGAGCACATCGTAGCGCTTTTGAAGCGCTGCGGCTTCCGGGATCTCTGCTGCACGACGGCCTGCCTGCCCGAGCAGATCGAGCGGTACTTCGGCGACGGCAGCGGCTTTGGCGTGCGCATGCAGTACCGGCGCGAGGACAGAGCACTCGGCACCGCGGGCGCGGTGAAAAACTGCGAGGATTTTATCGCAGGGGAAAACGCGCTCATCATCAGCGGCGACGCCGCGTGCGATTTTGATCTTCGCGCCCTCTGGAACGAGCACCGGCGCGCGCACGCCGCCGTTACGATGGCGCTCTATCCGCACGAAGCGCCGCTGCCCTACGGTCTCGCCGTGACCGACGGCGAGGGGTGGGTGCGCAGCTTTATCGAAAAGCCTGCGTGGGAGCGCGTCGTTACCGATCTGGTAAACACCGGCATCTATGTTCTGTCCCCGGAGGTGCTGCGCTTCATCCCGGCGGATACGCCCTTCGATTTTGCCCGCGATCTTTTCCCGCGGCTGATGGCGTCCGGACGCGGCATCCGCGGCGTGCCGATGGAGGGCTACTGGCGCGATATCGGCGACCCCGGCTCGTACTACCGGGCCAATCTCGACGCCTGGGAGGGCAAGCTGCGCCTGCCCGAGCAGAGAGGCGGCGCGCTCGAGCGCGCGCCGGAGGCATTCTCCGAACGGGCGCGGTACGCCTGCCGGGTGTACTGCGGCGCGCCGCACCGCGCGCGGCTCATGCGCGCGCTCACCGCGGGACTCATGGAAGCGGGCGCAGACCTCACCGACGGGCTGACCGTGCGGACGGTCCCCGGCGGCGTGCACATCGCGCCCTGCGCCGACCGCGCGGCGCTCTGCATTGAGTCCGACAGCCCGGATACTGCCCGGCGGTTTGAAGCGCTCGTCCGGGATGTGGAGCGGCGCGTGGAAAACGAAACCGGCGGAAGCGCTTGATGCGCTTCCGCCGGCGGAGTATGGGGCTTATATTTTCATGTTGCTGCCGTGAGAGGCTTTGCCCGGCACAGCCAGTGCGCCGTGTCGCGCAGCGTCGCAAGCAGCGGACGCGGTGTATAGCCAAACGTCCGGCTGGCTGCGCTGTGGCTGAAATCCGCGTTCGAGCCGAGGACTGCTATGGAATAAGGCGTGAAGAAAGGCTTCTTTCCCCTACGGGTAAATTTCTCACAGACTTTCGCCGCGCTCCGGGCAAGCCTGAGCGGCAGATATGTTACCGTGCGCCGTACACCGGTTGCGGATTTGAGCGCTTCGAGCATATCGCGGATCGTTGTATAGTGGCCGGAGAGAATGTAACCGCAGCCGCGCTGCCCGTTCTCCGCGCAGTCGGCGATGCCGCGGGCAACGTCGCGCACATCAACGAAGTCGTATCCGCCGCGCACCGCGAGCGGGAGCCGCCCCGCAAGGAACGAGCGGAACATCGTCGTCATGCTGCCTCCGGCGATATCGCCCGGCCCGATAATGCCGGACGGGAACACGATGCTCGCGTTCAGACCATTTTTCGCTGCGGCAAATACGAGCGATGTCGCCTCCGCTTTGCTTTTTGCGTAATCGCCGGAAACAAATTCCGAAGAAACGGCGTCGGTTTCCGTGATCGTCATGCCCTTGGGCTTTTCGGGCAGAGCATGGACGGAGCTGATATACACGAGCTTGCCGATGCCATGCGCGGCGCACTCGCGCAAAATGGCGCGCGTCCCGTCCACATTTACGCGGTAGAGCGAAGCGTCCGGGCGCGATGCCACCGTCACGATGCCCGCCGTATGGATGACGCAGGTGCTCTCATCCGTTCCGGCAAAGAAATTTTCCAGCGCGGATGCGCTGCAGATATCGCCCTCCGTGCGCTCCACGCTCTCGGGCAAAACTCCGGCGAGCCGGTCGCCCGGCAGTACGAGCGCCCGCACCGCCGCGCCGCGGGAGAGCAGCTCCGAAACGACCGTGCGGCCGAGAAAGCCTGTCGCACCGGTCACAAGATAGGTTTTATACATAGGGATCCACCTCCATGGGATAAATACGAAAGACATATGTTGATTATCTTTCATGTATATAGTATACTTTTTCCGACAGAGATGTACAACCGTCAACCGGCTGCCGCGTGAAAGAAAACCAACATGCGGAACAGAAACGTTGCCCAATTCTGTAAACAATTTGTGATGAGGTGTCCCATGGCAGGAAAATCCGATGCGAGAGTCCGGTATACGCAGCACGCGCTCAAGCAGGCGTTATTAACGCTGCTGAAGGAAAAGAGCGTGAACAAGATCACGGTCAAGGAGGTCTGCGAGCTGGCGGAGCTGAACCGCGCGACGTTTTATTCGCATTACAGCGACTGCTTTGCGCTGCTGGAGGCGATCGAGAATGAGCTGCTCGAAGCGTTCGCGCAGTCGCTCACGCTGATAAAATCGTTTGATGTTGCGGCGCTGATCGAGGCGATCTACGACATGATCGGGAAGAACGAGGAAGCCTGCCGTGTGCTGATCTTCCAAAATCCCGGCTCGACGGTCATCCACCGGATGATCGATTACGCCCGGCCGCAGAGCATCGCCTACTGGCGGCAGGAGCTGCGCGCGAGCGACGAGGAACTGGAGATGCTGTACACGCATCTGTCCAATGGGCTGATGCATGTCGTGGTGGAGGGCTACGACCGGTATGAGCGCGAAACGGTCGTGCGGTTCGTGCGGCGCATCGTGCAGGCGAGTCTGTCTTTATTTCGGTGAAAGAACATAAAAATCGCCCCGCGTTTTGGAGAGTGCGTCCAAAATGCGGGGCGATGTTTTTTCCGTGACGGTTTTTCGGCTCCGCTTCAGTGCGTGCCGGTGCTGCCGAAGCCCGACGCGCCGCGGAGCGTTTCGGAGAGCTCGTCCGTTTCTTCGATCTCAATGTCAAGACACGGCGTGATGACGAGCTGCGCGATGCGCTCGCCGTTTTCCACGGTCTGCGTCTCGGTGCCGTTGTTCTGCAGAAACACCCGCAGCTCTCCGCGGTAATCGGCGTCGATCACGCCGACGCAGTTGGCGGGGGCGAGCTGGCGCTTTGTGGCGATGCCGCTGCGGGCAAACACCAGTCCGACGTACCCCTCCGGGATCTCCACGGCGATGCCGGTGGGGAAGAGGTACTTGCCCTGCGGGGCAACGGCCGCGCTCTCCTGCCCGTCCGGCAGCAGGGCGTAAAGATCAACGCCCGCGGCGAGCGCGGTGCCGCGCGTGGGCAGTATGGCATTTTCACGGAGCTTTTTGCACGGAATTTTCATACGGTCTTCTTCCTTTAGTAAGTTTATTGTTTATCGCTGCGCGGCGGGAGCTGCGCGCCGCACCTGGGGCAGAACCGGCTTCCCGCGGGGATCTTTTCGCCGCAGCAGGCGCAGCATTATAGAGGATACCGCCTTCCGACACGATTCTACACGCAAAAGAAACCGCCGTCAACGAAAAAGCGCGGCAAACAGGAAGCGGCGCATCCCGAAGGATGCGCCGCAGAGCGTGTCAAAAAAGTATTTTTGACACGCTCTCAAACGAGACCCACTTCGTTGGGCTCTCGTTTGAAGGGGCTGCGGCTCGCCGCAGCGCACGCTCTTCGAGCGCACGTTTGCGAGCCGTAAAGTATTTTCTCCGACGCACATGTCGCCGGAGAAAATGGTTAAAACTTTATTTGCGCCTGCGGGCGCAAACTCTGCGAGGCTTTTTCAAAAGACGGAGCGGCGCATCCCGAAGGATGCGCCGCGGGTTTCTTATTCTTCGAGCTGGCCGACGAGGGCGATGTGCAGCTCATCGAGCTGCTTCTGCTCCACGGTGGAGGGAGCGCCCATCATCACGTCCTGCGCGTTCTTGTTCATCGGGAACGGAATGATCTCGCGGATGGAGCTCTCGCCCGCGAGGAGCATGACCATGCGGTCCACGCCCGGGGCGATACCGGCGTGCGGGGGCGCGCCGTAGCAGAAGGCGTTATACATGGCGGGGAACTTGGCCTTTACGTCGTCCTCGCCGAGACGGACCATTTCGAACGCCTTGACCATGATGTCGGGATCGTGGTTGCGCACCGCGCCGGAGGAGAGCTCCACGCCGTTGCACACGAGGTCGTACTGATACGCCATGATGGTCAGCGGGTCGAGCTCGCCGCGCTCGGCGGCCAGCAGCGCCTCGAGACCGCCGTTCGGCATTGAGAACGGGTTGTGGCAGAACTCAAGCTCGCCGGACTCCTCGCCGATCTCAAACATCGGGAAATCGACGATCCAGCAGAACTCGTAGCGCTTCTCGTCCATGTGGCCGGGGACGAGCGCGCCCGCCATTTTGAGCATAACGCCGGCGGTTTTCTGCGCCTCGGTCTTCTTGCCGGCGGAGATGAGCACGAGCGTGTCGGGCGTGAGAGCGAGGGCTTCCCTGAGCGCATCCTCTTTGCCCGCGAAGAACTTCGCCACGCCGCCGACAAGAGCACCGTGCTCGTCCATGCGCAGCCAGTAGGGCTTGCGGCCCGCCTGGACTTCCACGTCCGCGCAGAGCTTGTCGATCTGCTTGCGGGTGAGCGTACAGCCGGAGACCGGCACCGCCTTGACGATCTGACCAACGAACGGCTCAAAGCCGGTATCCTGCACCATATCGGAAATATCCGTCACGGTGAGATCGATGCGCAGATCGGGCTTATCGGAGCCGTACTTGTCCATCGCCTCCATATACGGGATGCGGCGGAACGGCGGCTGGGAGGCGATATCGTAGGTGCCGTACTTTGCGAAGATCGGCGGCAGCACGTCCTCGAGCACCGCGAACACGTCCTCCTGCGAGGCGAACGCCATCTCCATATCGAGCTGGTAGAACTCGCCGGGTGAGCGGTCGCCGCGGGCGTCCTCGTCGCGGAAGCAGGGGGCGATCTGGAAATACTTATCAAAGCCGCTCGTCATCAGCAGCTGCTTGAACTGCTGCGGCGCCTGCGGCAGAGCGTAGAACTTGCCGGGGTGCTTGCGGGCGGGGACAAGATAGTCGCGCGCGCCCTCGGGGGACGAGGCGGTGAGGATCGGCGTCGTGATCTCGAGGAAGCCGTGGTCCATCATCGCGCGGCGCAGCGCCGCGACGACGCTGCAGCGCAGAATGATGTTGTTCTTGACGGCGGGGTTGCGCAGATCGAGATAGCGGTACTTGAGTCTCGCGCTCTCGTCGGCCTCGCGGCTGCGGTTGATCTCAAACGGCAGCTCGTTGTAGCGGCAGCGGCCGAGGATCTCGATCTTCTCGGGCACGACCTCGATCTCGCCGGTGGCGAGCTTGGTGTTGGGGCTCTCGCGCAGGCGGACCGTGCCGGTGACGGCGATGGTGCTCTCTTTGTTGATGCCCTTGACGGTCTTCATCATCTCGGCGGAATCGACGACGATCTGCGTCGTGCCGTAAAAATCGCGCAGGACGACGAACGCGAAGTTATTGCCGACCTCACGGACATTCTCCATCCAGCCGGCCAGCGTTACGGTTTTGCCCGCGTCGGCGGCGCGGAGCTCCCCGCAGGTGTGGGTACGGTACTGTGACATGCTCTATTTCTTCCTTTCACGGGTTCATTACGATTTACCGAAATATTATACACATCCCGTCACTGCTTTGCAAGATACCCCGGCCCCGTTCGGACAACATTTTCGCCCCCGGCGGGGTATGCTTGGAGCATGAACGTGATCTATGTGGATGAGCTCTTTTTTCTCAATGCGCTTACGGACTATCTGCTGCTGCTCTCGTGCGCGCGGCTGCGCGGGAGGGCGCTGCGGCGCACACGCTTTGCCGCGGCCGCGGCGCTCGGCGGGGTGTACGCCGTGTTCGCCGCGATCCCCCCGCTCTCGTTTCTCGTCTCGCTCGCGGTGAAGGCGCTCGTTTCGCTGCTCATGGCGTGGATCGCGTTCGGCGCGCCGCCGGAGCTCTGGCGCGGCTGGGGCTGCTTTCTCGCGCTCTCCTCGGCGTTCGCCGGGGCGGTGTACGGCATATCGCTGCTCTCCGGCGCGGAGGTGCGCGGCATGCTCTCCGGCGCTTCGCTCAAAACGCTCGCGCTCTCCTTCGGGCTGTGCTATGCCGCGGTGCGGCTCTTTTTCGGGCGGTTTCTAAAGCGCCGCGAGCGCTGCGTCGTGGAAGCGAAGATCGAGCTTTGCGGCGAAACCGTTTCCCTGCGGGCGCTGCGGGACACCGGCAACTCGCTTTTCGACCCGCTCTCCGGCTCGCGCATCCTGCTCGCGGAGCCGGGCGCTCTCGCTTCGCTCTTTGTTCCCCCGCTCGTTCTGCCGCTGCCGGACGATCCGGCGGCATGCTTTCGCGTTCTGTCCTCACACCCGGTGCTCTTGCGGCGGCTGCGGCTCGTCGGCTTTTCCGCCGTCGGCACGAAGCGGGGGCTGCTCGTGTGCTTTCGCCCCGACGCCGTCACGGTCGAGGGCGTCGCAGAGCAATATCTTGTCGCCCTCTCGCCGACGCCGCTCGGCGGCGGGGAGTATTCCGCGCTCGTTTGAATATCATAAGGAGGTCATGCCCATGTTTTCCGATCTGCTGCAACAGCTTCTGCTCGCCCTGCTGCCGAACGAGCCGGTATACTATATCGGCGGAAGCGAGGTTTTGCCCCCGCCCCTCTCCCGCGAGGAGGAAACTGCGGCGCTCACGGCGCTCTGCGCCGGGGACAAAAGCGCCGAACGTACGCTCATTGAGCACAATCTCCGGCTCGTTGTCTATATTGCGCGGCGGTTTGAAAATACCGGCGTGGGGCTCGAGGATCTCATCTCCATCGGCACGATCGGGCTCATCAAGGCCGTGAGCACGTTCGACCGCGAAAAAAACATCAAGCTCGCAACGTACGCCTCGCGGTGCATTGAAAACGAGATCCTGATGTATCTGCGCAAGCTCGCCGCGCAGCGCACGGAGGTGAGCTTTGATGAGCCGCTCAATACCGACTGGGACGGCAACGAGCTGCTGCTCTCGGACGTGCTCGGCACCGACGAGGATGAGGTCTCCCGCCCGATGGAGGACGACGCTGACCGCCGCGCGCTGCACGAGGCCGTGGCAAAGCTCAGCGAGCGAGACCGGGACATCATCTCCCTGCGCTTCGGGCTGCTCGGGCGGCGGGAGTATACGCAGAAGGAGGTCGCCGACCGCATGGGCATTTCGCAAAGCTACATATCCCGGCTCGAAAAGCGCATCCTTCTCCGTCTCCGCCGGGAGATGCAGAAGATCATGGCATGAAGTTTTCAACAAAAAAACCGCCCCGGACAGAGGCGGCGGATATGTTCCCTTGCTTTTTCCCGGACAAATGCGGTATACTTTACCGATAGGAATCATCGCATTCCGGAAAGGATATTTTTGATATGTTCCGCAACGCTGAAGAAAAAGACTTCGCCCTCTATATGGAGCTGGCGCAGGAATTTTACCATTCTCCCGCCGTGATGCACCCGATCCCGGCGCAGTACATGGAAAACACGTTCCGCGAGGCCATGCGCTCGGACGTGTACATCATTCTCCGCATTCTTGAAGTGGACGGCGAAGCCGCGGGCTACGCCATTCTCTCGCGCAGCTTTTCCCCGGAGTCCGGCAGCCCGATCTGCTGGATCGAGGAGCTGTACATCCGCAAGGCATACCGCGGTCACGGTCTCGGCACGAAGTTTTTCTCGTCCGTCCGCAAGGAGTTTCCCACGGCGCGTCTGCGGCTCGAGGTCGAGCCGGAAAACACCGGTGCGGTCGCGCTCTACAAGCGTCTCGGCTTCACGCCGCTCGAGTATGTGAGCTACGTTGCCGAGCCGGACGGCGCAGACGCATGAGCGGCGCGGTCACGCTGCGTTCCTACGCCGGAGAAGCGGACGCCGCAGCGGAGCGGATCGCCGCGTTCTGGCTCGCACACAGCGATTATGTGCAGACGCGCGAAGATGCACTCGGCGATCTGCGTGCGCCTTCTTCCGATACAGAAAGCACAGGAGGCGAAGGAAACCATGTGGTTTCGTGATCTTATTTCCAACCAGTTTTTGCTGACCGGCATTTCGTCGTGGCTGTGGGCGCAGGTGCTCAAAACGATCATCCACGCGCTCGTCACGCACCGGCTCGATCTCTCCCGGCTCGTCGGCGACGGCGGCATGCCGAGCGGCCACTCCGCGACCGTTTCCTCGTTCGCGGTGGCGGCGGCATTCGTCTACGGGCTCGACTCCTTTGAGTTTGCCATCGCCGCGGTGCTCGCCGTGATCGTCTGCAAGGACGCGATGGGCGTCCGGCTCGAAACCGGCAAGCAGGCCGCCATCATCAACGAGATCGTCCGTGCGTTTGACGAGCTCTCCTCCGGCAAGCTGACGGACGTTAAGCTCAAGGAATTTGTCGGCCATACGCCCATTCAGGTGCTGGCCGGGATTTTGCTCGGCATTGTGAACGCGGTGGTGCTGCACCTCTTTATCTTCCCGTAAAAACCTTGCGCAGAAATTCGATACGATACGCCATCACGGGCCTTAGAAATTCGCTGTTTACCGCGATATCATAGCCGTGCATGGCGTTTTTTATCGGGTGATACTCGCACGGCACGCCCTCGCGCGCGAGATGCGCGGCGTACTGCACGCCCTCGTCGCGCAGGCAGTCAAACTCCGCCGTCTCAATATATGCGCCCGGCAGACCCTGCAGCGACGCGCTCTCCGCCGGAGAGAGCCATTCGCGCGGCGCGGCGGACGTATCGGGCGCGTACATGGCAAAGTACTTCTCCATATCGCAGCTGCTGCACATGGGCGTGTCCGTGAACTGCCGGTAACTCTCCGTCTCCATGCGCGCGTCCAGCACCGGATAGAGCAGCATCTGCGCGCACGGCATCGGGAGGCGCTGCTCCCTCGCCATAAGACAGAGCGCCGCGGCAAGATTCCCGCCCGCGCTGTCTCCCACGGCGGCGATCCGCGCCGGATCGATGCGAAGGGCGGCGGCGTTTTCCCAAAGCCAGCGGTAGCCTGTCAAAGCGTCCTCGTGCGCGGCGGGGAACGTGTGCCGCGGCGCGAGCCGGTAGTCCGGCAGCGCGACGCGCACGCCGAGCGCGCGGGCAAGCTCTCCTGCCAGAGCGAAATGGTGCGGCGCTGCGTTGAACACGAACCCGCCGCCGTGGAGAAAGAACACGCACGGCGTCTCGCCCTCGCAGCCCGCCGGAGCATAAAGAAGCATACGGAGGCAGCTCCCATCGGACCGCGGCACGCTCAGACGCGATACGCGCACCCCGCCGCCGCTTTGCTGCGCGGCGTATAAGAGCTTCATCGGCCCCTGGGACAGGCGCACGAACCACGGCGAGAGCGTGGACTTCATATGCGCATAGCGCGCAAGGTCGGGATGATAGGTATAGTCCGGCATGGTTTTTCTCCCTTTAAAACAGCGCCCGCCGCACGGCAGAAAGATCGTGCGGCGGGCGGTTTTTATGTTTCTTTCGGCTTTTCGGGCTCCTTGCGCAGCAGCATGAGCAGCACAAAGAGGATGCAGCAGACGTTGATGGCGATATCGGCGATGTTGAACACCGCAAAATGCATGAACTCCAGCTCGAACATATCGACGACGTAGCCGTAGAGCGCGCGGTCGATGCCGTTGCCGATCGCGCCGGCCATGGCGAGCACCGCGAGCCAGCGCTCCCACGGCGCGGTGAGCTTATGGCGCACGAGCGCCCACACAACGATGACGCAGAACGCCGCGAGCAGCGCAAGGAACAGCCACCGTCCGCCCGAGAACATGCCAAAGGCGACGCCGCTGTTGCGGATGTGTGTGAGATGGACAACGCCGGGGATCAGCGCGCGCTGCTGCGCGGCCGAGGCGTTGAGCGGAATGTTCCGCACGACCCATGCCTTGAGCGCCTGATCCGCCGCGATGATCGCCAGCGAGGCGAGAACATACCCGATCACGGTTTTTTTCTTAGCTGTCATACCGGCTCCTTCTGATAATAAAAGCAAAGAGCCGCCCGGCATCGGGCAGCTCTTCGGGAAATAACTTACTTCTTATCGACAGCTTCCTTGAGAGCCTTGCCGGCCTTGAACTGGGGAACGCGGGAAGCGGGGATCTCGATCTCCTTCTTGGTCTTGGGGTTGCGGCCCATGCGGACGCCGCGCTCCTTGACGTCAAAAGCGCCGAAGCCGACGAGCTGCACCTTCTCGCCCTGGATGAGGGTCTCGGTGATGGTCTCCAGAGAAGCGTTGACGGCGAGCTCGCTGTCCTTCTTGGAAAGGCCGGTCTTTTCGGCGACCTGAGCAATAAGTTCTGTTTTGTTCATGGTTATCCTCCTCATTTGTTTACAACCTGCGGTCAGAGCCGCGGCAACCGCCGCGCGTCCGGCCGCAGTGACCTTTTTCTCAGCGCAAAAAAAGCGTCTTTTTTGTGCGCCCGAAAACCCTATCATATTTTTTGCCATAACGCAAGAGGAAATTCGGCAAACGACCGGTTTTGCGTATCTTTTTGGCGAATATTACCCGTTTCCCCGGCAAAATATTTTTTTCAGCGATCTTTCTTTTTGAGATGCGCTCCGCCGCGGCTCGCGCTCCGGCGCGTGCTGCCGGAGGAAGGACGGCGCGGCGTCTCGTCGAGCGCGTGCAGATGCAGGATGCGCCCGAGCTTTTCCCCGTGCGGGATGAGCGCCATATCCTCCATCGTGACGGCGCGGGTAAGGCCGATCATCACGACGTACACGACCACCGCCGCGGCAATGGCAACGATCATCGCGCCCGCCATGGCGAGCCGCTCGCTCATGCCGCGCAGAGGGATGCGCGCGAGCCCGTACACCGCCCACGCCGCAGCGCCCATCGCAAGGCTCGAAAGAAGCGGCGCGCCGAGCATGCGCCCGAGACGCAGCCGGCTGCCGAGCGCCCGGCAGAGGAAGATATAATCCACGATGCAGATGATCGCAAAGCAGCAGATGCTGCCGACCGGCGCGCCCTGAATGTTGATGGCCGCCGTGCCGACGAGCACCCAGTTGACCGCGATCTTCACAACGCCGCCCACGGCGGTGCTGACGATGGGGAGACGTTCCTTCCCGCTCGCCTGCAGGATGGCATTGCACATCATGGACATGCAGACAAAGAACGACGCGACCGCGAGCAGCTTCAAAAGGCCCGGCCCGGCCGGGTTGCTGCCCCAGTAGATCACGCGGAACACCGGGTCGGCGAGGACGAAGAGCCCCACCGCCATCGGCATCGTGACGAGCGCGGAGATGCGCAGCGACGATTCCGCCAGATGGCCCGCCGCGGCGCGGTTGCCGCGCGTGAGATGCCCGACGATCGCCGGGACGATACTCAGCGTGAGCGGCGTGATGAAGTACGACGGCAGGTTATAGAACGTCTGCGCCTTGCCGTATACGCCGTACAGCTCGCGGGCGCTTTTCTCCACGAACCCGGCGGCGGACTGCAGCCGGTTGAGGCAGAGCGCGTTGTCGAGCAGGTTGATGAGCGAGAGCACCGAGGAGCCTATGGCGATCGGAATGCCGATGCGCAGAAATGACCGGACGATCGTATCGCGGCTGTCGGGGATATCCGCCGTGCCGTAGGGCCGCGGGGGGTAATTGCGGCGCTTGTAGAGCATCATATAGATGAGCGCTCCGACCGCGCCCGCCGTAACGCCGAAAATCGCGCCCGCCGAGGCGAGCGGCAGGGGCTTATGCGCGCGGATGAGAAGGAAAGCGAGCGTCAGGCCGACGACGAGCTTGCCGACTTCCTCGATCACCTGTCCGAACGCCGTGGGGATCATGTTCCCCCGGCCCTGACAGTAGCCGCGGTAGGCGGACGTAAGGCACACGATCACGACCGCGGGCGCAAGCGCAAGAATGCTCGGCGCGGCGTCCGCATTGCCCATCATCACGGCAAGCTGCCGGTTGAAGAGGAGCATCATCAGCGTGAAGAACCCGCCGATGGCCGCGAGCGTACCGGCGGCGGTGCGGAAAATGCGCTGCACCTGGGCGGGGCGGTCGAGCGTATCCGCCTCCGAGATCATGCGCGAGAGCGCCACCGGGAACCCGGCGGTCGCCAGCGTGAGGAAAAAGCTGTAGATGTTGTACGCCACCATAAAGTGGGCGAAGCCCTCGTCGCCAAGCAGCTTCATGCTGCCGAGCGGGAGTTTATAGAAGAACGCCGCGATCTTGACGATGACCGTCGTTCCGACCATGATTGCCGCGCCGTGGAGATAGTTTTGCTTTTTGGCTTCCGACAAGGCAGTCCCTCCTTTGCGGTGATGCGCCGCACGCTTCCACAATAAGGATATGCGGTAAGTTTGTATTTTACACCAACGCGCGGGAAAAGGCAAGCATGGCAAGCCTTTTCCCGCGCAAAGCTGTGAGAGAAGCGCAGGTCAGTCGAGATAGGGCTGCGTCATGTCCACGGCGAAGAGAATGCTCACGCCGTCCGTGCCGGTGCGCAGCGTGGTCTTGTCCGCGGCGAAGGCGGCGTTATGCAGATAGTGGACGGCGATCTTGCTGAGCTCCGCTTCCGGCGGCACGGTGAGCCGGACGGTGTTCACGAACGCTTCGGAATTTTCCGCGCAGCGCACGAGCGCGCCGGGCGTCTGCCGCGCGGCGGCATTGGCGGCGCCGAGGACACGGCCATAGCGGGGCAGGTTGATTTCGCTGCTTTCTTTCATTGTGTTTTTCTCCTTTCGCTTCGCACGGGTGTGTTTCTGTGTACACTTTATATGGCGGTGAGCGGGGAGAATTGCAACCGCGCCGCAGATTTTTCTGCAAAAAAAACGAGCCGCCCTGCCCAGCAGGACGGCTCGTTCCGAATATCCGGTTTTCAGTTTATGCGGCAGCCGCACTGACCGCAGAAGACGGTGCCGGGCTTTACCGGCGCGCCGCACTGCGGGCAGACAACGGCGGCGGGGAGCTCCGGCGTGCTGCCGGTGTTCCCATCGGCGCCGTAGCCGCAGTTATAGCAGAAACGCGCGTCGGGAGAAAGCTCAACGCCGCACCGCGGGCAGACTCTGCGGTGCGTGATCTCCTCATAGAAGGCGGCCTGCACCAGACCGAGGAACAGCGGCCCAAACAGGGAGGCGGCAATCGTGAACACCACGCTGAGAATGCCGAAGAGGACCCCTATATACGGGATCGTGGCCAGCAGCGCAAGCAGGATCTCCGCTGCGGCGATAACGACGACATAGAGAGCGTCCGCGCCGAACATCCTGGCCTTGTAGCCGCGCGTTTTCTCGCGGCTGACCTTGATGGCCTCGGTGATGGGCACATCGGGCTCGTGCATGAGAATGTAAGGCGTGAGGCGGTATTCGTAAGCACGGATGATGCCGAATACGATGCCGACCACCGGGATGAGCGACCACAGGAAGATCCACAGACTGGCCCAGCCCATGCCGCAGAGAACGCGCTTGACGGTTTTCCAGTCTTTGAAGGTATCAAAGAGCTGCGTGACGGCGATCTCCTCGCCGCGGTAGCCGCGCAGATAAATGAGCGTCATCGCCGTCTGCAGAAGCATCGACACGGCAATGGAGGCCGCGGGTATCACGCCCAGCAGCGGAACGGAAAGAGCGCTCAGCAGCATGGCGAGCAGCGAAATGCCCCAGAGCAGAAACGGCTTTTTCCGCAGAACGGCAAAGGCACGCGAATAGATCGTTTTAATGGACACCATTTGACAATTCCTCCCCCGAAATGTTTGTAAGCTCAGTGTATCATCCGGCCCGGGAGAATGCAATACGGGAAACAGGAAGAAGAACCGGCAAAAGGGGAAAAGGCGGTCGCCCCGCATGGCGGATATCCGCCCCAAAGCGCAAAAAGAGCCGCCGCGGACACAATGTCCGCGGCGGCGTGGTGACCCAGCGGGGATTCGAACCCCGGACCCACTGCTTAAAAGGCAGTTGCTCTGCCTGCTGAG
>ERZ773139.103-NODE-103-length-108431-cov-16.947996_pt1 | contig 108431 bp, 100 predicted proteins | sample MGYA00580854_ERZ773139 | MGnify/ENA primary metagenome ERZ773139 (study PRJEB29015, sample SAMEA2737809) | human gut metagenome | biome: human gut; feature: human-associated habitat; material: faeces | place: China | collected 2012 ...
TGCTCATTTATATTCTGTTCGTGCTGATCTTCAGCTATGTCGGTCTCCCGGCGGAGTTCGCCATGGGCCGCCGCGCCGCCACCGGCACGCTCGGCGCTTACGAAAACGCCTGGGCCACCCGCGGCAAAGGGGCAGGGAAGACGGGCGCGGTGCTCGGCTGGCTGCCGCTCGCGGGCTCGCTCTGCATCGCGATCGGATACGCCGTTATCGTGACTTATGTTCTCAAGGCGCTCGTGGATTCCGTTGCCGGTACGCTTATGACCGCGGATGCCGCGGCGTGGTTTTCGGACTTTTCCTCGCGGGACTTTTCCGTGATCCCGTATCATATCATTGTCGTCGCCGGAACGCTTTTGACGCTCTTCCTCGGCGCGCACAGCATCGAAAAGACGAACCGGATCATGATGCCGGTATTCTTCCTCATCTTTGTCGTCCTCGCGGTGCGCGTGGCGTTTCTGCCGGGCGCGGCGGAGGGATACAAGTTCATGTTCACGCCGCGCTGGGAGATGCTCTGCGACCCGATGATCTGGATCTGGGCGATGGGGCAGGCGTTTTTCTCCCTGTCCGTCACGGGCAGCGGCATGATCGTTTACGGCGCGTACCTCTCGAAAGAAGAGGACGTTGTCGGCGTGGCGCAGCACACGGCGCTCTTTGACACGATCGCCGCCGTGGTCGCGGCGCTCGTCATCATCCCCGCGTGCTTCTCCTACGGGCTGGACGTCGGCGCGGGACCGAGCCTCCTTTTCGTGACACTCCCGACCATTTTGCAGGACATTCCGCTTGGCCGTCTTTTTGCGATCATTCTCTATGTCGCCATGATCTTTGCCGGCGTCAGCTCACTGCAGAACATGTTTGAAGCGGTGGCCGAATCGCTGCTGCACAAATTCCCGAAGCTCAGCCGCAAGGCGGTGCTCGTGCTGCTCGGTGTCATCTGCCTCGGCTGCGGCATCGGCATGGAGACGATCTCCAAGTGGGGCCCGTGGATGGATCTCGTGTCCATTTACATCATCCCCATCGGCGCGACGCTTGGCGCGGTCTCGTGGTTCTATGTGATGAAAAAGGACGAGCTTCTCTCCGCCATCAACACCGGAGCGGGCCGCGAGCGCGGCGCGGTCTGGTACGCCGTCGGGCGGTATGTGTATGTTCCCCTTGCCGTGATCCTCTGCTGCGTGGCCCTCTTCCGCCATGTGGCGTTCTGAATAGCGAAAAAATGTCAACCGTCCGGAGACGCTGCCTGCCGTCCCCGGACGGTTTCTTTCTGCCAAGCATGCTTCGGCAGGGGTTTCAGGATTTTGTTAAATATTTTCTTTCGGTTGAAATAACGCCGCGTTCCATGTAAAATGAAAGGAGTAATTTCTTTCCGGAGGAACGCCATGATCAGCCTTTGCAGCGATTGGGAATTCACCCGCGAGTGGAGCGCCGGCTTTGCCCACGGCGAGGGACGCTTTCCGCTTGTCGATCTCCCGCACACGGCAGGGGAAGTGCCGCTGCACTATGCAAAGCCGGAGGACTATGCCGGCATCTGCGGTTACCGGCGGGGCCTCTCCGTGCCGCTCGAGTACCGCGGCAAGCGCCTCTTTCTGCAGTTTGACGGCGCGGCGCATTTTGCCGAGGTATACCTGAACGGCGAGAAGCTCGCCGAGCATGCCTGCGGCTACACGGCCTTTCGCGTGGAGATCACGTCCGCCGTGCGCTACGGCATGGAAAACCGTCTCGCCGTGCGGCTCGACACGACCGAGAACCCCGCCGTGCCTCCGTTCGGCTTCGTGCTGGACTATCTCGCTTACGGCGGGCTGTACCGCGAGGTATGGCTCGATGTCCGAGGCGCGGACGTGATCGAGGACGTATTCGTCACAACGCCGACGCTTACGCGCGCCGAGATCGCCCTTACCGTCTCCGGCAGCGGCGCCCGCCGGCGCGTCACGCTGCTCGACGCCGCGGGCGCGGTCTGCGCCATGACGGAGGGTGACGATAATAAATATTATGTAAACTACCAAAACGCCAGCCCGTGGACGCTGGACGAGCCGAATCTCTACTCGATCCGCGCCGAGCTGCTTGATAAAAACGGCGCCGTGACCGACGAAAAGACGGTCCGCTTCGGCTTTCGCACGGCGGAATTCCGCCGCGGCGGGTTTTATCTCAACGGCGAGCGTGTGTTCCTACGCGGCCTGAACCGTCACCAGTGTTATCCCTACATGGGCTACGCCGCGCCCGAAGCGCTCCAGCGCGAGGACGCGCGGATATTGAAGGAAGAACTCTGCTGCACGGCGGTGCGCACGTCGCACTATCCGCAGAGCCAACACTTTATCGATGCGTGCGACGAGCTGGGACTGCTCGTATTCACCGAGCTTCCCGGCTGGCAGCACATCGGCGACGCGGCGTGGAAGCGCCGGTCGGTGGAGAACGTGCGCGAGATGGTGACGCAGTACCGCAATCATCCGTCCATCGTCCTCTGGGGCGTTCGCATCAACGAAAGTCTGGACGACGATGATTTCTACCGTGAGACGAATGCGCTGGCGCATTCGCTCGATCCGTCCCGCCAGACCTCCGGCGTGCGGTATCTCGAAAAGAGCCATCTTTTGGAGGACGTATACGCCTATAACGACTTTTCGCACGACGGCACGGCACCCGGCGCGAAGAAGCGCAGCACCGTGACGCCGGATATGGATAAGCCCTATCTCATTTCCGAGTGCAACGGCCACATGTTCCCGACGAAGTCCTTCGACCCGTGGGAAAAGCGGCAGGAGCACGCGCTGCGCCATGCGCGCGTGCAGAACGCCGCCGCGTCCGACGGCGAGATCTCCGGCTGCTTCGGCTGGGTGATGTTTGATTATCCGACGCACAAGGACTTCGGCTCGGGCGACCGCGTGTGCTATCACGGCGTGATGGACGCCTTCCGCAACCCGAAGCTTGCCGCGGCGCTCTATGCCTCGCAGGGGGACAAGACGCCGGTGCTCGAGATCGGCTCGCCGATGGATATCGGCGATTATCCCGCGGGAAATATCGGTGATATCTGGGCGTTTACGAACGCCGAGGAGGTCGCGCTTTATAAGAATGACCGGTTCGTCGCGTCGTTCCGCACAAAGGGGTGGGACGGTCTGCCGCACGGCCCTGTGGCGATCGACGATACGATCGGCGAGCTGCTCGAAACGCAGGAGCATTTCCCGCACGACAAGGCGGAGCTGCTGCGAAAGTGCCTTGTTTCTGCCGGGAAGAACGGTCTGGCCGGGATGCCTGTCGCGGACAAGGCGCGCATGGCGTGGGCCATGGCGCGCTACAAGCTCACGATGGACGACGGCGTGGCGCTCTTCGGAAAGTACGTCGGCAACTGGGGCGGCGCGGCGACGCGCTGGCGCTTCGATGCCCGTACCGGCGGCAAGACCGTTGCGAGCGTGACGCGCGCCTCGGGCGCGGCGCTGCACATGGAGGTGCGCGTGAGCAAAACGGCGCTTTGCGAAGGGGATACCTGGGACGCCGCCGCGGTGCGCGTCCGCATTCTCGATGAACACGGCACCCCGGCCCCCTATGCGCAGCTCCCGGTGCGGTTCTCGCTTACGGGCGCGGCAGCGCTCATCGGGCCCGACACCGTGACTGCCGAGGGAGGCATGACCGGTACCTATGTGCGCACCACGGGCGAGAGCGGGGAGGCCGTTCTCTGCATTTCCGCCGCCGGTTTGCCGGAGGAAGAGGTGCGCTTCTCAATACAAGGACAAAACGTCGAACAGGAGTGAAGAATATGGAACTCTTATGGCGCGTGGAACTGGAAAACGGAGCGACTGTCACCGGCAGCACGCTGATGCAGCCGGGAGAGAACCGCATCGTCTGCGAGCTGCCGGACGATACGCTTAAAAGCGTGACCGGCGCGATGCTCTGGGATACGGAGCCGGGCGAGCGCATTTTCATCAACGGCTTTCAGAGCTGGACGTACTCGCCGGAGTGCGGTGTGAAGGACCGCACGCCCTCCTTTGCAAGTCCGCTCGCGCGCTTCAAGCCGCTGGGACTGGAGCGCTACGGCGATTACTATTTCACCGATTACCCGGAAACGCCGGGCGTGACGCACGGCGAATCCTATGCCTACTGGCGGCGCGGCGAGCATTTCCGGCTGCTCGGCTCGCTCGATGAATCGAGCGGCTACACCATGATCCGCTATGACGCCAACGCAGGGAAGCTCACGCTCTCGCGCGACTGCTGCGGCGTGCGCTGCAACGGAGAGTTCCATGTTTTTGATCTCTTCTATGCCGAGGGCGCGGAGAAGGAGGTCTACGACGGCTGGTTTGCCGCCATGGGCCTGCCGAAAAAGCCCGCAGAGCGCATTGCCGGGTATTCGAGCTGGTACAACCGCTATCAGGATATCGACGAGAAATGCATCCTCTCCGATCTCTCCGGCTGCGCCGGGGTTCTCTCCGAGGGCGATGTATTCCAGATCGACGACGGCTGGGAGCCCGCCGTGGGCGACTGGCTGACGACGGACGCGAAGAAATTCCCGAAGGGATTGCGCGGCACGGCGGACAGGATCCATGAAAAGGGCTTTCGCGCGGGTCTCTGGCTCTCGCCGTTCGTCTGCCAGAAGGATTCGGAGATCTTCCGGCGGCACAAGGACTGGCTGCTGCGCGTAGACGGCAAGCCGTGGTACTGCGGCATGAACTGGGGCGGCTTCTATGCGATCGACTTTGACCATCCGCAGGCCGCGCAGTACCTGCGCGACGTGTTCCGCCGCGTGTTCACCGACTGGGGCTTCGATCTTGTGAAGCTCGATTTCCTCTATGCCGCCGCGCCGGTCAATCTCCCGACGGAGAGCCGCGCAAAGCGCATGCGCCGCGCGATGGGTTTCCTGCGCGAGATGTGCGGCGAGCATCTCATCATCGGCTGCGGCGCGCCGCTCATGCCTGCGTTCGGGCTTGTGGACTACTGCCGCATCGGGTGCGATGTGGGGCTCGACTGGGACGGCTCGTTCATTATGAAAATGGCGCACCGCGAGCGCATCTCCACAAAGCATTCGCTTGAAAATACGCTCTTCCGCCGCGGTTTGAACGGCCGCGCTTTCGGGAACGATCCGGATGTGTTTTTCCTCCGCAGCGACAATCTCAAGCTCTCCGGCGGGCAGAAAACGATGCTTGCGCGCGCCGACGCGCTGCTCGGGAGCGTGTTCTTCACCTCCGACGACATGAACGTCTATGACGAGGAAAAGCGCGAGACCTACCGCGAGCTGCGCCGGCTGCTGGATGCGGAAAACGTGCGTGTACGCATGGACGGCATGCCGCGCATTGAATATACGCTCGACGGCGAGGAGCAGCGTCTCGCGCTGCCGTTCCTTACAGCCGATATGTGATACCCTGAAAGGAGGGGAATTTTATGGAAGAAAGACGGGAAACGAATCCCCGCGTAAACTTCCTTATCAACATTGCGTACTGGGCGGTGATCGTTGCGATCATCTTCCTGGTGTTCAAGTACCTCATCAACATAATGATGCCGATCTTCCTCGCGTTCATTTTCGCGTCGATCGTGCGTCCGATCTCCCGCGCGCTAAGCCGGGAAACGCGCTATGTCCGCGGTAAGGACGGGAACAAGGTCCTCGTGAAGCGGAAATTCCATATGAACCGCAATGTGGCCGGCATCATCAGCGTGCTTGTGCTGTTCATCGTTGTCGGCGGCCTTCTGACGCTCATCGTCGTCCGTCTGACCGATACGATCGTGGATTTCGTGTCGTTCGCGCCGACGTTTTATGAACAGAGCGTCCTCCCCGGCATCACAAAGCTCTATAACTGGGTGCTGGAGGTAGGCGAACGGTTCGATGTGTCCATCATGGACGCTATTGAGCAGGCCCTGCCCGGCATGATCTCCAATCTCGGCAGCGCGGTCACCAACCTCTCCGGCAAGATCGTCAGCGGCATCACCGGCATTGCGAGCCGCCTGCCGAGCATATTGCTCAACAGCATCATCTGCCTGATCGCCACGGTCTTTATTTCCGTGGACTTTGACCGCATCAGGCTCTTCATCCGGAAAAACCTACCCGAAAAACCGCTGCGCGTGGCGGTGAATGTCAAGAACTCGTTCCTTGAGATGATCTGGCAGTTCATCAAGTCCTATGCCATCATCTTCTGCATCACCGTGGCGGAGATCACCGTTGGCCTTCTGATCGTCGGCGTGGGGAACCCGCTGCTTTTCGGTATCCTCATCGGCATTTTTGATGCGCTGCCCATCGTCGGCAGCGGCATGATCCTTCTTCCGTGGTCGATCATCACGCTTCTCACCGGCAACACGATGCGCGGTCTCGGCATCCTCATCATCTATGCCGTCGTTGTAATCGCGCGCCAGATCATTGAGCCGAAGATCGTCGGCAAGCACGTCGGTCTGCGCCCGATCGTAACGCTCACGTGCATGTACGCCGGTTCCAAGCTCTTCGGCGGTCTTATCGGTCTTTTTGGTCTGCCGATCACCGCCGCCATTATCATGGATCTCAACTCGAGCGGTATTTTCCATATCTTCAACTCCGTGGGGGATGACCTGAACGACGGGGACGAAACGGGAGCCGGCGAAGCGGAAACAGGCGAAGCCGGGACGAACGAATCCGGAACGGACGGAGAGAAAAACGCATGACGATCAATATTTTAGCCATTGGCGACGTTGTCGGGCAGGCCGGCCTCGCCTTTCTCAAGGAGCATTTAAAGCCGCTCCAGAAGCTCAAGGGCGTTTCCTTCACCGTTGTGAACGGGGAAAACGCCAACGTTGTCGGCATCACGCCCGCGCAGGCGGACGCCATTCTCGCCGCCGGAGCGGACGTTGTGACGCTCGGCAACCACACATGGACGCGCTGGGAACTGCAGCCGTATCTCGACGAGAAGGCGCGCATCCTGCGCCCGGCCAATTACGCCCCGCAGTGCCCCGGCCGGGGCGATGCGACGTATACAACGCCGTTCGGCCCCATCCGCGTCATCAATCTTCTGGGGCGGTTTTCTCTCGATACGAACACCGATAACCCGTTCCCGACGGTGGACGCACTGCTTGCGGAAAATCAGACGCGCATGGTGCTCGTTGATATGCACGCCGAGGCGACGAGCGAGAAGCTCGCCATGGGCTGGTTTCTCGATGGGCGCGTCTCCGCCGTGTGGGGCACGCATACGCATGTCCAGACCTCGGACGCGCGGGTTTTACCGCGCGGCACGGGATACATTTCCGATCTCGGCATGACGGGGCCGAGCGAATCGGTGCTCGGCATCGCGCCGGAGCAGTCCATCCGCAAATTCCTCGGCGATCCCCCGCGCCGGTACGAGCAGGCGAAGGGCCCCGGAAAGCTCGAGGGCGCGGTTTTCACCGTTGATACCGAGACCGGCGCATGCACCGCGGTCGAAGCGATCCGCATAACGCCATGATCCGGATCATTCATGCGGCCGATCTGCATCTCGATTCCCCCTTTGAATCGCTCGACGCGGAAAAGGCGTCTGTCCGCCGCAGCGAGCAGAGAGCGCTTTTGGAGCGCATCGCGGCGGAGGTAAACCAGCGAAATGCCGATCTCCTGTTCCTTGCCGGAGATCTTCTGGACAGCGGCAGCGCCTACGCCGAGACCGGCGAGGCGCTGCTTGCCGCGCTCGGAAAGGTGCGCGTCCCCGTATTTATCGCGCCGGGAAACCATGACTGGTACTCCCGGCGCTCGCCGTATGCGCTCCTGCCCTTTTCGGATAACGTCCATATCTTCCGCACGCCCCATTTGGAGAGCGTTTTCCTGCCGGAGCTCAGCGCGCGCGTCTGGGGCGCGGGGTATACGTCGCCCTCGTGCGAGGCTCTTCTGCGCGGCTTTCATGCCCCGGCGGAGGAGGGCGTAACGCAGCTTCTGGTGCTGCATGCCGAGCCGGGCCGCGCCGGCTCGCCGTACTGCCCGGTGACGGAGGAGGAGCTCTCGCAAAGCGGCATGCGATATGCCGCGCTCGGTCATATCCATCTGGGGAGCGGCCTGCGCCGCGCCGGAAGCTGCTTTTATGCCTGGCCGGGCTGTCCGGAGGGGCGCGGCTTTGACGAGTGCGGCGAAAAGGGAATTTTGCAGATCGATATTGACGGCGAAACGGTGAAAGCCGGTTTTATCCCGACCGCTGCGCGCCGGTACGAAAAGCTGCGCGTGGAGCCGGGGGCGGACGCTCTCGCCGCGATCCGCGCCGCGCTGCCAAAAGACACGGCGGACGATGTATATAAGATCATCCTGACCGGCGAGAGTTTTGCTGCGCCGGATCTTGCCTATCTCCGGCAGGCGCTGGAACGGGATTTCTTCGCGCTCACGTTCTCGGACGAAACGGTTCCGCCGCGCGATCTCTGGCGGCGCGCCGGGGAGGACAGCCTCGCCGGACGGTTTCTTCGCCGTATGCAGCGGCGTATCGAGACTGCGGAGACCGAGGAGGAAAAGAAAATGCTCCTGCGCGCCGTACGCTGCGGCATTGCCGCGCTTGAGGGGTGGGAGGTGCGGCTGTGATCGTGCGGAAAATGACGGCGAGCTTCGGCGTGCTGCAAAACCGCACGCTTGAGCTGTCACCGGGGCTGAATATCATTGAAGCGCCCAACGAATACGGAAAAACAACGTGGTGCGCGTTTCTGCGCGCCATGCTCTACGGCATCGACACCGCCCAGCGCGGCCGCGCCGGGAAAAAGCCGGACAAGGTGCTGTACGCTCCGTGGAGCGGTTCCCCGATGGCGGGGACGATGGAGATCGCATTCTGCGGGAAGGACATTACTCTTTCGCGCTCGACGCGCATTCCCTCGGCGCCCATGCGTGTCTTTTCCGCTGTGTATTCCCGCTCCGGTCAACCGGTTCTCGACCTTACCGGGGAAAATGCCGGAGAAACGCTCACCGGCGCGTCACTGCCGGTATTTGAGCGCACGGCGTTCATTGGCCCGGCGGGACTCGGCGTGCAGCAGGGCGCGGAGCTTGAAAAGAAGATCGCCTCGCTTGTCACGGCAGGGGAGGAGAGCGGCTCGTTTTCGGAGGCGGAGGCGCGGCTGCGCGCCCTGCAGCGAAAGTGCCGTTACCGTACCGGCGGCCGCCTGCCGGAGCTGGAAGCGGAAATGGCGGCGGTGAGGGAAAAGCTCGCCGCTATCGATAAAACGGCCGAGGAGCTTGCGCGCGCGGAGGAACTGGCGGAAAACGCCCGGCTCCACAGCGCAAATGCCCAGAAAAATTTCGCCGGAGCGCAGGAAAAGCGGCGCGCCGATGCGATGGCGCGGCTCGAAGCCTGCCGCGCGGCGCGTGAAAAGGCCGAAAGCGAGGCCGCGCGGCGTGAGCAGGCGTCTGCCGCGGCAGACGAGGCGCTTCGCGCCGGGATCCTCCGCGGCGCAGAGCCGGACGAAACGGCGGAAAACCGAGCCTTTGACGACGAACGGCGGGCAAAAAAAGCCGAGCGCGCGGCAAACGCACCCGGTATAGGACGGTGGGGATGGATACTGCTTGTTCTTCTCGCCGGCGGCTTCGCTGCCGCGGGCTTTTTCCGCAGCGTATTCTGGATCGGTGCTGCCGCGGCGCTTCTCGCACTCGCGGCGGTGGGGATCGTATCGGCGTTCCGTTCGCGTGACCGTGCCGATGCCAACCGGGTGCTCCATGAGATACTGGACCGGTACGGCGCCGAAGCGCCGGAGGATATTCCGGAACGGTTCGACGAGTATTACGCGCAATGGGAAGAGGCCGACGCGCTCGCCCGTGCGGCGGAGGAAGAGCGCGAATACGCCCGGAGCCTTGCCGAAAAGGAGCTGCGGCTCCATCAGGAACTCACGGCGATCCTCGGCGGCGACGCCGCGCCGCTCCGCCGGATGTCGGAAAACGAAAAGAAGGAGCAGCTTCTCCGTGAGGAGACGGCCCGCCTGCGCGGACGGCTTGATACGCTTGGCGATCCGCTGGTCTGGAAAACCCGCCTGCGTGAGCTGGAAGCGGAACACGAACGTGTGGAATTTGAGCTGGAGGCACTGACCGCCGCGCTCGACGAGCTGGCGCTTGCCGATGAAGAGATGCGCTCGGAGTTTTCCCCGGCGCTGGCAAAAAGCGCCGCGTCGGTGCTCTCCCGGCTGACCGGCGGAGCGTATACGGAGCTCACGCTCGACCGCGAGCTGAATGCGCTTGTCCGCTGCGCCGGGGAACCGGTGCTCCATGAGAGCGCCTTCCTCAGCCGGGGGACAGCCGATCAGCTGTATCTGGCGCTGCGGCTCGCGCTGTGCGATATGCTCCTCGGCGGAGAGGATCCCTGCCCGATCGTGCTTGATGACGCGCTCATCAACTTTGACGATGCGCGCATGGGCTATGCGCTCGACTATCTCGCCGAGATAGCGCAGCACCGGCAGATACTGCTCTTTTCCTGCCACAGCCGCGAAAAGCGGTATATACAAGCAAAAAATGAGGACTGATGCATTTCGCATCAGTCCTCATTTTCTGTATCGGATTTTTCTTCGGTATCCACGGCGCTGTCGGTAATGACGCGGATCACATCGTTCCGCACGGAGGCAAAACCGCCGTGCACCACGGTGTGAAACACGGCCTCGCCGTGCAGCAGCGCGTCCGCCGGGCCGTCGCCCAGCGCGAGCACCGCCGGAAGATGGCCGCGGTGAAAGCCGACCTGGCCGCCCCCGTGTCCGGTCTCATCATCGCAGACCGTGAGGTGTACGCTGTCGCAGTGAACGTCAACGGCCTCGCCGTGCGGCGTGAGAACAATGAGCTCAAGCGGTGCGGTGGAATCGTTCGTTTTTCCGGTCATGCCGTTATCCCACCCTTTCAGCGGTCCTTGGCGTATACGTCCTCAATGGAACCTGCCATGAGGAAGTTCTGCTCCGGGATGTTGTCGCAATCGCCGCCGAGAATGGCTTCAAAGCCCTTGATCGTGTCCTCAATGTGCACGAACTTGCCGGGCATGCCGGTGAAGCTCTCCGCCACATGGAACGGCTGGGACATAAAGCGCTGCACGCGGCGCGCACGGGAAACGGTTTTCCGATCCTCCGGGGAGAGCTCGTCCATGCCGAGAATGGCAATGATATCCTGCAGCTCATTGTAGCGCTGCAGTACGCGCTGCACTTCCTTGGCGGTCTGGTAATGCCGTTTGCCGACGATGTCGGGCGTGAGCATGCGCGACGAGGATTCCAGCGGCGCGACGGCGGGGTAGATGCCGAGCTCGACGATGCTGCGCGAAAGGACGGTCGTGGCGTCCAGATGGGAGAACGCAGTCGCCGGGGCGGGGTCGGTGAGGTCGTCTGCGGGGACGTAGATCGCCTGCACCGAGGTGATCGAGCCGTTCTTCGTGGAAACGATACGCTCCTGCAGCATGCCCATTTCAGAGGCCAGCGTCGGCTGATAACCGACGGCGGAGGGCATACGCCCGAGCAGCGCGGAGACCTCGCTGCCCGCCTGCGTAAAGCGGAAGATGTTATCGATGAAGAGCAGCACGTCCTTGTGGGAGTGCTCGCGGAAGTATTCGGCGATCGTGAGGCCGGCGAGCGGAACGCGCAGACGCGCGCCCGCGGTCTCGTTCATCTGGCCGAAGACGAGCGCGGTCTTGTCGATAACGCCGGACTCCTTCATTTCGTTCCAGAGGTCGTTGCCCTCACGGGAGCGCTCGCCGACACCGGCAAACACGGAGTATCCGTTGTGCTCAAAGGCGATGTTTCGGATCAGCTCTTCGATGAGGACGGTCTTGCCGACACCGGCGCCGCCGAAAAGGCCGATCTTGCCGCCCTTGGCATATGGCGTCATCAGATCGATGACCTTGATGCCGGTTTCCAGCACCTCCCCGGCGGGGACAACGTCGACAAAGTCCGGCGCGCGGTGGTGGATCGGCCAGCGGTCGGCGGCGGGGATCGGACCGGCGCGGTCAATCGGCTCGCCGGTGACGTTGATCATGCGGCCAAGCATTCCCTCGCTTGCCGGAACGGAGATCGGCGCGCCGGTATCCACGGCTTCCATGCCGCGGGACATGCCGTCCGTCGGGCGCATGGAGATGCAGCGCACCTCGCCGTTTCCGAGCTGCTGCAGGCATTCAAGCACATGAACGCTGCCGTTGATGGTGACCTCGACGGCGTGGAAAATATCCGGGACGCTGCTGTGTTCCGGGAAATGCACGTCCACAACGGGGCCGCTGATGCGAGATATGGTACCAATATTTCCGGCGGACATAAGCTATTCTCCTTGCTGCAGATTGCCGGAGGCGATCTCAATGACGCTGGCGGTGACGTCCGCCTGTCTCCGGCGATTGATGGTGGTTTCCAGTTTGGCGGCGGATTCCGTCGCGCTGTCGCAGGCGGAACGCATCGCCATGAGCGTCGCGGCCTGCGCGCCGGAGGCGTTGTCGAGCGCCGCGGCAAATACTTCGTTGTTCAGACAGGTGAGCGCGAGCCGCGCGCCGATGGCGGCGGGACTCGGCAGATACAAAACGCCATCCGGGTTCGCGGTCTTATGCGACTCCGGGTCAGGCAGGATCTGCCGGTCGGTCGGCTCCTGCGAGAGCATGTTGCGGTAGCTCTGGTAAATGAGCCGCACGCGGTTCACCGCGCCCGTGGTATAGAGCTTTTTCAGATGCTCGCAGAGCGCGTGCGTCTCTTCGTAATCCGGCACATCGGAGAGAATGAACTCCTCATAGGCAATCGAGTGCTCGCGAAGATATGCGCTCGCCTTGCGGCTGCACGAAATGATGTGCGGCGTTTCATCCTCGGCGGCGAGCGCCCGGTCCATGAAGCGGAAAAGCTCGGCGTTGAAGCCGCCGCAAAGCCCGCGGTTGCTGCCGAACAGAACAAGACAGTTCTTCGGCGCGATCCTGTCCGCTTCGCGGCAGATCCCGAACCGGCCGAGCAGCGAGAGCATGTCGGCGCTGCCGCCGGCATAGGGGGTGAACTCCTCGCGGACCTTGCTCACGCGCGAGTACTTGATCGTGGCGGCGGTGCGCATCGCTTCGGCGAGCTGACCGGTGGCGCGGATGCTTTTCAGCCGCTTTCTGAGCTGCTGCAGTCCTGCCATCAGAGCGCCTCCGCAAACGCGGTGAGCGCGGCATGGAGCGCGGCTCTGGTATCGTCGTCGAGCTTTCTGCCGGTTTTGAGCGTTTCGGTGAGAGCCGGCTCCTTCGTGATGAACCACGAGAAGAGCTGGGATGAGAAGTCGTTGAGATCATCCGCTTCCACCTTGTCGGCGTAGCCGCCGGACACGGCGAAGATGAGCAGCGCCTGCTGCCAGTCGTGAAGGGGAGAGAAGCGGTCCTGCCGGAGAGCGGCCATCATCTTGGCACCCGAGGCAAGCGTTTTGCGCGTCGTCTCGTCCAGATCGGAGCCGAACTGCGTAAAGGAGGCGAGCTCGCGGTACTGGGCAAGACCCGTGCGCAGCGAGGAGGCGACCTGCTTCATGAGCTTCGTCTGCGCTGCGCCGCCGACACGCGAGACCGAAAGACCGACGTTGACCGCCGGGCGCTGGCCCTCGTTGAAGAGGTCAGTTTCGAGGAAGATCTGGCCGTCGGTGATGGAAATGACGTTCGTCGGGATGTAAGCGGAGATATCGCCCGCCTGCGTCTCGATGACGGGCAGCGCCGTGACGCTGCCGCCGCCGGCCTCGGCGTTGATGCGCGCGGCGCGTTCGAGCAGACGGGAATGGAGATAGAAGATATCGCCGGGGTACGCTTCGCGTCCGGAAGGACGGTGCAGCAGCAGGGAGATCTCACGGTACGCTACGGCGTGCTTGGAGAGATCGTCGTACACGATCAGCACGTCGCGGCCCTTGTACATGAAATACTCGCTCATCGCCGCGCCGGCAAACGGCGCGATATACTGAAGCGACGCGGAATCGGACGCCGTGGCGCACACGATCGTCGTATACTCCATCGCACCGGCGGCCTCCAGCCGCGCGGCGATCTCCGCAACGGTGGCGCGCTTCTGGCCGATGGCAACATAGATGCAGAGTACATTCTGCCCCTTCTGGGCGAGAATGGCATCGATAGCGATGGCGGTTTTGCCGGTCTGACGGTCGCCGATGATGAGCTCACGCTGGCCGCGGCCGATGGGCACGAGCGCGTCGATCGCCTTGATGCCGGTGTGCAGCGGCACGGAGACCGACTGCCGGTCAGGAATGGCGGGCGCCTGGAATTCGATGGGCCGGGTCTCGGTGCTCCAGATGCGGCCTCGGCCGTCGATGGGCTTGCCGAGCGCGTCCACAACGCGGCCGAGCATCGCCTCGCCGACGGGCACGCTTGCCATCTTGTTCAGACGGCGCACGCGGCTGTAGCTGTCCACATGGTCGTAGCGGCCAAAGATGATGCAGCCGACGCGGTCGGCCTGAATGTCCATGACCATGCCGCGCTCGCCGTTGACGAACTCGACCAGCTCGCCGTACATGATGTCGGCGAGACCGTCCATCCAACAGATGCCGTCCGACACGCTGAGCACGCGGCCGACCTGGAACACGTCGATGCCGAGCTTCATATGGCGTACGGCGTCGAGCATACCGGCTCGGATGGAATCCGCGTCCGTCTCCGTGAGAGGCCGGTCGTTGAGCGCTTTGCCGAGACGGTAGAGCTTGTTGGAGATGGTGTAATCGTAGATCGTATCGCCGATGCGGAGCTGCAGCCCGCCGATCAGCTCTTCCTTTTGCCGCACCCAGTAGGAGATCTTCCCACCGGCGGCGGCGACGAGCGCTTCAGCACGCTTGCGCACCTTCTCGACGGTCTCGTCGGGAAGCGCGGCAGCGGAGGTGAGCGTCACATACAGCACGCCCTTGCGGGAGATGTAGGAAACGTCGCCGGGCGTCAGATGGATCTGCGCGAGGATCTGCTCGACTGCCTCGTTCTGACGGGCAAGCTTGGAAGCCTGATATTCCGCCGAGCGCATGTGCTGCTCGGCGAGAGTGAGGACCTGCTCAATGATCTGCGCGCGGGTCGTAAAGAGCATTTCGCGGCGCTGGTCGGCGGCGTCCGCCTCATACTGCGCATCGAGCTCTGCAAGAGCGGCCTTTCCGTCCTTTTCCGCCGCGGCAAGCTCGGACTTGAGCGCCGTGTCGTCCGGCGCGGGCATCTCCGGCAGCGGCTCGGGAGCGAACGGCGTTTCCGCTTCGTCCAGCTCACGCGTGATCTTCTCCCGGCGGGAGCGGAAGATCTTCACGATGGTTTTTCGTCCGACGAGATAGATGAGCCCCGCAAGGATCAGAAGATTGATAACGGCATATACAAAACGCATAATCATTTCGTCCTGTTCGTAGTAGCATTCGTATGCTCACCGGCGGTGAGATGCTCTATGTCGGCATACGGCGCCGCGATCGTGTCCGCATCCACGGCGGAGTGGCGATCGTCCTGCCAGTGCTGCAGATGGTTCACGAGATCAAGCGCCAAATCGGAGAGCTGCGGTTCCAGCTCGCGGGTGATGCGTTCGGATTCTTCGGCGAGCGCGGCGCGGTTTTCTGCGAGCCGCTGCGCGGCCTCGGCGCGCTTTTGCGTCGTTTCGCGGCGCAGTTCCTCCTGCGCTTGCTCGAGCGCCTCCGCGTCGGACTGACGCAGCTGCGCTTCCTGTGCAGCGCGCTCGTCCGCAAGGCGGCGCGCTTCCGCTTCGTATTCCGTGCGTGCGTCCTCCTTCGCCTTGCGCGCGGCCTCAATCTTCGCATTGCGCGTATCCATAAAGGTCAGCATCGGCTGAAAGAGCAGTTTTTTCAGAATGAGCATCAGCGCGAGAAAGCATAGAACCGTCCATACGATGAGAGATGGTTCGATCGTCATAGCTGCGTGCCTCTCAGACCTTGGCGACGAGCATAAAGGCGATCAGCAGGCCGTAAATGGTGAGAGCCTCCATCATGGCCATCGAGATGATGAGCGAGGAGCGGATCTCGCCGGCGGCGTCGGGCTGGCGGGCAATGCTCTCCATGGCGGCGGCGGCGGTCTTGCCCTGTCCCAAAGCGGGACCTATGGTGCTGAAGGCGATGGAAATGGCGGCGGCAATAGCAATGATGGCGGAATCGGTCATGGTAGTATATCTCCTTACAAAAATATTCTTTATTCTTTTGCTTTTAAGAGACGTGCCGTTATTCGGTGGCCTCCTGCAGATAAATGGAAACGAGCGTCGTGAAAACGATGGCCTGCAGCGCGCAGAAGAGCAGCGAGAGCACCATCATCACGATCGGCGCGCCGATGGGCAGAATCTCATAGAGCTGTTCCGTGACGGTCTCTTCGCCGAAGATATTGCCGAACAGACGCAGCGCCAGCGACGCGGGCTTGATGAACTCATCCAGAAGGAGCAGCGGCAGCATGATCGCGATGGGGGAAATAAAGCGCTTGAGATAGCCGAGAAAGCCGCGCGCATGGATGCTTGAGCCCTGCAGGTAGAAAAACGTGATGATGCTGAGACCAAGCGTTACCGAAAGCGACGAGGTCGGCGCTTTCCAGTAGTCCGTCAGACCGGCGCCGGGGATGAGCCCGGTGTAGTTGCCGAAAATGATGAAAATGAAGAGCGAGCCGAGAAACAGAAGGTGTTTTCGGGACTCTTTTTTTCCGAGAATACCGGCAAAGTAGTTGTCGAGGTATTCAACGCCCGTCTCGATCACATTCTGGAATTTGCCGGGCCGCTCGCGCATATGGCGCGTGGCGAGCAGCGAGATCACGGTGACGGCGGCCAGAATGACCCACATGCCGATCACCTCGCCGGTCACATCCAGAATTCCGAAAATCGGGATCACAACACGGGATTCACCCATTGAGATCTTCTCCCTTCTTATCCGCCGCGGCGGATTTGGACTTTTTATCGTTGCGCCGTGCCAGAAGCATGGCAAAAACCATGGAAAGAGCGGTCAGACCGAGCGCCGCGCCGACGAGCGGCGCCGTAACGTCCCAGCCGAGAGCGCGCGAACCAAAGAAAACCAGAACAAGATAGGCAACATTGAACAGCTGCCGTACTGCGGAGAACGAAGCGAAAGCCGCAGGCTTTTTATCCAGCAGCCGGGCGGAGAGCAGGGCGTTGAGACCGGCAACGACGGCACCGCCGAGAAAGGTGAGCAGCCCCTGCACAATAGGTTGATCCATGAATTTTCCTCACATTACATAAGAAGACATTTAAAAACCAAATCGTATTATAGCACACGAAAGCGGAAATGAAATAGATAAAATATAGAAAGAATCGATCAAAAGAACATCATTCTTCGCCATAAAGCAATATAAAGCTCTCGTAGTGATCCTCGGTATAATAGATAAGCCCGTCATTGGAGTATACGATGCGCTTCGCCCCGCGTGAGGCGGCATGCAGCGTGTCGATATCGCACTCATGGTACTCCCGCCCGGGCGCGTCCGGCAGGAGTCCTTCGTAGTTTCCGAACCGGTCGCCGCCGATGCATTTGCCGTCGGCGTAATCGTCCAGCCCGCCGCCGTTCCAACCGAGCGCGCGGGCATCTTTCTTGGTGATGAAGTTCTGCGGCAGATGAGCGTAGAGATGCAGATAGAGCGCCACATCCTCCGCCGAGGTATACTCCCCGCCCTCGTCGAGCGCAGCCGGGGAGGACTTGTCCGATTCGCCCGGGGAAACGGCGTCCGCTTCGGCATCCGACGGGGCGTCTGCCGCGGGGACAGCGTCCGCAGCGGGGGCGGCAGTGCTGGACGGCACGCCCGACGCAGCGCCGCCGCAGCCGGAAAGAACGGAAAAGACGAGCAGCAGCGCGAGCAGAGCGCCGGTGAGACGAGTAAAACGACGCATAAATTAACCTCCGATTTTTGCCGACAGATGTCATATGTAATGTAGCATAGCGACGACGAAAAAGCAATTGACAGAATTACACGAAATCTGTTATATTTACTTCACACGAAAATATTCTCACAAGAGAATATAACGAGAGGAGAGCATCCATGAAAAAAACACTTGCCCTGCTTCTTGCACTGGTGATGCTGTTCAGCCTTGCCGCGTGCGGCGCGGCGGAACCGGCTCCCGCGGAGCCCGCACCCGCGGCGACGGAAGAGCCTGCTGCAACGGAAGCCCCGGCGGAAGAGCCCGCTGCCGAAACGGTCATGTTCACCGATTCGTGCGGACGCGAAGTTGAGCTGCCCGCCAACATCACGAAGATCGCTCCCAGCGGCACGGTCGCCACGATGATCCTTGCGGCGTTCGCGCCCGAAGAGCTCGTCTGCGTCGGCACCAAGGTGAGCGAAAATCAGGTCCCGTATCTTTATGACGGCATCGCCGATCTGCCTGTGACCGGCCAGCTGTACGGCGGCAAGGCCACGCTGAATCTTGAAGAGCTTCTCGCGACCGGCGCGGAGGTCATCATCGACCTCGGCGATTTCAAAAAGTCCATTGCGGACGATCTGACGGCGCTTCAGGAGCAGACCGGTCTGCCCTGCATCTTCATTGAAGCCGATCTTGCCCACTTGGCGGACGCCTTCCGCACGCTCGGCACCATCCTCGGCAAGGAAGAGCGCGGCGAAGAGCTTGCCAAGCTCGTTGAGGAGACCATGACCATGGCCGCCGAAAACAGCGCGAAGATCACGGAGGATCAGCAGCTCTCCGTGCTCTACAGCTCCGGCAGTGATCCTCTCGGCACGAACGCCGAGGGCTCTTCTCAGGCGCAGGCGCTCGGTATTGTCGGCGCGAAGAACGCCGTTGTGCTCGAGGATGTCAGCAACAAGGGCGGCGGCAATATGATCAACATGGAGCAGCTCTACAACTTTGATCCCGATGTCGTTCTCGTGACCGATGCCGCGGCTCTGGAGATCATTGAGACCGAGGCCGCGTGGCAGGAGCTGCGCGCCGTGAAGGACGGCAGGGTCTATACCGTGCCGTGCGATCCCTACTGCTGGCTGTCCGCGCCCCCGTCCATGAACATGATCCTCGGTGTGTGGTGGCTCGGCAATCTGCTGTACCCGGAGGTCTATGACTACGACATGACCGCCAAGGCGCAGGAGATCTATAAGGTGTTCTGGAACCACGACCTGACCGCGGAAGAAGCCGCGGCCATGCTGGGCTAAAGCCTTCAAACAACCCCCCGCTTCGCTGGGGGAGCTGTTTGAAAAGACAAATGGATCATCCCCCGCAGACGATGTCCGCGGGGGATGATCTTATGTACGTATGAGTTTATGGGATATATGCTGCTTATCCGTGCATCGGGCAGCCGTGGTGCGCGGGCATTTCGCCCTCGCGGATCTCGGCGCGGCAGAGGATCAGCTCACCGAGAATGCTCACGGCGATCTCTGCCGGGGTGACGGCGCGGATGGGCGTGCCGATCGGCGTATGCACGGCCTTTAGCGCCTCCTCCGGAATGCCGCGGTCCATGAGCGTTTTGTTGACGAACACGATCTTGCTGCGCGAGCCGACGACGCCGAGGTAGGCGTGCGGCGAGCGGAGCACCTGCTCCTCGATAATGAGATCGCCGGAATGGCCGTTCGTCATCACGACAACATAGTCCTCGGCGGTGAGCGTTACGGACTCGGCAATGTTATCATAATCGCAGACCATAGCGTCCTCGGCTCCCTTGAAGAGCGAAATGTCGGCAAAAGCCGGACGGTTATCGAGTACGACGCAGCGGAAATCCACCGCGCCGAGCATGGGTGTGAGCGCCTGCGTGATGTGGCCGCCGCCGAAGATCACAACACGGTTGAAGAGCGGCAGCGGTTCGGCGTAACAGGTGCTTGTGACGACCGTATGCGTCGTGCAGAGCGCGGCGCGCTCTTCCTCGCTTACGCCCTCGCCGCAGAGAAGGCCTTCCTCACCGTACAGGCTCGGCACACTGCCGTCGAGCGGGAGGACGAGCCAGCCGTGCTTGCCCGCTTCGATACGGTCGCACACGGCGCCTGCAAGCAGGCTCCAGCGGAGATCGTCGGCGCTCACATACTCGAAGAGCACCGTAACATCGCCGCCGCACTGCATGCCGATGTCCTCTTTATCGTTGGGCCGGAGCACAAACTCATGCACGGCGCTCTCACCGGCTTTGAGAAGCTCCATCGCCTTTTTCTCCGACTGATATTCCACGGCGCCGCCGCCGATCGTGCCGGTGATGCGGCCCTTTTCGCCGACGAGCATCGCTGCGCCCGCGCCGCGCGGCGCGCTGCCGCGATCGGCGATGACTGTTACGAGCATAGTATTGCGCTCTTCTTCGATTTCATAAAGCAGCTTGGAAAAAATCCTTCGCATGGGTATTCCTCCTGACTTGTGATATGCGGTAAATTCCTGTATACTGAAACTAATTATACTCCGGCGAAAACAGAAAGGCAAGGTACAATCCGTATGGAACTTTATGAAGCGTTTATTTCTTCCTTACCGGCGCATCTGCGCGTTACCATGGCGGTGCGCGGGCGGTATCAGGCATATGTGGAAACGGAGGGCGGCGCGGGGCTTGCCTCGCTGCCGCTGCCGGGGAAAAAACCGTATGGTGACGCGGCCGTCTGTACGGACTGGCTGGGAAAGCCGCTTCGCGACCTTGCAGCGCAGCTCGGCTCGGACGATATGGCGCTCTCGGCGCTCGGCTGCGCGGCGGTGAACGCATGGTTCAACCGGCGCGAGAGCATGGAGGCCCTCGGCGTTTCGCTCTATCCGCCGGAGATTGACGAGGGCGACGTGTTCCGCACGCTGGAACCGGAGTGCGCCGGGAAGCTCGTTTCTACGATAGGCCACTTTCGCGGCGGCGAAAAGCTCGCGGGCATGCGGGAGCTGCGTGTGTTTGAAAAGGACCCGCGCCCCGGCGACTATCCGGAACGGGAGGAGGACCGGCTGCTCCCCGGCTCCGATGTCGTCGTCATCACCGGCATGGCTCTCACGAACGGCACGATGCCGCATATTCTTGAGCTTTGCCGCGACTCGCAGATCGTAGCGTTGAGCGGGCCGAGCGTTCCGGTATCGCCGATTTGGTTTGATTACGGCGTGACGGCGCTTTTCGGCACTCTCTGCTGGGACATCCCCGGCTGCCGGAAGGCGATGCGTTACGGCGGCCATAAGGACACCTGGAAGTACATGGGAAAATCGGTGCTCCGCAAATAAGAAGCAAAGGCTCTGTTTCCGGAGAAACAGAGCCACAACCTGTCGAAGAAGCCTCGCAGAGTTTGCGCCCGCAGGCGCAAATAAAGTTCAAAGCATTTTTGCCGGCGGCGTGTACGTCGGCAAAAATACTTTTTTGACAAGCTCAGGCTCTGTTTCCGGAGAAACAGAGCCTTTGCTTTTTTCAATAGGGGCGATGATTTAGCCGCCGTAGCCATAGCCGAAGCCGAACGGGAAGCCGCCGTAGGAACCGGAGGACTGCTGCTGGTTCGAGGACGACGTGGGATCGGCCAGAGCGCTCTTCTGCTGCTCGCCGACGGTGAGCGTGAGCGTAAGCTGCTCGCTCTCACCCTGCCGGTAGACGGTGAGCGTCATCTCGTCGCCGGGCTGACTGGCGGAGACGATCTTCACAAGCTCGCTGCTCGTTGTGATCTTCTCGCCGTTTATGGCGGTGATGATGTCGTTGATCTTCAGTCCGCATTCCGCAGCGGGGCTGTTCTCACTGACGGCCTTGATCGCTGCGCCCTGCGGGAGACCGTAGCTGACCATTTCGCTGCTCACGGTCGTGACGGAAACGCCGATATACGGCTTGACGATATAGCCCTTTTCAATGATGCTCGTGATGATGTTCTTCACGTGGTTGATCGGGATGGCAAAGCCGATGTTGTCGATGGACGCGCTGCCCGAAGAAGAGGAGGAGCTGTACTTGGCGTTCGTGATGCCGACGACCTCGCCGTAGCTGTTGAAGAGCGCACCGCCGGAGTTGCCGGAGTTGATGGCGGCGTCGGTCTGGATGAGATCCATCGTTGTGCCGGAGGAGAGCGTGACCTCGCGGTCAAGCGCGCTCACGTAGCCGACGGTGAGCGAGAACGTCAGCTCGCCGAGCGGGTTGCCGATCGCCATGACCTCGTCGCCGACATAAAGATCATCGGAGCTGCCAAGCACGACTGGCGTGAGACCGGCAGCGTCGATCTTGAGAACGGCAATGTCGTTGCTCTTGTCATAGCCGACGATCGAGGCGCTGTAGGCGGTGTTGTCGTAAGTTGTTACCTGCACGCTGCTGGAGTTTTCGATCACGTGGTAGTTTGTGAGAATGTAGCCGTCCTCGGTCAGAATGAAGCCGGAGCCGGAAGCGGCACTCGTTGTCTGATAGCCCCAGTAGTTCGTCGTGATCGAGGTCGTGATGCCGACGGTGGAATTCACGTTCTGCGCATATACCTCGCGCGGCGTGAGCTTCTCGGAGGTATCGGTACGCGCGGTATTCACCTTTTCGGTCTGCCGCTCGCCGACGTACATAGTCGTGCCGGTCGAGGGAGTCTGGTTTTCCGTATTATTGCGCAGCAGAAGCGTTGCGCCGACGCCGAGGCATCCGCCCAGCAGCGCGCACGCGAGGGCGATGGCGATGATCTTTCCGGCGGAGAGTTTCTTCTTTTTCTTCGGCGGCTCGGGGGAATACGAATAGCTGCCGGGAATGCAGCCGCTCTGCGGACCGGCAGAGTACTGTGAATCGGCGTTATGCGCCCCCGCGGTATAATCGCTCTGCGTGCCGCGCTCCGGCGTGTACCGGTACGTGCTGCTTTCGTTATTTTCGGTATTGGGATCGTTGTTCTCGTACATGGAAAACACCTCTTGTTTCAATTCTTGGCTGTATCCTATCACGGAATTCTGAAAAGAACCTGAAACTATCTTGAACAATTTGTGAATAAAAAAATCGCCGAATTTTCATTCGACGATTTTTTGTGATCCGAAATCAGAGCTGCTTCTGGGCGTTGATCTTGATGCCGGGGCCCATGGTGGTGGCGGTCACGCAGCTGCGGATATACTGGCCCTTCGCGGTTGCGGGCTTCGCGCGCAGGATGGCGGTGATGAGAGCGGTGTAGTTCTCAAGCAGCTTCTCCGCGCCGAAGGAAGCCTTGCCGATGGGGCAGTGGATGATGTTGGTCTTGTCGAGACGGTACTCGATCTTACCGGCCTTGGACTCCTTGATGGCCTGCGCCAGGTTGGGGGTCACGGTGCCGGCCTTGGGGGAGGGCATGAGACCCTTGGGGCCGAGGACCTTACCGAGACGGCCGACAACGCCCATCATGTCGGGGCTGGCGATGACGACGTCGAAATCGAACCAGTTCTCGCCCTGGATCTTCTGGACGAGCTCCATGCCGCCGACGTAATCCGCGCCGGCTTCCTTGCACTCCTCTTCGCGCTCCGGCTTGCAGAACACGAGAACCTTGACGCTCTTGCCGGTGCCGTTGGGCAGGACGATGGCGCCGCGGACCTGCTGGTCAGCGTGGCGGGAGTCAACGCCGAGCTTCACATGCAGCTCGACGGTCTCGTCGAACTTCGCCTTGGCGGTCTTGGTGACAAGCTCGAAAGCCTCAGCGGGCTCATACTGGGCGCTTTTATCGATGAGCTTCGTGCTCTCTTTATAATTTTTACCTCTGAACACTTCATTATCCTCCTAAAATGTGGTTTTTCGGAAGGTTACTTCCTCCCACGTTTGCCAGCTCAGTCGCCGACGACGACGCCCATGGAGCGGCAGGTACCGGCGATCATGCTGACGGCGGACTCGATGTCGGAGCAGTTGAGATCGCGCATCTTCTGCTCGGCGATCTTGCGGACATCTTCCTTGCTGATGGTGGCGACCTTGTCACGCTGAGGCACGCCGGAGGCGGTCTCGATGCCGCAGGCCTTCTTGATCAGCAGAGCCGCGGGGGGCGTCTTGGTGATGAAGGTGAAGCTGCGGTCGGCGTAAACGGTGATGACGACCGGGATCATAAGACCCATATCGCCCTTGGTACGCTCGTTGAAGTCCTTGGTGAACTGGGAAATGTTCACGCCGTACTGACCGAGAGCCGGGCCCACAGGGGGAGCCGGAGTCGCTTTGCCGGCGGGAACCTGGAATCTGACATAGCCAACTATTTTCTGTGCCATTATTAAGCACCTCCAGAATTATTCTTCTTTTACCGGTTCGACCTGGTCGAGTTCCAGATCGATCGGCGTCTCCCTGCCGAACATGGAGACGATGAGGCGGACGCTGTTCCCCTCGGGGTCGATCTCGTCCACCGTGCCGAGGAAGCCTTCCAGCGGGCCGTCGATGACCTTGACGGTATCGCCAAGCTCAAAGCCCACGGAAATCTCTCTGCGCTCCACACCGAGATCGAGGATCTCCTGCTCGGTCAGAGGAACGGGTTTTCCGTCGGAGCCGACGAAGCCGGTGCAGCCGCGGCTGTTGCGCACGAGATGCCAGCTTTCGTCCGTGAGCACCATCTTCACCAGCACGTAGCCGGGGAATACCTTGCGCTCGACTTCCTTATCGCCGCCGTCGGTATGCTCAACGACCGTCTCCAGAGGGATGTTGACCTCCTGGATGAGATCCTGCATCTGGCGGTTTTCCGCCGCCTTCATGATGGAAGCGGCTACCGTGTTCTCATAACCGGAGTATGTGTGGACCACATACCATTTTGCGTTCTCTGCCATCCGGCTTACACCAATGTGATCAGCGCTTCGACAGCGGCCTTGGCCAGAGAGTCAAAGCCCCAGAGCACGAGAGCGGCGGCGGCCATAACGACCAGCGCGACCAGCGTGTTCTTGCCGAACTGCTTGGGGGTGGGCCAGACGACTTTTTTGAGCTCGCTCTTCATTTCGCGGAACCACTTGGCAACGCGCTTGAAAAAGCCGAGCTTCTTGTCCGTCCGCTTGACGGCTGCGCCCTTCGTCTGAGGGGCGACGGGTTTCTTTTCTTCGTTAGCCATTGGATGCATCCTTTCTCACGTCTGTCATTACTTCGTTTCGACGTGCTTGGTGTGCTTGCGGCAGAAGGGGCAATACTTATTCATCTCGAGCTTTTCGGGAGAATTTTTCTTGTTCTTCATGGTGTTGTAGTTCCGCTGCTTGCACTCGCTGCATCTCAGGGTGATCTTGATTCGCGAACCTGCTTTCGCCATTATTTCGGCACCTCCTTGTAAAATTTACGCAGCGCTTTCCGCGCGCGTATGCCTCCCTGTATGGGCCGAAAGAGCATAAAAAATAAACCTCTCGACCGACAGGTAGGGTTAATATAACACAAACCGCCTGTCCGGTCAAGGGAATTCAACGAAAAAATCTCGGTTTTTTGGCGTATTTTCTCTGCCGCGCCAAGGAAAAACGCCCCGGCGTTTTCCGCCGGGGCGCAGGAAAGGGACAGGGTTATTTTTCGCCGTCTTTCGGGGTTTCTTCCGCGGGAGCAACGCTCTTCACGGCGGCTTTGGCTGCGGCCTTCTGCGCGCGCTTTTCGGCTTTCGCGGCACGCTTTGCCGCCCGCTTTGCGGCACGCTCCGGACGGTTCTTTGCGCGGCGGCGGATGAGCCACACGATCAGCACGACGACTGCCGCGAGCGGCACGAGCCACGGGAGGCTCGTCACGAACCAGAGGAACAGATCCTGGAAGAACTCGCCCACGTCCTTGAGCGATTCGGAAAAGCCGCGGGTCATGCGCTCCCAATAGGTGAGCGTGATCGTCGATTCTGGCGTATACTTGGTCACCTCGGAAACGTAGAGCGACACGGTGGAGTAATTCACCTGATGATCGTAGTAGCGGAGCTGACCGGTGAGCGAGTCGATCTCATACTGCACGTCGGTGAGCTGCTGCTGAATGGCGAGCATATCCTCGACCGATTTGGCAACGGCAAGCATCTCAAGAAGCCGGGTCTCCTGCGTTTTATAGGCTTCAAGGCGGCTCTGCACGTCGTAATATTCCATCGTCACGTTCTGCATGTATGTGTTGCAGTAGGGAACGTTGCCGAATTCGGAGAGGGAGCCGGTAAGCACGGAGAACTTGTCGCTCGGCACACGGATGAGGAAGGACGCATAGCGCCCGCCCGTATTGCCGCGGGAGATGCTATAGTAGTTGTTGCCGGAAATGCTCGAGCTCTCCATAAAGCCGCCCAGCTCTTTGACAAGTGCGCGGATCTCCTCGATCGAATAATCAAACTCGGTCGTTTCGAGCGTCGCGTCGGCGCTGTAGATGATCTTCTCGCTCATGTCGGCGATATCGGCTGCCGAGTCTCTGACATCTTCCTCATAGAAGCCGCCGTCCTCGGCGGCAAAATTGCCGAAACCTCCGGGGGCACTGGCGGGCGATGGCATCGACTCCGATTCCATCGGCGTGTCCGGCCTTGTCTCCTCCATGGGGGCGCTGCTGATCCTTTCGCTGTAGCAAGAATCGGTCATGCTCGCCGTTTTCGCTCCGCATCCGGCGAGACCGAGCGCGAGCACAAGCGCGAGCGCCAGCGCAAGGAGCTTCGTTGTCCTTTTCATCGGGTGTACCTCCTTCAAAAGTTAATTTATGCTTCTAATACTAAGACGGCGGCACTGGAAAAAAAGTTCCGGAAAGAGAGACTCTTTTCGGAACTTTTTTCAAGATTATTCGCTGCGGACGTACTGGATGTCCGGCTTTTCGAGAATTTCCGGACGAACGACAGTCTCGTCCCACGCCTCGGGCTCGATCTCCTCGATGCTGACGGAGACCCACGCCTTGTCCGCGTGGAGATACCGGGCGGCATCGTCCGCGACGGCGCGGGCGAAAGCACGTTTTTCTTCCTCGCTCCGGCCCGGCCAGAGCTTCACGGCGATGTGCGGCATCAGTACGCCACGCCCCAGTAGATCATGTGCTTCGCCGGCTTGCCGCAGATGGGGCAGGTGTCGGCCAGATGCTCCTGATGAAGCGGCATGCAGCGGCTGGACATGCCGGCCTGCTCCTTCATCTTCATCTCGCACGCAAGCTCGCCGCACCACATGGTCTTGATGAAGCCGCCCTTTTCCTCCTGGATCTTCTTCGCCTCTTCGAGCGAGTAGGCGGGGTAGGTGTGCTCTTCCATGTTGGCCTTCGCCTTTTCATAAAGGGACTTCTGCACGGCGTCGAGCAGCTCGGGGACCTTTGTATCCAGCTCGTCGAGCGAGAGGAACAGCTTCTCGCGGTCGTCGCGCCGCACGGCGACGCATTGGTTGTTTTCGATGTCCTTCGGGCCGATCTCGATGCGCAGCGGCACGCCCTTCATCTCCCAGTTGGCAAACTTCCAGCCGGGGGAGTTGTCGGTAAAGTCACCCTTGACGCGCAGCCCCAGCTTGGCGAGCCGGTCCACAAGCTCCTGCGCCTTTTCGAGCACGCCGGGCTTATGCTGCGCGATGGGGAGGACGATGACCTGAATGGGGGCGATCTTCGGGGGCAGCACAAGACCGTTGTTGTCGCCGTGCGCCATGATGACCGCGCCGATCATGCGCGTCGTGGAGCCCCAGGACGTCTGGAACGGATACTGCACCTTGTTGTCGCGCCCGGTGAACGTGACGTTATAGGCACGGGAGAACTTGTCGCCGAAGTAGTGGGACGTTGCGCCCTGCAGCGCCTTGTGGTCCTTCATCATGCACTCGCAGGTGTAGGTGGCTTCCGCACCGGCGAACTTTTCCTTCTCGGTCTTGCGGCCGGGGACAACGGGGATGGCGAGGACGTTCTCAAAGAAATCGGCGTAGCACTTGAGCTGCTGCGCGGTCTCGGCCTCGGCCTCCTCGGCGGTTTCGTGGATGGTGTGACCCTCCTGCCACCAGAACTCGCGGCTGCGCAGGAACGGACGGGTCGTTTTCTCCCAGCGGATGACGGAGCACCACTGGTTATAGAGCATCGGCAGCTCACGGTAGGAGTGGAGCACGCGCGACCAGTGGTCGCAGAACATCGTCTCGCTCGTGGGACGGAACGCGAGCGGCTCTTCCAGCTCCTCGCTGCCGCCCTTCGTGACCCATGCCACCTCGGGCGCGAAGCCGTTGACGAGCTCGCCTTCCTTTTTCAGAAGGCTCTCCGGGATCAGAACGGGCATCGCCACGTTCTGGTGGCCGGTCTTTTTGAATTCGCCGTCCATGATCTGCTGGATGTTCTCCCAGATCGCGTAGCCGTAGGGACGCAGGATGGTGAAGCCCTTTACCGAGGCATACTCCACCAGCTCGGCCTTGCGGCAGATGTCGGTGTACCACTGAGCAAAATCAGTCTCCATGTTGGTGATCTGCTCGACCATTTTTTCTTTCGCCATGATATTTCTCCTTTTATAACGGCGGGAGCCCTTCTCCCACCGCGGATTTAACTTTATTATATTAGGTGAGAGCGGCGCGCTTGTCAAGGTTTGTCGTGGGATAAGACTTGACAAGTATTTATTAAATAGTATAATCTAACGATGACAAATTGTAACAGTACGAATGGGAGGTGTCCCACGTTGAACCGAAAAAGCTTCATGGCGGAGCTGCGGAGCCTGCTGGCGTTCCTCGACGCTGCCGAGCGCGACCGTGTCCTCAACCGGTATGAGCGCATGTTTGACGAAGCCGGTCCCGAGGGCGAGACGACGGTCGTCCGCTGCTTCGGCTCGCCGGTACGTCAGGTGCTGCAGATCGAGCGGGAATACCGCGAAGCAGTAGCGAACGGCGAAACGCCGTTTGCCGACGGCGAAGCCGCCGGGCCGGAGGAGGCCGAAGCGCCGGAAGAGACCGAGATCATCGAAGAAGAATACACCGGTGTACATATACTCGCCGAAGAGACCGAGCCGGAGGCAGAAGAACCTCTGCCAGAAGAACTTCCCGAAGAGCTTATCGAAGAGCAGCCGGAAGAGCCGCTGCCGGAGCCGGAGCCGGAAGAAGAAATCGCCGCGGAGCCGGAGCCTGCCGTGCTGCCGGAGATCGATCTTGACGAGCTGGACTTTTCGGATCTCGGCCTGACGTTCACGAAAAAACCGGCTGCGCCGGTCATGCCTGCCGCGCCGGAGGAAGAGCCGGAAGAGGAAGCGGGCGAAACGCCGGAAGAACCGACGGAGAACGAAGAGCCACTGCCGCTCGAACCGCTGTATCCCGAAGAGGTGCTGCCGGAGGAAGAGGCGGACAAGCCTGCACATCCGGATGCGGAAGAGCCGGCCGGAGAACCGGCGGACGGCGCAGCGGAGGAGACCGCGGACGAAGCGCCGGCGGAGCCGGAGCCCGAGATGCCGGAGCCGGAAGAGCCGGAAACGCCGGACGGCGCGGAGAATGTATCCGAGATCCTGCCCGAGGAAGAGAGCTTCCCGGAAGAAGCGGAAGAAGCGGAAGAAGCGGCCGAGGCGGAAGAGCCTGCCGAAGAGCCGGAAGCCGAAGAAGAGTATGAATACGAAGAGATCGAGACCCGCCGCCCCGTGTCGGGCGGACGCGCCTTTGCCGCGGTCGTGGTCACTATCCCGATGCTGGCGGTATGGGTGCTGCTGTTCGGACTTTCGCTTGCTCTCGGCATTGCCGTTCTGGGCATCGGCGCGGCGCTTCTCGCGGCGGGCGTGTATCTGACCGGTTATGTGTTCAACGGCGCGATCGTCCGCATGCCGGATCTGCTGCTCACGGCAGGCGCGACGCTGGCCGCATTTGCGCTGGCGCTGCTGCTCCTCTGGACCGGTATTTCCATCGCCGTGGCTGGCTGCACTCTCACGGTGCGCCTCACGCGCAGCATTTACCGCGCGATCCTGTATCCGAAGAAGGGGGAAGACGCCGATGAGTAAGGTATGGAGATGGGTTGCCATCGCTTTTTCCGTGCTGATGATCTTCGGCATTGCGCTGCTTGCCGTGGCGTATGCGACCGGCGGCAGCTTCGAGCGCCTGATCCAGACGACAGACATTGCCGATATGACCAAGTTCGTCAGCCGCGACCAGCTTCTGGTCTATGTGACCGCCGTGTTCCGCTTTTTCGGCGCGGCGTAAAAGCACGTTGGGAAACTGCAAAGATTTTATAGGTAAAAAGCATCCGGACAGTGTAAAGCCGTCCGGATGCTTTTTTGCCGGGGAAAACAGAAAATTTACGGAGATTTTACAGGGATTTAACATGTTTTTCTTCTGTTTGGATTTTTTGTAAAATTTTCCTTGCAAATAACGGAATATTCTGGTAACATTGCAGCATCTCTTGGGAGGAACGAAGAGACCGAATCCATCAAAAGAAAGAAAGGAAAGAAAAAATGAAAAAAGCATTTGCCCTGTTCCTTGCCCTCTGTATGATGTTCGCGCTGTGTGCCTGCGGCCAGACCGAGGCTCCCGCGCAGCCCGAGACTCCCGCAGAACCCCAGACCGAAACTCCCGCCGAAGCTCCGGCGGAAACCACCGGCTGGGCCCCCAACGGCCCCGTGACCATGATCGTTGCCTACAAAGCCGGCAACGGTACCGACGTCACCGCGCGCATCCTTGCGCAGTACGCCGAGAAGTACGTCGGCCAGACCATCGTCATCGAGAACGTTGACGGCGGCTCCGGCTCCATCGGCTGGTCTCAGCTCGCCGAATCCGAGCCCGACGGCATGACCATCGGCTTCATGAATCTCCCGAACTTCAACTCCTCCATCGTAAAGGGACTCGGCACCTACACCACCGCGGACTTCGCCGCCATCTGCAACCATGTGACCGAGACCTCTCTCGTCCTCGTGCGCGCGGACGACGAGCGCTTCAACGACATTGACGATCTCGTCGCTTACGCCAAGGAAAACCAGACCGTCGCCTCCACCAACGGCGCGCAGGCCTCCAACCATATCGGTGCGCAGGCGTTCGCAAACTCCGCCGGTTTCAAGTACATCGACCTGCCGCAGGGCAACACCGCGGACGAGCTCACCAGCCTTCTCGGTAAAGAGGCCGACTGGTGCGTGGCGAAGGCCGCCGATATCGCCGGCCGCACCGACGTGAAGCCGCTTGCCGTGTTCTCCACCGAGCGCATTTTCGAGTTCCCCGACGTCCCGACTCTCGGCGAGAAAGGCTACTATGACCAGTGGCTCGGCTCCTCCCGCTGCGTCGTCGCTCCCGCGGGCGTGAGCGAGGAAGTCATCGCGTTCTACGAGGCCGCTTTCAAGGCGACCATGGAAGATCCCGATTATCTCGCGGCTGCCGCCTCCTTCGCTACCGATTATAAGGACGCCGCCACCACCGCCGCTCTCATCGAGCAGCAGCAGAAGTTCACCGAAAGCCTTGCTACCGGTTTCTGGTACGAATAATCCTCGCTGATACCAAAAGCCCGGAGGTATCCCCCTCCGGGCTTCTTAAAAAATTATCGTAAAAAATCCCCGCAGAAATTTCTCACGGGAGGACTCCTGCTTATGAAAATGCAAAAAACCGATATAGGAGTCGTGGTATTCATGTACGCGGTGTGCGGCTTCTTCTATGCTTACAGCTCGAAGCTCTCCGACACGAGCCGTACATACCCGAAGTTCACCATAGCTCTGCTGTTTTTCCTCACGAGCTTCTATCTCGTCCAGATGATATTGAATGCCCGCCGCTTCGGCGTAGAGAGCGGCGTTGACACCGTTTTCGCCGGCTTCAAGCCGGTGCAGTTCATCGTATCGGTCGCGCTGATCCTCGTGTACTTCTTTCTTATGAAGTACGTCGGCTTCTTCGTTTCGACAACGCTGTTCATGCTCGCGTGCCTTCTCTTCCTGCGCGTTCCCATTCTGGCCACGGTCATTTCGATCGTATCGATCGATCTTCTCATTTATCTTGCGTTCGTTCTCTTCCTTGGCGTGCGGCTTCCCGCAGGCATTCTGTTTTAAGGAGGAAATGTGATCTATGCTTGAAACATTGGCTCTTATGGGTCAGGGCTTTGTTAAGGCCCTCACTCTCATCAACCTCCTTGCCATGGTGGGCGGCGTCACGCTCGGCATCATCATCGGCTGTCTGCCCGGCCTCTCGGCGGCGATGGGCGTTGCGCTCATGCTGCCGTTGACGTTTACCATGCCGGCGGACACGGGACTCATCGTCCTCGGCGCCATTTACTGCGGCGCCATCTTCGGCGGCTCCATCTCCGCCATCCTCATCCACACGCCCGGCACCCCGGCGTCTGCGGCAACGGCGATAGAGGGGTACCAGATGACGCTGAAGGGTCAGGCGGGCAAGGCGCTCGCCACGGCCTGCTGGAGCTCCTTCTGGGGCGGCCTGCTCAGCTGCATCTCCCTGTACTTCTTCGCCCCGCTGCTTGCCCAGCTCGCGCTGAAATTCATGTCGGCGGAAAAGTTCTGGCTCGGTATCTTCGGCCTTACGATCATCGCCGGCGTTTCGAGCAAGTCCATCGTCAAGGGCCTCATGTCCGGCGCGCTCGGCCTGCTCCTTTCCACAATCGGCCTTGACCCCATCGACGGCACCAAGCGCTTCATGTTCGGCCATGCGTTCCTTGCCGAGGGCATCAACACGACGTGCGCGCTCATCGGCCTATTCTCCATGTCGCAGGTGCTCATCCTTGCCGAGAAGAAAATCAAGGAGCGCCAGAAGGCCTCCAAATTCTCCGATAAGATCCGTCTTACCAAATCGGAGAAGAAGATGCTCGCGCCGACGGTCATCCGTTCCTGGATCATCGGCAACATCATCGGCATTCTTCCGGGCGCGGGCGCGTCCATCGCCTGCTTCATGGGCTACAATAACGCCAAGCAGTTCTCCAAGCACAAGGAGGACTTCGGCCACGGCGCCATCGAAGGCGTCTGCGGCTCGGAAGCGGCCAACAACGCCGTTACCGGCGGCTCGCTGATCCCGATGCTGACGCTTGGCATCCCCGGCGAATCCGTCACGGCGGTTCTGATGGGCGGTCTTATCATTCAGGGTCTCACCCCGGGCCCCGAGCTCTTCACCAAGCACGCGGCGATGACCTACACGTTCTTCGCGGGCTTTGTTCTCGTGCAGTTCTTCATGCTGTTCATCGGCATGCTCGGCTGCCGCGGCTTTGCGCAGATCTCCCGCCTGTCCGACGCCATTCTGATCCCCTGCGTCACGGTGCTCTGCTTCATCGGCTCCTACGCCATCCACCGCAACATGAGCGACGTGGTCGTCATGATGATCTTCGCGGGACTCGGCTATCTGATGCGGAAATTCGATCTGAATACCGCGGCGGTCGTTCTGGCACTGATCCTCGGCCCGATCAGTGAAAAGGGCCTGCGCGGTGCGCTGCGCGTCAGCGGCGGCGATATCGGTGTTCTGTTCGCCTCTCCGGTGTGCTGGGTGCTCATCGCCCTGAGCATTGTCGGCATCTTCTCTCCGTTCCTTATGGCAAAGTTCGAGAAGAAGGTCACCGGTACGGACGAGGTCGTCCTTGAGACCGACGAAGAATAAAAATCAAAAACTGCGGATGCTTTTGAGCATCCGCAGTTTTTGCCTGTTCATATTACATATCAGAGAATATACTTGAAAAGCAGCAATATCACGACGCCCGGCACACCGAGCACGCCGGAGACGATCGCGTTGAGCCAGCTCATTTCCAGCGATATCCCGAGATACGAGCCGAAGAAGTTCACAAGGAACAGCATCACAAACCCTCCGACGGCGTGCAGCAGCAGTTTGAACGCCAGCTTGATGGGGGTTTTGAGCAGCTTGATGAAAAAGCCGAGAAAAATGACAGCAACGACAATGACAACGATCGTGGAAGCGGTAGACATGAACGATTCTCCTTTTCTATTCTGGCGAAAAATGGATGGAATGACAAAACCGGCGCGGCATATACTATGCTCGGCGGCGGTCAACAGCCGCCGCAAGCCGAAGAGACGGGAAAGAGAAAACTCTCTCGACGGGCGGAGTCTGATTCGTTAGACTCCGCTTGATTTTTTTATCGAGGTATACTATACTATATAGCGCTTTTTTACGGAAACCAAAACCACTATATATGGAGAAACCAGATGGCAACAGCAAAACCGCAGGAATACGGCAACGAAAGCATTTCCCAGCTCAAGGGCGCCGACCGGGTGCGCAAGCGTCCGGGCGTTATCTTCGGCTCCGACGGACTGGAGGGCTGCGAGCATGCCGTATTTGAAATTCTCTCCAACTCCATCGACGAGGCGCGCGAGGGCTTCGGCAATATTATAACGGTAACTCTCTACGATGACAAGTCCATTGAGGTAGAGGATTTCGGCCGCGGCTGTCCCGTGGACTGGAACCCGGCGGAAAAGCGCTTCAACTGGGAGCTTGTCTACTGTGAGCTGTACGCCGGCGGCAAGTACAAAAACGACGACGGCGGCGACTATGAATACTCGCTCGGTCTGAACGGTCTCGGCGCGTGCGCCACGCAGTACGCCTCCGAGTATATGGACGTCACCGTCTGGCGCGACGGGAACAAGTATACGCTGCATTTCGCCAAAGGCAAGATCAAGGGCAAAATGCTTGTGGAACCCTCGGACCGGAAAAAGACCGGCACGACGACCCGCTGGAAGCCGGATATTGAGGTATTTACCGATATCAACATCCCGGAGAGCTACTTTCTCGATATCCTGCGCCGCCAGGCCGTCGTGAACGCCGGGGTGACGTTCCGCTTCCGCGCGCAGCACGGCGCGAAGTTTGAAACGACGGAGTTCTGCTACAAAAACGGCATTGCGGACTATGTCGCGGAGCTGGCGGGGGAGAGCCCTCTCACGCAGCCCTATTACATCGAGACCGAGAGAAAGGGCAAGGACCGCGAGGATAAGCCCGAATACAAGGTGCGCATGTCGGCGGCGTTCTGTTTTTCCAACCGGACGAACGCCATTGAGTATTACCACAACTCCTCGTGGCTCGAGCACGGCGGCGCGCCGGACGCCGCGGCCAAGACCGCGTTCGTTTACGCGATCGACGCTTACATTAAAAAAACCAACAAGTATCAGAAAAATGAAAGCAAGATCACCTTCCCGGATATTGCCGACTGCCTGATCCTTGTGACGAACTGCTTCTCCACGCGCACGTCCTACGAAAACCAGACGAAAAAATCCATCACCAACCGCTTCATCCGCGAGGCAATGACGGATTTCTTCAAGGAAAAGCTGGAGATATACTTTATTGAAAACAAGGCCGAGGCCGACCGCATTGCCGATCAGGTGCTCATCAACAAGCGCAGCCGTGAGCAGGCGGAAAAGGCGCGCGTGAGCATCAAGAAAAACCTCACGAAGAATCTCGACCTTGCCAACCGCGTGCAGAAGTTTGTGGACTGCCGCTCACGCGACGCCGACAAGCGCGAGATCTATATCGTCGAGGGCGATTCCGCTCTCGGCAGCGTCAAGCTCTCGCGCGACGCGGAATACCAGGGCATCATGCCGGTGCGCGGCAAGATCTTGAACTGCCTCAAGGCCGACTATGCCCGCATCTTCAAAAGCGAGATCATCACCGATCTCATCAAGGTGCTCGGCTGCGGCGTGGAGGTCGAAAAGCACGGCAAGGAGCTCAACAACTTCTCGCTGGAAAACCTCCGCTGGAACAAGGTCGTCATCTGTACCGACGCCGACGTGGACGGCTACCAGATCCGCACGCTCATTCTCACGATGCTCTGGCGGCTCGTGCCGACGCTCATCCGCGAGGGCTATGTCTATATCGCCGAATCGCCGCTGTATGAGATCCAGGCAAAAGGGAAGACGTGGTTCGCGTACTCCGACCGGGAAAAGGCGGAGATCGTGGAGTCCATCGGCAATGCGAAGATCGTCATCAACCGCAGCAAAGGTCTCGGCGAGAACGATCCGGAGATGATGTGGCTCACCACAATGAACCCCGAGACCCGGCGGCTCATCCGCGTCATGCCCGAGGACGCCGACGAAACGGCGCGCGTTTTCGATCTCCTGCTCGGCGACAATCTCGCCGGACGCAAGGAGCACATCGCCGAGGTCGGCAGCCGGTATCTCGATCTGGCAGACCTTTCGTAAATTATGGAAACTAAATTATGTAATTTATATTATGTAAATTGATTATGCAAACAATATTACGTAAATATAATTATGTAAACTTATTTTGACCGTATAAGGAAGCATATATGGCAAGAAAGAAGGAAAACCCGACGCCGCGCCACGCGACGGCCGAGGAACAGAACGTAATGGGGCTGCGCTCCGCCGTTGTGGAGCAGCCCGTCACCGAAACGCTCGAGAACAACTACATGCCCTACGCGATGAGCGTCATCGTCTCGCGCGCCATCCCGGAGATCGACGGCTTTAAGCCGAGCCACCGAAAGCTTTTGTACTGCATGTACAAAATGGGGCTTCTCACCGGCGCGCGCACGAAGTCGGCGAACATCGTCGGCGCGACGATGCACTATAACCCGCACGGCGACTCCGCCATCTATGATACGATGGTGCGTCTCTCCAAGGGGTACGGCGCGCTGCTCACGCCGTTTGTCGATTCCAAGGGCAACTTCGGCAAGGTGTACTCGCGCGATATGGCGTGGGCGGCCTCGCGCTATACGGAGGCGAAGCTCGCGCCCATCTGCGCGGAGATCTTCCGTGATATCGACAAGGACACGGTGGATTTTGTCCCGAACTACGATAACTCCACCACGGAGCCGACGCTCCTTCCGACCACGTTCCCGAACGTTCTCGTCTCGGCGAACATGGGCATCGCCGTCGGCATGGCGTCGAACATCTGCGGGTTCAATCTCGGCGAGGTGTGCGAAACGACGATCGCGCTGCTGCGCGACCCGGAACATAATATTCTGACAACGCTCCCCGCGCCGGATTTCCCGACCGGCGGCGAGATCGTGTGCGATCCCGGCGAGATGGAAGCGCTCTATAAGACCGGACGCGGCGGTGTGAAGGTCCGCGCCCGCTGGCGCTTCGATCCCAAGGAGCGCATCATTGAGATCTACGAGATCCCGTACAGCACGACCGTCGAGGCGATCATCGACAAGGTCGCCGAGCTCGTCAAGGCCGGCAAGCTCCGGGAGATCAGCGACATGCGCGACGAGACCGACCTCAACGGTCTCAAGCTCGCCATCGATGTCAAGCGCGATGTGGAGCCCGAAAAACTCATGCAGAAGCTCTTCCGCATGACGCCGCTGCAGGACAGCTTTGCCTGCAACTTCAACATTCTGCTCGGCGGCACGCCGCGCGTGTGCGGCGTCGGCGAGATTCTGGACGAATGGATCGCCTGGCGGCTCGAATGCGTCCGGCGGCGGGTATACTTTGACGTATCGAAGAAGAAGGAAAAGCTCCATCTTCTCAACGGTCTCAAAAAGATCCTGCTCGACATCGACCGCGCCATCTCCATCATCCGCAATACCGAGCGCGAGAGCGACGTTGTGCCGAACCTTATGATCGGCTTCGGCATCGACCAGGTGCAGGCCGAGTATGTTGCTGAGATCAAGCTGCGCAACATCAACCGCGAATACATCCTCAAGCGCACCGAGGAGACCGACGAGCTCGAACGCGAGATCGCCGAGCTGGAGGATACGCTCGCCAGCCGCCGCAAGCTGCGCGCGATCATCATTTCCGAGCTGCAGCAGGTGATGAAGAAATACCCCTCGCCGCGCCGCAGCGTCATCACCTATGCCGCCGACGCGCCCGAAGCACCGGAGGAGGATGACGTGGAGGACTACCCGGTCAACCTGTTCCTTTCGCGCGAAGGGTATTTCAAAAAGATCACCCCGCTCTCGCTCCGTATGGGCGGTGAGCAGAAGTACAAGGAGAACGACGGGCCGAGCCAGAGCTTCGAGACGACGAACCGCGCCGAAATGCTCGTATTCACTGACAAGGCGCAGGTCTACAAGTGCCGCGCGGCGGATTTTGCCGACACGAAGGCCTCGCAGCTCGGCGTATATCTGCCCGGTCATCTCGGCATGGACGACGGAGAGAACGTATTCTCTCTCGTCCTGCCCGGCGATTACCGCGGCGAGGTGCTGTTCTTCTTTGAAAACGGCAAATGCGCCCGCGTGCCGCTCGAGAGCTACGCCACCAAGACGAACCGCAAGCGGCTCACCGGTGCTTACTGCGACAAGAGCCCGCTCCGCGCGCTGCTCGTCCTCACGGAGGAGCAGAATGTGGCGGTGTTTTCCACGGAGGGACGCGCGCTTGTATTCAACACGGCGCTGCTCGCACCCAAGACCTCCCGTGCCACGCAGGGCGTGGCGGTCATGACGCTCAAGCCGAAGTTCCGGCTCGAGCGCGCCGCGTTCCTCGCCGATACGACCATCCAGAATCTTGCGCGCTACCGCATGCGCAGCATCCCCGCCGCCGGCGCGCTCCTCCGCGAGGAAGACCGGGGCGAACGGCAGATGACGCTGCTCGACGGAGCAGAGGAAAATACGAAATAATAAAGAAAGAAACCGATTGAGCTATGGAAGCAAAACTTCACGGAAAACTCTGGTTTGATGTTCTGAAGATCCTTGTGGGATCGTCCCTGGTTGCGATCTCGTTCCGCTATCTCACGTTCCCGAACAGCATTGTTTCCGGCGGTGTGACCGGCATTGCGCAGATCGTGAACCTGCTTACCGGCCTGCCGGTCGGTATTGTTACGGTCGCGATCAATGCCCCGCTCTTCATCTGGGCGTGGAAGAAGCTTGGCAAGCGTTTTGTCGGCCTTACGCTTCTCTGCATGCTGACAAGCTCGCTGCTCATCGACCTTCTCGCGCATTTCCCCTATACCGTCACGGAAGAGCCGATGCTCGCGGCGGTCTATGGCGGACTCGTTTCTGGTGCGGGCTATGGTCTCTGCTATACGTCCGGCGCAACGGCCGGCGGCACGGACATCCCTTCGCGCATGCTCCGGCGCAAGTACCCGCACATCAATATGACAACGTTCATCCTCTCGTTTAACCTTGTCATCATTGTTACGTTCGCGTTTGTGTTCCACCGCTTCGACAGCTGTATGTACACGCTCATCTGCATGTACATCACCAACAAGATCGAATCGCTCATCCTGTACGGCCCGATCAACTCCCGGCTGTGCTACATCATTTCCGACAAGAGCGCCGATCTGAGCGCGGCCATCACTGGGCGGCTGCACCGCGGCGTAACGCTGCTCGACGGCCACGGCGCGTGGTCGGGCAAGACCGAGCGCGTCATCATGTGCGCCGTGAAGCCCGGTCAGCTGGGGCCCCTCCGCCGCATGGTGCGCGAGATCGACCCGAAGTCGTTCCTTATCGTCGGCGACGCCCGCACGATCTACGGTCACGGCTTTGAGAGCATAGAAGAGGATTGAGCGCTATGGCGGATATGGAGAAGACGGGAAAAAATCTGGAAGGCCGGGGCTTTCGCGTTCACCGCTTTGCCACCGGCGCGGAAGCGGCGGACTATCTTGTGCAGACGCTGCACGGCACCAGCATCGGCATTGGCGGCAGCGTGACGATCGATACGCTCGGCGTCTATGACCGTCTCTGCGGGAGCAACGAAGTATTTTGGCACTGGAAGAACCATGCGCCGGAAACGAGAGAGCGGGCAGGGAAGGCGGAGACCTATCTCTGCAGCGCTAACGGCGTGAGCGAGAATGGCGAGATCGTCAACATCGACGGCTTCGGCAACCGCGTGGCCGGTACGATCTACGGGCCGGAGCGCGTGTTTCTCGTCGTCGGCAGAAACAAGATCGCCCCGGATCTTACCGGCGCAATCGACCGGGCGCGCAATATCGCCGCGCCGCTCAATGCCCGGCGGCTGAATCGCCATACGCCGTGCGCTGTGGGCGAGCCCCGCTGCCGCGACTGCCGCAGCCCGGAAAAGGTCTGCGGCGTGATGACGGTGTTCTTCATGCCGCCCACATCCATCAAAGAGTTTCATGTGATTCTCGTTGATGAGGATCTCGGTTACTGATTTCCCGGAATTTTTCACCCCGGCACGCATATACTGGTTCGTATATGCATGGAGGTGTTGACATGGGACCGGATATCGATGATCTCATTTTCGGCAGCGGCGATACCGCGCCGAGCGACAGGTAAAGAGATAAAGACGAAAAAGCCCTTCCGCGGCCGCGGAAGGGCTTTTGAACATTTTGGGGCGCACAACGAGCGGGACTTTCGTATCGCCTGCGGAAACGCGCCGTCCGGCTGCTGCTCTTTTTTGCTTGCGTTTTCCCGTTCTTCTCTTTGTTTTTAAATAAACGATCTGCCGGGATATAAAGCAAACACCGGAACCGTCCAGAGACGATTCCGGTGAACTTTTGGAGCGGGCAACGAGATTCGAACTCGCTACCTCCACCTTGGCAAGGTGGCGCTCTGCCAAATGAGCTATGCCCGCGTTTCAAACGCAAGGGCTATTATACCAAAAATCGCGCCCTTGTCAAGACAAAAATCAAATTCCGTTCACAGTTTTTTTATGTCTTTTCGATCCGAGTATGCTATACTCTTCAAAAGTCGGAATAAAATCAGAAAAGAGGACGGAAATCTATGGAATACACCCGCCGGTATCTTATGGACGGGCTGCACAATCTGCGCGATCTCGGCGGCTATGCCGTGCCGGGAGGGATAACGCGCTTCGGCGTGCTGCTGCGCAGCGATCTCCCGTGGCATCTGACGGAGGACGACGGAAAGCGTTTTGCCGCGCTGGAGGTCCGCCATACGCTCGATCTGCGTGATGTGGACGAGAGTGAGTCCATGCCGGATGAGCTCGCGCTGCTCCGCGGCGTGTCCTACCGGCAGATCGCGATGAAAAAGGTCCCTCGCGCCGTGGCGCGAAACCGCCCCGGCGGGCTGAGCGCGTTTGACGAGGCTTTCTTCTGGGGTGATGAGTATATCCGCATGCTCGAGGATAACCACCCGTGGGCGAAGGAGTGCACAGAGTTCCTCGCCGCGGCGGAGGGAACGGTGCTGTTCCACTGCTTCACCGGCAAGGACCGCACCGGCATTCTCGCGGCACTCATCCTCGGCGTGTGCGGAGCGTCAACGGAGGATATTGCCGCCGACTACAGTGTCAGCCAGCTCTATCTCCGGCCGATGTACCGCTGGATGCGCGAGAATATCCCGGATTTTGCCGCGCGCGCGGAAAACGCGCCGTTTTTCTCCACGGCGGGGGAGAACATCCTCGCCGTGTGCGATCATCTCGAAAACGAGTACGGCGGCGCGGAGCGCTTTCTGCGTGAGTGCGGCGTCGGGGCGGACACGCTCGACGCGCTGCGCCGGCGGATGATAAAAAAGGCTTGAATGTCGCCGTACCATAGTATATAATAGGTCGGAAACCCCGCGGAAAGGAAGAAGAACATGGCTGAAATGAACCTGAACCCCAGGGAAAAAGCTCGCCTGGAGGAAGAAAAGAAAAACCGCAAGACCCGCAATAAATTTATCCTTGTCGGCGTTATTGTCGTTTTGATGATCGCGCTGGTGATCTTTGTGAACTCGCGTCTCTTCTATAACGTTACGACGGCGCTCACCATCGGCGACACGAATTACTCCGTCGCCCGCATGAACTACGAGTACCAGAAGGCGTATATGAACTTCAATCAGACCTACGGCCAGTATTTCGGCAGTCTGATCGATACCTCCAAGAGCCTGAAGGAACAGTCCTGCCCGTTTGACGCCAACGGCGGCACCTGGGATGACTACTTCAAGCAGAGCGCCGAGACCAATCTCACGCAGCTCTCCGCCGTTTATGCCAAGGCCATCGCCGAGGGCTACACCCTCACCGAGGACGACGCGGCTGAGATCGATACTGCCGTCGAGAGCTACCGCACCTACGGCAAGTCTCTCGGCTATGCTACGCTCAATAAGTTCCTCTCCGCCTACTTCGGCTCCGGCAACAGCGAAAAGACTATCCGCGCCAACATGGCCGAGGAGCTGATCGCCAGCCGCTACGCGGACGATGTCTACGCGTCCTTTACTTATACCGACGATGAGATCGACGCCTATTACGCCGAGAACGCCGACAGCTACGACCGCGTGAACGTTCTCTATACGCTCATCTCCGCCGCCGCGAACGAGGACGAGGGCATCGATGCCGATACCGCCAAGGCTGCCGCCGAGGACAAGGCAAAGGTCATTCTGGCCGGCGCCGGCAGCTCGGAGGAAGACTTCCGCGCCGCCGTTCTCAAGGAGACCGAGGCTGAAGCCTCCGAAACGAGCTATACCGTCACCTCCTTCCTCAGCCGCTTTGAGGGCAGTGTAGAGCGTGACGATATTGCCGAGGGCAAGGTGTTCTCCCACAGCACCGACTCCGGCGTGTACGTCGTTTACGTGCTCGGCACCGAGTCGAACGACTACCCGACGGTGAACGTCCGCCATATCCTCATCAAGGCCGTGGATGCCGACGCCGACGGCACATACTCCGATGCCGAGAAGCAGACCGCGTATGACGCTGTCAAGGCCATCGAGGACGAATGGCTCGCCGCAGGCGGCACCGAGGAAGGCTTCGCCGCTCTCGCCAACGAGAAGAGCGAGGATACCGGCTCAAACACCAACGGCGGCCTGTATGAGCAGATCTACAAGGGTCAGATGGTCACCGAGTTCAACGACTTCTGCTTTGGTGAGCGCGAAGTCGGCGACTATGCCATCGTTTACGGCGAGAACAGCGCCTATGCCGGATATCATCTGGTGTACTTCTCCGGCGAGAACGCCCTGTATTCGCGCGTCCTCGCCGAGAACGCCATGCGTCAGGCGGACGGCGGCGCCGCCATCAGCGATCTGACGGCCGATCTTACGCCGGTCCATGCGTCCGGCTGGCGGCTCGTCATGGCGGGCTGAGTATCCGAATAAACAAGCGCGGCGGGAGCCTTCCCGCCGCGTGAGCTTGTCAAAAAAGTATTTTTGACAAGCTCTCAAACGAGACCCACTTCGTTGGGCTCTCGTTTGAAAAGGCTGCGGCTCGCCGCAGCGCACTCGCTGCGCTCGCACGTTTGCGAGCCGAGAAGTATTTTTGCCGACGTACATGCCGCCGGCAAAAATGCTTTGAACTTTATTTGCGCCTGCGGGCGCAAACTCTGCGAGGCTTTTTTGACAGTCTGGCGCGGCGGGAGGCTTCCCGCCGCGCTTTTATGAAATGAAAGGATAGAAAATGGACGAACGTTTCCGCCGCGCCGGGGCGATCCTCGGCGACGCGGCGATGAAAAAACTCTCTGAAAGCCGCGTAGCGGTGCTCGGGCTCGGCGGCGTCGGCTCGTGGTGCGCCGAGGCGCTCTGCCGGAGCGGGGTGGGAACGCTGTATCTTCTCGATCAGGACACCGTGTCGCTGAGCAACGTGAACCGGCAGCTTTTCGCGCTCGCGTCCACGCTTGACCTGCCGAAAGCGGAAGCGGCGGCGGCGCGGCTGCGCGATATCGCCCCGGAAAGCAGGATCGTCCCGATGGTCTACCGGTACGCGCCCGAGACGCGCGATACGCTGCTTGATCTGAAGCCGGACTTCATCGTGGACTGTATTGATCTCGTATCCTGCAAGGTCGATCTTGCGGTGAGCTGCGCCGAGCGCGGTATCCGGCTCGTCGCGGCGCTCGGCACCGGCAACAAGAAGGACGCATCCCTTCTCCGGCTGACCGACCTCGCCAAAACCGAGGGATGCCCGCTCGCGCGCGTCGTGCGGCGCGAGCTGCGCCGCCGGGGCATCACGCACCTGCCGGTCGTATACTCGCCCGAGGAGGCGTGTGAGCCGGATACCGGCGAAACGCCGCCGCCGGGCCGCCGCAGCGTGCCGGGCAGCCTCGTGTGGGTCCCCGCCTCCGCAGGGCTGCTGCTCTGCCAGTATGTTGTCACGGAGCTCATAAAATAAAAAATCGTCTCTGGTTTATTCCAGAGACGATTTTTTCATCCGTTATAGCGGTTCATGGCGCGGTCGATGCCCTGCTGCACGCAGCATTCGATGGCATCGGCGGCGCGCTCTTCGGCCTTTTCGAGCGCCGCGGCATCTTCGCCGCGGGGAACGCCCATCACCCAGTCGGCCATGTCGTAATCGGGGTGCGGCGGGGAGCCGACGCCGACACGCAGCCGGGGGAAGTTTTCCGTGCCGAGATGGAGAATGATGTTTTTGAGCCCGTTGTGCCCTCCGGCGCTGCCGGAGGCGCGCATACGAAGCCGCCCCGGTACGAGCGCGACCTCGTCGGAAACAACGAGAACATGCTCCGGAGGGACCTTAAAATAATCCGCAAGCGGGCGCACCGCCTCGCCGGAGAGATTCATAAACGTCTGCGGCTTTACGAGCAGCACATCGTGCCCGCCGATGTTCGCGCGGGCCGTGAGCGCGCGCGAACGGAGGCGGTTGATCGAAACACCGCAGCGCTTGGCGAGTATGTCGCCGACGGCAAAGCCGACGTTGTGGCGTGTGCCGTTATACCGCGGCCCGGCGTTGCCGAGAAAGACGATCATCCATTCGGCGCCGCCGGAGGAAGAACGAAACAGCATAGGGATATCTTACTCGAACAGCGGGGAGATGGAAACTTCCTCGTAGATACGGCGGATGGCTTCGGCGAAGAGACGGTCCACGGAGACATAGTTGATCTTCTCGAGACGCGGCTCGCCGACGGGATAGGGGATCGTGTCGCAGAGCTTCAGCTCCTTGATGGGGCTTTCCTCAATGCGCTCGAGCGCCGGGCGGGAGAGAACGCCGTGCGTGGCGCAGGCATAGATCTCCTTCGCGCCGCCGACCTCGATGAGCGCTCTGGCAGCGCCGCAGAGGGAACCGGCGGTATCGACCATATCGTCGAGCAGGATGACGGTCTTGCCTTCCACGTTGCCGATGATGTTCATGACCTCGGACTTGTTGGCGACCTCGCGGCGCTTATCGACGATGGCAAGGTTCATGTTGAGCTTCATGGCAAACTGGCGGGCGCGGGCCACGCTGCCCACGTCGGGGGAGACGACCATCACGTCGGGGTTGCCTTTGCCGAACTTCTGCAGATAGTAATCGGCGAAGAGGGGAGCGCCGCGCATGTTGTCTACGGGGATATCGAAGAAGCCCTGGATCTGGTTGGCGTGCAGGTCCATGGTAAGTACGCGGTCGGCGCCGGCGGCCTCGATGATGTTCGCAACGAGCTTTGCGGAGATGGGGTCGCGGCTCTTCGCCTTGCGGTCCTGACGGGCGTAGCCGAAGTACGGGATGACAGCGGTGATACGACCGGCGCTGGCACGGTGCATCGCGTCGATCATGACGAGCAGCTCCATCAGGTTGTCGTTCACGGGCTTACAGGTAGACTGCACGATGAACACATCCGCGCCGCGGACGGGCTCAAGGATGGAAACGGAGCATTCGCCGTCGGCGAAGCGCTTAATGTCGGCCTTGCCGAGGGGCTTGTAGAGATGGTTGCAGATGCTTTCCGCCAGAGCGGGATTGGAGTTTCCGGAGAATACCTTGACTTCTTTGCCGTGTGAAATCAAAACAAATCACCTTTCTGTCTTTAATTTTCGTGGCGTACCCGGTGCGGGCACATATTTTCATAATAAGTATACCACATTCTCCGAGGAAAGAAAGCGGAAAGTTCAACTTTTCGAGCCTTTACATTTGTGGTTTTTTTGTATATAATATCTTAGCTAATTTGATTTGGAATGCAAAGGGATTTTTTGTCATGTCAATGTTGGAATTTGAAGAGTATAAAGGCAAGCTCAACACGCTCAAGCCTGCGCTGGACGATCTGCAGGACGCGCTCCATCTGGAAGAGGCGAAGCGCGAGATCGCCGAGCTGCAGGAGGAGAGCGCGCAGGACGGCTTCTGGAACAACGTCTCCCACTCGCAGCAGGTGCAGCAGCGCATCAAGCAGCTGCAGACGAAGTGCGAAAAGTACGACAAGCTCTGCTCGTCCTGGGACGATCTTTTCACCATGTGTGAAATGGCGCTCGAAGAGGACGATGCCTCCATGCTTGAAGAGCTGAAAGCGGAGTATGATACGCTCTCGGAAAAGCTGGAAGAAATGCGTCTTTCCACGCTGCTCACCGGCGAGTACGACGCGAACAACGCCATTTTGACGTTCCACGCCGGCGCCGGCGGCACCGAGGCGCAGGACTGGACGCAGATGCTCTACCGCATGTATACCATGTGGACGGATCGCCACGGCTATAAGTATTCGCTGCTCGACTATCAGGACGGCGAAGAGGCCGGCATCAAGTCCGCCACCATCAAGATCGAGGGCGACAACGCCTACGGCTATCTCAAAAGCGAAAACGGCGTCCACCGCCTTGTGCGCATCTCGCCGTACGACGCCTCAGGCCGCCGCCATACGAGCTTTGCCGCCGTGGAGGTCATGCCCGAGATCGCCGAGGACAACAGCGAGATCGAGCTGCGCGACGACGAGATCAAAATGGACGTGTACCGCTCCTCCGGCGCGGGCGGCCAGAAGGTCAACAAGACCTCCTCCGCCGTGCGTCTGACCCACCTGCCGACGGGCATCGTCGTCTCCTCGCAGGTCGAGCGCAGCCACTTCCAGAATCTCGAAAACTGTAAGTCCATGCTCCGTGCCAAGCTCGCCGAGATCAAGGAGCGTGAGCATCTCGAAAAGATCTCGGACATCAAGGGCGTGCAGCAGAAGATCGAGTGGGGCAGCCAGATCCGCTCGTACGTCTTCATGCCGTATACGCTCGCCAAGGACACGCGCACCGGTTATGAAAACAGCAACATCCAGGCCGTTATGGACGGCGATATCGACGGCTTCATCAACGCCTATCTCGCAATGAAGGCCGAGAAATAAAAATGCCTTTCAACCGCCCGCGGCGTCATGCTGCGGGCGGTCTATGCTTTTGGGAGGAAATTCAATGATCTGGTATCGTATCGGAGAATCTCTTATACATACGGAATCCGCACCCCGCGCGGATGTGCCGGCGCTTGTGCTGCTCACAACGGAGGAGCTGGAGAAACGCCCGGACCTTCCGGGGCTGGAAAAAGTTCTGGAGCATACGCCATCGGTGCGCGGTGCGCGGACCTGCCGTGCCGAGGTGCGCCCCGACTGCCTGTCCGGTACGCTTGTGCTCCCGCGTAAGGGAAAAGACGGTGTCCGCGCCGCATACGGTCTGCTCGTTACGCGAAACCGCATCGTTCTCACGGACGATTCCGCTTCGCTTCCGCCCCTCCTGCACCGCATCGCGCAGGAAAAACGATGGACGAAGGGAACGGTCGGGCAGACGCTCTATGATCTCTTTGAACAGCTCATTGCCCGTGATCTGCATCGTTTGGAAGAGCTGGAAGAGCAGGCGGAAGCCTTGGAGGAGCAGGTGCTCGCCGACGGCGTTGATTCTCTCAGCGCTGCGATGAACACGCTGCGAAAGGAGACAATGGCGCTCTTTCGCTATTATTCGCAGCTCGACGACGTGGCGTGCGAGCTGTGCGAAAACGAGAACGGTTTCTTTTCGGAAACGGAAACGGAGCGATTTCGTCTTTTCGAGGGGCGTGTTGCCCGCCTGCGGGAGAACGCGCAGCTCCTGTGCGAATACTGCCGGCAGATCCAAAGCGCGTTTCAGGCGCAGATCGATATCCGGCAGAACCGTGTGATGCAGATCCTCACCATTGTCACGACGATCTTTCTTCCCCTCACGCTGCTCACCGGCTGGTACGGCATGAACTTTGTCAATATGCCGGAGCTGAGCTGGAAATACGGCTATCTCATGGTAGGCGTCATCAGCGCGGCGGTTTTGGCCCTCGGTCTTTGGATCTGTAAGAAAAAGAAGTTCTGGTAAAGCAGAGAGCAAACCGGCGGCCGGTTTTTATCGGCTGCCGGTTTGCTATTGGCAAAACAGCACATCGGATTCTGCGAGGAGAGAATAGTATGCTGCCCGGCGTTAAATTTCCCCGAGAGGAGATCGTCCGCGCCGCGTTTGCGCTCGTCCGCGAGCAGGGGGGATACGCTCCGTGTCCGCGCCGTCGCCAAAGCGGTCGGCTTCGTGGTTGTCGTGCTGCTTATCCGCTCCGGAAGCATCGTGCCGTGCATTCTTACGCACGGCGTGCTGAACGCGCTGAGCGTGTTCGCTCCGGAACCGGACTACAAAACGCGGTGCGTCATCTTTCGGATCCTCATCGTTCTCGCGGCTGCGTACGCGGCATATCTCCTGCGGTGTCTGCCGCCGTTGACAAGCGGGGAAAGCTGTGTCAGAATGGAAAAAAACACCGAGGGGGATTAAGCCTTGAACGCTCTCGAACTCGATACCGTATTGCTCTCACCGGACCGGACGTGTCTGGAAATTCTGGATCAGACGCTGCTGCCCGGCGAGGTGAAAACGCTGCATCTTTCGGATATGCGCGATATCTGGGAGGCGATCTATTCGCTTCGCGTGCGCGGCGCACCGGCCATCGGTGTGTGCGCGGGCTATGCGCTCGCGCTGGCCGCCTCGCAGATCGAAACGGAGGATAAGGACGTCTTTTTCGCGCGCCTGCGTGAAACGAAGGAATACCTCGCCTCCGCCCGCCCGACGGCGGTGAATCTCTTCTGGGCGCTCGACCGGATGTGGCAGACGGCGGAGGCGCACGCCGGTGAGAGCATCCCGGCCATCCGCGAGACTCTTTTTGCCGAGGCGCAGCGCATCCGCGACGAGGACGTTGCCATCAGCCGCTCCATCGGCGAGCTGGGCTTTGCTCTTCTGCACCACGGGGACGGCATTCTCACGCACTGCAACGCCGGAACGCTCGCCACCGCGAAATACGGCACGGCGACCGCGCCAATGTATATCGCGCTTGAGCACGGCTGGAACGATCTTCGCGTCTACTGCGACGAAACGCGCCCGCTATTGCAGGGTGCGCGGCTCACGGCGCTCGAGATGCACGCTGCCGGATTGGATACGACGCTCCTTTGCGATAACGCCGCGTCGAGCCTGATGCAGACGGGGAAAGTTAACATAATATTTGTCGGCTGCGACCGCGTGACGCGGAACGGCGACGCCGCGAACAAGATCGGCACCTCCGCCGTGGCGATATTGGCGAAGCATTACGGCATCCCGTTTTATGTCTGCGCGCCGAGCTCCACGATCGATATGTCGCTCGCGTCCGGCGCGGAGATTCCCATTGAGCAGCGCGCCGCGGAGGAGGTCACGGAGATGTGGTACAAAAAGCGCATGGCGCCGGAGGGCGTCGGCGTGTATAACCCCGCGTTCGACGTGACCGACCATTCGCTCATCACCGGCATCATCACCGAGCGCGGCATCTGCACCGCGCCCTTTGAGGACGCCTTCCGCGCTCTCGGGTTTTGAGCGGAGGATGCTTTTATGACGGGACCCGATCCAAACAGCATCTATCCCAACGAGAACATCCGGCAGGTCGTGTACATAAAAAACGTCATTTCCCGGCCGAATATCCTTGTCGGGGATTACACGTATTACGACGACATAGACGGCGCGGAAAAGTTTGAGGAACACGTCACGCACCACTATGATTTCCTCGGCGACAGGCTCATCATCGGGAAATTCTGCGCTATCGCCCGCGGCATTGAGTTTATTATGAACGGCGCGAACCACCGCATGAACAGCGTAACGACCTACCCCTTCAACATCATGGGCGGCGGCTGGGAGAAGTTTGCCCCAAAGCTCGATGATCTGCCGCTGAAAGGCGACACGGTCGTCGGGAACGACGTGTGGATCGGGCAGAACGTAACGGTGCTGCCGGGCGTACACATCGGCGACGGCGCTATCATCGCCGCCAACTCCGTTGTGGCGAAGGACGTTCCGCCGTACTGCATCGCGGGCGGCAATCCCTGCCGGGTCATCCGCCGCCGGTTCGACGAAGAGCTCACGGCGTATCTTCTGGAGCTTAAATGGTGGGATTGGGACGCCGGAAAGATCTTCCGCAACATGGAAGCACTCTGCAGCGGCGATCTTGAGAAGATCCGGAATATAAAAGAGTAAAAGAAAGCAAACAGGCCCCGGACATTTCGATGTCCGGGGCCTGCTGTATGTGCTGATGAAGAAAATCAATATCCGAATAACCGGCTGACAACAGTGCCGTCGACGGCGTTGAGCGTCAGCATGGGCTGCCTGCAGCTTACGCCGTTTTGCATAACCTCGGAAGTATCAGTCCCCGGGGCGTACCAGCTCCAGGAGCCCCAGAAATCCCACACAGGAACGATCGTTCCCTGCGAAGAACCCTTATCTCGAATGCGCATGAGTGTGAGAGAAACCTCGGCGATGGTCACATCCATGCGCGTTTCAAAGCCGTTGAGCTTGTCGAGCTCAACAAGCGTGTAACTTTCCGACGGCCCGGTGATCACCACGGGCAGCATCGTATCCGCGACCGCCGCGATCTCTTCAAACGGCAGCAGCGAGGCACTCTCTTCCTGTACAATCGCATCGCCGCTGGGCGAATACCATTCGAAAGACAGTATACCTTCGCTCCCAACATAGATTTGGATGTTCTCCATGTTCCAGGACACCATGTCGCCCTTTGCCCCTTCACTGCTGTTGTAATATTCATACTCGTAGGATTCCCGCGTACCGTCAGCGCGGAAAAGATCCTGCCGGACGCCGGATACGCGAATGCCGTTCACCGTGGGCGCGTAATAGAGCCGCCAAACGCCCGGCTCCCATTCCTGCGCATCGTCCAGCGCCATGCCGGCAAGACCCAGTTCCTGCATCAGCGCATCGGCCAGATCGACGGCCTCTTCCAGGAAAATATCCGTCCGGCTGATGGCCGGCTCATTAGCGCTGTATTTATAGTCCCGGCGGATAATCTGCGCGTACCGGAGATTGTTGTCGATGGAGACATCGTAGACGACTCCGTCTACCGTGGCGGAGCCGCGGACAGCTTTCGGATCATCGGAATCGGAGAAACCGTGGATTACGGGCTTTTCCTCCGGTGCTTTAGCAATTTCCGCCGAATAATATGCGGCCAATTCATCGCGGCGGCTTTCCCGCTGCTCCGCTGTCAGCGCGGGTGCATCTGGGTCGGGCGACCATTCCGGGGAATTGATACGGTCGAGACTTTCCTGCAGCTCCTGCTTTGTCTGGGTGTAGCCATAAAGCGGCGCGCTCTTCAGAAGTACGCGCAGAAGGTTGTCCACATTGGCCTGCGTAAATTCGCCCGGCGTCACAGAGGCAACAGGGAGAACGACGCCCTGTTCGGCGACGACCTGCGCATCCGCGTGGATCGAGAGTTTTCCTTCCTGCGCCGCCCAGTCTCCGGTGAACGAATTCGGGAAAGAGTATGCCGTCTGTTCCTTGGCACTCTTCTCGATGAGCATGGTTTGATTGAGGTTTGCGGGCTCTGCCGTCGTTTGGCTGCCGCAGCCGGACAGCATAGCAGCAAGCAGTGCAGCGGCTGTCCAGCACAAGGTTTTTCGTTTCATTTTAACACATCCTTTCTTTTGGATGTTTCCAGCATAGCAGAGAGGAACGGCAAAGAGTTTACCGCCGTATTACCGTTTTCTTACGTTTTCGCCTCCGGCAGCACGATGTGCGCCGTTGTCCCGTTGCCGGGCGTACTTTCCAGCGCCAGCGTCCCGCCGTGGACGACAGCAATTTCCCGCACGAGCGCCAGCCCCAGACCGAAGCCGCCGTTCTTCTTGCTGCGGGAGGGATCGCCCGTATAGAACGCCTCGGTCACTCTTGGCAGGTCTTTCGCCGGAATGCCCCGGCCATGGTCCGTGACGGTAAAGCCGATCTCATCGGCAGAAACGGAAATGACCTGCCCCGGTGCGGACGCTTTGGCGCTGTTCTCTACAAGGTTAGCAAGAGCGCTGCACATTAAATCTGCGTCCATGGAGAGCATGTCCACTCGGCAGTCCGTTTTCAGAGAAACGCCATATTTCGCACAGACCCCCTCCGTGAGCTGCTGTACCCGGGCGAGAAGCTCCGGGACGGACGTTGCGGAAAACGCGGCGTTCTTTTTCACGGAAAGCAGCATCAGCAGCTTTCGTACCATGGTATCCAGCCAACGAAGCTTGTGATCCATACTTTCCAGAAGCGCTGCCTGATTTTCTTCGGGCAGATAGACCGTCTGCAGCGTGTTCACGTTCAGAAGGAGCGATGTCAGCGGTGTTTTCAGCTCATGTGTCACGGCAGCAGTAAACAGCTTCTGCCGCTCGGTGCGCTCCTGCAGGGCAGCCACATGGCTTTCCACTGCGAGAGCCATCCGATTAAAATCCAGCGCTAGCATCCCCACCTCGTCGGCGGATGAAACGGGAACGCGCTGACCGTAATTCCCGGCGGCAACACTTCCTGCCGCTTCCGAAAGCGCTGAAAGCGGGCGGAGCGTCCGCCCGACAAGGTATCGTACCATGGCGAGCCCCAGCAGCATGACAGCAAGTGCCAACAGAGCAAAGCGGACGGCAAGCTCCCGGAGCTGCGAATGGATGTACGTAGCCTCCGCAACAAGATATATGCAGTATGTATCGCCGTGAAAATCCACGGCTTTGCCAAGGACGAGAAAATTCCTACCATAAGCGCGGACACGCGCAGAAGCTGCCGCGCTGCCGGATGAGACAGTCAGATAGCTTTCGGGGTCAACCGGCGTAGCTGCGAAAAGGCATTCTCCGTTGATATAGAGCGCGCTCCCCGCCGTTCCGCAGCTGCGAAAGCAATGGGTCAGAAAGACTCTCCAGGAGAGGGCAGAGCCCATTTCGTAAGAAGTCTGGTAAACAGCAGTTTCAAAAGAGACGGCCAACTCGTCGAGAGAATCCAGTGAACGCTGCAAAAGCGCGCCGTAGGACTGCTCGCGCACCTGCCAGAGCATGGCCGCGCAGAGACTGGCGGCCACTAGCAAGAGGATCGCGGCACAGAGCGCAGTGATTTTCTTTTTCAGCTTCATCGTTCCTCCAGCCGGTATCCTGCCTTGGATACGGTTCGGATCTCGTCCGCGAGACCGAGCTTTTTCCGAAGATTAGCGATACGGACGTCCACAGTGCGGATATCTCCGAAATAGTCCTCGCCCCATATCTCATTGAGAATTCGGTCGCGGGAAACAGTGCGGTTTTTGTTTTTCATCAGCACGGCCAGTACGTCGAATTCTAGCGGGGGAAGGGAAATAACCTCGCCGTTTCGCGTCAGACGGCGGTTGCGGTTATCCAGTGTCAGATCGCGGAAACGGTATACCTCGTTCAGCCTCCCGCACCGCCGTAGCGCCTTTTCCATGCGCACCATTAGCGCGAGCATGTCAAAGGGCTTAGCAATGTAGTCCTCTGCACCGCCGCGAAGCCCCAGCACCTCGTGCTGCGCGTCCCCCATGGCGGTCAGGCAGATTACGGGGATATCATATTTCCGCAGCTCCGGGAGCAACGCAAAGCCGTCCAGCCCAGGCAGCATCATGTCCAGCAGCGTCAGATCGTAGTTGTGATCCACTTCCAGTGCGTCCCGGGCGGCAAGACCATTATCAAAGACGGTGACGGCGTAGTCTGCGCATTCGAGATTCAGTTTTACCGCTTCGGCGATGGCAGCGTCGTCCTCTATCATCAAAATACGGTTGCCCATGGTATCATCTCCCTTCCTTCGACATTCTACCATAGCCGGGCACACGGGTGTTTACCAAAATGTTACCGTGCGGATATTTAAGAAAAACGGCGCAGCTGGAGCTGCGCCGTTATCTGTGCACAGGGATTATTCGCTCAGCGGCGTGATGCCGCAGCTGGTGAGGAATGTATCCGAAAGGGGAGAGCCGAACCAGTTATAGAGCCGCCGGGCGGGACTGTCCTCCGGCTCGTCGCTGCGAATGACGACATAGCCCTTCGTGCCGAGCGGGTAATCGCCGGTGCGGACATTCTCCGGCGTGGCGCTGTAGCCGTTCAGCGAGAAGGCGAGCAGCGCTTCGTTGGAATAGACGTCGTTCAGATACGTCATAATGCTGTACCCGATGGCGTAAGGATCGTCGAGACAGGCAGAGACGAGCGTGTTCATCTCGTCGAGCCGCTCAAAGCCGAGCGCCTCGTAATCCGGAACATCCTCGCCTTTGAACACCATCTTTTCAAAAAGCCGCTGGCTGCCGGACTGATCGTCGCGGTAAAGCACGCGGATCGCGTGATCCGCGCCGCCGAGCTCGCTCCAGTTGGTGATCTCGCCGCGGAAAATGGCGCGTACCTGATCGAGCGTCAGGTCGGTGACACCGCATGCGCTGTTCCCGATGAACACCAGTCCGTCGCCGCCGTAGAGCTTCATTTCGACCTCCACGCCGCGCTCGGCGAGATAGGCCTTTTCTTCATCGGTGGGCGCGGCGAGCAGGGCGATGTCCGCCTTCTTATCGGCAATGTTCAGCCACGCGCCGTGCGTCGTGGAGCAGAGCGGCTCCGCGCCGCCGTAGCCGGTGTCAAGACAGAAGAAGCGGTAGATGTTCTGCACCAACGGCTTTCTCGCTGTAGAGGAGTCCATAACCGGGAAATCGCCGTCGGCAAACAGTTCGCTGTACAGACCGTTTAGATCGACAATGTACAGTTTGGCCGATTCCATATCAAGGACAATGTACGTTGTTGTGTTTGTCCAGCCGTAATCGCCGGCCTCAACACTGGCGCTGCACGAGATCAGAACCTTGCCGTCGCGGGCAGAGGCGACATAACGGGTGGTTTCGGCCTGCGGGAGATCCAGCGTCAGGCGCTCGCTGCCGCAGACAAGATTGAGCGCAAAGTTTGTCTGATAGTTTCCTTCGACGAGGTAGGTGTCGTTGTAGGCGTGTAGAATGTTGTCGTTCACAGTAAAATATCCGCTCAAAATACTGATTGCACCATTGACAGGGTCGACGCGCATCTGAACACCGCGGCTGCTGTCACTGATGAAGTAGTTATCCGAGGAGTTGTAAGACGGATAGCAGTACGGGTCCAAAATGTCTGTCCACAGCTTTTCCAAAGAAGGAAGTACATAGCCGGTGATGCGGCAGGTATCTCCGGAGTAATCACTGCCGATCAAAACATCGCCGGATACACAGACGTCGCCGAAATACTCCCCCGGGAAGATCTCCACCGGCTCTTTGCCGTCTTCGCAGAGATAGAGCTTCGATTCGCGGATACTGTAATATTCGCCGACGAAGCCGCCGGAATAGGCATGGATGCGGTGGAATAGCTGCGTGCCGGCAGGTAGAATCTCCTCGACCTCACCGGTTCGGATATCGACACGTGCCACGCTGCCGTCGTCAAAGGAAGCGAGCACGCTGTCACCGTCCTGATCGAAGCAGTTGGTGTACTTGTCAACGAGCAGCCTGCCCTCGCCCCCGCCGGCCGGGAAAGCGTACAGACGGGAGGATTCCAGCGTCACGCAGAAGAACGGTTCGTCCGTGGACGCGGGCGTTGCGCTGAGCGGAAGCACTCCGGTTGCGTTGCCGGAGCTTGCATAAGCATCGCCGGCAGAGGCGTCGCCCCAGCTCGCGTAAGCGTCGCCGGAAGAGGCGTTGCCCCAGCTTGCGTAGGCGTCGCCGGAGGACGCGTTGCCGCTGCTGGCGTTCGGCGCGCCGCAGGCGCACAGCACAAAAAGCAGCGCCAGAGACAGAAACAGGGCTGTCAGCTTTTTCATATGGTTTCTCCTTTTTTTAAAGAAGTTTACACCCTATAGACGAGGACTTCTGCCAATCGGTTCGTAAAAAAATTCAGCGGAGCCTCAAAAGAGACTCCGCTGTGCTGCGTGCGCGGTCTTACACCGTTTCGGTGTGCACGGCCTTGACGGTATACCCGGCGGCCTCGATGATTTCCTTGACCTTCGCCTCGTCCGGTTTTTCGGCGGAGATGAACTCGGTCTTGTTCGCGGTGTGGTCGGAAACGGGGTTCTCGGCGGCGAACGCCTTGGAAACGGCCTCATTGACGTGCTTTTCGCACATATGGCACATCATGCCCTCTACGGTGACGGTGGTTTTGTACATGGTTTTTTCCTCCTTATGATCGTTTGCGGTTTTGGTTTCCTGTGGTGCGGCGGTGAACTCGTCCGGGAGCGTCACCGGCTCCCTGTGCTTATCGTGCTTTGCTTCGTGCAGACGGAAGAGATTGAGCCGCAGCGCGTTCGTCACGACGCAGAAGCTCGAAAGACTCATCGCCAGCGCCCCGAACATCGGCTGCAGCGTCCAGCCGAAGATCGGGATCCATACGCCCGCGGCGAGCGGGATGCCGATGATATTATAGATGAACGCCCAGAAAAGATTCTCCCGAATGTTGCGCAGCGCCGCGCGGCTGAGCCGGATGGCGGCGGAAACATCGCTCACGCCGCTTTTCATAAGCACAACGTCCGCAGCGTCGATGGCGACGTCCGTTCCGGCGCCGACGGCTAGACCGACGTCCGCGCGCGTGAGCGCCGGGGCGTCGTTGATGCCGTCGCCCACCATGGCGACCTTGCCGCTCTCGCGCAGCTTCCGGATCACGGCCTCCTTGCCGTCCGGGAGCACCCCGGCCACCACGGCGTTGACCCCGGCCGCAGAGCCGATGGCGGCGGCGGTGCGGGCGTTGTCGCCCGTGAGCATCACGACGCGAAGGCCCATACCCTTGAGCTCGCGGATAGCTTCGGCAGCGTCGCTCTTCATAACGTCCGCCACGGCGATCACGCCGAGAAGCCCATTATTTCGGGAGAAGTAGAGCGGCGTTTTGCCCTCGTCCGCGAGCGCCGCGGCGCGCTGCGTGATGGACTCCGGGAGCGCGGTCTTTTCGCGGATGAAGTCCGCGTTGCCGCCGCAGACGGTGTATCCTTCGATCTTCGCGGTGAGACCGCGGCCCGGCACGGCGGCGAAGTCTTCCGCCTCGGGACACTCGTCGCCGCGAAAGGCAAAGCCGTTTAAAATGGCGCGGGAGAGGGGATGTTCGCTCTTGCTCTCGAGCGCCGCAGCAAAGCGCAGAAGCTCGTCCTCGGAAACGCCGTCCGCCGGGAGAAGATCGGTGATTTCCGGCTGGCCGGTCGTGATGGTACCGGTCTTATCGAGCACAACGATCTGTGTGCGGCCGGTCTCTTCAAGCGAAGCCGCCGTTTTGAAGAGAATGCCGTTTTTCGCGCCGACGCCGCTGCCGACCATAATGGCGACCGGCGTGGCAAGCCCGAGCGCGCACGGGCAGCTGATAACGAGCACCGATATGCCGCGCGCGAGCGCGTATCCGAATGTCTGCCCGACGAGCAGCCAGACGATAATGGTAACGGCTGCGATGCCGATCACCGTCGGCACGAATACGCCGGCGACCTTGTCGGCGGTCTTGGCGATGGGAGCTTTCGTCGCGGCGGCGTCGCTCACCATGCGGATGATCTGCGAGAGCGCCGTGTCCTCGCCGACGCCGGTTGCCCGGCAGCGCAGGAAGCCCGACTGATTGATCGTACCGGCGCTCACCTTGTCGTTTTCCGCCTTGTCCACGGGGAGACTTTCGCCCGTGAGCGCAGACTCGTTCACGGCGCTCGTGCCGGAGAGCACGACGCCGTCCACCGGAATGCTGTCGCCGGGACGGACGAGGAAAATGTCGCCGAGAACGACTTCTTCCGCCGGGACGACGACCTCCTCGCCGTTCCGCTCCAGCCGCGCCGTTTTCGGCGAGAGCTGCATGAGCGAGCGGAGCGCGTCGGTCGTTTTGCCCTTGGAATACGCCTCGAGCGTTTTGCCGACCGTGATGAGCGTTAATATCATGGCGGCGGATTCAAAATAGAGATCGGCCTCCGCCATCGGGTCGATCGTCAGCGTGAAGAGCTCGTATACGCTCCAGAGATACGCCGCCGCCGAGCCCATGGCGACGAGCGTATCCATGTTCGGCGCACGCTTTACGGCGCTCCGGAACCCGCTGATAAAGAAGTTCTGGTTGATGACGAGCACGATGCCCGCGAGCAGAAGCTGGATGAGCCCCATGCCCACGCTGTTATGATGCAGCCAGCGCGGCATCGGCGCGCCCCACATATGACCCATGGAAAAGTACATCAGTACGAGCAGCACCGCCACCGAGGATATCAGCCGCTTTTTGAGCTTCGGCGTTTCATGGTCGGCCAGCTCGTCCGCTGCCGCGGCGGGCGCGGCGCCCTTCGCGCCCTTCAAGCTTGCGCCGTATCCGGCGTTTTCCACCGCGCGGACGATGTCCGCCGGAGCGGCGATACCGTCCACGCCCATTGAATTTGTGAGCAGGCTCACCGCGCACGAGGTAACGCCCGGCACGGCGGAGACCGCCTTTTCCACCCGCGCGGAGCACGCCGCGCAGCTCATGCCTGTAACAGAGTATTGCGTCATGGTATTTGCCTTTCTGTTGTGGTGTATTGCGGTTCGGGTTATTTCATCAGCTTCTGCAAAAGCTCCGTCAGCTCGTCCACAACGGAGTCGTCTCCCGCGCGGATGTCGCGCACGACGCAGTTGTGGAGATGCGCGTTCAAAAGCGCGCGGTTAAAGCCGTTCATCGCCGCGCTCACCGCCGCAGACTGCGTGAGAATGTCCGCGCAGTAAGCATCGCGCTCAAGCATCCCGCGGATGCCGCGGATCTGCCCTTCGATCCGGCTCAGGCGATTCATAAGCGAGCGGCGCTCGTCCTCGCTCCGCTCGGTTTTTTTGCAGCAGCAACACATTTTTTCTTCGTCCAAGGGCCGTCCCTGCCTTTCGGTATGTATTATATACCCCTGGGGGGTATTGTCAAGAGACTTTTTCGAAAAATCGAGGCGGAGTTTGACTTCATTTTCCGCTTGTGTATAATATAAGCAAAGAATCCCATGCAAGGAGGCGCTGACCATGCCGGCGATCCGCTCCGGGAGAGTGCGTGCTGCGCTGCTCCTCGGAATTTTTCTTCTCATGCTGCTCGGAAACGTCCTCACGCCGTACGCGGTGGACGACTGGGCGTATATGCACAGCTTTGCGACCGGCGGGCGTCTCACGCGCTTCGGTGAGATATTCCCCTCCATGGCGGCACACGCGCAGACCATGAACGGACGGCTCTTCGCCCATTTCTGGGCGCAGCTCTTTCTGCTGCTGCCGAAAGCGGTATTTAATATAGTAAACGCTTTGATATTCACGGCGCTGATCGCGCTCCTTGCCCGGCTCGCGCAGCCGGATGGCGAGCGGGATAACCTTATTCTTTTGATGATCTTCTGTGCCGTATGGGTGTTTGTTCCGGCGTTCGGACAGGTGTTCTTCTGGCTGGACGGGGCGTGCAATTACGGTTGGGGATGCTTTATCGGTTTTGCATTTCTCGCGCCGTACATCCGCCTTTTGGATCGTGATGCGAAGAAAAAACCGCTGTTCTGGATTTTGTGGATGCTTACGGGCTTTTATACCGGCGCGTATCTGGAAAATATGGCGGCCGGGGCGATCTTCCTTTCGGCGCTGCTGCTTTTTGGCCGCCGTGTGCTTTGCAGGAAGAAAAACGGCGTCCTCCCGTGGCTGCCGGTGCTCGCGTCGGTCGGCGGCTTCATTTTTATGATGACCCGCCCGGCGGAGAGCATGAAAAGCGGCGCGGAGAGCTCGCTCGCGTCCCTTGGAACGGGGCTTGTCGCCGCGCTGGAGAAGTACCGATCGCTGGCGGTGCTGCTCGTTGTTTTTGCTGTGTCGCTCGTTGCGGCGCTCTGGTACCACGCCCGCCGGGAGAAGATTTATCTCGCCGCGGCGCTCGTGCTCGGCTCGCTCTGCGCCAACTTCGCGCTGAGCGTCGCCTCGTATTATCCGGAGCGGTGTCTCGCGTTTCCGGCGGTGCTGCTCATTGCGGCAGACGCCGTGCTTTTGTCGGAGCTCTTCTCCGGCAAAGCGAAGCTCACGGTGCTGTGCGCGGCGGCAGTGCTCGTGCTGTCGACGCTCTATTGGGGCGTTTTCGGCTTTGCCGATATTACGAATGTGTATCTTCAGGTGAGGGCGAACGAAACGGCCGTTACCGAGGCGGCCGCGCGCGGCGAGAGCAGTGTGACGGTGCCGTATATCGAGACGCTGACGCGCTATTCCGCACTGTACGATCTCAAATACCTCGATACGGAAGACGCGCAGAGCTGGCCGAACGGCGCTATGGCGGACGTGCTCGGCATCGGTGAGATCCGGTGCGAGCCGGAAACGGCGAAGGAGGCGGAGTGATGCTTTCGGTAGTGATCCCTGTCTATAATGAGGGGGCCGTTCTGGAAAAAACGGCTTCGGTCATCCGCGGTGTGCTGTCCGATGCCGCGATCGGCTGCGAGCTCATTTTCGTGGACGACGGCTCAAAGGACACCACATGGGAGAAAATCACGGCGCTCTCCGCGTCCGGCGGCATCCGCGGGCTGCATTTTTCCCGGAATTTCGGCAAGGAAGCGGCGATTCTCGCGGGACTGGCCGCGGCGAAAGGCGACTGCTGCGTTGTGATCGACGGCGATCTCCAGCACCCGCCGGAGAAGATCGTGGAGATGTACCGCCTGTGGGAGCAGGGCTACGAGATCGTCGAGGGGCAGAAGGCCAGCCGCGGCGCGGAGAGCCACGCGCACGGTCTCGCGGCGAGAGCGTTCTATTCTCTCATCAGCCGCGCGACCGGCATCGACATGGCGAACGCCTCTGACTTCAAGCTGCTCGACCGGAAGGCGGTCAACGTTCTCATCAACATGCGCGAGCGGAACGCCTTCTTCCGCGCGCTTTCCTCGTGGATCGGCTTTAAAACGGCGAGCATCCCCTTTGATGTGCAAAAGCGCGCAGGTGGAAGCTCCAAATGGTCCACGCCGGCGCTCGCAAAGTACGCCGTGGATAATATCGCCTCGTTCTCCGCCGCGCCCATGCAGCTCGTCACGGTACTCGGCGGTATTATGCTGCTCGTCTCGCTCGTGCTCGGCACGATCGCGCTCGTGCAGAAGTTCTCCGGGCGGGCGCTCGGAGGCTTCACCACCGTGATCCTTATCCAGCTTTTTTCCAGCAGCATCATCATGATAAGTCTCGGTATCATCGGCTATTACATTTCCAAAATTTACGAGGAAGTGAAGGGAAGACCCCGGTATATCATCACCGATACCTGTGGCGACGAAGAAAAATAAACAACGCTCCCCGCCGGAAGACCTGCCCGGCGGGGAGCGTTTGCCCTATATGACTTATATGCCGTAAAGCGAAGCGACCGGGGCGGCGAGCACTACGATGAGCAGCCCTGCCACGATGAGCGAGAGCGAACTCATCGCGCCCTGGATCTCGCCCATTTCAAGTGCCCGGGACGTTCCGACGGCGTGCGCGGCGGTCCCGATGGCGACGCCCTGCGCAATGGGGCTCGTGATGCGGAACACCCGGCACGCGCCATCAGCGCAGATGTTGCCGAGAACGCCGGTCAGAATGATCGCCGCGACCGTGAGTGAGGGGTAGCCGCCAAGCTCCGCGGAAACGTCCATGCCGATCGCGGTAGTGATGGATTTGGGGAGAAGCGTGGTGAACAGAGAGAAGTCCAGCCGGAAGAGCGCCGCGAGCGCAAACACCGTGGCAAGGCTCGCAGCCACCCCGGCAGCGATGCCGAGCGTTATGGCAAGGGCGTTTTTCTTCAGCAGCTCATATTTCTCATAGAGCGGCACGGCAAGGCATACCGTCGCCGGGGTGAGCAGAAAGTTGATGTACTTTGCGCCGTTGAGATAGCTGCCGTAATCGATACGGAACAGGAGCAAAACTCCGATGGAGAAAAGGATCGCAAGCAGCAGGGGATTGAACAGCGCAAAGTTCCACTTTTTCCGGATGGCGCGCCCCAGCTCGAACGAACCGATGGTGATGACAACGCCGAGAAAGGCGGAGTTTTCGATCAGCTCACGCATCATCGTTTATCCTCCCGCTTCTGGCGCAGACGCATCACGCGCTGCGTGGTGCACCCTGCGGCGGCGAACACCGTGAACGTCGATACAACGACGATCGCGGCAAACGGCAGCCACACGGGACGCAGCACGTCCCACTTTTCCAGAAGACCCACGCCCGCAGGAACGAACAGCATCGGCATGATTTCCAGCAGAAAAGCGCTCGTTTCACGAATGGCGTCTGCTTTTAAAAGGCGCGTTTCCAGCGCGGCAAAGAGCAGAACGATCCCGTAAATGCTCGCCGGGACGGGCAGCGGCAGCAGATAATGCAGCAGCTCGCCGAGAAACGACACGAGCAGAATGATGCCAAGTTGGCGGATGTACTTCATACGCTTGAACCTCTTGCGATAAAAATCCTTTTCTTTTTACCCAATTTGACCGCGTTTGTCAAGACGATTCCGGTTGTAAAATTAAAAACATTGTGATATAGTATGTTTATCCGATCCGATGAGGAGGAACGATCCATGCTGATCTCAACCAAAGGACGCTACGCGCTGCGTGTCATGGCGGATCTTGCCCGCAATGGCGGGGAGGAGTACGTTGTGCTGATGGACATTGCCGAGCGCCAGAACATATCGGAAAAGTATCTCGAAGGCATCGTCGCCGCGCTCAGCCGCTGCGGTTTTTTGCAGACGCAGCGCGGCCGCGGGGGTGGCTACCGGCTCGCCCGCTGCCCGGAGGAATACGCCGTCGGCGATATCCTCCGTGTTGCGGAGGGCTCCATAGCGCCGGTATCCTGCGTCAAGTCCGGCGAATCGGAGTGCCCGAACGCCGACAACTGTCTCACGCTGCCGCTCTGGAAGGAGCTTGACCGCGTGATGAACGACTATCTGGAGAGCGTCACGCTCGCCGATCTCATAAACGGCAATATTGCCGCAAAATCGACCGATTCCGGGAAATAACCCGGCGCGAAAAAGCTCCTTGAAAAAACCTATTGACAATATATGTTTATGATGCTACATTGTAAACATACAAGAACAGTAGGATTTTTGAAAGGAGCTTTTTCCATGTTTGTATATGCGGACAACGCGGCGACCACGAAGATGAGCAAAACGGCCATCGACGCGATGCTGCCGTATCTGGACACCTGGTACGGCAACGCCTCGAGTCTTTATGCATTCGGCCAGAAGTCGGCGGAAGCGCTCGCCGCGGCGCGTGAAACGGTCGCCGGGTGTCTGGGCGCCGAGGCACGGGAGATCACCTTCACCTCCGGCGGCAGCGAGGCGGACAACCAGGCCATTCTCTCCGCGGCAGCCATCGGCGCGAAGAAGGGCAAAAAGCACATCATTTCCACGGCGTTTGAGCATCACGCGGTGCTGCATACGCTCAAGAAGCTGGAGAAATACGGCTACGAGGTCACGCTGCTGGACGTCCACGAAAACGGCATCGTCACGCCCGAGCAGGTGCGCGGTGCCATCCGCGAGGACACCTGCCTTGTGACGGTCATGTACGCCAACAACGAGATCGGCACCATCCAGCCCATCGCGGAGATCGGCGCGGTCTGCCGCGAAAAGGGCGTTATCTTCCACACGGACGCGGTACAGGCGGCGGGCCATGTCGCCATCGACGTAAAAGCGGAGAACATCGATATGCTCTCCATTTCCGCGCACAAGTTCCACGGCCCGAAGGGAGTCGGCGCACTGTATGCCCGCCGGGGCATCCCTCTGGTGAACGTGATCGAGGGCGGCGCGCAGGAGCGCGGCAAGCGTGCCGGTACGGAAAATATCGGCGGCATCGTCGCTATGGCGGCGGCGCTTTCCGAGGCGTGCGCGAATCTCGAGAAAAACGCGGCGTATGTAAGCGCTCTGCGCGATAAGCTCATCGCCGGACTCAAGACCATTCCGCACGCGGCGCTCAACGGCGACGAAACGAAGCGTCTCCCCGGCAACGTGAACTTCTGCTTTGAGGGCATCGAGGGCGAGAGCCTTCTTCTCCTGCTTGACGAGGCGGGCATCTGTGCCTCCTCCGGCAGCGCGTGCACGTCCGGCTCGCTCGATCCGAGCCACGTTCTGCTCGCCATCGGCCGTCCGCACGAGGTAGCGCACGGCTCGCTGCGTCTCACGCTCTGCGAGGAGAACACCGAGGAGCAGGTCGATCATATGCTGCGCGAGATCCCGCGCGTTGTGGAATATCTCCGCAGCATGTCCCCGGTCTGGAAAGACCTTACATCCGGCAAAAAACAGTTCATGCTTTGAGAAAAAAGGAGGCAAGCATCATGGCTCTTTACAGCGATAAGGTAATGGATCATTTCAAAAATCCCCGCAACGTCGGCGAGATCCCCGATGCGGACGGCGTCGGCGAGGTAGGCAACGCCAAATGCGGCGATATTATGAAGATGTATCTGAAGATCAAGGACAACGTCATCGAGGACGTGAAGTTTGAAACGTTCGGCTGCGGCAGCGCCATCGCTTCGAGCTCCATGGCCACCGAGATGGTCAAGGGCAAGACGATCGAGGAAGCGCTCGCCGTGTCGAACAAGGAGGTCGTGGAAGCGCTCGACGGTCTGCCCGCGCACAAGCTGCATTGCAGCGTGCTGGCCGAGGAGGCCATCAAGACCGCCGTCAAGGATTATTACGACAAGAACAACATCCCCTACGACCACTCCCGGTTCCCCGACTGCGAAAACTGCGGCAGCTGCCATATGGTGTGAGCGTTTTACACGCAAAAGACGCCGAAGGAAATTATCCTTCGGCGTCTTTTATGGTTTAGGAGACTTTTTCGTATAGCTTTCCGGTGGGCGCGGAGAAGAGTTTTACAATGCGTCCTGTGACGAGCATGGACAAAACGGTTCCGATCCCGATATTGGATATACGGCCAGAAAAAATGAGGGTGATCGCAATGGAGAGCGCCACGCAGCCGAGATCCAGCACGTTCTTTCCGTAACCGAAGTCCTTTTTCAGCGCTATGCCGATCGCTCCGGCGGCGCCCTCGCCGGGGTTCGGGATGAGCTTCATCCCGGCAGTCAGTGAGATCCCGACGGCGGTCAGCACGATGGCCAGAACGAGCACGAGATACTGGCTGACCGGCTTGGTCAGAAGCGGGATGTGGTCATCAAAGAACTGGATCAGGATGCTGCATATAAAGCTCGTGGCGAGCTGGAAGCACTGCACCGGATGGAAATCCTTGCGGAGCAGCAGCCGCTGCATCAGAACGAACAGAAGATAAAGCGTGTAAACGCATATCCAGAGCGGGATGCCGGTCAGCTGATGAACGTTGAACGGAACGGAATTGATCGGTGAAATGCCGAGCTGCGTTTTGGTGTTCAGATCGATGCCAAGCGAGAGAAAGACCAGTCCCACGCAGAAGATTAAAAGACGGAGAATAAATCGTTTTATTTTTTCGCGCCGTTCCATAACAAGCTCCTTCAGACAAAATCTTTTTTATTCTACCACAAGAAGAGAGGATTGGGAAGGATCGGAGAAAAATTCTCTGGTAGACGGGCCGCCGTTTTTGTGCTATCCTGTCGGAAGAGGTGATGCGATATGGCGATCAAGCCGGAATGGGAAGGGAAAGGGTATTCGTTCTTCCAGAATACGAACTGCGAGTATTTCCCCTGCCATCAAACGAATAAAACGGAAGATTTCAACTGCCTTTTCTGCTACTGCCCGCTCTACGCCCTCGGCGACAAGTGCGGCGGCAACTTTCAGTATCTGGCATCCGGTTATAAGGACTGCAGCGGCTGCCTGATTCCGCACCGGCGCGAAAATTACGGGCGTATTCTGGAAAAATACCCGCAGATCGCGGACCTGGCGAAACAGAACCGGACAAAAGACGAGGAGAAGTGAATATGCAGATCGCATGGTTACGGCACGAGGACAACTGGCAGGACGTGAAAAACGCCGCCATGAATACTGTCGGCAAGGATAAGGGCGCGTATCCCACCGCCGCATGGAAAAAGAAAATTCTGCTCGCCGAGCATTCGCCGATCCGGCTGATGCAGTTTGCGTGGAAGTGGAGCGACCTTCCGTACTGGGTCAGCGTCCATATCGTCCGCCACAAGATCGGCATTGAGCATTTCGTCAGCACGCAGCGCACCGACCGTACCGGCGTAGACCGCACGGAGCGGCCGCAGAACGCCCCGGTGCTCCACCAGTGCCAGGCGAACGCGCAGGCGCTCATCACGATCAGCCGCAAGCGCCTCTGCTCCGGCGCGAGCGCTGAAACGCGGCAGGCGTGGCAGCTCCTCAAGGACGAGATCGCAAAGGTCGAGCCGGAGCTTGCCTCCTGCATGGTGCGCGAGTGTGTTTACCGCGGCTTCTGCCCGGAAATGTACGGCTGCGGCTTTGACAAGACCGAGGAGTACAAAAAAGAGCTCGAGCGCTACCACGCCATTCCCGAAGTGCAGAAATAACGAAAAACGCCTTCTCCGGTCGGAGAAGGCGTTTTTCGCTATCAAAAAAGCCTCGCAGAGTTTGCGCCCGCAGGCGCAAATAAAGTTCAAAACATTTTTGCCGGCGGCGTGTACGTCGGCAAAAATACTTTTCGGCTCGCAAACGTGCGCTCAAAGAGCGTGCGCTGCGGCGAGCCGCAGCCCCTTCAAACGAGAGCCCAGCGAAGCGGGCCTCGTTTGAGGACGCAAATCAGATGATCTTCGTCCCGCGCTCTTCCGCGGCGAGGACGGTCCGCCCGGCCTCAATGGAGTGCGTGAGCCACACGTTGCCGCCGATCACGCAGTTGTCGCCGATATGCGTCATGCCGCCGAGGATCGTTGCTCCGGCATAGACGACGACGTGGTTGCCGATGTCCGGATGGCGCTTGATTCCCTTGACGGGGTTGCCGTGTTCGTCCAGCTCAAAGCTCTTCGCGCCGAGCGTGACGCCCTGATAGAGCTTCACATGCTCGCCGATGGTCGTCGTCTCGCCGATGACGACGCCCGTGCCGTGGTCGATAAAAAAGTAGTTGCCGATCGTTGCGCCCGGGTGGATGTCGATGCCGGTGAGCTGGTGGGCGTATTCGGTCATCATGCGCGGCAGCATGGGGATGCCCATTTTGTACAGCCGGTGCGCCATGCGGTAAATGCTGATGGCTTCAAACGCGGGGTAGGCGAGCATGATCTCGTCGCAGCTCATCGCGGCGGGGTCGCCGTCGTAAGCGGCCTGAATGTCGGTTTCGAGGCACGCTTTGATCTCCGGGATCTGCTCAAGAAAGCGGAGAATGAGCGTGTCGGTTTCTTCTACGGTCCGCTCCGGCTGGAGCGTCGTTAGGATCTGCTCAAGAAGCTCCGCAGCGCTCTGCAGGTTATAGCTCACCGCGATGGCGGAGGCGGCGCTGCCGCGCCGGGAGGATGTGCCGAAAATATGCGGGTACATGGCGCTGCGCAGCAGCGCGATCAGGCGCGCAACGCGCTCCTTCATGCCGGGGCAGTTTTCCAGCGTCCCGTCCATGTTTCCGGTGGAAATGAGGCGCTCCGTGATCTCCCGGATCGCCTGCTGATGCAGTGAATCGTGCTTCAAAGGTAATTCCAGCCCTTCTTTATGGTTTCGATGAGACTCCGGCGTTCCCGCCGGTCTTGTATTCCGCGGCGATCTTCCGGCCGCGGCGGACGGATACGATGAACAGCGCGCCCATGGCCAGCGTCAGCGCAAGGCCGTACCAGAAGCTGATGATATATCCGCGCTGCCGGCCGAAGCCATCCACCATATAGCCTATGATGACGGCGTTGACCGAGGTTCCGAGCGCAGACACCATGGAGCTGTAGGAGAGAAGCTCGCCGCAGTCCCGGCTGCCGTATATATCGCGGATGGCAATGGCGATCATAACGGTGCTCGTCGCCATGGAGAAGCCGTAGAGCGCTGCGCCGGCGATGCGGGCCGTAAGCGAATTTATGAGCAGCAGGAGATAGCCCGCCGCTGTGACCGCCGTGCCGGCGGCGAGCGAGACGCGAAGGCCGAACCGGTCGTAGAGATGGCCGAGCAGGAGCTTTCCCACAACGTTTCCCGCCATGGAGCAGGAGACCATCAGCGCGCCGACGGCCGAACCATAGCCGAAGTATATGCCGATCGGGCTGAGGTGCGAGCAGTACGAACAGGTAAACGACGCAAGAAGTCCCGCGAGGATCAAAAGCCAGAAAGCGCTCTCCCGCTTGGCGCGGGAGGCCGGAACGCCGTCGAGCGGACAGCTCTCACCGGTGAGCGCTTCATCGTCCTCGGCGCCGTAGGGCCGGCAGCCGACGTCCTTCGGCGAGCACCGCAGCAGAAAGACCGAGACCGGCAGCATCATCAAAAGAGAAATAGCGCCGAACGAGAAAAAGCCGGCCCGCCAGCCGAAGGTGCGGATGATCGCATTGCCGAGCGGATTGCCGAGCCCCCCGACGATCCCCGAGAACGCCGCCGCAAGGCCGACGGCAAGGCCGCGTTTTTTATGGAACCAGTTGCCGAGAATGTACGGCGCGGGGTAAAACATGAGAAACGCGCCGGCAAAGCCCTGAAGGGCTCCGGCAATATAAAAGGCGGGAAGCGTCCGGAAAAAGCCCATGGCGAACACCGTGCCGGAAAATACGAGCGACGCGCCGCCGAGCAGAATGCGCGAATCGATCCGGCGGAAGAGCGTTCCGACAAACGGCAGAACAATACACGAACAGACGCCGAAAAAGAGCACGTAAAAAGTGAAAGCGCCCATACCGAAGCCGAGATCTTCGATCACGGGGGCATAGAAAATGCCGCGGCAGTTGTGAACGATGCCGAGCGATCCGCCCTGCAGCAGACAACAGCCGATCAGCATCCACCACGCGCGGTGGATGCGGCCGGGGTTGTTCATATCATTTCCCTCTTATATCCTGTGATTGCATTTAAAAAATATATAGTAAAATAAAAGCTTATTCAAATAAACTATATCATCTTATAAAGGGAGTGTCAATAAAAGATTATTAATTTAATAATAATATATGGATAATATGACGATTTATGGTCTTTGACAGCGAATAGGGGTTGTATTTGGTATGGAAAGTGCTATAATCCGAAAATGTGAACGAAATGTGTCTTTCGGAGGCGCACATTTCGTAAAAAGATCGAGAGGAGTTTTTTCCATGTCCAAAGAGCCCGAAAAGAAAGCTGCAGAGCAGGGCGGTTCTGAGATCGAATATGCGTTCGGTCGCGTCCCCGCGGACAAACGCAAGACCTTCAGCACCATTCTGGTCATTCTTGTCGGCTACTGCATTTCTCTTTCCAACTTCGTCACCGGCGCCACGGTCGGCTCCAAGATGAGCTTCAGCGGCACGGTGTGGTCGATCGTCGTCGGCAACGCGATCCTTGCTTTTGTCGCCGTCATGGTCGGTATAATCGGCGCGAAGAGCGGCAAGACCACGCTGGTTCTCGCCCGCAACTTCCTCGGCAAGCGCAGCTCGGCCATCATGTCCGTGCTGATCGCTCTGTCTGCCGTCAACTGGATCGCCGTGAACGCGAACACCTTTGCGGATATGATCCTTACCAACTTCAAGTGGTGGCCCCTGCCCGTGTGGCTGACCGCCATCATCGTTGTTGCCATCTGGGCCCAGTCCGCCATCCGCGGCGTGAAGGGTCTGGAGATCGTCAGCTGGCTCGGCGCTCCCGCCGCCGTCATTCTGGCCATCGCTTCCTTCATTGCCATCGGCACGAAGACCGGCTTCGGCGCAGTTGTCCACTATGTCCCCGGTGAGGGTCAGCTGACCTTCGCCGCCGGCTCCACGTCCATCGTCGGCGCGTGGATCTTCGGCTGCATCGTCACGCCGGACGTCACCCGCTATGCGAAGAACGGCAAGCACGTTGCTCTCGCTGCGCCCATCGCCGTGTACGTCGGCCTCGCCATGATCGAGCTCGTCGGCGCCATGACCGCGCAGGCCACCGGCAACGCCAGCTTCGTCGCCGCTACCGCGGCTCTCGGCCTCGGCATCCTGGTGTTCGTCTGCGCCATCTTCTGCGTCTGGACGACGCAGGACAACAACATCTATTCCGCGTCCCTCTCCCTGCAGAATATCTTCGTTGACACGAAGCTCGAAGGCAAGGTCAAGCACGCCTGGCTTGCCATCATCGTGGCCGCCCTCGCCGCCATCTTCGCGGCTGTCGGCGCTGTGAAGTACCTTCTGCCCATCGTCAAGGCTCTGTCGGTCCTCCTGCCGCCCATCCCGGCCATGATGATCGCGGAGCAGTGGTGCGTGAAGAACTCCAAGGAGAACCAGACCATCAACTGGGTCGGTATCGTCTCCTGGATCATCGCCACCGTCATCGGCCAGATCTGCGTCAACCGCAACTTCCTCATCCCCGCGGTCGTCAGCATGGTCGTGGCTTTCTTCCTGTACTGGGGCCTCAGCAAGGCTCTCGACAAGTCCTGGAACAAGGAAGCCACCGGCAAGGCCGAATAATTTCTTTCATCAGAAAACATTTTGTCATCATCAGCCCCCGAAAAGCAATCCCCATACCGCAAGGTATGGGGTTTGTCTTTTTCTGCAGAATGTAGTATACTATTCTCGAAGGAGTGATAAAAATGGAAACAACATCTTTTACGTATAAAACCGGGCCGTGCAGCGATGTGCTCATCATCGGCGGCGGTCTGGCCGGTATGTATTCCGCGCTCGCCGCCGCGGAGAGCGGCGCCGCGGTGCGCATTCTCTGCAAAAGCAAGACCGGCGGCTCCGGCAATTCGGTGGTGGCCATGTCGGTGCACCGCTTCGCGCCGGACGCGCCCGGCCTGCGCGAGGATTACCGCCGCCGCTTCCTTGCTTCCGGCGCGGGACAGCAGGACGCGGAGATCGCGGCGTTCTTTGTCGATCACGCTGCCGCGGCCATGGAGCGGCTGCGCGGTCTCGGCCTGCCGCTCGAATACCGGACGCTTTCGGAAAACGGCGGGGAATTTCCGTATCTCGCCTGCTGCTCGCCCAAGCAGGGCCGCATTCTGACGAAGGCCGTGCGGGAGAAGCTGAACGAGTATCCCAATATCACCGTGGAGGACGGCGTGACCGTCTGCGACATTCTCACAGAGAACGGCCGCGCACAGGGCGTTCTCGCGCTCTGCGGCGGGGAGATGCGCGTATATCCGGCCAAAACGGTGATCCTCTGCTGCGGCGGCGCAGGCAACGTGTATGCCGCAACGAGCAACACGCGCGACGTGACCGGCGACGGCTACGCTATGGCCGCGCGCTGCGGTCTGCCGCTGCGCGGCATGGAGTTCGTGCAGTTTTATCCTTACCGCATCTATTCGCCCAAGCGTGCGGATATCTTCCCGGATCTTTTCGACCACGGCGCGGTGCTCCGCAACGAGAAGGGCGAGCGGTTTATGGACTGCGCCAAGTATCCGATGAAGGAGCTGGAAAACCGCGACGTCGTCGCGCGCGCCGAGTTCGCCGAAAAGGAAGTGCGGCTCGATCTTTCCGGCTGCGATAAGGCATATCTCGAGCGCGAGTGCCCCAACATCGCGCGCATGGCGCGCGATAACCCGGATAAGCCGCTGCTCATCCGTCCGGTGGCGCATTTCTTCATGGGCGGCGTGCCGCTGCGCACCGACTGCTCCACAGACGTTGCGGGCCTCTATGCCTGCGGCGAGGTCACCGGCGGGCTGCACGGGGCGAACCGTCTCGCCGGGAGCGCGCTGACGGAAACAGTCGTCTTCGGCGCGATCGCGGGAAAAAATGCCGCGGAATACGCCTCGGCCGACGCTGATACGCCGGAAACCGCTGCGGCAGCCGGACGTGTCCTTTCGACGTATCCGGAACTCGGCACGGATCCGCTCCGCGACCTGCGCGACGATCTGCGTGAGACCATGCAGAAGGATGCCTCCGTTATCCGCACGAAAGAGGGGATGGAGCAGGCCCTCGGCGAGATCGACAAGATCAAGGCCGCTCTGTGCGAGCGCCGCCCGGCGTCTCTTGCCGAGTGGAACGAGCTTCGTAATATGCTCCTTACGGCGGAGAGCGTCACGCGCGCAGCGCTGGACAGAAAAGAAAGCCTCGGCGCGCATTGCCGCGCGGACTGAAACCCCATACAAAAAGAAAATGCCTCACGCGGGATATTCCCCCGCGTGAGGCATTTATCGTACTTAAATCGCGAGAACGACGATCTTTCCGTCCTGTACGGTGAGCCCGACGGTTTTTGCCGCGCCCTTGAGATGATCGATGATCTCGGTAGCAATGGCGTCCTCCACGTCCTTCTGGATGAGACGCTGGAGATTGCGTGCGCCGTAGGCAGCGCTGTAGCCCTTTTCGGCAAGATAGGTGATGACGCTCTCGTCCCAGGTGAGGGCGGTGCCGCGCTCGGCCATCGCGGTGCGGAGATCCTCAAGCATAAGCGAGGCGATCGCGCGGATGTTTTCCTCCGTCAGACGGTGGAAGTAAATGATCTCGTCCACGCGGTTGATAAACTCGGGGCGGAGGAAGTCGTTGAGAGCCTTGACAGCCTTTTCCTTGCCCTGCTCGTCGGCGCTCATATTGAAGCCGACGCTGCCGGTGCGCTTGTCGCTGCCCGCGTTCGTGGTCATAACGATCACGGTGTTTTCAAAATTGACCGTGCGGCCCTGCGCGTCGGTGATGCGTCCGTCGTCGAGGATCTGGAGCAGGATGTTCATCACATCCGGGTGCGCTTTTTCGATCTCGTCGAAAAGCACGACGCTGTAGGGCTTGCGGCGGATCTTCTCGGTGAGCTGTCCGGCCTCGTCATACCCGACGTAGCCCGGAGGCGAACCGATGATGCGCGAAACGCTGAACTTTTCCATAAACTCGGACATATCGAGCCGGATGAGCGATTCGGGGGAGTTGAAGAGATCGGCGGCGAGCCGCTTGACAAGCTCCGTTTTGCCGACGCCGGTGGAGCCGACAAAAATGAAGCTCACGGGCTTGCGCTTGGACTGCAGTCCGGCGCGGCTGCGCTTGATAGCGGCGCAAACGGCGTTCACGGCTTCGTCCTGGCCGATGATGTGTGCCTTGAGCCGTCCGGCAAGACCGGAGAGACGCTCAAACTCGTCGGCGCGAATGTTCGAAGCGGGGATCTTCGTCCAGAGCTCGATGATGTGCGCAAGATTGTCCGCGGTGAGCTCCGGCATGCCCTTGGCTTCGATCTGAGAGAGCTCATCCTTGAGCTGAAGATCACGGCTGCGCAGCTCGGCAAGCTTTTCAAAGTCGCCGTCGCCCGCCGTGCCGCTGAGCAGAAGCTCGCGTTCCTTGTCGAGATCGGCGCATTCCTTTTTGATCTCAGCGCTGCGCTCAATGTCCTTGTTGTGGAGATTCACGTCCGAGCACGCCTCGTCGATGAGGTCGATGGCCTTGTCGGGGAGGAAGCGGTCGGTGATGTAGCGCTCGGAGAGCGTCACGGCCATGCGGCACATCTCATCGGATATCTTCACGCCGTGGAAGTCCTCGTAATACTTGCGGATGCCCTTGAGAATCTCCACGCTGTCGCTGAGCGATGGCTCGGCGACGGTCACGGGCTGGAAGCGGCGCTCAAGCGCGGCGTCCTTTTCAATGTGCTTGCGGTATTCGTTGAAGGTCGTCGCGCCGATGACCTGGATCTCGCCGCGGGAGAGCGCGGGCTTGAGAATGTTTGCGGCGTTCATGCTGCCCTCGGCGTCGCCCGCGCCGACGAGATTGTGCACCTCGTCGATGACGAGGATGATGTTTCCCTCGCGGCGGATCTCTTCAATGAGACCCTTCATGCGCGACTCAAACTGGCCGCGGAACTGCGTTCCCGCGACGAGAGAGGTGAGATCGAGCAGAAATACCTGCTTGTCGCGCAGCTTCGCCGGCACGTCGCCGGAGGCGATGCGCTGCGCAAGACCCTCGGCGATCGCCGTCTTGCCGACGCCCGGCTCGCCGATGAGACAGGGGTTGTTCTTCTGGCGGCGGTTGAGGATCTGGATGACGCGTTCCAACTCCTCGCTGCGGCCGATCATACGGTCGAGCTTGCCCGCGCGGGCGCGGTCGGTGAGCGAGATGCAGTAGTTATCGAGAAACTTGCGCTTGGGCTTGCGCTCGCCGCCGTCCTTGCCGACGCGGGGACGCTCGGTCTCGGCAGCGTTGTCGCGGTTTTCGGCGTTGGCGGCATTCTGCGCTCCGAAAAGCCGGTTGAGGAACGGGAACGTTGCGGTCTTCCCGTCGTCGTCCGAGCTGTCGTCGTTTTCAATGTTCATAAGATCGTCCCCGCTGCCGGAGAGATTCTGCATGGCCTCCATCATTTCGGAGGAAAGCCCGTCGAGATCTTCGTCGTTGATGCCCATTTTGGAAATGATATCGTCGATGGGCTTGATGTGCAGCTCACGGGCGCACTTGAGACACAGTCCCTCCTGGTGGGACTGGCCGTTTTCGATACGGTTGATGAATACCACCGCCATGTTCTTGTGGCAGCGGGCGCAGAGAGTAGGTTGCATAGATGTTCTCCTGTATTCTGTGAAGTGGCGTTAAATTCCGAGCAGGTGTACGAAGATCGTGCGATCCATAAACCAGGAGACGAGGAAGGTGTTGGAAAGCGTCTCCTGCGAGACGAGAAGTCCTACGAACCGCAGCGCCCAGCCAATGATGAGGCAGAACGCCATGCCCTGCACAAGACCGGCCACTGCGCCGCCGATGTCGTTGAGCAGCTCGTGGTTCGGTATCTGGAAGCTGATATTGGGAATGTTCCCGATCACCGTGAGGAGGATCAGGATCATAACGAATGCGAGAATAAACCCGCCAACATAGGATATGCGCCGGCAGAGCACTTCTACAACGGCGTCGATGAGCTCAGCGTTATTTTCCTTCGCGTAGGCGACGGCTTCGTCCGCCATCTGCTCGCTGGTGGATTCGTAAATGCCCATGCCGTTGTAGGTGAGCGTGCAGAATTCCGTTTCACGGCCGGGATTCTGCGCAAAATAGTCCTTGACGGAAAGGTTGGTGCTGTCGATCCCCATGGCGGGGCGGACGGTTTTGTCGACGACGTTCACCTCAACAAAGCCGCTGGCGAACGGGCGCAGCGCGTCGATCACCTCTCCGGAATAGGTTTGGGAGAGAAGATTCGCGCCGTATACCGAAACAACGAACGCGATCAGACTGAAGATGCCCATGACGAGCCCCTTCTTATAGCCGGACCAGACACAGAAAATGAGTATGGACAAAAACAAAAGACTCAGTACCGCTTTCATGCAAAGCCTCCTTTTTCAGGCGCGGCCGGTGAGAGATCACCGGTTGAAATCGATTTGTACAACGCCGGACGCACCGGCGAAAAGAGCGCGGCTGTCCGAGCAGAGAAACACCTGCCGGACGTCCTCCGGCGGCTGATAGGATACGATCTCCTCCAGCGCGGAGGAAAAGAGCGTGGATTCCTCTCCGGTGAAGAGGACGAGAAGCTGGCTGCCGCAGGACGACATGGCCGCGGCTTCCAGAGGGGCGGTAAAGCTGCCGAGCGGCTCGCCGGAGGGGGAGAACGCTGTGATCACCGTCTCGCCGCCGCCAAGCCCGCTCGCCGCCGCAACGGCGGCAAAGTCTCCGCTGAGCGAAAAGGCGGAGAGGTGCGCGTTTCCGAGCCGGTGCTCGGAGAGCAGCGTGCCGTCCGCGGAGAGAAAGCAAACCGCCGTTTCCGTCACCGCGGCTATGGAGCCGTCCGAGAGAAAGCCGAAATCCACGATCAGCTCGCCGGGGGCAAAAAACTCGGCCTGCATCTCCTCTCGGTCGATGCGGAAAAAGCGGAGATACCCGCCGTCGTCTCCGGCGCCGTTCACGCAGAGAAGGCCTTTTCCTGTCGTCCGCGCGGAAACGGGCGTGACGCTCGAAGCGTCCCAGCGGAAGAGCGGCGTGAGATCGGTGTCGTATACGACGACGCTCCCGCGATATCCGTCCTTATCGGTTAGGACGGTAATAAGCCCGGTTTCGTTCACATCGGCAAAGTATACGCCGCCCTCGGTCGCACTCTCGGCGGCCGAACCGTCCGGGTACAGCGCGTGGATGCCGTTTTGCCCGGCGTCCCAGAACACCGCGAGCTGCGTCCCGGCAGCGCACATCGGCTCCGTCATCGCGAAGTCGGCGCTCGCGGCGCATTTCCCGCTGGCGTTGAAGAGCTGCGCGCCGGTCGTCGTGGCGGCGGCAAGCCCGTTTCCGGCGGCGGAATAAAAGACATTCTCTCCGCTCCGGAGGCGGAAGCCGTCGCGGTTCCGCACGGCGGCCGCCGTGTGCGACTGGACGACGCTCAGCACGAGCAACAGCGCTGCGATGCAGAGCATGGCGGCTGTCGCGGCGAGCACACGGGGCAGATTCCGGTGCTTGCGCTCCGGCGCGGCGGTATACCTATTAGAATGCATCAAAACCTCCAAAAAATCAAGCGTCTGCCATCATTTCCCCGGCGGGGCCGTCGTACCAGATGCGGTGCATATAAAGACCCTGCGGCGGCATCGTCGGGCCGGTGAGACGGCGGTCCCGCATTTCGAGAAGCGCGGGAATATCCTCCGCCCGGAGCTTTCCGTAGCTTGCGTATACCATCGTCCCGACCATGGCGCGAACCATGTTGTACAAAAACCCGTTGGCGCACACTCGCACGGTGATGAGATCGCCCTCGCGTTCGGCATCGCACCAGTACACGGTGCGGACGGTCGTTTTCGTTTCGGTGCCGACGCTCCGCACGGCGGCAAAGTCGTGCGTGCCTTCAAAGGCCTTCGCCGCGGCGCGCATCTGCGCAATGTCGAGCCGGGACGGATAGAAGCACACGCGCTTATCGAGAAACGGATCGGGAATGCGGCTATTGAGGATCTTATAGATATATTCCTTCTGAATGCACGAGCCGATGGCATTGAAGCTCTCGTCCACCTCGCAGGCGTCCGTCACGGCGATATCGCCGGGGAGACGGGCGTTGAGCGCGAGCGGGACCTTCTCGATCGGGATCGTACAGTCGGAGCGGAAGTTCGCGCAGTAGCGCAGGGCGTGTACGCCCGCGTCCGTGCGTCCGCAGCCCGTTACATGGACGCTTGTACCGAGTATTTTTGCAATGGCGTCCTCCACGGTCTGCTGTACCGTGGGGAGACCGGCCTGCCGCTGCCAGCCGTGATAGGCGGAGCCGTCGTATCGGAGACGGAGTGCAATGTTTCTCAAATGCCGTACCTCGTCAGGATGATCGACCCGGCCAGGATCAGCGCCCAGAAAGCGAGAGCCAGGTAGTCGTTTCGGCCCATGCGCAGCACCTTCATGCGGGTGCGCCCCTCGCCGCCGTTGTAGCAGCGGCACTCCATCGCGGTGGCCAGCTCGTCGGCGCGGCGGAACGCGCTCACGAACAGCGGCACAAGGATCGGCAGCAGCGCCTTCGCGCGGCGGACAAGACTGCCGCTTTCAAAATCCGCGCCGCGCGCCTTCTGTGCGGAAATGATCTTGTCGGTCTCTTCGATGAGCGTCGGGATAAAGCGCAGCGCGATGCTCATCATCATGGAAAGCTCATGTACCGGGAAGCGCAGCTTTTTGAGCGGACTCAAAAGCTGCTCCAGCCCGTCGGTGAGCTGCAGGGGAGAGGTCGTATACGTCAGAAGAAACGTTCCGCACACGAGCAGAATGATGCGAAGCACCATCAGCACCGCGCGGCGGATGCCGTTATCGGTGATGCGCAGCACCCAGAACGAGCAGATCACATTGCCGTCTGAGTAAAAGAGATTGAGCACCGCCGTTAAGATCACGATCACGATGAGCGGCTTGAGCCCCTTGAAGAGCGCCTTCGGGCGGATGCGCGAGAGCGCCACGCAGAAAACGAGCGTGAGCAACACGAGCGCGGTGGCGCTCCAGTTGTTGGCGGTGAAGAGCGCGGCAATATAGAGCACCACGGCGATGAGCTTCGTGCGCGGGTCGAGCCGGTGCACGATGGTATTGCCGGGGAAGTACTGGCCGAGCGTAATGTCTTTCAGCATGCGCCGCCCTCCTTCCGTGCGAGCAGGGCCGCGGCGAGATCGTGCGGGGTATAGATGCCCTGCGGAACAGCAACGCCGCGCGCGCGCAGCTCCTCTGCGAGAGCGGCCGCGCCCGGAATGCCGAGACCCATTTCACGAAGCTCCGCGGCGTGGGTGAAGATCTCCTCCGGCGCGCCGTCGAGCGCGATCTTGCCGCGCCGCATGACGATGAGCCGCTCGGCGTTTTCCGCGGCGACGTCCATATCGTGCGTGACGAGCACAACGGTGCTCCCCGTGGAGCGATGGTATTCGGCGATGTTTGCAAGGATCTCGCGGCACCCGGCGGGGTCGAGCCCCGCCATCGGTTCATCGAGCACGAGCACCTCCGGCTTCATGGCCATCACGCCCGCAATGGCGATGCGGCGCTTCTGTCCGCCGGAAAGATCGAGCGGGGACGCCTCGAAGAGCGATTCATCGACTCCGGCAAACTTTGCGCCGAAGCGGACGTGCTCGTCCACCTCCTGCTCGTTCAATCCCATGTTTTTCGGACCGAACGCAATGTCACGGTAAACCGTCTCTTCAAAGAGCTGGTATTCCGGGTACTGGAACACCAGACCGACACGGAACCGGACGGCGCGCAGCGCCTCCTTGGAGCGGTGGATGTCCTCTTCCCCGAGCAGCACGCGCCCCGCGGCGGGCTTCAAAAGCCCGTTGAGATGCTGGATGAGCGTGCTCTTGCCGCTGCCGGTATGACCGAGCAGCGCCGCGTACTGACCGGCGGGGATGGAGAGATCAATATTGTCGAGAGCGACCTTTTCAAACGGAGTCCCGGCGCTGTATACGCACCGGAGAGACTCCAGACGGATATCGGGCATAACGAAAAACCTTTACTGATGGATTTAATTTCCGAGCCAGCGGACAATGGCATCGGCGGCTTCCGCGTCGGAGAGCGCGCCGAGCGGCACATCCGCCCCGGCGGCGCGCAGCTCATAGAGCGTTTCCGTTGTGGCGGGAACGTCCAGACCGATCGAACGCATCTGTTCAACGCGCGAAAAGACGTCCTTCGGCGCGCCGTCAAGCACGAGCTTGCCGTCGGACATGACGAGCAGGCGGTCGGCGTCGATGCACTCATCCATGTGGTGCGTGATGAGAACGACTGTGACGCCCGTCGCGGCGCGAAGATCGGCGATCGTGCGCAGCACCTCCTGCCGTCCGGAGGGGTCGAGCATGGCAGTGGGCTCGTCCATAACGAGGATCTCCGGCTGCATGGCGAGCACGCCCGCGATGGCGACGCGCTGCTTCTGTCCTCCGGAGAGAAGGTGCGGCGCGTTATTGCGGAATTCGTACATACCGACGCGCTTCAGGGCCTCGTCCACGCGGCGGCGGATCTCCGCCGGGGAAACGCCAAGGTTTTCGGGCGCAAACGCCACATCGTCCTCCACGACGCTCGCAACGATCTGGTTGTCGGGATTCTGAAACACCATGCCGACCGTCCGGCGCACGTTAAGAAGGTTTTCCTCGCTGCGCGTGTCCATGCCCTTGACGGTCACAGTACCCTCCGTCGGCACAAGAATGGCGTTCAGGAGCTTCGCAAGCGTGGACTTGCCGGAACCGTTGTGCCCGAGCACGGCGATGAATGACCCCGCCTCGATCGAGAGGCTGACGCCGGAGAGCGCGTCGCGTCCGGCGTCGGGATAGCGGAAGGATACGTTATCGAGAGTGATGACGGAATTTGCCATTTAAGCCTCCCAGCGGCAGCTCGCCCCGCAGGGGAGCACGAGTCCGCTTTGCGTGACGGGAAGCCCCAGCTCCTCCGCGCGCGAGGAACCGCCGCGCCGGGCGGTAAAGATGCTGTCGGTGATATACGAGAGCACCGAGGGGGCAAGGCCCGTCGTGTAGGAATTGATGAGCACGAAAAGCGCGTCGTCCGAGAGAACGCCGGAGCAGAGCGAGACGAAGTCCCAGAGATTGTCCTCGAGCTTCCATACCTCGCCGCCCGGTCCGCGGCCATAGGACGGCGGATCCATGATGATGGCGTCATACTTGTGCCCGCGACGGATCTCCCGCTCGACGAATTTGGCGCAGTCGTCCACGATCCAGCGGACGTTCGCGTCCGCAACGCCGGACGCCGCGGCATTGTCCTTCGCCCAGGCGACCATGCCCTTCGCGGCGTCCACGTGGCAGACGCTCGCGCCCGCGGCGAGACAGGCGACGCTCGCCCCGCCGGTGTAGGCAAAGAGATTCAAAACGCTGATCGGACGGTCTGCCTCGCGGATCTTTTTCTGCATCCAGTCCCAGTTTGCCGCCTGTTCGGGGAAGAGACCGGTGTGCTTGAAGTTCATGGGCTTCACATGGAACGTGAGCGAGCCGTAGCGGATGTCCCAGCTTGCCGGGAGACCGCCCTTGTCCCACGAGCCGCCGCCGGTGTGGCTGCGGCTGTAGCGCCCCTCCGGATGCTTCCAGACGGGGGAGGTGCGCGGCGTTTTCCAGATGACCTGCGGGTCGGGCCGCACGAGAATGTGCTGCCCCCAGCGCTCCAGACGCTCGCCGTTCGAGGCATCGATCAGTTCATAATCTTTCCAGTTATCGGCAATCCACATGGGAAAACTCCTTCTGCGTACAATAACTCTATTTTAACCAAATTACTATACCACGCCAAGCGCTGCTGCGCAAGGAAAACGAAACACTTTTTTTACTTGCATACTAAGACAGAATTCACTATAATATCGTTGTATTATTGTGCGGAGGTATCTTTCCACATGGAAAACCGCGAATCCAGCTATTATCGAAGAGATGGCGCGTCGCGCCCGCCGCAGCGGGAAGGCGCTGCATCCCAGCGCGAGAGCGCCCTTTTTACCGAGCTGCCGCTCGACAGCGTGCGCCGCACGCCGAACTCCGGCCGCCCGGCGCCCCAATATAGCGAGACCGAGACCGCAAACCGCCGCAGCGCCCGCCCCGCCGCCGAACCGGCGAGGACAGCGCCGCGCGCCGTGCCGTATACGCCGCAGAGCCGCCCGGCACAGGGATATGCGGACTATAACGGCTATGGCAGCCGCCAGCCGCAGCAGCGGCAGCAGCCTTACGGCGGAGGAAGCGCGGCCTTTACGGAAATATCATGGGATGCTCTCCGCAGCGGTGATCTGGAGCAGAGCGCACAGGGAAACCGCCGCGCCGCGCCCGCGCAGCCGCAAACCGACCCCTATGGGCGTCCGGTACAGCCGCAGAGAGAGGCTTACCGCCCGGCAGCGCAGCCGCGGCAGGCCGATCCGTATTATAACGCCGCACAGCCGCAAACTGACCCCTACGGCAGAACGGCGCAGCCGCAGCAGAGGAACGATCCCTACCGCCGCAGCGACGGCAGCTACCGCCAGCCGTATGCGACCGGCGGCTACCGCGCCGCGCCGCAGCCGCTGGAAACGGAAAGCGATCCCTTTTACGGCGGGAGTCTCCCGCAGCGGGAAACGCCGCCGCGCTCTTACGCGGCTTCCCAGCGTCCGCACGGGGATTACTACCGTCCCGGCGCCGTTCGCCGCCCGGCACAGCGCGCCGCTGCGGGACGCTCTTCCGGCGGCACGCCGCCGCGCCGCCCGCCGTCCGATAACGGCGGCAAGGGCTTTTCCTTCCGTCTGCCGCGCATCGGGAAAAACCGCATTCATCCGGCGTTTCTGCTCCTTGCGCTTGTCCTTGTCGGCCTTTTGATTTTCGGCATCGTGACGCTCGCGCGGAAGGGCAATGAAAAGCCGAGGTACACGCTGCCGAGCTACGCGCCCGTGACCGCGACGCCGCGGCCGGCAGACACGCCGCAGCCGGGCGAAGCAACGCCGGAGGTTACCGCCGAGGTATCCATGACGCCGAAGCCGACCGCCGAGCCGACGCCGACGCCTTCGGGTGCCAAGGCGCAGCGCGACGGCGATCTCATCGTTCCCGCCGACTGGGGCGCGATCGTGCCCGAGCGTACGAACGCAGTGTACGACAGCCATTTTGACCGCTCCTGCATGATCGGCAACTCGCTGGTCGACGGCTTCCTCATGTGGTCGGGCGTAACGAACATGCGCTACATTTACGGCACCGGCGCGGTCGTGAACAACGTTCTCGGCACGCTCGACCTCTCGCCGCTGACGCTCAACGACGCGGATTACTATCATGACATTTATCTCATGTTCGGCCTGAACGAGGTCGGCACGGACGTAAACTCCTTTGTCCAGAGCTATAAAACGCTCATCGAGTACGTCCGTGAGCACCAGACGAAGGCGAACATCTATGTTATCTCCGTCACACCCGTCACGCAGAAAGTGGATGCCGATCCCAACGAGGTGCAGAGCATGGACCGCATCAACGCCTTCAACTCCGCACTCAAGCAGCTCTGCGCAGACGAAAAATGCTGGTATCTCGATATCTACTCCATGCTTGTGGACGAGTACGGCTTCCTTTCAAGCGACTATGCTTTCGCCGGAGACGGCAAGCATTTTGAAAAATCCGGGTATGTCGCCTGGGCAAATTACATGAAGACCCACTATGTGGACGAGGGCCTTCTCACCGAATAAGAAACGAGGTAAATTTATGAAAAAGACCATTTCTCTCCTGCTCGCGCTCTGCTGCCTCTTCGCCGTGCTCACCGGCTGCGGCAGCTCGAAAAAGACGATGGAGCCGCGCGCGTTCGTGGACGACGTGCTCACGAACGCCAACTTTACCGACAGCCTCAGCCAGCTGGATGACGCCGTGATCCCCCAGTACTACGGTGTGGACAGCGCCGACTATAAGAGCGCGCTCGTCTACTGCGGCACGGCGGCGACTGCCGAGCAGATCGTCTGCTTCGAGGCCGTGGACGCTGCTGCCGCGCAGCGCCTGCTCACCGCGCTCCAGACGTTCGTCGCCGACCGGATCGAAGCCTATAAGAGCTACGGCCCCGCCGCTGCCATGTCGCTCGAAAACGCGCCGGTAAAGACGATCGGAAACTATGTCATCGCCGTTGTCTGCGCCGACAGCGACAGCGCCGCCAAGGTCGTCGATCAGTACGCCTGATCGCAGAAACAGCCCAAATTGCCCCGCCGGGATACCCGGCGGGGCTTTTGCCTGCTACGTCAGCTTTTCGGCGGCTTCGTCGCTTCGATCTCCTCCGGGCATTCCTCCGGGATCCCGGCAAGGGATGTGAGCAGCGAGAGCACACCGGCGAGCAGCGATGTGCTGCCGACCATCAGCCAGTTGATCTCCGAGATCACAGCAGATGTGCCGATAGCGGCGAGAGCCGTCTGCGCCACGGTCCTCAGCGCACGGATGCCCGCCTTTCGCAGCCAGTCCTTCCAGCAGCGTTTCATGGATTACCCCCTTTCTGCCTGCGGCTTTGAGGGGCGCCTCGCTTCATAGTATGGAAAAGCGCTCTGCATTGTGCAGAGCGCTTTCACTATAAAACGAAGTTACATATAATACCCGGACACGATGCCGTCGATCACCACGGCGTCGCAGTCCCCGGCGGCGAGCGCCGCAAAGCAGGCGGAAAGATCGTCGTAGTACCAGACCGAGCCGACTTTCGCGTCCATTCCGCTTTCCTTGAGCGCGGCGAGCGCGGTGGCGTCGGTGATGCCGATCACCTTGCCCTTGAGACTGTTCTTGCGCGTATAGCGGCTGTCGCTGCGCACGACGAGCTCGTGCGTGTTGCGGAGCCAGCCGGGGGAGAGGGAGACGGAGCTGGAGCTGCCGGAGAAGGACGCCGCCATCCACGCGCAGTCGATGTTGCCGCTGCCGAGCTCGGCGGCAACGTTGTCGCTGTTGATGACCATATACTCAAACGTCCACCCGAGCTTTTCCGCCACGAGCTGCGCAAGATCCGGGATCAGCCCGCCGAAGGAGCCGTCGTCGCGGGAGGAGGAGATCGGAGCAATACCGTCCTGCACGCCGATACGCAGCTTACGTCCCGGCTCCGGCTGCGTTTCCAGAAGCTGCAGCGCGCCGGGCAGCGCCTCCATGCAGGTATAGTCCGTGCCGAGATACTGCGCGCTCAGCCGGGAGATCTGTCCGTCGGCGGAGAGCTCCTTGAGCGCGGCGGTGAATATATCGCAGAGCGGGTCGCCCTTGCGGAAGGCGACGCAGAATTCCTCCTGGTTGAGCTCCGCGATCATTTTAAACCGGATGGTGTCGCGCGAACCGCAACCCGTCAAAAGCAGAAAGCACAGCGCCGCGCACAGCACGAACGCCAGAAATCTCCGCATCTTCTTCATAAGTCCGACCCTTCCCAACAAAAAAATCCGCCGTTTTACATGGATTATGTAAAGGCGGATTTTATGATAGCGGATTCCGGTGAGAAAATCAAGCCCCGGAGGAAATTACCGTTCCAACCGGCGCAGAAAGGCGCGCGTGCGCTCCTGCTGCGGCGCGTCGATGACCTGTTCGGGCGTGCCCTCCTCCACGATGCAGCCCCCGTCCATGAATACGACGCGGTCGGCGACCATGCGGGCAAACTGCATTTCGTGCGTGACGATCACCATCGTCATCTTTTCTTCGGCGAGCGAGCGGATAACGCGCAGCACCTCACCGGTCAGCTCCGGGTCAAGCGCGCTCGTCGGCTCGTCAAAAAACAGCAGCTCCGGCTTCATGCAAAGCGCGCGCGCGATCGCCGCGCGCTGCTGCTGCCCGCCGGAAAGCTGGCAGGGGTAGGCGTCGGCGCGATCGGCAAGACCCATTTTCCCGAGCAGCGCCATGGCTTCCTCGCGCACCTCGGCGGCGGGGCGCTTCTGCACCTGCACGGGCGCGTCCATCACGTTTTTCAAAAGCGTGAAGTGGGGGAAGAGATTATAGCTCTGGAATACGAGACCGAAATAGCGGCGGATGGTGTGCAGCTCGGCCTTCGGCGCGTAAACGCCGTCCTTCGCGGCATATTTCCCTTCATAAATGATGTCGCCGCCGTCGGCGGTTTCGAGCAGCGTTGCGCATCGGAGCAGCGTGGATTTGCCGCTGCCGGACGGCCCGATGATCGCCGTAACGCTCCCCGCCGGGACGGAGAGGGAGATGTCTTCGAGAACGCCCTGCCCGTCAAAGCTTTTGCGGATGTGGCGCAGTTCCAATGTGTTCATGTCCGGCCCTCCTTCAACGGTAGTAGGCGAACGCCTTTTCGATCCGCTCCATGGCGAAGGCGACAAGGCTGTTGAATACGAAATAGAAAACCGCAGCGGCGGCAAACGCCAGCATGCCCGGCGAATTTGGCGCAACGGCGATCTGCTTGGCACGCGTGAACATCTCTACCGTGCCGATCACGGAGGCGAGAGACGTGTCCTTTACAAGGGTAATGACCTCGTTCGTGACGCTCGGCAGCACGCGCTTTACCATCTGCGGAAGGATGATGCGGAAGAACGTCTGCCCCTTTCGGTAGCCGAGCACCTGCGCCGCTTCATACTGTCCGGCGCTGATCGACTCAATGCCGCCGCGGTAGATCTCGGCGAAATACGCGGCATAGTTGATGACGAACGCGACAATCACGGCGGCAAAGCGCCAGTTCCGCGGCAGCGTCATGCCGAGAAGAAGACTTGGCCCATAGTACACGACCATGACCTGCAGCATGAGCGGCGTGCCGCGCATAATGGCGATATACACCTTTGTGAGCCAACGGAGCGGCGAAAAGCGGCTTTTGCGCGCAAAGTAAACAACGAGACCGAGCGGCAGCGAGCCGAGAAGCGTGAGAAAGAATATGGCGAGCGTCGTGAGAAACGCCTGGGAGAGAGAGACCAGCATGGTTTGAATGCTCATCGGATCGATCCTTTCCGTAGACAGGTTGGCGCGGAGACGCGAAAGCGTCTCCGCGCGGGGATATCATTTCGAGGGAAGTATCACTTGCAGAGGCAGAGACTGTCGAGAGAAAGTCCCTTGTCAACATACTTTTCGGCGATGCTCATCATCGTGCCGTCCTCCGCCATGGCGAGCAGCTGCTCATTTACGGCGTCGCGCAGCGCCTCGTTGCCGAGATAGAAGCCGACGGCGTACTGCTCCGCGGAGACGGGCTCAGAGAGGATAACGTAGTCGCCCTCGGTGTTGGCGATCTGGTAGTTGCCGACGCCGACGTCCACGACAACGGCGTCCACCGTACCCTGCCGCAGCTCCAGGAAGCCGGTGTTGTAGTCGGGCAGCTGCACGAGCTCACCGAAGGAGGCGGTCAGCTCCTCGTTCGCGGTGAGAGCGTCCAGACCGGAGGAAGCGGACTGCACCATAACGGTCTTTCCGGCGAGATCGGCGAGGGACTCGATGCCGGAGTCGGCACGGACAATGGCGACGATGCTGTTATCGATGTAGGCGTCCGACCAGGTGTACTCTTCCTCGCGGCCGGTGCAGGTGAAGCCGTTCCAGATGCAGTTGATGTTTCCGGCCTTGAGCTCGGCGTCCTTCGATGCCCAGTCGATCGCCACGGCCTCATACTCCCAGCCGAGCCGCGCGCAGACCTCCTGCGCGAGCGCGAGATCAAAGCCGTCGTAGCTGCCGTCCTCGGCAATGTAGCCGAACGGGGGGAACTCGGCATCAAAGCCGACGATCAGTTTGCCGCTCTCGGCGGCGGGTTCTGCCGTGGCTTCCGCCGGAGCTTCCGTGGGGGCGGCGGTCGGATCGGGAGCGGCGGGGGCGCTGCTGCCGCAGCCGGCCAGCGCCGTTACGAGCAGACAAAGGGTAAGTGCGATGGTAAGAATCTTTTTCATGGTAGGTCTCTCCTGTACTTGATTTATTATGGTAGTATATTAGCACGCTACCACGCTAAAGTAAATGCACAGAAAAAACAAAAAGAAAGGGCGAAGAGCCCTCTCTTTTGCTACTTTACAATAAATCCGCCGCCGAGCAGACGGTCGCCGTCGTAAAAGGCGGCGGTCTGGCCGGGGGTGGGAGCGCGCACCGGCGCAGGGAAGCGGACGATTGCGCCGTCTCCGTCCGGCGTTACCGTCCCGGTGGGCAGCTCGCGGCGTGAATGGCGGATGCGAACGCCGCAGACGATCTCGCCCTCCGGTGGAACAAGCCAGTTTACGCCGCGCACACGGAAACTCTCCCGCCATACGGCGGCGTCATCAGAAGAAAGACGGACTTCGTTCGTCTCCGGGCAGATGTCGGAAACGTATACGCGTTTCCCGAAGCCGACGCCGAAGTGACGGCGCTGGCCGACGGTATAGTGGTGGATGCCGCGGTGTTTGCCGACGGCTTTACCGTCCAGAACGAAATCCCCCGGCGGGGGCGTAATGCCGCGGCGTTCGATCCAGGCGGCGTAATCGCCGTCCGGGATGAAGCAGATGTCCATGCTGTCCGGCTTGTGCGCGACGGGCAGGCCGAGCTCTTCGGCCAGCGCGCGTATCTCCGTTTTTTTATATGGCGCAAGCGGCAGCAGAAGGGCGTTCACCTCGTCCGGCGTCAGACGGCAGAGCATATAGCTCTGGTCATTTTCCGGCTGCCCGCGGTAAATGGCGCCGTTTTCCGCTCTGGCATAATGCCCGGTGGCGATGTACTTTGCCCCGATGCGCTCCGCTTCGTCCAGCAGAGCGCGGAACTTGACCGCCGGGTTGCAGAGAATGCAGGGGTTCGGCGTCTCGCCGCGGAGATACGCTTCGGCAAACGGGGTGCAGACGTATTGCTCCATTGCCTCGCGGCTGTCGGCAATCGTGAGCGGAGCGGAGAGGGAAGCGGCGGCCTCGCGCGCGGCGTCCGCGCCGGGGAGACCGTTATCGAGATACAGCCCGTAAACCTCCAGCCCCGATTCGCGCAGCAGGTGCGCGGCCACGGCGGAATCCACGCCGCCGGAGAGACCGAGAACGACCTTATCCATGGCGGCGCTCCTTTCCGCTCTCGGTGTAGATCATAAGCGCGGTCATATCCGCCGGAGACACGCCGGAAATGCGCGAGGCCTGCCCGAAGCTCACGGGGCGTATGGCGACGAGCTTCTGCCGCGCCTCGGTGCGGAGCCCCGGCACGGCGGCATAGTCGATATCCTCGGGGAGGGGACGATCCTCCATGCGCCGGAAATCCTCCACCTGCTTGAGCTGGCGGCGGATATAGCCCTCGTATTTGAGCGTGATGGAGACCTCCTCGCCGACGGCGCGCGGCAGCGCCGGGCGCTCCGGGTCAAACGGGAGAAGATCGGCGTATTCGATCTGCGGGCGGCGCAGAAGATCGGCAAGCGACGCGCCGGAGACGATCTCCGCCGTGCCTTTTTCGCGCAGCAGCGCGTTGATCGCCTCGCCGGGGGCGAGATGCGTATGCTCGAGCCGCTGCCGCTCCTTTGCGACGGCGGCGTATTTGTCCTGCACGGCGGCGAGCCGCTCGTCGGAAATGAGTCCGATGCGGTGGCCGATGTGCGTCAGCCGCTCGTCGGCGTTATCCTGCCGGTGGAGCAGACGGTATTCGCTGCGCGACGTCATAATACGGTACGGCTCTTCCGTTCCTTTTGTAACGAGATCGTCGATGAGCGTACCGATGTAGCCGTCCGAACGGCGCAGGATCAAAGGCTCCTCGCCGCGGATCTTGAGCGCGGCGTTCACGCCCGCAACGAATCCCTGCACGGCGGCTTCCTCGTAGCCGGACGAGCCGTTGAACTGACCCGCGCCGTACAGACCGGGGATCTTTTTGCTCTCGAGCGTGGCGCGCAGCTCCGTGGGATCGACGCAGTCGTACTCGATGGCATAGGCGCAGCGCTGCATCTCGGCGTTTTCCAGTCCCGGAATGGAGCGGACAACGTCGATCTGCACATCCTCCGGCAGGGAGGAAGAAAGCCCCTGAATGTACAGCTCCTGTGTATGCAGACCCATCGGCTCAATGAAGAGCTGGTGGCGTTCCTTGTCCGGAAACGTGACGATCTTCGTCTCAATCGAGGGGCAGTAGCGCGGGCCGGTGCTTTCAATGGTGCCGTTGAAGAGCGGACTGCGGTCAAGATTGGCGCGGATGATCTCGTGCGTGCGCGCTTTGGTATAGGTAAGCCAGCACACGGCGCGGTTATGCAGCGCCGCGGCGTCGGTGGAATAGGAAAACGGCTCGATCTCCTCATCGCCGGGCTGGAGCTGCATTTCGTCAAAGCGGACGCTGCGCGCGTTCACGCGCGGCGGCGTGCCGGTCTTGAAGCGGCGGAGACGAAGACCCATATCGGCGAGGCACTTCGTGAGCTCCGTTGCCGCGGCGAGTCCGTCCGGGCCGGAGGTGCGTACCACGTCGCCGACGATCGTCCGCCCGCCGAGATATGTCCCCGTAGCGATGACAACAGCGCGCACCGCGTATACGGCGCCCGTGTGCGTCGTGACGGAGGAAACATGGCCGTCCGTAAGGCCGATGGAAACAATCTCCGCCTGATGCAGCACGAGATTTTCCCGCGTCTCCAGCGTCTCCTTCATGATCTCCTGATAGCGCCGCCGGTCGGCCTGCACGCGCAGAGAGTATACGGCGGGGCCTTTGCCGCGGTTGAGCATCCGGAACTGGATGCCCGCGGCGTCCGCCGCTTTGCCCATCTCGCCGCCGAGCGCGTCGAGCTCACGGACAAGGTGACCCTTGCCCGTGCCGCCGATGGCGGGGTTGCACGGCATGTTGCCAACGCTGTCGAGATTCACCGTGAAGCACACGGTGCGCAGACCGAGCCGGGCCGCGGCGAGCGCGGCCTCGATGCCCGCGTGTCCGGCACCGATGACGGCAATATCAAATTTTCCGGCGTCGTAGGTCTTCATGCTTTCTTGTCAGCGATCTCCTTCAAAATGGCGCGGATGAGCGTATCGCAGCCATACACGGTATCCAGCACGAGCGTTTCGCGCGGGGAATGAATGTCCAGAATGTCGGGGCCGATGGAGATGATGTCGAGCGCGGGATTGGCGGAAGAGAAGCTGCCGCACTCCAGACCGGCGTGCACCGGCTCTACGGACATATCGTGTCCGTTCTGCTCCTTGAAAATGCGCTCGCAGATGCCGACAAGCTCGCTGCCGGGCTTGAGCGGCCACGCGGGGGAGGAGCTGAGCAGGGTCATCGTAAAGCCGTGCTCGGATGCCTGACGCTCGTATTCCTTCTTCATTTCCGCGGTGATGGCGGGTTCGCTGCTGCGCTGATGGACGGTGAATTCGATTTCGTCCTCGCCGACGGCGGCAAGGCCGGTGTTCGCCGAGCTCTCCACGAGCGACGGGATGGACGGCGACATGGTGTGCACACCGTCGAACACCTCGGTGAGCAGCGCGAGATAGCCGCGCGAAAGCTCGCCCGTGAGCGCCTTTTCGGGGAGCTCGGCAGCGGTTACGGCGACCTTCGCCTCCGGATCGGTCGCGGCGCAGGCGACCGCCTCGGTAAGCGCATGGGCGTTGAGCGCTTCGAGAACCTTTTCGGCGTCCTTTTCCGGCACAGTGATCACGGCGGTGCAGGAGGCGGGGATGGCATTGTGGGCGCTGCCGCCGCGGAAAGCGGCAAGACGCGCGCCGGGGCACATGTCGAGCGCGGTTTTTGCCGTGCGCGCGGCAATGCGGATGGCGTTGGCGAGCTTCAGATGGATGGAAGCGCCGGAGTGACCGCCGACGAGACCGGAAACGGCGATCTTATACGCGTTGCCGGAAGCGGCTTCCCACTCGGCGGCGCGGTGCATGCGGTACATATCGCTGCCCGCGCTCGAGTTGCAGAGCGAGCCGAACTCCTCCCAGTCGAGATTGATGAGATATTTGGCGTCGAGGTGCTTCGGATCGAGATGGTCCGCGCCGGACATGCCGTCTTCCTCGTCCACGGTGAAGATCGCGCGGATCGGGCCGTGCACGGCGGTCTCATCCTCGAGAATGGACATGGCAAGCGCGACGCCCGCGCCGTCGTCGCCGCCGAGGGATGTGCCCTTGGCCTTGAGCGTTTTGCCGTCGTTGATAACGGTGATGGTATCGTTGAGCGGATCAAAGTCCATGCCGTCCTCCCAGACGACGACCATATCCATGTGCGCCTGCAGAATGGTGCGCGGCGCGTCCTCGTGCCCGGCGGAACCGGCCTTATCGATGATGACGTTGCCTTCCTCGTCGCGCACGGCGGCGAGACCCTTTTTCACGGCCCAGTCGTAGAGAAACCGGCTGATCTTCTCCTCGTGATGGGACTTGTGCGGGATGGCGCAGAGAGAAAGAAAGTTTTCAATGATCTTTTCGTTCATGGTTATATCCCTTTCTATATCAGTAAACATCGTTCACGTCCACGAGCTTCACAGTAATGTCCCGTGTCTCGCCCTCGTGCCACACGGTGAGCGTAAGCTCGTCGCCGACGCGGAGCGGGGCGATAATACCGGTGAGATCCTCGTTGACGGTAAGCTCCACGCCGTTCGCGGCAAGAAGCACGTCGCCGGTCACAATGCCCTTGGCGGCGCAGTCCGAGCCTTCGGAAACGGCGCTCACGTAAAGGCCGGCGGGGAGATCGTATTCCTCCATCGCCGTCTGCGGTATCTTGCCGACGGTGAGCCCGAGCGCCGGACGTCCGCGTACCTCGCCGGATTCAAGCAGACTGTCCGCAATGGTCTTCACGGTGCTCGACGGGATGGCGAACGCCACGCCCTCAATGGACACCGAGCCGATATACTGGCTGCTCATTTTCATATTGGTGACGCCGACGACCTGCCCGTAAACGTTGACGAGCGCGCCGCCGGAATTGCCCTCATTGATCGGCGCGGAGGTCTGGAGCAGGCTGTTCGTCACGCCGTTGTGGGAAATATCACGGTTGATGCCGGAGATGATGCCCTCGGTCATCGTGCTGCGGAATTCCTTGCCGAGCGGGTTGCCGATGGCGTATACCGCATCGCCGACGAGCAGAGAGTCGGTCGAAGAGAACTCCGCAGGCGTGAGACCGTGTGCATCGATCTTCAAAACGGCGATATCGGTACGGTGGTCGTAGCCGACGAGCAGAGCATCATACTCCGTATCGTCCCAGAGCGTGATGCGCGCGCGGCAGGTGCCCTCCACAACGTGCGAATTCGTGAGAATATACCCGTCCTCTGTCAGAACAACGCCGGAGCCCCAGTAATAGCTGTCTTCCGACGTCTCATCCGGAAAGGCCGACACCGCAACGATGGAGGGAACGCAGCGCTCATAGACCTCCTGTGCGGACAGCGGCGTTTTACCGGCGGGGGAGAGCTTCACGGTCACGCGCTCGGTCGTCTGCACGGTCGGGATAGTACATTCTTCCGCTTCTTCGTTTGCGGTGAAGTAATTATCGAAGAACGATTTATAATCGTTCGGCAGATCGCCCGCCGCGTCGGGGTGGTTGGGGTCTGCCGCGGCGCTGTTCCGGAAGAGCAGGCACGAGCCGATGATGAGCACCGCTACGGCGACAAGGATCAGCGCAATGCCCCACGCGGGCATTTTTTTCTTTGGCTTCGCCGGAGGGACGAGGACCGGCGGGGATGCCTGCGGCGTGTCGTCAGAGGGGGCATACCACATAGATTCCTGATTTTCCATAAAACTCCTTTCCGCCTTTTACGGTTTGAGCGCGAGCGTGAACACAAAGTCGGTCACACCCTGGCGGCTTGTCACGGCAATGTCCTCGCCGTGGTTGTTCAAAATGGTTTTGACGATATAAAGCCCCAGACCGACGCCGTCGCGGTCCTGGCTGCGGCTGCGGTCGGACTTGTGGAAGCGATCGAAGAGGAGCGGGATCTCCGCCTCCGGAATGGTGCTGCCGCAGTTCCGGATGGAGACGTAGGCCTTCTTGCTGTCCTTCCATAGCGAAATGGTGAGCGGTGAATTTTCGCGGGAGAATTTGATGGCGTTATCGAGCAGATTGTAGATGACCTGCGTGATGGCGTCCACATCGCCGAGAACTTTGATCGCCTCCTCGGGGACGTTGAACACGACCTCCAGATGCTTCTGATCGATCTTATCGGCAAATGTGATGAGCGTGAGCCGGAGCTGCTCGGAAATATCAAAGCTGTTCTTGAGGAGCGTTGCGCGGTCCTTTGCCTGCAGGCGCGAAAGCTCCAGCATGCTGCGCACGAGCCGGGCCAGCCGCTTCGTCTCCGAGGAGATGATCTGAAGATATTTCTTTTCCGACTCCGGCGGGATCGTCCCGTCGAGAATGCCGTCGGCAAAGCCGGAGATCGTCGTCATCGGCGTTTTGAGCTCGTGTGATACGTTCGCGATAAACTCGCGCCGCTTCGTCTCCGACTGCTCGAGCGAGTCCGCCATGGAGTTAAAGGCCTCCGTCAGCTCGCCGATCTCGTCGGTGCTGTCGGTCGGCTCCACACGGACGTTCAGCTCGCCGCGGCCGAAGCGCCGCGCCGCGTCCGCCATGTCGCGCAGGGGCTTGGCGAAGTACTTGGAGCTCGCGTAGCTGAAAATGAGTGCGAGACAGAGTACGATGAGACTGATAAAGAAGAACAGCGGCAGGATCGTCTCCCAGATGGAGAGCGCGGTTACCGTGTCCTTGGAAACGAACAGATGGCCGAGCAGCGCGCCGTCATCGGTGAGCGCGGAAATGACAGTATAATGCTCGCTCGCGTAAAAGCCGCCCAGCGTGCCGAGCGACGCGACCGTGCCGGACTTCGGCAGGATGGCCGTTACGCTATCATCCAGACGCTTTCCGATGTGCTCGCAGAAAACGGCGGAGTCCGAGCAGGTGATGATATATCCGGAGGGATTGACGATGAAAATGTGCTGATTCGTGCTCGCGCCGATGGTGCTGAGCGTCATGCGCAGCTCGAGCGAGCGCAGATCGCCCTCGGCGGCATAGGCGACCGCCATGCGCGATATTTCGCGTGAGTTCGTCATCATGCTCTCGCGCGCTTCGGACACAAACACCTGACGGCTCGCAAAGCCGAAGGCTGCGCCGATGAGCAGAAAGCTCACAAGGACCATCGCCGCGGTCGTGGTGAAGGTCCGGAAATACGTTCTGTGCATCGCTTATTCGACCGACTCGAACTTGTACCCGACGCCCCAGACCGTTTTGAGCGACCACTTATCCGAAACTCCCTCCAGCTTTTCGCGCAGACGCTTGATGTGGACATCCACGGTGCGGGAATCGCCGAAATAATCAAAGCCCCACACCTCGTCGAGCAGCTGGTTGCGGGTGAAAACGCGGTTGGGGGAGGAGGCGAGATGATAGAGAAGCTCCATCTCCTTGGGGGGAGCTTCCACGCGCTTACCGTCTACGATGAGCTCATAGGAATCAAGATCGATCACGAGCTTATCGAATACAAGCCGCTTTTCCGCCGCGTGCGGCACGGCCTCCGGCTCGCTGCGGCGCATGACGGCGTGGATGCGCGCCATCAGCTCCTTGACCTCAAACGGCTTCGTGACGTAATCGTCCGCGCCCATTTCAAGTCCGGAGATCTTGTCGAACGTTTCGCCCTTCGCGGTCAGCATGATGATCGGCACATTGGAGGTTTTCCGGACCTCGGAGCAGACGACCCAGCCGTCCACGACCGGCAGCATGATGTCGAGCAGGATGAGATCCGGCTGCAGCTCCTGCGCGCGGCGGATGCCCTCTCCGCCGTCGGCGGCGAGAAACACGTCGAACCCGTCCTTTTCCAGATACAGGCGCAGCAGCTCCGCGATGTTGCTGTCGTCCTCAACTACCAGTACTTTTTTTGCCATATTTGCAGCCTCCCTGTATGTACGGCAAGAATTGCCTATTCTTCTAAATTACTATTATATACCAATTATACCGAAGATGGAACACCGTGTGCGAACAAAATGTAAAAAAACGGGAGAAAGCCGGAAATGTTGCAATGAGAGACCAAATACGGTAAAATGCGGAGTATGGAAATGAGGTGTTTTCCGTGACGATAAACGAAAAAGGCTATGCCAAGCTGAACTATTCTCTCGACGTCCACGCCAAACGCCCGGACGGCTACCACGATCTCACCATGGTCATGGGCAGCGTCTCGCTCTGGGACGATGTTGACGTGACCCTCCGCCGCGACGGGCGGATCGAGGCAAAGTGTTCGATCCCGTGGCTGCCGCGGGATGAGCGGAATCTTGCCGTGCGCGCGGCGCGCGTGTTCTTTGACGCTGCGGGCGACAAAACTCTCGGCGCGGACATCCGCATAAAAAAGAGAGTGCCGGTCGGCGCGGGCATGGCCGGCGGCAGCACGGACGCCGCGGCGGTGCTCCGCGCGCTCAATGTGCTCACCGGAGCGAATTTCTCCGCGGAACAGCTTCGCGCCCTTGCGTTAACGGTCGGCTCGGATGTGCCGTACTGCGTCACCGGCGGCATGATGCTCGCCGAGGGGCGCGGGGAAATACTCTCGCCGCTGCCGGAGCTTCCGGGCGGATGGATCGTGATATGCAAGCCGCCGTTTTCCGTCTCCACGGCGGAGCTCTTCGGGCGCATCGATAAGCGCCGCATCACGGCGCACCCGGATACGCAGGGGCTGTGCGCTGCGCTGCACGCCGGGGATCTTCGCGGTGTTGCGCGGCGGATGTTCAATGTGTTTGAGGAGGCGCTGCCGCGCAGCGGCGCGGAGATCGGCTCGATCCGCGGCGCACTTCTCGACGGCGGCGCTCTCGGCGCGGTGATGACCGGCACGGGCAGCGCGGTGTTCGGCGTATTTGACGATCGCGCCGCGGCTGCCGCCGCGTACGAGAGGCTTTCGCAAAGCTACAGGGAGTGCTTCCTTGTTCGTGCCGCGGACGCGCTGACATAGTGAAAATCCTAACAAATTCTTTATCCGTTCTATGCTACAATAGAAACAGAGGTGATCTGCCGTGCTGAAAAAGGAAAACTGGACGGTCACGTGGAAGAGCGCCGGAATCACGGCGGGCCTTTTTGCTCTGACGACCGTCGTATGCGCACTTTTGCAGCGCCTTGGCTTGAATGAGATCAGCCAACTGCGAAATGAAACGTATGTTCCGCTGGTGTACGTGCTCTGCGTACTGCTCGTGTCACTGCTGACGGACGGGTATCTCTGCGGCACGGTCGTCTCGCTTCTGAGCGTTTTTGCGGTGAACTATGTTTTCACCTATCCGTATATGAACTTTAACTTTTCCCTGTCCGGCTATCCGCTCACGTTCCTCACGATGCTCGCCGTTTCACTCACGGTCAACACGCTGACGGCGACGCTCAAGCGGCAGGAGCGCATCCGCATGGAGGCAGAGACCGAACGCATGCGCGCCAATCTCCTGCGGGCGATTTCGCACGATCTGCGCACGCCCCTTACGGCGATCTCCGGCTCGGCGATCACGCTTCTGGAAAACGACAACCTTCCGGACTGGCAGAAAAAGAAGCTTCTCGGCAGCATCAACGACGACGCCGAATGGCTCATCCGCATGGTGGAAAATCTCCTTTCCGTAACGCGCATCGGCCTGGAATCGGCGCGCATCGAAAAGCAGGACGAAGTCGCCGAGGAGGTCATCTTTTCCGCCATTTCCAAATTTAAAGCGCATTTTCCGGGCGTTGCGGTCACGCCGCAGCTGCCCGAATCGGTGATGCTCGTGCCGATGGATCCCGTGCTCATCCAGCAGGTACTCACAAACCTTCTGGAAAACTCCGCCCGCCACGGCGGTGCAACGGAGATCACGGTCTCGCTCGCACGGCAGGGGAACGTCGCGGTGTTCACCGTGCAGGATAACGGCACCGGCATCGTGCGCGAAAAGCTGCCGCATCTCTTCGACGGGATCGGCTTTCTGCCGGAGAAAAACGGCGTCGGCGGCCGCAGCCAGATGGGCATCGGCCTTTCGGTGTGCATGTCCATCGTGAAGGCGCACGGCGGCAGCATGAGCGCCCGCAATACCGACGGCGGGACGGTGGTGAGCTTCTCGCTTCCGGTGCCGCCGGAGAGCGAGACCGCCGCAGAATAAAGAAATATCATCCGGACACTGAAACCGGCAAAGGAGACAGCCATGGAGACGAAAGACAAGATCCTGATCGTAGAGGACGACGAGACCATCGCCGCGTTTCTCATAGCGGTGCTGGAAGCCAACGGCTTTGACACCATCCGCGCGAGCCTTGGCCGGGAGGCGGTGACGCTCATCAGCTCGCACTGCCCGGACCTTGTGCTGCTCGATCTCAGTCTGCCGGATATGGACGGCATGGAGATCCTTGCGGGGCTTCGCAAGTGGTCCACGCTGCCGGTGATCGTCGTCTCCGCCCGCGGACGCGAGCGGGATAAGGTCATCGCGCTCGATATGGGCGCGGACGATTATCTCACGAAGCCGTTCGGCCCCGGCGAGCTTCTCGCGCGCATCCGCGCCGCCCTCCGCCACGTCCGCACCGCAGCGGGCGGCGAGGTCGGACGCACGGGCGTGTACCGCTGCGGCGATCTGGAGGTGGACTGCGTGCGTCGGCGCGTGCGCATCAACGGGGAAGATATCCATCTCACGCAGAGCGAATACCGCATTCTCTCACTGCTCACCCGCCATGCCGGAAAGGTCCTCACCTATGACTTTATCCTGCGCGAGCTGTGGGGGCCCTCTGCGGGCGGCAGCAACCAGATCCTGCGCGTCAACGTGGCGAATATCCGCCGGAAGATCGAAAAGAATCCCGCCGAACCGAAATACATATTCACCGAGATCGGTGTCGGCTACCGCATGACGGACGCCGACGCGCCGGACGAGCCGGAACAGTAAAAATAACATACTTAAAAAGGGCCGCCGTTCCAACGGAACGGCGGTCCTCAGACTGTCGAAAAAGCCTCGCAGAGTTTGCGCCCGCAGGCGCAAATAGAGTGTTAATCATTTTCTCCGGCGACATGTGCGTCGGAGAAAATACTTTACGGCTCGCAAACGTGTGAGCGTAAGCGAGTGCGCTGCGGCGAGCCGCAGCCTTTTCAAACGAGAGCCCAACGAAGTGGGGCTCGTTTGAGAGCTTGTCAAAAAACCTTTTTTGACAAGCTCAAGGGCCGCCGGTCCAACGGAACGGCGGCCCTTTTCGCCTGGGGAGATCGGGAGGATTGGGAGAAAGGAAAGAGAAATGTCAATTTCCGGAGGCTTCCAGAATACGGACGGCTTCCTTCGCGTCAGACACACGGTAGAACACGGGGTAGGGGACGTCCTTTTCGTTTTCGGTGACGAAGAAACCCGTGAGACCGAGCGGGCGGAGCTTGGAGGGCTTGGCCGTCTTCTCCGTGCCGATGATGAGCGTGGAAACGCCGCCGTCCTCGTCAATGACCTGCACGGGCGCGGCCTTGGAACGCGGGATGGAGAAGTTGGTCGAGGTGGAGGAGACGATCACGCGCTCGGTCGTGATGGCGTACTCGACCTTGCGGAGACGCTTGAGCGTGGTGACGGGGTCAAGGAAGATGATCCCCGCGACCAGAACGAAAACGAGAGTCACAACGGAAAAAACGTTTGTCCCGGCACGGATGCAGGCACGGACATAAAGGAACATCAGTACCGCGAACACAGCGCCGACGATGATGAACCAGCGCGTGTTCCGCTGTTTGTTTTTCTCATCCATGAGCTTTCCGGGATTGGACATCGACGACCAGAGGATCTGTTCGCCGGGACGGAGCAGTTTGGTGACGGTATCCTGATTCATAGCGGTTCCTCCTGTGTTTTTTACTGGTAACAGCATACTACGGAGAAACATAAATGTGGATAAAGAAAAAAACGCGGCGTGTCAAGACCGCGTAAATTAAGAAAATGTAAATGGGCTTCAGACCACGGTCTGAAGCCCATTTATGATCTATTAAAGAATACTCAGATACGCTTCCACTTCATGCCCTGCGGGGTATCTTCTACGAGAATGCCCTGCGCTTTGAGCTCGTCGCGGATGCGGTCAGACTCCGCCCAGTTTTTTGCTTTGCGGGCGTCCTTGCGGGCGTTGAAGAGCGCTTCCTGTTCGGGTGTGAGCTCATCCTTCTTCTCGGTGAACGGAATGCCGAGCACATCCGAAAGCTCCAGATACAGCGCGCGGCAGCCCTCGGCGAGCGCTTTCGTCGGGTGGGCGTTCGGCGAAACGGCGGAGTTGATCTCGCGCACCAGCTCAAAAATCGCGGAAATGGCGTCGGCGGTGTTGAAATCATCGTCCATCGCGTCGCAGAACTTCTGGCGGTAAACGCCAAGCGAGGCAAGCGTTTCGGCCTCGGCCGCGGTCATTTCGCCGTCCGCACCGTTCTGGCAGAAGAAGTCCAGATTGTCCTTCGCCGTGGAAAGACGCTCAAGTGCGGCCTTCGCCTGCATGAGGATCTCGCCGGAGTAATTCAGCGGGCTGCGGTAGTGGCTCATAAGAATGAACATGCGGATGCAGTCATAGCCGTAAACCTCGGCGGCCTCGCGCACGGTGAAGAAATTGCCGAGCGACTTGGACATCTTGCGGTTATCCACGTTGATGAAGCCGTTGTGCATCCAGTAGTTGACAAACTTGCAGCCGTTCGCGGCCTCAGACTGGGCGATCTCGTTTTCGTGGTGCGGGAACGTCAGGTCGCTGCCGCCGCAGTGAATGTCGATCGTTTTGCCGAGATAGCGGTTGGACATGGCCGAGCACTCAATGTGCCAGCCGGGACGGCCCGCGCCCCAGGGGGAATTCCAGCTCGGCTCGCCGGGCTTCGCGGCCTTCCAGAGCGCAAAGTCAAGCGGATTTTCCTTTACATCGTTCACGTCGATGCGTGCGCCGGACTGCAGATCCTCGATCGGCTGGTGGGAGAGCTTGCCGTATCCGGTAAACTTGAGTGTGCGGTAGTACACATCGCCGTTGACCTCGTAGGCATAGCCCTTTTCGACCAGAGTCTTGATGATCTTGATGATCGGCCCGATGTTCTCGGTCGCCTTGGGATGCACCGTCGCCGGGCGGACGCCGAGCGCCGTCACGTCCTTCCAGTACTCCGCGATATACTTTTCGGCGATCTGGTCGGAGGTGACACCCTCCTCATTCGCGCGCTTGATGATCTTGTCATCCACATCGGTAAAGTTCTGTACGAACGTCACCTCGTACCCGCGGTATTCGAGATACCGGCGCAGCACGTCAAAGATCACGATCGGGCGGGCGTTGCCCACGTGGATGTAGTTGTAGACCGTCGGGCCGCAGGCGTACATCTTCACCTTACCCGGCTCGATGGGCTGGAACTCCTCCAGCTGCATGTCCATATCGTTGAATATTTTCATTGTATTTCCTCCCCAACGGGTGATATCTCAAATTTGTTCGCCGATGAGCTCTCCGTCATCGACGGAATCGATGCGCACGCGCACCATGTCGCCGGGCGCAGCGTCGCCGGAGAAAATCACGCGGCTGTCAATGTCCGGGGAATCGTACTCGCTGCGGCCCCACGGCGTGCCGTCCGGCTCTCTGCCCATAACGAGCACATCAAGCTCCCGGCCGATAAACGTCTCGGCAAAGCCGTCCATGATCTCCGCCTGGATCTCCATGCAGAGCTCGGCGCGGCGCTGCGCCTCCTCGGTCGAACATCGGTCGGGCATGAGAGCGGCGGGCGTTCCCTCCTCGGGGGAGTAGGGGAATACGCCGGCGCGCTCGATCTTCGCCTCGCGGAGAAAATCGCACAGCTCTTCAAATTCCGCTTCGCCCTCGCCGGGGAGACCCGTGATGAGCGACGTGCGCAGCACCAGACCGGGGATCCGCTCGCGCAGCTTTTTGAAGAGCGTGCGGATCTCCTCGCCCGTGCCGCGGCGGTTCATGCGGCGGAGGATCGTATCGTTGATGTGCTGGATCGGGATATCAAGATACTTGACGATCTTATCCTCGGATGCGATCTCGTCGATGAGCTCGTCGTCGATGAGCTCGGGGTAGAGATAGTGCAGACGCACCCAGCGAAAATCAAGTTTACATAATTCTTTCAGCAGCTCCGTCAGGCAAACCTTGCCGTAAAGGTCGATGCCGTAGCGCGTGATATCCTGCGCAACGATGATGAGCTCCTTTACGCCGGAGGCCGCGAGAAGACGGGCCTCTTCCAGAATGCTCTCCTTCGTGCGGCTGCGGAACTTGCCGCGCAGCGACGGGATAACGCAGTAGGCGCAGCGGTTGTCGCAGCCCTCGGCAATGCGGAGATACGCCCAGTTCGGCCCGGTGGATACGGCGCGGGGCGTATCGTAGAGCGGCGCGCTGATCGCGCCGCGGCGCGTCGGCTTATCCCCGGCGAGCACGGCTTCCACAACGGATACAACCTCGCTGTAGCTGCCGGTGCCCATGATGCCGTCTACCTCCGGGAGCTCGGCGCGGATATCATCGGCATAGCGTTGGGCAAGACAGCCGGAGACGATGATCTTGAGCTCCGGGTTTTCCTCGCGGTAGGAGGCGGTCTCAAGGATCTTTTCAATGGCCTCGGTCTTGGCCGATTCGATAAAGGCGCAGGTATTGATGATCGCGGCGTCGGCTTTCGCAAGGTCGTCGGTAAAAGCATATCCGGCGTCCTGCAGCAGAGCCAGCATTTCCTCGCTGTTTACGAGGTTTTTCGGGCAGCCGAGAGAGATCATGGCCACCGTGGAGGAATTGTTCATGGTGTGTCCTTTCCGGATAAATAGCGTTCCGTTGCCGCGCGGATATCGTCCCAGGAGTAGCCGCGGCGGAGAAGATAGCCCTGCGCGCGCTGAAGACCTTCGGGGGAGACGTCGCCGCGCAGCTTTGCGCCGAGGAGCCGGTCCACGGTATCGTCCGTTTCCGGCAGCTCTTCGAGCGCTGCGTCCCACAGCTCGCGGTCAATGCCGCGGCGGTAGAGCTCATCGCAGATGCGGCGCTTACCGTAGCCCTTGGCGGCATAGTGCCGCACAACGAGACCGGCAAAGCGCTCGTCGTTCACAACGCCGAGACCGCACAGCCAATCGGCGACTTCCTCGGCGTCGGTGTTTGATATGCCCTTTTCCGTGAGCTTATCGAGCAGCATCTTTCGCGATACGTCGCGGCGTTCCAGAATTTTCAGCGCCCGCTGCCTGGCTTCGTCGTTCATCAGCCCTCAAAGTCGTCGGCGGAAATATCAATGGCGCGGCCCGCGGCGATGGCGGCCTTGCGCGCCTGCGGCGTGAGCAGCTTGTGGGCGTTGGCGCGGATGTCGGCTTCGATCTTGTCGGCGACCTCGGGGTTGGATTCAAGGTATTCCTTGACCTTGTCCTTGCCCTGAATGCGCTCGCCGTTCACGGTGAACCACGCGCCCGCCTTGTCGATGAGCTCGAGCTTCACGCCGAGATCGATGATCTCGCTGACCTTGGAAATGCCTTCGCCGTAGATGATGTCAAATTCGGCCTCCTTGAACGGGGGCGCGACCTTGTTCTTGATGACCTTGGCGCGGGTGCGGTTGCCCACCATTTCCGTGCCGGATTTGAGCGTTTCGATGCGGCGCATGTCGATGCGGACGCTCGAGAAGTATTTGAGCGCGCGGCCGCCCGGCGTCGTTTCGGGGTTGCCGTACATAACGCCGATCTTTTCGCGCAGCTGGTTGATGAAGATGACGACGGTATTTGTCTTGGAGATGGCGCCCGCGAGCTTGCGCAGCGCCTGCGACATCAGCCGCGCCACCACGCCGACGCTGCTCTCGCCCATCTCGCCTTCAAGCTCGCTGCGGGGGAGGAGAGCGGCCACGGAGTCCACCACGACCACGTCCACCGCGCCGGAGCGCACGAGCGCTTCGGTAATGTCGAGCGCCTGCTCGCCGGTGTCCGGCTGGGAGATGAGAAGATTATCGATATCCACGCCGAGCGCGCGGGCATACGCGGGCTCGAGCGCGTGTTCCACGTCGATATACGCGGCCTCGCCGCCGCTCTTCTGGGCACTGGCGACGATGTGCAGCGCGAGCGTCGTCTTGCCGCAGGATTCGGGGCCGTAGATCTCAACGATGCGGCCGCGCGGCACGCCGCCGATGCCGAGCGCGAGATCAAGCGAAAGAGAGCCGGTGGGGATCGCCTCCACGTTCACGGCAATGTCATCGCCGAGACGCATGATCGCGCCCTTGCCGTAATTCTTTTCGATTTGAGCGAGCGCGGTCTCCAGCGCTTTTTTCTTGTCGGTCGCCACAGCGGCGGCCGGAGCGGCGGCCTTTTTCTTTTCTGCCATGATGCATCCCTCACATTTCTTCAGAATCGGTAGGAATCGGTTTCTTTTTCTGTGCGTAAATGACGCGCTCGGTGCCGAGCGTGTCGAGCGTGCAGCCAAGATTGTGGAATCCGGCCCCGAGAAGCAGCGCGCGCACATCCGCCGCCTGCCCCTCTCCGACTTCAAATATAATCCATCCGCCGTCCTTTAAAACGGACTTCCAGTTTTGCAGGACGCTGCGGTAAAATACGAGACCGTCCTCGCCGCCGTCAAGCGCGAGCATGGGTTCCCAGTCGCGGACGGACGTGTCCAGCGCTTGGCACTCTTCCTCGGTGATGTACGGCGGATTGCACGCGATAAGATCAAAATTCTGCATCCGAAGCGGGGGCGGGGCGAGAGCGTCCGCCTCGAGCGCAACGGCGCGCGGATTGAGCCGGTGCAGGGAGATGTTCTTGCGTGTAACGGAAAGCGCCTCGGGGCTTATATCGGCAAAAATGACGCGCGCCTTCGGGAGATTGACGCCCAGCGCGCAGCCGATGCATCCGCTGCCGCAGCAGAGATCGAGAATTCGCGGTTCGGGAACATCTTTCAGAATTTCCAGTGCCGTGAAAACGAGCGGCTCGGTATCCATGCGGGGAATGAGTACCGCGGGCGTTACGATCATTTCCAGCCCGAAAAACTCCCATTTTCCGGCGATATACGCCAGCGGCTCGCCGGAAAGACGCCGCTGCAAAAGCTTCTCCGCGGCCTTTTCCGCCTCGTCACCGGCGTACATATACATCCGTGCAATGAGCTGCGCGTCGGTATATCCGGCGCCCTGCGCGAGCAGACGCCGGGCTTCAAGCGCATATTCTTCCACGCCGGCCTCCTTGAGCGCGCGGCGCATGGCGAGATACAGCTCATTATAGGTCTTTGCCAATCCTAACCCCTCTTTTTTTTTACCAGGCGTCCGAGCCTTTTTCTTCCGGGAGAACGAGCTTGAGCGACTCGATGGCGACTTCGAGCATGGAGTCGTCCGGCTCGGCGGTCGTCAGATGCTGCACGGCCTTGCCCGGCGCGGAGGCGATGCGGGCAAGCGCACTGTCGCTCCGGCCCGCCCACTTGATGATCTCATAGCTGATCGAAACGACGACCGGCAGAAGCAGCAGATGCAGGCCCATGCGCGCGAGCGTTCCTTCGGTGCGCACGAAGGAGAAAACAAGAATGCTGATAAAAATCACGATGAAGAGAAAGCTCGTTCCGCACCGCGGATGGAAGCGCGACTGCATGCGCGCGTTCTCCACCGTGAGCGGAAGCCCCGCTTCGTAGCAGAAAATGGTTTTATGCTCCGCGCCGTGATACATCCACACGCGCTTCATATCCGGGATCATCGAGCAGAGCTTGAGATATCCGAGAAAGATCGCAAGGCGGAAAATACCCTCGGCAAGACCGCGCCACACGCCGAGCGGCACGAGCCGGTTCAAAAGACCGGCGAGAAACGTCGGCAGCAGGGCGAAAAGCCCGACGGAGAGCGCGATGCCGAGCACGACCGCGGTATAGAGAATAATCTTTTCCGCCGTCTCGTCCGAAAAATGCTTCTGGATCCAGAGATCAAATTTATCCGGTTCGCCCTGCTCGTCCTCCGGCTGCTGCTCGGCGGACCAGGTGATCGCCTTTACGCCGTTGACCATGGAGTCAAGAAAATTCACCACGCCGCGGATGAACGGATATCCCATCCACGGGTGCTTGTCCTTGCTGAGCTTGAGCGGATCAACGCGGGAGACAAGCGTACCGTCGCTCTTGCGGCAGACGATGGCCTGCCGGTCAACACCGCGCATGAGAATGCCCTCAATGAGCGCCTGCCCGCCGATGCTCGTCCGGAAGGGCGCGGGGGTCTTGGATTCCTGTGCCATAGAAAAACTCCTTATAGTTAAGATGCCTTGCGCGGCAGCGTCACCGTGACGCGCACGCCGCCGCCGGCGGCGTTGGCAATATCGAGCGTGCCGTTGTGCCGCGTGACGATCTCGTCGCACACGGCAAGGCCGATGCCGCTCCCGCGTTCCTTGGAGGAGCCCTTGAAGAATTTCTTCTTCACCTGCGGCAGCTCCGCCGGCGGAATGCCGGGGCCGTAGTCGCGGATGCATACGGAGACGGTCGCGTCGTCGTGTGTGATGTTCACGTCGATCTTTTTGCCGTTTTTGCCGTATTTGCAGGCATTATCGAGAATGTTGAGGAACACCTGCGAGAGCCGCTCGGGGTCGCCGGGGATCTCCGGAAGGTCTTCCTCCGGCGAAACATAGGTCACGGCGAGATCTTCGTGGCGGAAAAGCTCATTATAGGTATAAAGGCAATCCTCGACCAGCGCCGGCAGCTCCACGGTGGAAACGTGCAGCGTAAACCGGCCGTCCTGAATGCGCGTGAATTCGAGCAGCTCCTCGACCATTTTGGTAAGGCGTCCCGCCTCGCGGGTGATGATCTCGATGCCGCGGCGCGAGTCGCCCCGGATGGCCTCGTCGTAGGCGAGGGTTTCCGCCCAGCCGGTGATGGCGGTGAGCGGCGTGCGCAGCTCGTGGGAAACGGAGGAGATGAACTCTGTCTGCACACGTTCCGCCTGTGATAGCTTCTGCGACATATCGTTGATCGCGTCGGTCAGCTCGCCGATCTCGTCGTCGTGCGTTTTTTCCACCTGCGCGCCGTAGCTTCCTTCGGCGATGCGGCGGGCAACGCCCGTGAGTGAAGCGATCGGTTCGGTGATCGTGCGCAGAAAGTAAAGGTTCGAGAATACAACGATCGCGAGCACCACGAGCCCGATGCCGCCCGCGACGAGCGAGGAGGTGTTCACCGCGCGGTCGATGAGCTTGAGACTCGTGATATACCGCATCACGCCGACGACGCTCCCGCTGCCGGAAACGAGCGGCGCGGATACGGCGAGAACCTTTTCCCCCGTGGAGGCGCGCTTGCCCTGCCAGAAGCTGATCCTGCCGGAGTCGAGCGCGTTTTTGATATCATCTGAGCCGGGGATCGAACCGGCGGAAATGCCGGTGGAGGCAATCTCTACGCGTCCCTCGGTGTTGACGAACTGCAATTCGAGCGAATCCTTGTCGTCAAAATTCTCGGCATAGTTGAAGGCGCGCTGATAAAACTCCGCGTAGGTGCGGTCCACATAGGACGAAAGAAACGCCGAAGCGGTCTCCGCCTTTGCCTGCAGCGAGGCGCGCGTGGCGGAATAGTAATACGCCTGCAGCGAGAGAGTATACGCTGCGAGCGAAATAATGATCGCCAGCAGCACAAGGCCGCTTCCGACGAACATACCGCGGGCGCGGATGGAGCGGAAATGGATATCGCGCAGGCGCGGCAGGCGCACCGGTTTCTTGGCGGCTGCGGCATGGCGGCTTTTTTCTTTTTTTGCGAAAAGGTCAGCGAGCAGCTTCTTCATGGAATGCAGATCCTCCGAAGAGTCTTAAAGTCCCCACTTGTAGCCGTAGCCCCAGACGGTGGTGATGTAAGCGGGCATGGTGGGATCGTCCTCGATCTTGATGCGAAGACGCCGGATATTCACGTCCACGATCTTCAGCTCGCCGAAGTAGTCGCGGCCCCATACCTCGTTGAGGATATCCTCGCGGGAGAGCGCCTTGCCGGGATTGTCCATAAAGTATTTGATGATGGAAAACTCGATCTGCGTCAGACGCACGCGCTCGCCGTTTTTTTCCAGCGTGCGGTTGCGCGTATTGAGACGGAACGGCCCCTGCCGGATCTCCCCGGTATCCTCGGCGTCCTGCTCGCCGCCGGTGCGGCGGAAGAGCGCGTCGATGCGGGCGGTCAGCTCGGCGGGGGAGAAGGGCTTGGTGACATAGTCGTCCGCGCCGGTCATAAGACCGGTGACCTTGTCCATTTCCTGGCTGCGGGCGGTGAGCATGATGATGCCGATGCGCGTGTTGGACGCGCGGATACGGCGGCAGACCTCAAAGCCGTCGATATCCGGCAGCATAACGTCCAGCAGCGCCACGCGGATGTCCGGGTGGCGGCGGAGCTGCTCAAGCGCCATTTCGCCGCAGTCGGCCTCGATCGGCTCATAGCCGCTCCGGCGCAGATTGATGACGACAAAACTTCGGATGTTGGCCTCGTCTTCCAGAACCAGAACTTTCTTCATATCGGTTTCTTACCCTCCAACGACGGAGCCGGAGCTCCAGTCTGTATAAATCACATGAAATCGGCTGCGGATCGTGTTCTCGTCGGTCTTGCCGTCGAGAATTTTGGCGGCGTACACCGTCGTGCCTTCCTCCTGCAGAAGGAAGCGGTTATCGAGCCTGGCGCGCTCGTACCGGTTTTCGCCGGTGATGGCGCATACGGCGACATAGTCCTCAAGCGAGCCGTCCGAGCGCAGCCGCGAGAGAATGACCGCTCGCTCGCCGGAAACGCTGTCGTCCCGCCGCACCGTGAGCCCGACGTCCCAGCCGGACGGCAGCACAAGATACCAGTTGTCCGTAACGCAGTGGTAGGTTGTCATGATCGTGCTCGCGCGGCCCGAAGCGTCGTAGCGGAACCAGGCGATCGACCAGAAGACCTCGTCCCCGCGGCTGTAGAGCTGCTGCGGGTGCGGGATCTCGGTGGAGCCGTCGCCGTCGATGTCCTGCGCGTACACAAGACTGTAGGAGCGGCGCGTTTCGGAGATCTGCGTGGTGCGGTTCATGGTGAGATTGATGAGAGAACCGTCCCGGCAGACAAAGAGATCGGACACAAGATCGCCGGTCGTGAGCGTAGACTCCGCGAGCAGCGCGGGCGCGTCTCCCGCAAGCGTCACCATGCGCAGCCGCTGCAGCGCGGAGATACCGGCGCTGAGCGCCGCCGAGGTCGCCTGCGGTTCCTGCCCGAGCGGGAAGGTGTATTGATCGACAAGATAGGTCGTGCTGTTCGCCGCGCGCAGATTCAAAAGCTCGTCGCAGCCGTCGCGGTTGATGTCGCCGGTGACGAACTCGGCGCTGTCGGTGCTCAAAAGCACGTCGCCGGACCAGCCCGCGAGAGAATATACGCCCAGAACGGACAGACCCGAGGAGATCTGCCATGAGACGAGAAGCTCCTTCTGTCCGTCGCCGGTGAGATCGGCATAGTCGATCCGCCCGATGGACGAGCCTTCGCCGGAGATGGAGAGCGCGAGCCGGTGTTCGCCGTTTTCGGAATCGTAGATGTTGATCTTGGGGTTCTTCGCGGCGTCGCGGAAGAAGGCGAGCGCCTCGTCGGCACCGTCGCCGTCCACGTCGCTGAGCTGCACGCTCTGGCGGTAGCTGCCGTGGATCGGCGCGGCATATTCGCTGCCGGAGGCAAGCTCCTCATCGATGAGCGATTGGAGCTGCCGGTATTCCTCCGAGGCCATCGGAAGAGAGAAATATTGATCGATGTTGCCGGAATAGCAGCCGCTCAGACAGAAAAGCAGCGCAGCAAGCAGCAGAAAAGCCCCCGGCCGGACAAATCGTTTCATAGTCTATCTCCGTTTTTTCAGTGCATAAATAGGCAAAACTATATTACCATATCGACGCTAAAAATGGAATACCGGAAGCGGAATATTTTTTCTTGCCAACGGCACATTTCCGCGGTATAATGCCGCCATACGCCGGTGTGGTGGAATTGGCAGACGCCCGGGACTCAAAATCCCGTGTCCGCAAGGACGTGCGGGTTCGACCCCCGCCACCGGCACCAAAAAACCAGCACATCCGTCAGGAAGTGCTGGTTTTTGCATGCTTGCGAGGGAAAACCCGAGCGGCAGTGAGTGGAGCGCCGGGGGCGCTCCAAAGCCGCGCTGCGGTGAGCCGCAGCCTTTCCAAACGAGAGCCCAACGAAGTGGGGCTCGTTTGAGCATATTTGAAACGCTCAAGACGGGCAGACACAGCTTGTGCCTGCCCGCCTGTATGGATTTTGAAATATCGCTTACGGCTTGGTGAGAACGGCGCTCACGTCGGTCATTTTTTCGCCGAGCGTGAACGTGACGGACTTGCCGTCGTGGGTGAGCCGGTAGGCTTCGCCGCTCTCGCCCTTGCCCAGCAGATCGGAGAGCAGGAACGCGGACGCTGCGCCCTTGGTGACAAAGACGATCTTTTCCACGCCCTGCGCCTTGAGAGTGCGGATGCCGCTGAGTTTGCCCGTGAGAATGGCAAGGTCCTCGTCAACGGTGACGGTCAGCACGCCGCCCTTTTGCTCGGCCGTGTAGGCAATGTCCCTGCCGTCCTTATCGGTCACGCGGTAGAGGGGAGGAGCTATTAACCGGCTTCCCTCATCCGGCATGGTGTGGGTCTCCCCGCACTGGTCATACCGCACGCACTTTGCCGTCTTGGTGCCGTCGTGCGCATAGGTCGCATCGTTGTTGGAAACATAGTCCTCAAAGAGATGCCCGAGCTTGCTGTCCGTGTCCGTTACCGTGTCTGTTGCCATACAGCCGCCCGTGCCATAGCGCACGCACTTTGCCGTCTTGGTGCCGTCCTGCTCGCAGGTGGCGTTGTTGTCGGAAGCATAGTCCTCAAAGAGATGCCCCCGCTTGCTGCCCGTGTCCGTTACCGTGTCCGTTTCCGTGCAGCCGCCCGTGCCGTAGCGCACGCACTTGGCCGTCTTTGTGCCGTCCTGCTCGCAGGTCGCATCGTTGTTGGAAACATACTCCTGCCCGTCAAGGCTGTGGTTCAGGGCGGGGATATCCTCGGTTTTTGTATGGGAGGAGCTGGTGCAG
>ERZ773139.107-NODE-107-length-106845-cov-10.524778_pt1 | contig 106845 bp, 126 predicted proteins | sample MGYA00580854_ERZ773139 | MGnify/ENA primary metagenome ERZ773139 (study PRJEB29015, sample SAMEA2737809) | human gut metagenome | biome: human gut; feature: human-associated habitat; material: faeces | place: China | collected 2012 ...
CTATTATACCATATTTACGTAAAAAAGCCCAGCTTTTGCTGGACTTTTTCGACAGGCTGTTACGGAGCCTTTACGGCTCCGTATTTTTTTCTTGTAATTATTTGACTTTTGGGGTATAATATTAGGTAAGATTGGAGTGGTATACTTGCTGAGTCAGTTAATATCCGGAAGGCTCGGAATGAGCGACGCGGTTATATATATATTGTCTTCTCTTGTGGTTATATTTTTAACTCTTCCGGTGCATGAATTCGCCCACGGCCTTGCCGCCGTAAAATTAGGCGACCCTACGCCCCGTTATCAGGGCAGGCTTACAATCAACCCGTTTCGTCACATAGATTATCTGGGCGCTGCCTGCATACTGCTTTTCGGTTTCGGCTGGGCAAAGCCCGTAGGCGTTAATCCGAGCAATTTTAAAAATCCAAAACGCGATATGGCAATAACCGCCCTTGCAGGTCCGCTTTCAAATATTATAGTTGCGCTTATAGCCCTTCTTTTGGCGAATGTTGTAAGGCTTTTTATAGCCGGCTTTGCTTCGTTGCTTATTTATCTGCATTTATTTTTATATTATGTGGCTTATATAAACGTTTCTCTTGCAGTTTTCAACCTTATCCCCATTCCCCCGCTCGACGGCTCGCGCCTTTTGTCCGCATTGCTGCCGAACAAGCAGTATTATGCCCTTATGCGTTACGAGCGTTATATTTTTTGGGGGCTTTTGGCGCTTTTGTGGCTCGGCGTGTTAGACATTCCGCTTGACTTTTTAACCGGTAAGGTAATGAGCTTTATTACCTACATTGCCGGTCTGCCGTTTGCATTTATTAAGTAATATGGAAAATACTATATCTTATAAAATAGAGGGCTTTGAGGGCCCGCTCGACCTGCTGCTGCAGCTTATTGCAAGAAACAAGCTTAATATATACGATATACCGCTTATAACGCTTATCGACCAGTATTTAGAGCAAATAGAGCTTTTTAAATCCGAGGAAATGGAGATAGAAAGCGAATTTCTTGAAATGGCGGCAAGGCTGCTGTATATTAAAACCGTAAGTCTTTTACCTAAGCACGACGAGGTTGTAAAGCTTAAAGAGGAGCTTACGGGCGAGCTGCTTGAATATATGGTCTGCAAGCAGATAGCGGAAAAACTCGGCACTATGCAATCGGGCTTTAACAGCTTTGTAAGAAAACCGGAGGAGCTTCGGTTTGATAATACCTACGAGCTTATTCACCAAAAGGACATTATGTATCTTTCGTATCTTTCCGCAGTAGGCAGGGGTCAAAGAAAGCTGCCGCCCTCCACCGCGCCGTTTACCAAAATAGTTGCAAAAAAAATTGTAGCGGTTTCCGCCAAAATAGTCTTTGTTATAAGAAAGCTTTGGACAGGCTCGGATAAAAAGCTGATCTCGCTTTACAAAACCGCCGGCAGCCGCTCTGAGCTTGTGGCTACGTTTTTAGCGGTGCTTGAGCTTTGCAAGGCCAACAGGGTGCACGTGGAAGGCGATTCGGACAATGCCGAAATAACACTTATTAAGGAGCATAAACGTAAATGACCGTTAAAGAGCTTATACCGGCGTTTGAGGCGGTGCTTTTTTCAGGCGGCGAGCCGCTTAGCATAGAACGCTTTTCACAGGTGTTTGATATTACGCCCGAAACCGTAACCGAGGTTATGGAGCAGTTATCCGCGCAGCTTGATAAAAATAACAGAGGAATCAAGCTTTTGCGTATGGAAAACACATATCAGCTTGCCACTAAGGAAGCATATGCCGAATATATTAAAAAGGCGTTTGATATAAAGCGCCGCACTCCGCTCTCCCCCGCGGCGCTTGAGGTGCTTGCGGTTATAGCCTATAATCAACCCGTTACAAAATCGTTTATAGAGCAGGTACGCGGCGTTGATTGCTCAGGCGTTGTTACCACGCTTGTTGAAAAGGGTCTTGTTGAAGAGCGCGGAAGATTAGAGCTGCCCGGCAGACCGCTGCTTTACGGCACCACAAAAAACTTTTTGCGGTGCTTTTCAATGAGCGATCTATGCGAATTACCCCCTCTTCCGAAAAACGAAAATGCCGAAAACCGCGTAGCGGAGCAGCTGCCATTAGAAGAAGAGACCGAATAACCGAAGCTTGGAGGAACCGGCTTGACAGCTTTAATAATAATCGCGGCAATAATTATTCTTATTACAGCCCTGCTTTTTTTGCCGGTAAGCCTGTTTTTAAGCTTTAACGGCGATTTTTCGGTTAAAATAAAGCTCGGCGGTATATGTGTTTTTAATTCCGATAATACTAAACCCGAAGACGGAAAACCCGAAAAGAATACTAAGCCCGAAGCTGAAAATAAAAAGGCGGACAGCGGCGAAAAGCAAAACCTTTTTACCGCGCTAAAGGCTAAGCTCGGCTTTACGGGAGCGGTAAAGGAAATACTTTACACCGTAAAATCGGCGCTTGTTAAAATTAAAAAACAGCTTAAAAAAATCACGGTTAAAAGGCTTACGGTAGATATAAGCATAGCTTCCGATAACGCCGCAAAAACCGCCGTTGAATACGGCGCGGTATGCGCTGCGGTATATCCCCTTTTAAGCTTTTTGGAAAGCACAGCCGATATCGGTATAAAGCAAATAAACGTAAGCTCCGATTTTAATTCGCAAAAACCGCATTTTTCTTTTTCGGCGGTTGTAAGGCTTAGAATTATTTATTTAATAATTGCGGCGTTTGCCGCGTTTTGCGAATATAATAAATTTAAAACGAGGAATGAACTATGAGCGAAAACAGCATTAAAAGCATTATGGACGTTACTATGGACAAGCTGCGCGCTATGGTAGACGCCAACACGATTATAGGCGACCCGATAGTGGTAGACGGCGTTACGCTTATACCCGTATCAAAGGTTTCGTTCGGGCTTGCAACCGGCGGAAGCGATTTTCCAAGCAAAACCCAGTCGGGCCTTTTCGGCGGAGGCGGCGGCGCGGGCGTTACGGTATCGCCCGTAGCTTTTATAGCGGTAAGCGAAGGAAACGTTAAAATGATGCCCGTTTATAACGAGCTAAGCTCTTTTGATAAAGCGTTTGCTTTGGCGCCCGAAGTGCTTGAAAAGGCTAAGGAAGTATTTAAAAAGGAAAAAAAGAAGGACTCCCTGTAATAACGTACCGCTCCCCTTAATAAAATTAAGGGTGAGGTGGCGAATTTGAAAAGGGTTGTTTGCTTTTTACTTTCTTTAACGCTTTTGTCGGGAATTACGGCTTCGGCGGTTTCAACCTCGGCAAAGGCGGCGGCGGTTATAAACGGCGATACGGGCGAGCTTATATACGCGCAAAACGCCGATGAAAAGCTGCCTATGGCAAGCACAACAAAAATAATGACCGCGCTTTTGCTTTGCGAGCACGGCGAGCTACAAAAGGAAATTACCGTAACCGCAGATATGCTAAGGGTGGAAGGCTCTTCAATGGGGCTTTTAGCGGGCGACAGGGTGACGTACCACGATCTGCTTTACGGTATGATGTTAGCCTCCGGCAACGACGCGGCAAACGTTACTGCAATAGCGCTCGGCGGCACTGTCGAAAAATTTACCGAAATGATGAACAACCGCGCAAGGGAGTTAGGTCTTGAAAACACCCGCTTTGTAACCCCGTCGGGGCTTGACGCAGAAGGGCACTGCACAACCGCGCGCGAGTTGGCGCTCCTTGCGTACCACGCCCTTAAAAACGAAGAATTTGCCAAAGCGGCGGCAAGCAAAACCGCAACGCTTAATTACGGCAATCCCCCGTACAGAAGAACGCTTAAAAACCATAATAAAATGCTTACCCTATACGAAGGCGCCATCGGCGTAAAAACAGGCTTTACCAAAAAATCCGGCAGATGCTTAGTCTCCGCCGCACGGCGCGAGGGAAAGCTGGCGATCGCCGTAACTCTAAACGACCCTAACGACTGGAGCGATCACGCCGCACTGCTTGATTACGGGTTAAGCTCTATAAAGCAAACTGCATTTTCGCCTAAAACCGCCTCTTATCTACTGCCCGTTATAGGCGCCGATATAAATGAAATTCAGGTTTTTATAGAACCGTATACAGTAAACACGCTTGAAACCGAAGAAATAGGCTGCACAGTAAGGCTGCCGCAGTTTGTATACGCCCCGATAAAAAAAGGCGAGGTTTTGGGAACCGCCGTTTATACCTTAAACGGCGATATAATAGGCACCGCGGATATCTGCGCGCCTAAAAGCATTGCGGTAATAAACGCCGCACCGAATAAGGGCGCGGTTTTTTTAAGAAATTTAAAATACATACTTTTGAACATATAGGAGTTAAAATGAAGGATAACAGGATACGGCTTCAAAAACACCTTTCGGAATGCGGAATAGCGTCCCGCAGAAAGGCAGAGGAGCTTATAGAGCAGGGAAAGGTAAAGGTAAACGGGCATACGGCAGTGCTCGGCGCAAAGGTTGACCCCAAACGCGATAAGGTGACCGTGCGCGGCAAAACAGTAACGGCTGTAAATGAAAAGCATTATATAATGCTTAATAAACCGCGCGGCTTTGTTACAACCGCAAAGGATGAATTGGGCAGAAAAAACGTTTGCGACCTTGTAGCTGACGCAGGCGTGCGCCTTTTCCCAGTCGGCAGGCTCGACCGCGATTCGGAAGGGCTTTTAATTATGACCAACGACGGCGAGTTTGCAAACAAGCTCACCCACCCCTCCTCCCACGTTAATAAGACATACCGCGTTACCGTAAAGGGCGAGGCAAGCGAGGAACGCCTGCTAAAAATGAAAGAGGGAATAATTTTAGACGGCAGAAAGACCCTGCCGTGCGACTGCTTTGTTGCAGAGCGCAAGCCGGACAGAACCGTGCTTATATTTATGCTTAACGAGGGTAGAAACCGCCAGATAAGACGTATGTGCGAGGCTGTCGGTCTTACGGTGATACGCCTTAAAAGAACCGAAATATCGGGCGTAAAGTTAGGTATGCTGCCGCAGGGCAAATGGCGCGAGCTTAACGAAAAGGAAATGCGGCACTTAACAAACATAACACAGAAAAAAGAGGAAGCGTAATGATAACCGTAGCGGTTCTTGAGGACAGAAAAAAGACAGCGGAAATTTTTAACGAAAACGGCTTAAGCTTTAACGAAAGCTCCGGCTGTATGCAGGCGGTATGCGGCAGCGACTGCTTAGGCTGCAGCCTGTATTCGCTTGACGGCGATAAAATTATTATATACAAAATATATCCGCTAAATGACATTATGCTTGCTGACGGTATTTTACGCAGCACCCTGCACTTAGCGGCAAGGCGCGGAATAACAAATGCGTATTATACGCAAGATGAAGAGCTTTTTGAAAGGCTCGGATTTATAAAGGATAAAAGCTTAAAGATCCTTGATATTACTATGCTGACCAAAGAATGCTGCGGCGGCTGTAAATAATACCGCAAAAATCTTTTAAAAACACAATTTTTTTCTTGACTTTGTCCGCCGATTATGGTATAGTTATTAGGCGCTGAAAAATGCTGGTGTAGCTCAGTTGGTAGAGCAGCTGATTTGTAATCAGCAGGTCGGGGGTTCAAGTCCGTCCACCAGCTCCAATCAATTGGTTTTTCAGCAAGCTTAAGTATGGGAGAGTTCCCGAGTGGCCAAAGGGGACAGACTGTAAATCTGCTGCTTTATGCTTCGATGGTTCGAATCCATCCTCTCCCACCATTTTTAAGAAACCGCTTAAAAAGCGGTTTCTTTATTTTTCCCAGTATTTATGCGGGTTTGCCGTTTGCCAATATATGAAACCAAAATATCACTATATGATATTTTATTGCATTTATTGAGATAAAAATTGCCACGAAAATTATACACCGAAAATAAAGCGCCTACCGTAAGGTTTAATACCTTGCGATAGGCGCAGTTTTTTATCTTCTCTATTCTTCTTTAACCTCCGTATATACAAACAATACTTTCTACTATCCCTTAAGCAATCTGTTTGATAAATTGTTAAAACATTTATTTCGCCGGTATTTAAAATCAGATAAAAGATACTGTTAATCAGATAAAGATTTGCTGTTGTGCTGTCCGCCGTATTATGTTAAAATAATTTCGGTAAGGTGGGAAAAGGTATGCAGCACATCACGGTAGGCAGAAAGTACAATGAAGGCAAGGTTGCAAAAATTGAGTGCGTTAGAAATGACCGACTTCAAAACATTGACATAAAAGACAAATGCTTTTTGCTGATTATTCTGACTGCCGGTAAGCTGGAATTCAAGGTAGAAAACGAGCAGTTTTACACCGCAGCGCCTGCGTTTATTTGCTTTGACGAAACGCAAAACCCTGTTCTTATTTCAAAGCGGAAAGCACAGTATACCTGTATTTACTTTCATCCCGAATTTTTGAATGTGAATATTTCCTTTGAACTATTGCGAAAAAAAGATTACGGCGATATTGCATCAACGCACGATTTATTTTTGTTAAAGCCGTTTATCAATAAGGCTTATGTTGTACCCATAGCCGAGGCGCAGCTTGAAAAAATAATGCAGTCGGCAGGGTATATGCAGGAAGAACTTAAAAATCAGCGGGATTGGTACTGGTCTTGCCGAGGGCGCTCGTATTTTATGGAAATAATTATTGCTTTAGAGCGTATGTATGGGCTGATTGGGTACGGTGTAACTCATCAAAAATCGGACAATACGCCCATTATCAAAAACGCAAAGCTGCGCGACGCGGTGCTGTATATTGAAAGCCGCTTTGATGAAAGCGTTACTCTGCCCGATATAGCAAAAGCCGCCGGAATGAACCACACAACGCTTACGGCGTTAATGAAAGAAGAACTGGGACTTACTGCAATAGAGTACCTTATGAAATACCGCATAACTGTTGCCGAAAAGCAGCTTGAATTTACAAGCGTGCCGATAAAAGATATTGCAAATATGACAGGCTTTAAAACCGTGCAACATTTCAGCCGTGTTTTTAAAAGTCAAACCGGCGCTACCCCGGCGGAATTTCGCAAAAGCGCCGTGCAAAAAACGAAAGGATGATTTGAATGGGAAACAAAATAGCAGAGCTTGAGAAAAGAATTTCAGAGCTTGAAGAAGAGCTGAAAAATATGATGATTTATTCCGATGGAGCAAATGTATCGTTTAATAATTCTAATATAAATATGCTGCAAATTCTCGGTGACGGAGCAAATGTTGCGCTTGAAAATGTGCCGCTTGACAGTGTAGAAATTTCCGGTGACGGAAACAATGTATCCTTTTCCGATTGCCCTATCGCCACTTGCGCAAATGGAAATGAAGAAGACCTTGACGATATTGAGGACAGAGCCGACGATCTGGATTGCCGCATAGAAGATATAAAATGCGCGGCACTGGACGCGAAAGCAATTTTAGACGAGGTGCAAGCCTGTTTTGATAAACTCTCAACCGAAATTGAAAGTCTGAAAGCCGAAAGCGAGGAATAAAAATGCGCGCTCCGTTTCAGATTTTAGCCGTTCCCTACCGTTTTATAGAAAATGAATTGTGCTTTTGCGTGTTTCGCCGTGCAGACTCTGATATTTGGCAGTTTATTGCCGGCGGCGGTGAGAATAACGAAAAACCGATTCAGGCAGCCCAGCGCGAAATAAAAGAAGAAACCGGCGTAACAGCCGAAAAACTCACCGAACTTAAAAGCGTCGCTTTTGTTCCGACGGAAATTGTGGCGGAAACTATGCGAATGCATTGGGACAAGAATATCTTTGTTATACCCGAATACAGCTTTGCCTTTGAGTGCAATGCCGACCCTGCCATTTCACGCGAACACAGCGAATATAAATGGCTTCCGTATAACGATGTACGAAAGCTGCTAAAATGGGATTCTAACAAAGTGGCGATGTATGAAATTATGTGCAGATTAAATTCGGGAATGAATTATAATACAAAAACTTTTGTAATTAACGGGAAAATAACTGTTAATGATAATACAAGTCTTGAGGCGATTTGTAAACTGTTCAATCAACTTCAAGATGAAAACGGTTTCGGTTTTAACGGGAGCATAAGAGATGAAAACCGATAAAATAAAAATTCGTTTAGGCACTAAAAATGATAAACAAAGACTATTAAACAGCCACCACGGACTTGACAAATTTTTCTTCGGAGACGGGCGCCTTGTTATTGCCGAAAATGGGAATGACATTGTAGGTTTTCTTTGGGCGCATAAAAGAAAAATTTCCGCTCCTGTCGAGGCGGAAGAAATGTTTATTAACTATATTACAGTATTTGAGCCGGAGCTGCGCTGCCGCGGCATAGGAACGCAAATGATTCAAAGAATAATTGAAATTGCAAAAGTGGAACAGGTGTACCAAATACGCGCCAAGGTAAAAACAGAAAATATGCCTTCACACCGTTTATGGCTTAAAAATAAATTTTCAATAAGTCCCGCGCAAATGCCTGACGGTAATATTGCCGTCTCATTTGTCGGTTATGTTTTATAATTTAAGAGGTCAAGTATGGAACAAAATAGCCTTATTTCTTTTGCGAATGTAAAAGCAAACCTTTTTGATCCGGAGGTTCTGACGCTTCTTAAACCGAGCGTCTATAATCCCACGCCGGAGCGATTAAAACGCAGGGCAGAAAAATACTCGGCGGACAAAAATACTTTTGTGTATGCCTGCAAAATTGACGGTGTTTACGCCGGTATTGTTGTTTTGAAAACGGGAAATGACACCGCCGAGATTTTGGATATTGCCGTGAAACCCGAATACCGCAAACACGGAATCGGCAAAAGCCTTATTGATTTTATTTTCACTCAATTTCCGATAGATAATATTACAGCCGAAACCGATGACGAGGCGGTTGGGTTTTATAAAAGGTGTGGGTTTACAATTACATCGGTCGGAGAGTTTTGTGATACAAAACGGTACTTTTGCAATTTATCCTCTGTTTCCAAACATTATGACCTGCTTATAGACGAAAACAATGACCCCGCGCGCGACCCCGAGCCGCTGCGGGAATATATGGATAAATGGGACGGGCAACAATTTATTGATTCGTTACAGCTGACAAAAGAAAAATCCGTCCTCGAAATCGGTGTGGGAACAGGACGGCTCGCAGTTCGTGTGGCGCCCGAATGTCGCGAATTTTGCGGTATTGATCTTTCGCCGAAAACCGTAAAACGGGCAAAGGAAAACCTGAAAGAACAGACGAATGTAGCGCTTATTTGCGGCGATTTTATGAGCTATGAGTTCGGGCGCAAATTTGATGTGATTTATTCGTCACTCACCTTTATGCACATACGGGATAAGCAAGCAGCAGTTAATAAAGTAAGGTCGTTGTTAAATATCGGCGGTCGGTTCGTGCTTTCCATAGATAAAAATCAAAGCGATACCATAGATTACGGCACACGAAAAATCAAAATCTATCCTGATAATAAAGAAGATATTGTGAAGTATATCACCCAAAGCGGAATGAATTTAATGAAAGTATTTGAAACAGATTTTGCTTTTGTTTTTATTGCGGAAATGAAACAAAATAATTCTTAATGCCGATGCATATGAAGCACCTTCTACAGCAGCTTTCATACTTGACATTTCGTTGCGTTTGCGCTATACTGATATAAACTGATACTTTATTATATCGGGAGGTCGCTATGGACATTAAAGTCTTTATCGAAATGTTAAGAGATAGGCATTTCCCGGACTATAAAAAGCTCAAATACAAGTATGGTGCGGATTTTGACAGCTTTCTTAAAGCATTAGAGGAATTATATTATAAACTTTTGCCGCTATATGATTTTGACGGTAACAATATTGTTTTTACAGAAACCTTTAACGCCGTCAATCAAAATGCGGTAAAGTTGTTATTACAACCGCAGGATACGCATTACGGACTCAAATCCGCCGAGGAGGAAATACTATCCACTTCGGCTATTGAAAGCGTGGATTTCAGCCGTGACAGTGTGCGCAAAATTCTAAAAGGCATGGCACCTGACGGCGAGCAGGAAAACAGAATCTTAGGCATCAAGCATGGGCTTGAATTTATTGCCGATACCTCCAACAAAATAACCGAGGACAATTTATATAAGCTTTATATGATGACTGTCGGCAACTTTCTAACCAATGACGATAAATTGTTAGAGGGCAAATTTTACAGACACGATACCGTTTATGTTGTCAGCGATCATATTGAACATTCAGGGCTTGACGCTCAAAAAGTGCCTGAGTTTATGAAGTCGCTTATCGCATTTGCTAATAATGATGATGACATTAACGATCTAATTAAGGCGGCAATCATTCATTTTTACATTGCCTTTGTACATCCGTATTTTGACGGAAACGGCAGAATTGCACGGCTCGTTCATTTATGGTTTTTAATTCAAAAGGGTTATCAGTCGGCACTATTTATTCCGTTTTCAAGCAGAATTGAAAAAAGCCGCAAGGCATATTATGACGCTTACACGGTGATTGAGGAAAACAAGAAACTGAGCGGCAAAATAGATGTAACTCCGTTTATTCTTTACTTTATAAACAATGTTTACAATAAAATGAATGAGGATTCTGCAGCCGTTGAAACCTTAACTGTTTATGATGATGCCGTTAAAGAAGGAAAAATAACCGAAAAAGAAACAAAGCTTTGGAGATTTGTGCTGTCAGCTTACGGTACAGGCGAATTTTCAACAAAGCGACTCGAAAAAGATTTTGGGGACGCTGCCTACGCAACGATCCGAGGTTTTGTTTTAAAATTTGAGCAGTTGGGGCTGCTTTCCTCGGTAAAATACGGTCCGCGAGTTAAATACAAGGTTGTTAAATAAGGCGGTGAGAAAATGACAGGCGTGATATATGCACGGTATTCAAGTGATAATCAGCGTGAAGAGTCCATTGAAGGTCAGTTGCGTGAGTGCAAGGTGTTTGCCGAAAAGAACGGTATTCAGATTATCGACACATACATTGACAGGGCAATGTCGGCTAAAACCGATAACCGCCCGGATTTTCAGAAGATGATTAAAGACAGTGCAAAGCAGCAGTTTGAAACCGTTATTGTATGGAAACTTGACCGCTTTGCCCGCAATCGCTATGATTCCGCACATTATAAAAGCATTCTAAAAAGAAATAATGTCCGTGTGCTTTCTGCCACCGAAGCTATTTCACAAGGCGCGGAAGGCATCATCCTTGAGTCTGTTTTGGAAGGTATAGCGGAGTATTATTCTGCGGAGTTGGCAGAAAAAGTTATCCGTGGGCAGACCGAAAATGCATTGAGTTGCCGCTTTAACGGCGGAACTGTTCCTGTCGGATATAGCATTGTAAATCAGCACTTTGTTGTTAACAATGATACCGCTCCGTTAGTTCTTTCGGCATACGAAATGTATGATGAAGGAAAGACTATGCAAGAGGTTGCCGACGATTTAAATGTTAAAGGATTGCGAAACACCAGGGGAACAAAGCTGACAATTAACACCGTTTCCAATCTGCTCACCAACAGAAGATATATCGGCGAATATTCATACCGTGATATTCTTGTTTCCGACGGTATCCCTGCTATTGTGCCGAAGGATTTATTTAACCGTGTACCGGAGCGCATTGCCAAAAATAAAAAATCACCGGCGCGGCACCGCGCAGACGAAGAATATATTTTATCAACAAAGCTGTACTGCGGAAAATGTATGACATTTATGGTCGGTGAAAGCGGAACGGCGAGGAATAAAGAAACCTATCGCTATTACAAATGTCTTTCGGCAAAGCGAAAGCGCGGCTGCGATAAAAAGGCTGTTAAAAAGAAATGGATTGAGGATATTGTCATTGATCAAATTCTCAAATGCATTTGGAATGATAATCTGATTGATGATGTAACCGACCTTGTTATGAAAATGCAAAGGCAGGAAAACATCGCTGTATCTTTACTTAACAAGAGACTTGATGAAGTTAATAAAAGTATTTCCAATATTCTTTCGGCTATCGAGCAAGGTATTATTACGCCGTCCACAAAACAACGCCTTGAAGAATTGGAAGGTCAAAAGAAAGAATTTGAAATCGAAATTGCGAAGGAAAACATTACGAGACCTACGCTTGACCGTGATCAGATTAAATTTTGGTTTCATCGTTTCAGAAAGGCGGATGCATCAAAACCGGAAAATCGCAGAAGGCTTGTTGACAGTTTTGTAAACTCGATAATTCTATATGATGACCGAATAGAGTTTTATTTTAATTTTAAAAAGGGTGCGAAAACACTTCCTTTGACCGACTTGGAAAAAGGTTCGGATATGCTTGACTCTCTCCCACCAAAAATCCTCATTCGAAAGAATGGGGATTTTTACTTTTTACCGCCTACTTCTTCACTCTTACCTCAAAATAAAATTGATAACGAGATTTTTGGGAAGTAATATGTAAGAGGTAATAGGTGTGACTTTGCCGCCGATTGTAAATACAAGGTTGTAAGCTAAGGCGAAGAGTAAAAACAATAAAAAAATGCCTCAACCGCGCATTCGCGCGTTGAGGCATCAATGGTGCCGCTGGCCGGACTTGAACCGGCACGGTATCGCTACCGAGGGATTTTAAGTCCCTTGTGTCTGCCTATTCCACCACAGCGGCATATATTTAATAATATATTATTCAAGCCGTTTTGTCAAGATTTTTTTATTAAAACTTAATTTTAATTTTGCAACAATAAATCAGTATATTTTAAATTTTTGCTTGACAAAAATACAGTTATGACTTATAATATATGGGTCGCTGAATTTATGCTGCTATGGCTCAGATGGTAGAGCACATCCTTGGTAAGGATGAGGTCACCGGTTCGATTCCGGTTAGCAGCTCCAGAAAACAGGTCTTAACCCGAAATTGGGTTAAGACCTGTTTTTTTGCCTGCATTTAAAAATAATGCCGATTGGCGTATTTAAGCTCATACCCGTTACGGCATAAAAAATCTTTATCCCATTATATCCGATCGCAAGCGTAACGGTTTGTTTGATCAGACAATACAATCAGTCCGGCTTATAAACCGGATACCTCGTTTTGTCTTCTTCTGTAATCTTGCGTAAAACTCTGCACGGAACGCCCGCTGCAACCACATTTTCCGGTATTGATTTTGTAACAACGCTTCCCGCGCCGATAACGGTATTATCCCCAATCTCAACGCCCGCCAATATTGTAGAGCCGACGCCTATCCACACGTTATTGCCTACCGTAATGGGCTTTGCAATTTCTATACCCGCCTTACGCATTTCCGGATCAATGGCGTACAAAGCCACCCAAGAGCTTTTCGGGTGATAGAAATATAGAAATGCCCGAAACGGTTAAAAACGCTTTGCAGGGCATACAAGGGAAAATAGTGCCGTATAACCCACATTCTCTGTCGGTCGGTTTCAGACGAATACTAAAGAGAAATAACCTACCTCTCTTTCGCTTTCACGATTTAAGACATTTTTATGTTTCCGAACTGTTTGATATGGGTTTGCCCGAAAAATATATCATCGCTCAAGTCGGTCATTCTTCCGCGAGTATAACCAAAGCCGTTTACGACCACATTAACTCGGAACGACAAAGCGAATATGCTTTGGATATAGCGAAACGTTTTTCCGACTTTTAATTTTTATTATTTCGTGTGAATTTTCGTGTGAATTTTAGCTCCATTTTCGCATATTATTTTAATATTTTAACGATATTTGCATACATTAAAATGGAATACAAACAGCCTGCAAACCCGCATAAACAAAGAAAAACCCGCTTTACAGCAGGTTTTCTGTTTTGGCGCGCTGAAGAAGATTCGAACTCCCGACCTTCTGGTCCGTAGCCAGACGCTCTATCCAGCTGAGCTATCAGCGCACAGGCGGACTTTAAGACCGCCATAGTATAATACCACATTGCACTTATAAAATCAAGTGTTTTTTTAAATTTTTTTATTTTTTCAAATTTCAAGCACCGCAATAGCTATATTAAAGTAGATAAACAGCGAAATTGCGTCTACTATCGTTGTTATAAACGGGCTTGCCATCACTGCCGGGTCGAAGCCGATCTTTTTGGCTATTATTGGCAGCACGCAGCCTATCAGCTTTGCAACTATAACCGTAAAAAACAGCGTAACGCAAACCACGCCTATTTCCGCAAACTGCCTGCCCGGATCAAAGGTGTGAAGCATAAGATAATCAACAAGCCACATTTTGGCAAAGTTGACCGTTGCCAGCACCGCGCTGCAGCAAAGCGCAACCCTTAATTCCTTCCATATAACCCTGCCTATATCCTTAAATTCAATATCGCCGAGCGATATACCGCGGATTATGGTAACAGAGGATTGACTGCCCGAATTACCGCCCGTGTCCATAAGCATGGGTATAAAGGCTATAAGCGCGGGCAGAACCGTAAGCTTTTCCTCAAAGCCCGAAATTATAGCGCCCGTAAACGTAGCGGAAATCATAAGCAGTAAAAGCCACGGTATACGCGCCTTAAAGGTTGAAAACACACCCGTTCTGAAATAGGTTCTATCAGAGGGCAGTATTGCCGCCATTTTCTCGATATCCTCGGTAGCCTCGTCCTGTATTACGTCGATAGCGTCGTCAACCGTTATTATACCTACAAGGCGGTTTTCCTTGTCGACAACGGGCAGCGCCATAAGGTCGTATTTCTCAAACTGGCCCGCAACCTCTTCCTTATCGTCAAGAGTATTTGCAAATATAATGTTTTCGTCCATTATATCGCCTATAATGCAGGTCTTTTCATTTAAAAGCAAATCCTTAACCGTAACTATTCCGAGCAGTCTGCGGCTTGCGTCCGTAACATAGCAGGTGTATATCGTTTCCGTATCAAGACCTATTTTTCTTATCCTGTCAAACGCCGCGTCAACCGTCATATTTTTCTTAAGGTCTACGTATTCGGTTGTCATAATGCTGCCGGCGCTGTCGTCCGGATAGGCTAAGAGCTGATTTATCATTTTGCGCGTATTTGCGTCTGTCTGGCTTAATATGCGCTTTGCGACGGTTGCGGGCATTTCGTCTATAATATCAACCGTATCGTCCATAAACAGCTCGTCCATTACCTCGCGAAGCTCGGTATCGCTGAACGCCTCTATAAGCAGCTGCTGCATCTGCGAATCCATTTCAACAAAAACCTCTGCCGCAAGCTCCTTCGGCAATATACGGAAGATAACGGGCAGCTCGCGTTCGGGAACGTCCTCTAATATCTGCGCTATATCGGCAGGATTCATTTCCGAAAGCAATTCTCGCAATCTGGCATACTTCTTTTCACCTATAAGCTCGAAAATTTCTTCGTTCATATGAATCCCCCTTTATAAAAAAAGCCCCCGCCTGCGGAAATTAAAGGTCAGTTCGGAAGTAATGGGTTAACCCTTTGCTTTCACGCCGTAACGAGGTTGTTTTTTACTGTTATTATTATACCCGTTTATTATATTTTTGTCAACGGCAAAATATTCTTTAAATATATCGTGCGGTTTTCAACATTTGTATTGAAAAAGAGGAGCCTTTGCGATATAATATAATAGCTATAATAATGATTTTATGCAAATAAATTCAAAAACAGTGATGTATTAAAGCACCTTAAACACTTATAATATAAGGAGATACATTAAAAATGAAATTAGGAATGGTAGGGTTACCGAATGTAGGCAAATCAACCCTGTTTAACGCAATAACAAATGCCGGCGCACAGTCCGCCAATTACCCGTTCTGCACAATAGAGCCTAACGTGGGTATGGTAAGCGTACCGGACGAAAGGCTTGAAAAGTTGGCAGAAATATATAAGCCCGATAAATTCACCCCTGCGGTTATTGAATTTGTTGATATTGCAGGTCTTGTAAAGGGCGCTTCAAAGGGCGAGGGGCTCGGCAATAAGTTCCTTTCCAATATACGCGAGGTGGATGCGATAGTTCATGTTGTGCGCTGCTTTGAAAGCGACGATATTATCCATGTAGAAGGCTCGGTCGATCCTGCGCGCGATATTGAAACAATAAATTTAGAGCTTATTTTTTCGGATATTGAAACGGCTCAACGCCGCCTTGATAAAGCCGCAAAGGCGCTTAAGGGCGATAAATCGCTGCAGGGCGAGGTTGATTTTTTAAAAAGGCTTATAGAGCACCTTGAAAAGGGGCTTCCCGCGCGCTCGGTTGAAATTAACGACGAAACCGAGCAAAACGTGCTTGATACCACGGCGCTGCTTTCGGCAAAGCCGGTAATTTACGCCTGCAATATGAGCGAAGAGGATTTTTCCGGCGGAATTGAAGCAAACAAAAACTATAATGCCGTTAAGGAAATTGCCGAACGCGAAAAAGCGGAGATTCTTCCTATATGCGCGGCGCTTGAGGCGGAAATTTCGGGTCTTGACGATGAAGAAAAGGTTATGTTTCTTGAAGAGCTGGGACTTGAGCGTTCGGGGCTTGACCGTATGATACAAAAATGTTACAGCCTGTTAGGTCTTATTTCCTACCTTACTGCTGGAAAGCCCGAAGTTAGAGCATGGACTATTAAGCGCGGCACCAAGGCTCCGCAGGCGGCGGGCAAAATACATTCCGATTTTGAGCGCGGCTTTATAAGAGCGGAGGTTATAGGCTACGACGAATTTATAAACACCTGCGGCGGCAGTATGACCGCTGCAAAAGAAAAGGGACTTGTAAGGAGCGAGGGAAAGGAATATGTTATGCAGGACGGAGACATTGTTCTCTTCCGCTTTAATGTTTGATTTTTTTCGGAGTTGATTTTTTATGGGTGATTTTTATTACTACGGTATAGATTCGCTTTATCTTTACCTTGTTGTTCCGGCGCTTATAATAACGCTTTGGTCGCAGATAAGGGTTAAATCGGCATTTTCAAAATACAGCGCGTTTCACTCTTCCTTAAGCGGAGCGGACGCGGCAAGGCGCGTGCTTGAGGCTAACGGGATCTGCAATGTGAAAATCGAACGTGTTTCGGGCAATCTTACCGATCACTATGATCCGAGGACTAACGTTATCCGCCTTTCCGATTCGGTTTACGGCGCGTACAACCTTTCCGCAGTCGGCGTTGCCGCGCACGAGGCGGGTCATGCTGTTCAGTACGCAAGCGGTTATATGCCCATTAAAGCGCGCTCGGTCATTCTTCCTGTCTGCAACTTGGGCTCGCAGCTGTCGCTGCCGCTGCTTGTTATAGGCTTTATATTTAATTTTCATTTGCTTGTAAAGTTAGGCGTTATATTCTTTTGCGCCGCTCTTATTTTTCAGCTTTTAACGCTTCCGATAGAATTTAACGCTTCCCGCCGCGCTCTGACAACCCTTGAAAGCGCCGGCCTTATAAACGATGGGAACGAGAAAAAAGCGGTGCGCAGGGTTCTTTCGGCGGCGGCTATGACATATATCGCTGCCTTGCTTGTTTCTTTAACGCAGCTTATCCGTCTTATTTCCATTACCAAAAGAAGGCGTTAGTCTTTCCAGATAAAAACCTGTATAGCTTTTTTATTTATCACCAATAATATGTTAGGGTGATAAAATGCAGGAAAGAAAAGCTCGGTTTATGCTTTTTTCAATAGGCGCGGTAGGCTACGGTCTTATAGAAATTATATGGCGCGGCTATACCCATTGGTCAATGCTCGGAGCGGGCGGCATATGCTTTATGTTTTTCGGCGGAATAAGCGAAAAATTCAAAAAAACGGGTATATTTATAAAGGGACTTATAGGCAGCACGTTTATAACCGCGGTTGAATTTGTTTTCGGCGTTATTTTTAATATTATTTTAAAAAAGAACGTTTGGGATTACAGTAAAATGCCTATGAATATTATAGGTCAGATATGTATGCCGTATTCCTGCCTTTGGGTGCTTTTAAGCCTTGTGGGTATACCGTTTGCAGGAAAGATAAAAAGGAAATTAACGGCAAAATACAAATAATTCGGGTGGATAGCTTTGAAATTCCTTCACAGAACATGGGCGGAAATTGATATTAACGCCCTGATACATAATTTTAATATTATAAAAAAGGAAGCGGACGGCGCGCTTATTATGGCGGTTGTTAAGGCGGATTGCTACGGCCATTCAGCCGAGCTTATCGCACCGGTGCTTGATAAATGCGGCGCGGACGCATTCGCCGTTTCAAATATAAGCGAAGCGTTGGCTTTGCGTGAATACGGCATAAAAAAGCCCGTGCTTATTTTGGGCTATACGCCGGTGGATGCGGCACCGCTGCTTTATGAAAACGATATAACGCAATGCGTTTTTTCAACCGAGTATGCGGCGGCGCTGTCTGATTTTTCGGTAAAAAACGGGCTTAAAATTAAAATACACATTAAAATTGATACCGGTATGGGAAGAATAGGGTTCGACTGCCGCGACAGCAGCCTTTCAGGCATTACAGATGCCGTAAACGCAGCGCGCTTACCCGGCTTTATATTAGACGGAATGTTTACCCACTTTGCCGTTTCCGACCGTACCCCAGACGAAGAAGACGGCTTTACCGCAGAGCAGTACGCCCGTTTCACAGCCGCCGTTAAGGGCTTTGAAAACGCGGGGTTAAAGCCAAAAATATGCCATTGCTGCAATTCCGCCGCGCTTTGCCTTGATAAAGAAAAGCACCTTGATATGTGCCGTCCAGGCATAATACTTTACGGTCTTACCCCTGCATACGGGCTTAAGCTTAAGGAAGATTTTATGCCGGTTATGACAGTTAAATCGGTTGTTTCAATGGTAAAAAAAATAAAAAAAGGAACTACCGTAAGCTACGGCAGAACCTTTAAGGCGCCGTATGATATGACGGTTGCCACTGTAACGGCAGGCTATGCGGACGGATACCCGCGGCTGCTTTCAAGCAAAGGTCAGGTCATAATACACGGCCGCCGTGCAAATATTATAGGCAGAATATGTATGGATCAGATGTCGGTAGATGTAAGCGGTATTGAAAACGTAAAGCAGGGCGACGAGGTCATACTTTTCGGCAAAGAACTGCCGGTTGAAGAATTGGCTGAAAAATGCGGCACAATAAATTACGAAATAGTATGCGGTATTACAAACAGAGTTCCGAGGATCTCGGTTTAACGGAGGAAGGGCTATGTCTTACGAAATAAAATCGATAGAAATAGGCAGTACCGATAATATTCATACCCTTAAGGGGCTTATATATATACCCGAAGGTGAAATTAAGGGCATATTTCATATTGTGCACGGTATGTGCGAATATATAAACAGGTACGACCATATTTTTTCCGCCGTTGCCGAAAGGGGCTACGTTTGCTGCGGCTATGATAACTTAGGTCACGGAAAAACCGCGCGGGACGACGTCGAGCTTGGCTTTATTGCCCACAAAAACGGCTGGAAATATCTTGTTAACGATGTAAAAGCGTTTGAGGACGCGGTTAAAAAGCTGTACCCCGATAAACCGCTTTACCTTATGGGACATTCTATGGGCTCGTTTATTTCAAGAATTGCCGCCGAAAGCTACGGCGGCGGTATAGATAAATTTATCATCTGCGGTACGGGCGGACCTAACCCTGCGGCGCCGGCAGGTCTTTTAATAACGGATATTATAAAGCTGTTCTGCGGCGAAAAACACCGTTCCGAGCTTATAAACAAGCTTGCCTTCGGCACATATAACAAACGCTTTGACGGCGGCACCGATTTTGATTGGGTAACCTCTGATAAAGACGTTGTTTCAAAATACGCGGCGGACAAATACTGTAATTTTAAATTTACGGCTTCTGCAATGCACGACCTTGTAAAGCTTAATTACCTTGCAAACAGGGCGTCTTGGTTTAAAAATATGCCGAAGGATTTACCCGTTCTTCTGATTTCGGGGAGCGACGATCCCGTGGGCAGCTACGGCAAAGGCGTTATTAAGGTGTACGAAAGGCTGTGCCGTGCCGGGCTTTCCGATGTAACCCTTAAATTATACGATAACTGCCGTCACGAAATACACAACGATTCCTGCCGCGCGGACGTTATAAAGGATATAATAAGCTTTATAGAAAAATAACCGCAAACAGAATAATCGTATAAAAATGAGACCGCCGTATAAAATCGGCGGTCTTTTGTTTAGCATATCAAAAGGTTGTCATTGCGGTGCGGGTGTCCGGTGGACACCTCTGCAAGGCAGAAGCACCGACCGAGCCGGCAGACGAGACCGCCGCAAGGCGCGTGGCAATCCGTTTTTTTATCCGCAGAATTTAGTTGCGATTCGCTTGCAGCAGTCGCAGGGCGAATAATCCCATTCGCCTATGCTCTCCCCCGTAAAAAAATATTTAAGCGGCGGTGTATAATCGCTGTCAAAGCTGTCAATAATAATAAGTTTGATCTTCATTTTCTCGCGTATAATGCTTTTAATATACACGCTTGCCTGCTGCCCTATAAACACGTCGGGTCTCGGTTCTGCAAGCCCTGCAAGATTAGGCGTAAGCTCCACAAAAACGCCGTAATCCTCAACGCTTCTTATAACGCCGGTTACGGTTTGCCCCGCAGAAAACAGCTCGGCGTTTTCCTCCCACGTGCCGAGCAGCTCTTTATGGGATAATGTAATTCTGCCGTCCTCTGCAATATTCTTTATTATTGCCTTTATATCATCGCCCGCCTTAAAGCGGTCCCGCGGGTGAGAAATGCGCGAAACCGAGATCGCGTCTATCGGCAAAAGGGCTATATTGCCGCAGCCTATATCGCAAAAGGCACCGAACGACTCAAGATGCGTAACCCTTGCGTTTATTACATCGCCGATCTTTTTTACGCCTGTTATGTATTTTTTGCAAAGCTCTTGAGCGCGCTTTCTTGAAAGATAAGCGCAGGGTCTGCCGAAATCGTCTACCCTTATTTCGCTTATTACAAAGCTTACGGGTTTACCTACGCGTGAGATAAGCGCAATATCACGCGTGGAGCCGTCGGATATTCCTATTGCCCCCTCCTCGCGCGGAATAACACCCCTCATACACCCAAGGTCTACTATAAGATTGTGTGCGGCGTCACACATTGTAACAACCGATTCAAGCACCGTTTGCTTTGCCTGCGCCTCTGTAAGAAATGCGGGAGTAAATAGCTTTTTGCTGTCCGTTGCCGATACGTCCCAGCCCTCCGGGAAAAAACCGTTCATTGTTAAATCACCTTTCCTTTATACACTGACGTAAAATATTTACGTCGCTATACAAAAGTATATGACAAACAATGTGAAAAAATGAGCGAATTATGTCCCCTTAAAAAATTTTTAGCGGACGTTTTTTTCACGTCCGCCGTTTCGACATTATTCCGCTTTAATCCAAAATCTTTTTACCGTAACATTTTCTTCCGAATCGAAAATTTCGTTTTCAAACACCGCCGTTTTCCGCATTGTTAAAAAAACAGTATATACTGTTAAATATCTGCTCCATTCCCGTAATATCGGGGTGGCCGCTCTGCCTGCTTATGCCGTTAAGCTTTATGTGAGAAACGCCGTAAAGTCCGCACAGCTTTATAATGCCGTTTGTAATTTCTTCCTTAATTTCGGCGTTGTTTATAATTACAACTGTGCTTGCATTCGGAAGATTTTTCTTTATACCCTTTAAGAGATAAGAAAATGCCGGCAGTGTGCTTTTCAAATTTTCACCGTTAAGGTCTTCGGTTTTTACTTCTCATACGGGTGAGCCCGCCCAGCTGTCGTTAGTGCCGCCGAAAACAAAAAAAGTATCAACCGGATTTTCCTTGAAAAATCCCTCACTGCAAAGTCTGTCAAATCTGCCTATAAACGAGGTTTTGGGACAATAGCCTCCGCCGTAGCCCGTGTTACATATTGTAGTACCCGAAAAGCTTTCGTTTCTTATCAATGCCGAATCGGTATTATTTATAAGCTTATACCACCAGGTTTGCGATTTGTCGGTAACGTTTGTATTATTTTTAGGCTTTGTAAAATACCAAGCCTCGTTACCGGCAGGTATGCTGCCCTCAAACGTTGAATAGCTGTCTCCTAAAATAAATACATTTCCGAGCTTTACCACAATTTGTACCCCTTTTGTTTTTTTAATATTATACCCTTGCCAAAAGGAGCTGTCAAGCGGCAGGTATTTATTTCGCCCTTGTTTCGCAGTAAATGCAGCGGTAAACGCGGTGCTCCTTATCGGTAAGGCGGAAAATGTGCGGCAGCTCCTGCTCGGTCGAAGATATACAGCGCGGATTTTTGCATTTTAAAACGTTTGTAAGCTCCTGCGGCAGTTCTATCGTCTTTTTCTCTTTTATTTTCCCGTCCTTTATTATGTTCACCGTAACATCCGGGTCTACAAAGCCTAAAATATCGGTGTCAACGTCAAAATCCGAATCTATCTTAATAATATCCTTTTTGCCGGATTTTTTACTTGCAACGTTTTTTATAAGCGCTACCGAGCAATCAAGCGCCTCAAGCCCCAAAAGACGGTATATCTCCATGCCTCTGCCTGCGGTTATATGGTCTATTACAATGCCGTTTTTAATGGAATCAATATTCATCACATTACCTCCAAAAGCTTTAAAATAAGTGCCATACGCATATATTTCCCGTAAAGCACCTGCTTAAAATAACAGGCGCGCGGGTCGCCGTCTACCGCCACGCTTATTTCGTTAACGCGCGGCAGGGGGTGTAAAACGCGCAGCTTATCGCTTGCAAGCGCCATTTTTTCGGGGGTTAAAATATATGTGTCTCTAAGGCGCAAATAGTCCTCTTCGTTGAAAAAGCGCTCCTTTTGCACGCGGGTCATATAAAGTATGTCAAGGTCGGCAATGGAATTTTCAAGGCTGTCGGTCTCGGTGTACTCTATACCCTCTTTATCAAGCTTATCCTTAACGTACCCAGGCAGCTTTAGTTCATTCGGAGAGATAAGCACAAACCTAACGTTTTTATAGCGTATAAGCGCGGAAATAAGCGAATGTACCGTTCTGCCGAATTTAAGGTCGCCGCAAAAGCCCACGGTCAAATTATCAAAGCCGCCCTTTTCACGGTATATTGTAAGCAGGTCTGCCAAGGTCTGCGTGGGGTGGCAGTGCCCGCCGTCGCCCGCGTTTATAACGGGTATGCTTGCGTTTCTTGCAGCTACAAGCGGCGCGCCCTCCTTCGGGTGGCGCATTGCTATAATATCGGCATAGCAGGAAATAACCTTTGCGGTATCCGCCACGCTTTCACCCTTTGAGGCAGAGGAGCTTTGCGCCTCCGAAAAGCCTAAAACGCTGCCGCCAAGCTCTAACATTGCCGCTTCAAAGCTTAGCCGCGTTCTGGTGGACGGCTCAAAAAACAGGGTGGCAAGCTTTTTGCTCCTGCATTTTTCGCTGTATTTTTCGGGGTTTGCTATAATATCGTTAGCAACGCCTATAAGCTCTTCAATTTCACCCGTTGTAAGCTCCGAAATATCAATAAGACTTCTCATTTAATATCATTCCTTTGCGCCGTTTATTTTAAGATAGTTCTTTATTCGGTCTGTGTTTTCGCGGTTTTTTTCGTCCTCTTCAAGGTATTCTATAATATCGTAAACATTAACTACGGAATAAACGGGGAAACCGAACTCCTCGCCTACCTCCGCCATAGCCGATTTTTCGGTCTGACCCTTTTCACAGCGGTCTACCATAACAAAGGTCGCGGCAACCTTTACGCCGCTAAGCTTTGAGAGTATAGCCATACTTTCCCTTATCGCCGTGCCTGCGGTTATAACGTCCTCTACAATTACCACCTCTTCGCCTGCCTGCGGCTTATAGCCTACAAAAACGCCGCCCTCGCCGTGGTCCTTTTCCTCCTTGCGGTTAAAGAAAAACGGCACGTCAAGCCCGTTTTCCGAAAGCGCAACGGCCACCGATACCGCAATCGGAATGCCCTTGTATGCGGGACCGTAAAGCACGGCTTTTTTATCTCCGAGCTTTTCAAAATACGCCTTTGCGTAAAATTTGCCTAATTTTCTTATCTGGTCGCCTGTTTTAATTTCGCCCGCGTTTATAAAATAGGGGATTTTTCTGCCGCTTTTTGCGGTGAAATCGCCGAATTTAAGCACGCCGGCACTCTCTAAAAATTCAATAAATTCGTGTTTATAAGCTTGCATTTTTATCACCTATCCTATAAATTCCCGAACACAGCGCTCATAAGCCGCCGCGGGGTCTGCCGCGGCGGTTATAGGTCTGCCGACCACTATATAGTCGCTGCCTATTTCCTTTGCCCTGTCGGGTGTGGTAACGCGCGATTGGTCGCCCTTGTCGCCGTCGGCAAAGCGTATGCCGGGCGTTACGGTTAAAAAGCTTTTGCCGCAGGCGCCGTGTACCGCCGCCGCCTCAAGCGGAGAGCATACCACGCCGTCAAGCCCCGCGTTTTTTGCATTCTTTGCGTAGTGCATAACCACGTCTTCCATTTTGCCGCTTATCAAAAGATCCTTATGCATTGCTTCCTCGCTTGTTGAGGTAAGCTGGGTTACTGCTATAAGCAGCGGACGGGTGCCGTCTTCTCTTGTCAGCCCCTCTATTGCCGCGGTCATCATAGCGGCAGTGCCCGCCGCGTGCAGGTTGCACATATCAATATCAAGGCGCGATAATACCGCCATTGATTTTTTAACTGTGTTCGGAATATCGTGCAGCTTTAAATCAAGGAATATTTTATGCCCCCGCGCCTTAATTTCCCTTACAATTTCGGGGCCCTCGGCGTAGAAAAGCTCCATACCTATTTTTACAAACGGTTTTTTGCCCTCGAATTTATCTAAAAATTCAAGACAGGTCTTCTTATCCGCAAAATCGCAGGCAATAATCACGTCTTTACCCATTGTGCGCTCCTCCTATAATTTCGCTTAAATTATTTATGCCGTATTTTTCCATAGCCCTCGGCAGGTCTTCTATAATTTTCTTGCAGGCATACGGGTCTATTAGGTTAGCCGCGCCCACCTCTACTGCGGCGGCGCCCGCTAACATAAACTCCAATACGTCCTCGGCGGTGGATATTCCGCCCATACCTACAATCGGTATTTTTACCGCGTCATATACCTGATACACCATTCTAACCGCCACGGGCTTTACCGCGGGGCCCGATAGCCCGCCCGTTTTGTTTGCAAGCAGCGGCTTTTTGGTTTTTAAATCTATTCTCATACCAAGTAGGGTGTTTATAAGCGATACGCCGTCCGCCCCCGCCGCCTCGCACGCCTTTGCAATTTCGGTAATATCGGTTACATTTGGGGAAAGCTTAATAATTATCGGTTTATCCGTAACCGCCCTTACCGCCTTTGTAACCGCCGCCGCGTTTTCTGCACTCGTGCCGAATGTAAGCCCGCCGCCGTGAACGTTCGGGCAGGAAATATTTATTTCAAACCAGCCTATACCGTCGTCTGTATTAAGCGTTTCAACAGCCGCAACATAGTCGCCTACCGAAAAACCGCTTACATTCGCCATAACAGGCTTTTTATAAACCGCTTTAAGAGTTTTAAGCTCGTGGTTTAAAACCTTTTCCGCTCCCGGATTTTGCAGTCCCACCGCGTTTAAAAGCCCGGACGGACACTCGGCAATTCTGGGTGTCGGGTTGCCGAAGCGCGGCTCTTTGGTGGTGCCTTTAAGCGAAATTGAGCCTAAAATATTTATATCGTAAAACCTTGTAAATTCATAACCGAAGCCGAACGTGCCGCTTGCGGGGATTACGGGGTTTGTAAGACCTATACCGCACAGGTTAACAGACGTATTTACCATTCTATTTCCTCCCTTAAAAACACGGGGCCCTCGGTGCAAACTCGTTTAGGACCATTTTTTGTTTTGCAGGTGCAGCCCATACAGGCGCCCGTGCCGCAGCCCATACGCTCTTCAAAACTGAACTGACCGCTTGTTTTCGCGGCGGCGTTTACAGCCTTTAGCATAGGTTTCGGCCCGCAGGTGTAAAAATAGCTGTAATCGGCATATTCCATTGCGGCGTTTACAAAGCCTTTAAGCCCGTAAGAGCCGTCCGCCGTGGTAACGGCAACGTTTGCGCCGAGCTTTCTGAACTCGTCCTCTAAAAATATTTCCGATTTTGTGTTGAAGCCTAAAATTACGTTTACGGTCTTATTTTCGGCAATCAGCTTTTTGCAAAGCCCGAAAAGGGGCGGAACACCCACGCCGCCGCCTATAAGCAGGGGTTTATCGCCCGAAAGCGAGGTATCGTACCCATTGCCGAGGGATATTAAAAGGTCTAATTTTTCACCCTTTTTTATGCGGCTTAAAGCGCTTGTTCCGTCGCCTACCACCTTGTAAATAACAGTAAGGCTTTTATCGTCCCAGTCGCATATAGAAATAGGTCGGCGCAGGTAAAATTCGGGTATTTTAATATTTACAAACTGTCCCGGTGCAGTAATGGGCGAGGTATCGCCCGCAAGCGTCATTTTAAAAACCGAGGGGGCTATCTGCCCGTTCTCTGTAACTTCGTAAAAATCCTGTTTCATAGCGTTTCCTTTCAAGCGTCTATTGTGGATATTCCGAGGGTAGTCTCTTCAAGCACGTCAAGCAGTACCTTAACGGTATCAAGAGAGGTAAACATTGTAACGTTGTTTTCAACCGCGCAGCGGCGAATTTCGTACCCGTCCGATAACACGCCCGATGAATTCATATCCCGCGTGTTTATAACGTAGGTAACATAGCCCTGCCGTATTGCGTCGGTTATCTCGCGGCTTCCGTCGCTAAGCTTTCCCACCGCGTGGGTGCGTATACCGTTTTGCTTTAAAAATTCTGCCGTGCCGGCAGTCGCCTGAATATTAAAGCCCATATTGTAAAAGCGGCGTATAAGCGGCAGCGCCTCCTCCTTGTCTTTATCAGCAATTGTGGCAAGCACCGTGCCGTAGTTCATAACGTTCATACCGCTGGCTTTAAGCGCCTTATAAAGCGCGCGGGTAAGCTTATCGTCGTAGCCTATGGCTTCGCCCGTGGATTTCATTTCGGGCGAAAGGTAAGCGTCAAGCCCTCTGAGCTTAGAAAATGAAAACGCGGGGGCTTTTACATACCAACGTTTTTTGTCTCCCGGATAAATTTTATCAAAGCCCTGCTCTTTAAGGCTTTTTCCTAAAATTACAAGGGTAGCAATGTCTGCAAGGCTGAAGCCCGTAGCCTTTGAAAGGAAGGGAACGGTTCTTGACGAGCGCGGGTTTACCTCTATTATAAACACATTATCGTTTTTATCAACAATAAACTGAATATTGTAAAGCCCTATTATGCCTATACCCAGCCCTAACCGCCTTGTATAATCAAGTATTGTTTCGCGCACCTTTTCGCTTATGCTGAAGGTGGGGTACACGCTTATTGAGTCGCCGCTGTGTATGCCCGTGCGCTCCACAAGCTCCATAATTCCCGGCACGAATACGTCCTTGCCGTCGCAAATGGCGTCTACTTCGAGCTCCTTGCCCGAAATGTATTTATCAACAAGCACGGGCTTGTCTTCGTCAATTTCAACCGCGGTGCGAAGGTAGCGGCGCAGCTGCTCTTCGTCCGCCACAATCTGCATTGCCCTGCCGCCTAACACAAACGAGGGGCGCACAAGCACGGGGTAGCCGATTTCCTCGGCGGCTTTTACGCCGTCCTCGATTTTGGTTACCGCCTTGCCCTGCGGCTGGGGAATATTAAGCTCCTTTAGCACCTTTTCAAATAAATCGCGGTTTTCGGCGCGGTCTATCGCCTCGCAATCCGTACCGATAATCTTAACCCCGCGGTTTTTAAGGCTTTCGGCAAGGTTTATGGCGGTCTGACCGCCCAAAGACGCTATAACGCCTATCGGATTTTCAAGGTGGATAATGTTCATAACGTCCTCGGTGCAAAGCGGCTCAAAGTAAAGCTTATCCGAGCAGGTGTAATCGGTTGAAACGGTTTCGGGGTTGTTGTTTATAATTATCGCTTCATAGCCCGATTTTTTAATTGTGGTTACCGCGTGCACGGTGGAGTAATCAAACTCAACCCCCTGACCTATTCTTATAGGACCGGAGCCTAAAACTATTATCTTCTTTTTATCCGATACCACCGATTCGTTTTCATCCTCATAGGTAGAGTAAAAATAAGGTATATAGCTTTCAAATTCCGAGGCGCAGGTGTCTATCATTTTATAAACGGGGAACATACCGCGCTTTTCTCTTATTTTATAAATTTCCTCGCCCGTCATACCCCAAAGCTTACCTATAAATTCATCGGAAAAGCCGAGCTTTTTAGCGGTATACAGCGTGTCGGTGTCTCCTATATGCTCTTTCAGCTTATTTTCGGTTTTAACGATATTCTTTATCTTTTCAAGGAAAAGCATATCTATTTTTGTGGCGTTGCAGATCATACCTATATCGGTCTTTCTGCGCAAAAGCTCGGCTACCGCGTAAATTCGGTCGTCGGTGCCGTCTTTTATATAATTTAACATTTCGTCGTCCGAAAAGCTTTCAAACTTTTTCATATAAAGGTGATTTACGCCTATTTCAAGCGACCTTGCAGCTTTAAGCAGGCTTTCCTCAATCGTTCTGCCAACGCTCATAACCTCGCCCGTGGCTTTCATCTGGGTGGAAAGCTTGTTGTTAGCCGATGAGAATTTATCAAACGGGAAACGCGGCATTTTGGTAACAACATAATCGAGAGCCGGCTCAAATGAGGCGGGGGTGTTGGCTATCATAATTTCATCAAGCCGCATACCTACCGATATTTTGGCTGAAACGCGCGCTATCGGGTAGCCGCTTGCCTTGCTTGCAAGGGCGGAGGAGCGCGAAACGCGGGGATTTACCTCAATAAGATAATAATTAAAGGAAAGCGGGTCAAGCGCAAACTGAACGTTGCAGCCGCCCTCGATTTTAAGGGCGCGTATAATTTTAAGCGCGCTGTCGCGCAGCATATGGTACTCTTTGTTGGTAAGTGTCTGCGAGGGGCAAACTACAATAGAGTCGCCCGTGTGAATACCCACAGGGTCAACGTTTTCCATATTGCAGATGGTAATGGCGGTGTCGTTACTATCGCGCATTACCTCGTATTCGATTTCCTTATAACCCTTTATGCTTTTTTCCACCAAAACCTGATGAACGGGTGAAAGCTCCAAAGCGCCCCTTAATATTTCGGCGCACTCTTCCTCGTTATCGGCAAAGCCGCCGCCGGTGCCGCCCAAGGTAAAGGCGGGGCGCAGAACCACGGGGTAGCCTATTTCCTTTGCGGCTTTAAGTCCTTCCTCAAGGCTTTCGGCTATTACCGACTGCAAAACAGGCTCGCCTATTTCTTCGCAAAGCTCCTTAAAAAGCTCCCTGTCCTCGGCGCGCTCAATACTGCGGCTTGAGGTTCCCAAAAGCTCTGCGCCGCACTCACGCAGAACACCCTTTTTTTCAAGCTGCATTGCAAGGTTAAGCCCCGTTTGCCCGCCTATGCCCGGCAGTACCGCGTCGGGGCGCTCGTAGCGTATTACCTTTGCCAAATATTCAAGGGTCAACGGCTCCATATATACCTTATCCGCAATAGAAGTGTCGGTCATAATTGTAGCGGGGTTTGAGTTGCAGAGAACGACCTCGTACCCCTCTTCTTTAAGCGCCAAGCACGCCTGCGTGCCCGCATAGTCGAACTCTGCCGCCTGACCTATTACAATAGGACCTGAGCCTATTACAAGTATCTTTTTAATATCGGTTCTTTTAGGCATTTTTGTTTTCCTCCATAAGAGAAGTGAATTTATCGAATAAATAGGCGCTGTCCTGCGGGCCGGGCGCGCTTTCGGGGTGGTACTGCACGCTGAACAGCTTTGATTTTTCGTCGCTTACGCCCTCTACCGTGTTATCAAGCAGGTTTATGTGCGTAACTTTAAGCCCCGTGTTTTCAAGGCTTTTTTCGTTTACGGCGTAGCTGTGGTTTTGCGAGGTTATTTCGATTTTTCCCGTTTCAAGGCTTTTAACGGGGTGGTTTCCGCCGCGGTGCCCGAATTTTAATTTATAGGTTTCAGCCCCGCAGGCAAGGCAGATCATCTGGTGACCGAGGCATATGCCGAATATCGGGTATTTTCCCCTTAATTTCTTTACAAGGTCAATTACCGGTATAACGTCTTCGGGGTCGCCCGGTCCGTTTGAGAGGAAAATACCGTCGGGCTTCATTTTTTCAACCTCTGCGGCGGAGGTGTTATAGGGCATTACCGTCACGTTGCACCCGCGCGCGTTTAACGAGCGGATAATGTTAAGCTTTATTCCGCAGTCGATCGCCACAACGTTGTACTTCGCGTTAGCAGTTCTTGAATAGCGGCGCTTTTTGCAGCTGACACACGCCACCGCGTCGTGCGGCACGGGGGTGTTTTTAATTTTTTCAAGAGCCGCATCTGTCGGCGTATCGGCGTTTGTTATAATTCCGCGGCGCGAGCCTAAATCGCGTATACTGCGTGTAAGCTTTCTTGTATCTATACCCGCAAGCCCCGGTATTTTATATTCCTCCATTACTTCCGACAGGGTTTTGGTATAGCGGAAGTTAGAGGGCAGGTCGTTATACTCCCTTACTATCAGCCCGCCTATTGTGGGGTTTTTGGTTTCGTAATCTTCATCGGCTGTGCCGTAGTTGCCTATAAGCGGATAAGTCATAACCACCGCCTGATAGGTGTAAGAGGGGTCGGATATTATTTCCTGATACCCCACCATAGAGGTATTGAAAACTATTTCGCACACCGCGTCGCCCGTGTAGCCGAAGCCGGTACCGTAATACTCGGCGCCGTCCTCAAGCACTAATTTTCTGTTATATTCCATACTGCTTTACCTCCGCATACTGTAAGTAAATTTTTGCCTGTTACCGTAAGCCCGTCAAACGGCGTGCTTTTGCCCTTGCTTTTAAATTCGCGCGGATCTATTTTATATTCGCCTTGCAAATCGTAAACGCAAATATCGTCTGTAAATGGCAATCCAAACCGCCTTCTCGGATTTACAGCCATCAGCTCGATAAGCCTTTCGAGCGTTATAATTTCAGGTTTTACAAGATAAGTGTAAAGCGCGGGGAAGGCGGTTTCTAACCCCACAACGCCCATAAGACTTTTTTCAAGCCCCCGCGATTTTTCCTCACTGCTGTGCGGCGCGTGATCGGTGGCTATCATATCTATTGTGCCGTCCTGCAAGCCCTTTATTAACGCCTGCCTGTCTTCCTCGCCTCTTATCGGCGGGTTCATTTTAAAGCTGCCGCTTTCCTTTAAATCCATATCGTTAAATATTAAGTAGTGCGGCGCGGTCTCGCACGTCACGTCTACTCCGTCCGCCTTGGCGCGCCGTATCAGCTCCACGCTTTCCTTGCAGGAAATATGGCACACGTGGTATTTACAGCCCGTTTCCTTTGCAAGCCTTAAATCCCTTTCAATCGGTTTCCATTCGCTCGCGGAGCTAATGCCCTTATGCCCGTGCAGGCGCGCGTATTCGCCCTTATGGATATATCCGCCGCAAAGCAGAGTGTTATCCTCGCAGTGGGCGGCTATTATTTTGTCAAGCGCTTTTGCTTTAAGCATAGCCGCGCGCATCATATCTTCGCTTTGCACGCCCCTGCCGTCGTCCGAAAAGGCTATACAGTATGGGTCTAAGGCTTCCATATTTGTAAGCTTTTCCCCATTTTCACCCACGGTTATTGCCGCATACGGGTGAACGCGCACTGCCGCGTCCCTTTCTATTATTTTTATCTGCTCTTTTATGTTTTCCGCACTATCGGGCACGGGGTTTAGGTTCGGCATTGTGCAAACGTCGGTATAGCCGCCGCGCGCCGCCGCAAGCGAGCCTGTTTTTATTGTTTCCTTATAAAAAAATCCCGGTTCCCTGAAATGCACGTGAACATCACAGAAAGCCGGAAAAATATAAACATTATTAAAATCGGAAAGAAAGCCGACGCCGCCGACCGATAAATCGTAATCCTCTCTTATTATTTTGCCGTTTTTGTAAACAAAGGCGTTTTTAATTATCATAATCTACTCCTAAAAAAGCCTGCTTTTTAAAAAGCAGGCCGTAAGCACAAGAAAGCAGACTGATACACAGTCGTTTATTGCAATCTTGCCGGCGTCACAGCACCCTGCTTAAAGATTTTTGTTATATGTATTCTACCACCTATTGCTCATAAAGTCAATACCGCGGCACAAAATTTATTTTTCGGTTTCGGGTTTTATTTTGCCGTTTTCCACATAAAAGGTTATGTCGCCGTTTTCATCGGTTCTGAAAACCTCTGCGCCGTAAGCCTTAAGCGACGATATAACCCGCGGAACAGGGTGAGAATACACATTGTTCTCCCCTACGGATATGGCGGCGTATTTCGGGCTTGCCGCTTTTATAAACCGCTCTGAGCTTGCGGTGGCGCTGCCGTGATGACCTACCTTTAAAACGTCGCAGTCGACATTTATGCCCTCGTCCAACAGCGCGTTTTCGGTATCCGAGCCTGCGTCTCCGGTAAACAAAAACTTAAACCCGTCAATTTCAGCCATTAAAACCAGCGATTTATCGTTTTCATCGGAAAACTCATCGTAATATGAAAGCACTGTTACGGTAAATTCGCCTATTTTAAAATTCATTCCCTGCTTTGCGGTGTATATCCTGCCGTTTCTCTTTACGGTAATGCCCTTTGCGGCGTTTACGTTAGAGTTTGCGTCCGCGCCTGCTTCGGGTCTCGGCACAATAAAATTGTCAAACTTAAAAAGCCGTGCCAAGTCCTCGGTTCCGCCGGCATGATCCATATGAAGGTGAGATATCATCACCACGTCGATATCCCTTATACCGTCGCTTTTAAGCTCTTGTGCAATATCGCTTACAGAGGAATTAAGGCCGGTATCTATTACGGCGGAGCAGCCGTTTGAATATATCAGTATGCTGTCTGCCTGACCTACGTCCATAATTTTAACAAAATCCTTTGAGGTGTCAAAGTCTGCCGCGTTAAACGCGCCGCGGATATCGGTTTTAAAAACAAGCCTTGCAAAGCAAAAAACAAACACAAACGCACATAACGCCGCGCCCACGGCAAGCCTTAGCGTTCTTTTGTCTACTTTATTCTTCATCTGCACCCGCCGCCTCGCGTTCAAGCAGCTGTTCCTTTGATATAAGCACCTTTCTGGGCTTTGAGCCCTCATACGGGCCTACCACTCCGCGCTGCTCCATTTCGTCCACTATTCTTGCGGCCCTTGCATAACCGAGCTTAAGCTTTCTTTGCAAAAGCGATGTGGAAGCCATACCGTTTTCCACCACAACCTTAATTGCCTCGTTAAGCATAGGATCCCCCTCAGGTCCGTCTTCGGGAAGTCCCGTTTTCTGCTTTTTCTCAATTGCCGCCTGACGTTCTATTTCAACCATAACGTCGTCGTCGTAATCGGCAGTGTGGTCGCCCTTAACATAATCAACCACCGCCTCAACCTCTTCATCGCTTACAAAGCAGCCCTGTATGCGCTTTGGCTTTGAAGAGCCAACGGGGCTAAAGAGCATATCGCCGCGCCCCAAAAGCTTTTCGGCGCCTGCGGTATCAAGTATTGTGCGGCTGTCGATATGCGAAGAAACCGCAAACGCAATACGCGTCGGTATATTAGCCTTAATAACGCCCGTAACCACGTCTACCGAGGGGCGCTGCGTTGCAATTATAAGGTGCATACCCGCGGCGCGCGCCTTAGCGGCAATGCGGTTTATAGAGTCCTCCACCTCGTTTGGCGCGGTCATCATAAGGTCGGCAAGCTCGTCTATAATTATAACTATGTGCGGCATCGGCTTAACCTCAGGGTCGCCCAAGCTTTCAACAAAGCGGTTATAGCCTGCAAGGTCGCGCACGCCCCTGTCTGCAAACATTTTATAGCGCTTTTCCATTTCGCTTACCGACCAGCCGAGCGCGCCCGCCGCCTTTCTCGGATCGGTAACAACCGGCACAAGCAAATGCGGTATGCCGTTATATATGCCAAGCTCAACCACCTTTGGATCTATCATAAGCAGCTTTACCTCGTCCGGCGTGGCTTTATATAAAAGGCTCATTATAATCGAGTTTATACATACCGATTTACCCGAACCCGTAGCGCCTGCTATAAGCCCGTGCGGCATTTTGGCAATATCGGCTACAACGGCGTTGCCGCCGATATCCCGGCCTAAGGCTACCGTCAGCTTGCTTTTGGCGGACGAAAACGCAGGGGACTCAAGTATTCCCCTTACCCCTACTACCGCGCTTGCCTTATTCGGCACCTCAATGCCTACCGCCGCTTTATTGGGTATGGGCGCTTCAATACGCACGCCCGCCGTTGCAAGGTTAAGCGCTATATCGTCCGCAAGGTTTGTTATTTTGCTTATCTTAACGCCGGCAGAGGGCTGCAGCTCGTACCTTGTTACGGTAGGTCCGCGGCTTATATCCACAATTCTTGTTTCAACGCCGAAGCTTTTAAGCGTCTCAACAAGCTTATCGGCGGTGCTGTCAAGCTCGGCAGAGAGCGCGGCGGCGTTTGTAGCCTTGGTTTCCTTAAGCAGTGAAAGCGGCGGGAATTTATATGTATCTGCTTCCTCTGCGTTTTCCGCCTCGCTTTCTTCAATGTGCTCGGTAAACCTTTCGGTTTCTTCCTTTATTTGCTCCTTTTGCGCGGCGGCCTCTTCCCTTGCGGCTTTAAGCGCGCCGTCTATATCGTGGCTTTCCTCTTCGGGGGCGGGTACTTCTTCCTTTTCGGGTTCGGTGGCGGGTTCCTCAGGCTCTGCTCCGTAATAAGCCGATACTACCCGGCGCTGCTTTTCGTCAAGCGTTTCTTTTTTTATTTTGCGTTTTTCGGGTATATCGTCTACGGGTATATCAACGTTAAAGCCCTTAATAACCTTAAGCTGTTTTTCGCCCGTTTCCTTAGGCTCGCGCTCCAAACGGTTTTGATAAGCGTTTTCCGCCTGCTCGGATATGGATTTTACGGGTCTTGCCACGGTTTTGAAAAGCGACATTAGGGTGGTTCCCGTAATTATCATTAAAAACACGCATATTAAAATTATAACCGTAATTGCCGCTCCCGTTTTGCCGAAAGCGATATAAAGCGGCTGACCTATAAGCGCACCTAAAAAACCGCCGCTTTTAAGGGCGATACCGCTTTCATAAGCCGCGGTAAGGTGCTGCCAAAAGGAAAGCGTTTCCCCGTGCTTTACAAAAATATCCACCGCCGCGCCTATAAGTATTACCAGCACGCCCGATTCCGTTATTTTGGCGTTTATTGAACCGCCTATTTTATCCATAGCGAAAAGCACGGCTACAAAGCCCAGCAAAAACGGATAAAAATACGCCGTTACGCCGAACACGCCGAAAATAAAGTTATGTATTGCAAGCCAAACGTTTTGACCTTTTATAAAAACTATGCAAAGCAAAAAGACCGCAACCGCAAACCATATTACAGACATAAGCTGTCTTTTTCCGGCGGTTGCCTCTTTCCTTGCCGTTTCGTTCTGCATTTTGGTTGCCGTTGCGCTTTTTGAACGACCGCCCTTTTTCTTAGCCGCTGCCATTTTTTTCTCCTTATGTAACGGCCGGATTGCCCGACCTTATTTTTTCTCTATCAGCCTGTACAGCCCGTCTATAACGTTGCTGAGAGTTCCTACCTCGTCTATAAGTCCCTCGCTTACGGCCCTGTCGCCCGTAAGGATAGAGCCTACGTCGGTCACCATTTCGCCGGTGTTCATCATAAGCTCGGTAAAACGCTCTGCCGAAATGCCCGAATTTCTTACCACAAAATCGGTGATTCTCGCCTGCATACGCGCAAAGTGATTCATAGTCTGCGGCACGCCTATAACAAGACCGGTTGTTCTTACGGGGTGTACCGTCATAGTGGCGGAGGGCGCTATATAGGAGCGCTTTGCCGATACCGCAAGCGGAACGCCTATTGAATGGCCGCCGCCCAAAACAAACGAAACCGTGGGCTTTTTCATACCCGAAATCAGCTCGGCTATTGCAAGCCCCGCCTCAACGTCGCCGCCTACCGTGTTAAGAATTATAAGCAGGCCCTCAATATCGCGGCTTTCTTCAATTGCAACAAGCTGCGGTATAACATGCTCGTATTTTGTGGTTTTGTTTTGTTCGGGCAAAACGTTATGCCCCTCTATTTCGCCGATAACGGTAAGGCAAAAAATTTTGTGCCTGCCGTCAAAAGCAGAAACCGAGCCCATTTCCTTTATTTCCTCAAGCTCGTTTTTTCTGCCGTCGTTTTTTTCTTTTTCGTTGCTCATTTCTTCACTCTCCCTCAATATTATGAGGAGAAAGCCTGCAACAATTCATATTATACATTTTTTTTAATAAACTTTCAAGTGCTTTTATGCTTGACAAACCGCACGTTTTAGTATATCATTACATTGTGAAACGCTATGATGGGATTAAGTAATCGCATAGGCGCGCCTTAAGAGAGCGAGCGGCAGGTGAAAGCTCGCGGCGGCGGTGCGGTGAAGCTGCCCCTGAGCGGCCCCCGAAAGGGCGGACGGCGGTCTCCGTTATAAGATAAAGGTATTTAAAGGTACCGTTGAGTGCGGAATTTTTATTCCGAATAAGGGTGGTAACACGGATTTTATTCGTCCCGAATGTAAAGCATTCGGGGCGTTATTTTTATTTTGGGAGGAAAAAATATGAAATACGAAATACTTAAATTACTGGCGCGCAACGCAAAATACACCGCAAAGGATATTGCGGTAATGTTAGGCTCGGACGAAAAAACGGTTCAAAACGAAATAGCCGCGCTTGAAAAGGACGGATTTATCAAGGGCTATAAAGCGATCGTAGACTGGCAGCTGCTTGACGACGCTTATGTTTCGGCAATTATTGAGTTAAACGTTGTGCCGAAGGCAGGACTCGGCTTTGAAGAGGTTGCCGAGCTTATAATGAAATACGACGAGGTTGAGTCGGTTTACCTTATGTCCGGCTCTTACGACCTTAACGTTGTAGTAAAGGGCAAAACGCTTCAGGATATAGCGCGCTTTGTTGCAAAGGAGCTTGCCACCATAGACTCCGTAACCCAAACCACCACCCACTTTGTAATGCGCCGCTATAAGGAAATGGACGTTATGCTTGAAAACGGCGATAAGGACGACAGGGGGCAGCTGTTTATATGATAGATTACACTAAAGCGCTTAACCCCACCGTTGCCGAAATAAAGCCTTCCGGCATAAGAAAGTTTTTCGATATTGCCGCCACTATGGATAACGTTATCTCATTAGGTGTGGGCGAGCCCGATTTCAGCACCCCGTGGCAAATAAGAAAGGCGGGTATAACATCACTGCAAAACGGCAAAACAAAGTATACCTCAAACTGGGGCATCGCCGCCTTGCGGCAGGCTGTGGCAGACTATGTAAAGCGCAAATATTCGCTTTGCTACACGCCCGATGAGGAAATTTTAATAACCGTAGGCGGAAGCGAGGCGATAGACGCCGCAATAAGGGCGCTTGTGTCTCCGGGGGACGAGGTTATAATCCCCCAGCCGAGCTATGTTTGCTACGAGCCTATAACACGGCTTGCGGGCGGCGTTCCCGTTATAATAGAAACAAAGGCAGAAGACGGATTTAAGGTAACGCCCGAACAGCTGCGCGGCGCTTTAAGCGAGCGCACAAAGCTGCTTATACTCCCCTACCCCTGCAACCCAACGGGCGCCATTATGGAACGGGACGATCTTGAAAAATTAGCCGATGTGCTTAAAAGCACAAACGTTATGGTGCTGTCGGACGAAATATATGCCGAGCTTACCTTCGGCGGCAGCCGCCATGTTTCGCCTGCGGCAATAGACGGTATGTGGGAACGCACTATAACCGTAAACGGCTTTTCAAAGGCGTTTTCAATGACGGGCTGGCGCTTGGGCTTTGCCTGCGGCCCGCGCGAAATTATGGAGCAGATAACAAAAATTCACCAGTTTGCCATAATGTGCGCGCCCACAACCTCGCAGTATGCCGCAATCGAAGCGCTTAAAAACTGCGACGAGGACGTAGACCGTATGGTAAAGGAATACAATATGCGGCGGCGTATGATGGTATCGGGCTTTAACGAAATAGGCCTTGAATGCCGCGAGCCGAAGGGCGCGTTTTACGCGTTCCCATCTATTAAAACCACAGGTCTTTCAAGCGATGAATTCTGTGAAAGGCTGTTATACTCAAAAAACGTGGCGGTAGTGCCGGGCACCGCATTCGGCGCCGGCGGCGAGGGCTTTATAAGAGCCTCCTACTGCTACTCGGTAGAGCATATAAAAGAGGCTGTAAGCCGAATAGGCGAATTTTTAAAGGAGCTTTAAGGTTAATATTCAAAACCCCGCGGGTCAGGTCTTTACGGGCCTATTTCGATTTAAGGAAATCCCGCGGGGTTTTTCCCGTTTCACGCTTAAACGCAACATAAAAGTACGAAGGGGAAGAAAAGCCCAGCTCCTCGCTTATTTTTGAAACGGGAATTTCATCGTAAAGCATTTTTACCGCGGTTCTTATCCTTAAGGAATTGTGGTAGCTTATTACCCCTCTGTCGCAAAACATTTTAAAAATGCGTTTTAAGTTGCTTTCGCTCAAGCCGCAGGCTCTCGCTATCTGACAAACGGTAAGGCTTTCACAGCAATGCGACTGCATATACCGTATCACCCTGCGGTATGTATCGGCATAGGGGGAATTATCGCGGCGGTCTTCAAGTCCGCTTTCGCACAGCTCTGTTATAAACCCCTCGAACGCGGCGGCGGCAAGACTGCTTTTAAGCTTAAACCCGTTTCCGTTTCTGTCCGATTCGTAAAGCCCTATAACCTGCTCAAACAGCTTTTCTATTTCGGCAAGTCTTGCCGCCTGATAACCGTTAAGCCTGTAAAACCCCTTTTCAAGCTGCTTCATTGCAATACCTGTCGCTTTAAACGAAATTAAAAGCAAATGCGGCGCGGTATTGGCAGAGGACCAAACGCGGTGAAATTCCATAGGCTTGTGAAAAAGCAGATTACCGCGCGTAAGCGTGTAAACTCTTTCGTCGGCAGTAGCGGTTGCAACGCCGTCCGCAGCGTATACCATTTCCCAAAAATCGTGCATTTCACCCGCAAAATAAAAGTTTTTCGGGCGTATTACGTCAAACGCGGCAACCACAGCCTCAAGAGTTACCGCCCTTCCAATTTTTTTAACCGTAAATTCCTGCATTTTCTTACTCCAGATATTGTCCGATTTCAAATAAAAAATGTCTGTATTTGAATATTATTATAATATAAGATATGCTACAATACAAGAAAATACTGAAATTAAGGGTGAATAAAATGAATGCTTTTGATGTATCGGGGCTTTTTTCAACTCAAACAGACGCCGTATCGGTCAAGCCCTACGGCAACGGACATATTAACAGCACATTTCTTGTAACCGCGCAATCGGGCAAACGCTATATCCTGCAAAAGGTAAACGGCAGGGTGTTTAAAAACCCAGAACAGGTTATGCAAAACATAATAAAGGTTACGGAATATCTGCGCTCAAGGCTTTCGGGCGCTATGAAGACGCTTACGCTTGTAGAGCTTAAAAACGGCAAAAAATATTTTACCGATGAAAACGGCGAGATATGGCGTATGTACGATTTTATTGAAAACGCCGTATCCTTAGAGCTGCCCGAAACCGAAAACGATTTTTACCAAAGCGCAGTGGCGTTCGGGGCGTTTCAGAATATGCTTAAGGACTTCCCCGCAAGCGAGCTTTACGAAACAATACCGAATTTTCACAACACCCCGCTCAGATTTAAAAGCTTTATTGAGGCGGCTGAGCTGAACCCTATGAACAGAGCGAAAAACGCGCTGCCCGAAATTGAATTTATAAAGGCGCGCAAAAGCTTTTGCTCAACGCTTGAAGAAAGCCGCAAAAACGGCGACCTGCCGCTTAAGGTAACGCATAACGATACAAAGCTTAACAACGTTATGCTTGATAAAGACACAAGGGAGCCCATCTGCGTTATCGATCTTGACACCGTAATGCCGGGATACTCGGTTAACGATTTCGGCGATTCAATACGCTTCGGCGCCTCAACCGCCGCAGAGGACGAAAAGGATCTTTCAAAGGTGCATTTTGATATTAACCTTTATAACACATACGCAAAGGGTTTTCTTTTCGGCTGCGGCGGCACGCTAACCGAAAGCGAAAGGCGGCTTTTGCCTGTTGGCGCTAAGATGATGACGTTAGAATGCGGTATGCGCTTTTTAACCGATTATCTTTTGGGCGATACATATTTTAAAACCGCCTATCCCGAACACAATCTTGTAAGGTGCCGCACGCAGCTTAAGCTTGTAAGCGAAATGGAAAAGCACGAACGCGAAATGCTTGCCGCGGTTTTGTAAAACAATAAAATAAAAAAGCTTTAACAGACGCGCAATAGCCTGCGGCTGTTAAAGCTTTTTTTATTTAATTTCTATTTTGCCGTGTTCTTCTTCAAATTCTCTTATGCATTTTCTTATCAGGTATATAACCTCGCCGTTTGACGAACGACCTTCATACTTTGAAATGTAATGAAGCTTATAGTGCAGCTCCGGTTCAATTTCCAACCCTAAATGCTTGTTATTTTTATTTCTCATAATTTCACTTTATTTAATTTCTATTTTGCCGTGCTTTTCTTCAAATTCTTTAACGCATTTTTTTAAATACTGTTCTATTTCCTTATTGGCGCTTCTACCCTCCGACTCGGCAATATAACGGAATTTTTTAAATAAGGTTCTGTCAACGCGCAGGGTATAGCGTAAAATTTTTTCCTCCATAAAATCACCTTGCTTCAAATGATATCTTAATTATAAAATAAATGTTGCCATTTTACAAAAATGGTGGTAATATAACATTATAATGACGAACAAAAGGTGATATTATGCAATGCGCGAATTATTTATGCATTTATGAAAAAGACGGCGGCTGCACGTTAGACGGCATATTCTTAATATATGGGGCTCGTGCGAGGAATGCCTTTATATAAATGTGGAAGAGGACGAATTAAAGCGTCTTAAAGCGGAAACGTTAAAAAGTGTGGAGCGCGATTAGCCGAAGCAATAAGCGCTGTTCCTTAATAACTTTGGCTTTACGCTTCTTGTAATCGGCGCCTAAATATGATAATATTAAAACAGAAAGGGGCTTTTTAACAATGACTTTAAGGGAACAGGCATATAACGCTGCCGCCGAAATAATCGAAACAGCAGGGCTTAAAAAGGGGCAGATCCTTGTTGTGGGCTGCTCTACAAGCGAGATACTCGGCGCAAAAATAGGAACTGACTCTTCGCCCGATACCGCCAAAGAGGTTTTTGACGGCATTTATGCCGCGGCGAACAATAAGGGAATTTATATAGCCGCGCAGTGCTGCGAGCACCTTAACCGCGCGGTAATATGCGAGCGTGCGGCGGCGCCCTACAGCGAGACCGTAAACGTCGTTCCGTTTCCGAAGGCAGGCGGCTCGTTTGCGACTGCGGCATACGCGGCGTTCTGCGATCCCGTGGCGCTTGAAGAAATAAAGGCCGACGCAGGGCTTGACATAGGCTTTACACTTATAGGTATGCACCTTAAAAGGGTTGCCGTGCCCGTAAGGCTGAAAAACGATTTTATAGGCTCAGCAAAGGTGCTTGCCGCAAGGGTAAGACCTAAATTTATAGGCGGCGCAAGAGCGCATTATAACGAAGACCTTATGTAGCCTTTAGTTCTTATTTTAATATTTTCCGCATATATTTTACTGTAATATAAAACAGCGGGAGATACCGAAATGCAAGAAAACGAAATTACGGCGCCCGACCTTTCGGGCAGAACGGCGTCCTTCATTATTGTGCAGGCGGTGACGGTGGTGCTTTTACTTTTATCGGTGCTGACCGTAAAGTATTTCTTTAAAGAATATTACGAGGATATAAGCCGTTGGTACAAAACAAGCTTTTGCGGCGAGACCGACGTTGACGAGGTGCTTGAAGCTGCGGGCGGTGGCATAGATGAGGTTTAAGCTTTTAGGAACAGAATTTTATATTTCGTTTTTATTTGCGGCGGTAATAACCGCTATGATAGCCTTTGACAGAACGGGCTATATCCTTCCCCTGCTTTTTGCCGTTTTAATGCACGAAGGCGGTCATTTGGCGGCAATGTGGATACTCGACTGCGCCCCGAAAAGGGTAAGGCTTGTGCCGGCTTCTGTTGAAATAACCGCAAAAATGACCGTGTCGCACAAAAACGAAATTGCCGTGGCGCTTTGCGGACCGCTTGTTAATATTATACTTTTCATCACCTTCGGGCTTAACTACCTTGTATACAAGCGCTCGCTTTCGCTTATTTGCTGCCTTATAAATCTGCTTATAGCCGCCTTTAACCTGCTGCCCGTAAGGGGGCTTGACGGCGGAACGGTGCTTTTTACGCTTATAAGCCGCAAAAATCCCGAAAAAGCGGGCCTTGTTATGCGAATAATAAATCTTTCGCTGGCGGCGGTTTTTATTGTAACAGCGGTTTGCCTTTGCTTTAAGGGCAGGTTTAATATTTCACTTTTTATAACGGGGCTGTATCTTATAGTTACAGGCACTTTAAAAATGTAATTTCGGCTTTTGCATTGCAGTGTATTAAACAAAATGCAGTACGGGCGTATCGCCTGTACTGCATTTTTTAAACCGACAAAAGCTCTGATACCGATCGTTTAAGCACCTTTGCAAGATGTACTAACTCTATATCTGTCACAAATCTTTTTCCGCATTCAATTCGCTGCACTGCATTTTTATCAATATCAAGTCCGTCAAGCTGCAATAGGTCAGCGAGCATACGTTGAGATATCTTCATTTGCTTTCTGAAAAAATATATATTTTTACCACAGACATTATTCAATCCATCAATATTTTTGTTTATAAACATATTTTTCTTCCTTTTGACATTTAGTGCTTGTCAACAAGAAAATTATATGCTATAATGAATGCAAATATGACATTCACTGAATGTCATTATGGAGGGAATAATATGGAAACCACTGAAAAAACAAAGTTTTGCAAGCACTGCGGTGCAAAAATACCCGAAGACGCCGTTCTCTGTACTGCCTGCGGCAGACAAGTAGAAAAGCTTGAAGGTCAAAACACACCCAATACCACTCCGAATATAGTTATTAACAATGCAAATTCCTCTCAGAATATAAACACAAATGCAAATTTTAACGGTATGTACGGCGTAAGAATGTGCAACAAATGGATTGCTCTTGCACTATGCTTTTTCGGCGGAATTTTCGGCTTCCACAAATTTTACGAAGGCAAAATCGGAATGGGAGTATTTTATTTATGCACCTTCGGTTTTTTCGGAATAGGTGTGGTAATTGATTTCATTGTTCTTCTTGCAAAACCCAATCCATATATACCTTAATATTAAGGGCTAAAGCCTTTAATATAAAGCCGACTTGTCGGTTCTCATACATAACCCCTTATTTGTATGAGAGAAAATATGCCGCGGACTTAATACCGCGGCATATTTTTATGCGAAAAAACATTACTAATTTCTTCACAGCATAAGTATAAAAACCTCTCTGACGAGTAATGGGTCAGTATAAGCCGTGCCGAAAGGAAAAAATGCTTTGATGAAGCCGTTTTTAACTACCCCTCAGTCACCTGCGGTGACAGCTCCCCTGACAAGGGGAGCCAAGATGGGCTTTTCCCACACGCTTAAATACAGTACGGGCGTATCGCCTGTACTGCATTTTTAATGAATGTATAGCGTCAGTTAAGCAACGCCCTGTCGTTTGTAAATTCTGCTCCGCTTAGCTTGCTGAAAGCTTCAAGCAGATATTCTACCGTAAGCTTTTTCTTCTCTTCGCCCGAAACGTCAAGTATTATCTGCCCGTTATTCATCATAATAAGACGGTTTCCGTAGGTTATGGCGTCCTTCATATTGTGGGTTATCATCATAGCGGTAAGCTTATCCTCGGCTATAAATTTATCCGAAAGGGCAAGCACCTTTGCCGCGGTTTTGGGGTCAAGCGCCGCGGTGTGCTCGTCAAGCAGTAAAAGCTTCGGCTTTTTCATAACCGCCATTAAAAGCGTAAGCGCCTGTCTTTGTCCGCCCGAAAGCAGACCTACCTTAGCTGAAAGACGGTCCTCAAGCCCTAAATCAAGCTCGGAAAGCATTTTTTTAAAATCCTCGCGCTCCGATTTGTTTATTGCCCATTTAAGGCCTCTTCTCTGCCCTCTTCTTGAAGCCAGCGCCATATTTTCCTCTATCCACATATCTGCGGCGGTACCCATCATCGGGTCCTGAAAAACACGCCCCAAATACTTTGCGCGCTTGTGTTCGGGTAAGCGGGTAACGTCCTCGCCGTCTATTATTATAGAACCGCTGTCTACCGGATAAACGCCGGCTATCATATTAAGCATTGTGGATTTACCTGCGCCGTTACCGCCTATCACGGTTACGAAATCGCCGTTGTTAAGCGTAAGGTCAAGCCCGTTAAGCGCTTTTTTTTCGTTTATGGTTCCGGGGTTAAAGGTTTTGTATACATTTTTAATTTCAAGCATTTTTCTTTCCCCCTGACGGTATTATGCGTTTTTCGGTAAGCTTTGCTTTCCAATACGGTATTCCGAGGAAGAGCGCCACAACCGCCGCCGTAAGCATTTTAAGGTCGTTTGCGGGAAGACCGAGCCATAAAACAAAGGAAATAACAACATAGTATATTATTCCGCCGAACACTGCGCCTAAGAGCTTTAAGGCAAAGTTTTTAAATATTTTGCCGAATACCACGTCGCCTATTATTATTGCGGCAAGACCTATAACTATCGCGCCGCGCCCCATATTAACGTCGGCAAAGCCCTGATACTGTGCAAGCAATCCGCCCGCAAGAGCTACAAGACCGTTTGATAAAACAAAGCCGATTATTTTGTTTGTTGAGGTATTTATTCCGTTTGCCCTTGCCATTGCCTGATTACAGCCGGTAGCGCGCAGCGAATGACCGAGCTCCGTACCGAAAAACCAATAAAGCAAAGCTATAATCACAACCACAAATATACCGCATACCAAAAGCGATTTATTTATATTGCGAAGCGTTACAAGCAGTATATCCTTATATTTCATAGCTGAAAGCGGCTGATTTGCCTTGCCGCTCATAATACGAAGATTTACCGAATAAAGCGCTATTTGCGTAAGTATGCCCGCAAGTATTGCAGGTATGCCGAATTTGGTATTAAGCACGCCCGTAACAAACCCTGCGGCACAGCCTGCAAGCAGGGCTAACAGCATTGCAAGATAAATGTTCATACCGCCGGCAGTGCAGACAACAAGCACCGCGCCGCCCGTACCGAACGAGCCGTCTACCGTAAGATCGGCAAGGTCGAGTATTTTGTATGTAATAAACACGCCTACCGCCATAATTCCCCAAATGGCTCCCTGTGCCGCGGCACCGGGTAAAGAGCTTAAAAATGATAGCATTTTAATGTTCCTTTCAAAACCGCAATAAGCGACAGGGTATAAAATACCCCGCCGCTTTCGTATAGATTTTACGAATTATTTTATTGCTTCATAGCCGCTCGGAACGGTTATTCCGAGAGTCTGACAACGGCTTTCGATATACTGCTTTGTAAAATTTTCAGCAAATCCGATATCCATTTCGGCAGGATCCTTGCCGTTTACAAGTATTTCGTATGCCATTTCGCCGGCTTTTTTACCGATGCTGTAATAATCAATCGAGAGAGTGGCTATACCGCAGCCCTCGCAAATACCCTTTTCACCCGCGATGATCGGAATTTTTGCAGGCTCCGCAATGTTGTTGATTATCTGTGCGTTGGAAGCCATTGTGTTATCGGTAGGAACATAAAGCGCATCAACCTCTGCGCACGCCGTAGTTACCACCTGCGCTAAGTCGTTTGAATCGGCGCTGGTGTATTCCTTAGTTTCAATACCGAGCTTTTTAAGGTATTTTGCAACCTCGGTCGCCTGATATTTAGAATTTGCCTCGCCCGAACAGTAAAGTATGCCCACCTTTTTAGCGTTGGGTAAAAGCTCCTTAAACATTTCCGCCTGTTTATCAAGCGGAGCTAAATCAGAGGTTCCGGTTACGTTTATGCCGGTTTTGCCGCTCCAATCCTTCATTTCAAGCGCGGTTGCATAGTCTGTTATCGAGGTTCCTACTATCGGGATACTGTCCGTAGCGGAAACGGCCGCCTGCAAAGCGCCGGTTGCATTTGCAAAAATAAGATCAACCTTGCCCGATACAAACTGGTTTACTATTGTGGTGCAGGTTGCAGGCTCGCCCGCGGCGTTCTGCTCGTCAAACGTCACCTTATCGCCGAGCTTTTCCTTAAGCGCGTCCTTAAAGCCCTGTGTAGCGGCGTCAAGCGCATCGTGCTGAGCCAACTGGCATATGCCTACTTTATATTTATCACTTTTCTTTTCACCGCAGCCCGAAAGCGAAGTGCAAAGAGCGGCAACAACGCTTAATGCCGTTACTGCGGAAACAAGCTTTTTAAGCTTCATAAAATTTCTCTCCTTAAAATTCTATGGTGATAGTATAGCACTTTAAAGCATTAAAGTCAAGCATTTTTTTAATTTTTTTATTTTACAGTGGAAATTAGGGAAGATATAGAGTATAATTAACGTAATACATATATACGGAGAATGAAAAAATGCGAATTGTAATTAAACTGGGCACCTCAACCCTTGCCCACCCAACGGGGCTTTTAAACATTAAAAGAGTAGAAGAGCTTTGCAAGGTGATGAGCGACCTTAAAAATGCCGGAAACGAAATTATTATAGTATCGTCGGGCGCTATCGGAATGGGCGCGGGCAAGCTGGTTTTAAGCGAAAAGCCGAAGGATATAAGAACCAAGCAGGCGGCGGCGGCGGTAGGTCAGTGCGAGCTTATGTATACATACGATAAGCTTTTTTCGGAATACAACCACACCGTAGCGCAGATTTTAATAACAGGCGAGGATATAGAGCACGCTGAGCGCAGCCGAAATTTTGAAAATACAATGCTCAGGCTTTTAGAACTCGGCGCTATTCCGATAATAAACGAAAACGACTCGGTTGCAACCGATGAAATAGTAATAGGCGATAACGATACCTTAGGCGCAATAGTGGCAAAATCGATAAGTGCGGATCTGCTTATTCTGCTTTCGGATATAGACGGACTTTTCACCGCCGACCCGCATAAGGATAAAAACGCGGTTTTGTTAAGCGAGGTTAAAGAGATCACCCCCGAAATAGAGGGTATGACGGGCGGCGCGGGAAGCCGACTCGGCACGGGCGGTATGACCACAAAGCTGAACGCCGCCAAAATAGCCACCGCCGCAGGCATTGATATGGTAATAGCAAACGGCAAGGAGCCTACCGTGCTTTACGATATAACAGAGGGCAAAAGGGTAGGCACAAAATTTTTATCACGAAAGGCAGAAAACCAATGATCAAAACCGCCGATATACTTAAAAAAGCAAAGGCGCTTTCCGCCGCGGCGGCGCCGCTTGATACGTCGGTTAAAAACCGCGCGATAGGCATTATGGCAGACGAGCTTGAAAACAGTGCCGCGGAAATACTTAAAGCCAACGCAAAGGACGTAAAAAACGCAAGCGGAAAAATAAGCGACGTAATGCTTGACCGCTTAAGACTTGACAGCGCGCGCATTAAGGCTATGGCAGACGGTATGCGCGCCGTTGCGGTATTGCCCGATCCCGTAGGCCGCGTTTTAAGCGAAACAAAGCGTGAAAACGGACTTAACATTAAAAAGGTTTCGGTGCCGCTGGGCGTTGTGGCAATTATTTACGAAAGCCGCCCAAACGTTACGTCCGACGCGGCGGTTTTATGCTTTAAAAGCGGCAATGTCTGCGTTTTAAGAAGCGGCAAGGAAGCGTTTTTAAGCGCAAGCGCCGTGGTCTCGGCTTTGAAACGCGGACTTAAAGCGGCAGATTTAAGCGAGGATTATATAAATCTTGTAGAGGATACCTCGCGCGGCAGCGCAAACGAGCTTATGACGGCAACGGGTCTTGTAGACCTTCTTATTCCGCGAGGCGGAAAGGGGCTTATAAGCGCCTGCGTTGAAAATGCAACCGTTCCCTGCATTGAAACGGGCACGGGCATATGCCATATATATGTTGATAAATCCGCCGATACCGATATGGCGGTTAATGTTGTTGATAACGCAAAGGCAAGCAGGCCCTCTGTCTGCAACGCGGCGGAGGTTTGCCTTGTTCACCGCGATATTGCGGCGGAATTTTTGCCAAAGCTTGCAAAACGCTTTAAGGACCGCGTGGAGCTGCGCGGCGATAAAGAGGTATGCGGCATTATAAACGCCGTGCCGGCAGGTGAAAACGATTTTGATACCGAGTTTCTTGATTATATAATGGCTGTTGCAATAGTAGACAGTACCGAGGAAGCCGTAAGGCATATAGGGCGGCACTCTACCCACCACAGCGAAAGCATTATAACAAACGATTCCGCCGCGGCGGATTACTTTACCGCGCGCGTTGATTCGGCGGCGGTTTATGTTAACGCCTCAACAAGATTTACCGACGGCGGCGAATTCGGTCTCGGCTGCGAAATGGGAATTTCAACCCAAAAGCTCCATGCAAGGGGACCTATGGGGCTTTGCGAATTGAATACTTATAAATATATTATTTCCGGCAACGGTCAGATAAGGTAGGTAATAAATATGTCCGAATACAAAATAGGCTTTATAGGCACCGGCAATATGGGCTCTGCAATTGCAAGGGCGGTAAGAAAGGTTCTGCCGGGTCACGAAATAATACTTTCAAACAGAACCGCGGCTAAGGCTCAGGCATTGGCAGACGAGCTTAACTGCCGCTGTGCCGATAATAAAACCGTTGCGCGGGACGCACAGTATATTTTCTTAGGCGTAAAGCCCCAGTTTATGAAAGAAATGCTTGAAGGCATTAAAGATATTTTAGCCGAACGCCGCGACAGGTTCATATTGGTATCAATGGCGGCGGGCGTAAAAATTGAAACCGTATGCGAGATGGCAGGCGGAGAATACCCTGTAATAAGAATAATGCCCAACACACCCGTTTCAATAGGCGAGGGCGTCGTTCCGTTTGCGGTATCTGACGGTGTTTTTATGGACGAAATAACCGATTTTTGCAATTATATGCGCTGTGCTGGAACTGTTGACAGGCTTGAAGAGCGGCTTATAGACGCAGCCTGCGCGGTATCAGGCTGCGGACCGGCATTCGTTTATATGTTTGCCGACGCATTAGCGCTTGCCGCCGCGGAATGCGGCCTGCCGCGCGAAAAAGCGTGCGAATACGCGCTTAAAACCGTTATAGGCGCTGCAACCCTTGCCGCAGACAGCGATATGCACCTTTCAGAGCTGAGAGACGCGGTGTGCAGTCCCGGCGGCGCAACAATAGCCGGCGTACATTCGCTTGAAAGCGCCGCGTTTAAAGGCGCTGTTATGGACGCGATAAAAACCGCGTTTGACAAAACAAAGCAGCTTGGCTGAAGACAGGCTTATAAATATTAAAAATATCACCGCACAATGATGAAATGTCTGCGGTGATATTTTTTTCGCTGCCGAAAGTACGGCAATGAAACGATATTCTGCTCCCTCGTCATTGCGGTGCGGGTGTCCGGCGGACACCTCTGCGAAGCAGAAGCACCGACCGAGCCGGCAGGCGAGACTCAAAACGGCTGCGGCAATCCGTTTCTCACTCCCCACGTCATTGCGAAGCCGTGTAAACGGCTGTGGCAATCCGTTTCTCCCCTTAGGGGTATTACGAATTCCAGAATGACAAACATACAAAAGCTCCCGCAGCTAATCTGCGGGAGCTTTATAATGTAAGTTAATTAAGCTTTAATTTTCTTAACGGAAACAAAAGCCGCGCCTGCGCTTAAAACAAGCATTGCAAGCATTGCAGTGGTAGCAACGTCGCCGGTCTTCGGTGATGTGCCTGAGCCTGCGTTGTCAACGTCGGTAAGTAATACAAATTCGCCGAATTCAGCAAATACGCCCTTTACCAAGCCTGCGGAAACAGTGGTTTCAACCTTAGCTACAGTGCCGTCGGCTTTCTTTAAAAGAATGTAAGCCTTAGTGCCGTCCTTTACGCCGTTAACCTTAAATTCTACGGTTACAGGGAAGTTAGCGGACGCATTGTTCTTAACGCTTATTTCCTTATGGTCGGAAACCTTAAGCTTGCTGTTGTCCTTCTGAAGATCCTTGATAACGCTGTCAAACGCTGCGGTATCGTTTGATACATTCTTCAATTCAACCTCAACGGTGGCGTTGTCCTTATCCTTTGCGGTTGCGGACACAATTATACCCTCGTTTTTCTCCGGTGACGGAGCTGCCGAGCAAACGGCAGTGAAAGCTGTAAGTGCCAGTGCTGCTGTGATTACTGCTGCCAATAATTTTTTCATACTGATTTTCCTTTCAATTATTGTTTAATGTAAAATATATCCAAAAGCAATTTGTAAAGCTGATCTTCGTCCGCCGTAAAGGTTTCAAAGGCTCCGTCGAAACCGTTTGTCCCCTCAATCCCCCGGAAATTAAAATCTGCTCCAAGTGCTTCAGATGCAAGATATGCGGCGCTTGCGGCGTCAACATTTGTAACTGTGTTTGCCGCCAGCTTGTTATACATTTTAACAGGTAAAGATAAATCCTTTAAAACAGCCTTTTTAGCCTGAGCGGTAAAGCTTGCTATAAACGCTTTTTGTCTTTCAAGCCGCGGCGCGTTGCTTTCTCCGCGAAATCTTAAATATTCAAGAGCGTTATCGCCTTTTACCGTTATCTGACTGCCCGCCTTAAAAGCGGGGTTTGCGCTTGTCATATCCTCGGTTATGCTTACGGGAACGCCGCCCACCGCGTTTACTATATCCTTAACCGAATTCATAAACACGGTATAATAGCCGCCTATCGGAATACCGTAAAGAAAATCCGAAACCGCCTTAACCGTAAGCTCGGAAGACCTTTTATCGTCGTTGCCGTAGGTATAAGCAAGACAAAGCTGCTGTTTTTCGGTGGCAAAATAATTGCCGTTTATATCATATGAATCGACATTGCAAAGCGTATTGCGCGATATGGAAATAACGTTTACGCTTTTTTTGCCGGAATCAAGAGATATCAAAAATAATGAGTCCGCCTGATGCTTATCGGATGCGCCGGGCTTTTCACGGTCTACCCCTATAAGCAATATGTTTATAAGCTTTTCGTTATAATTGTAAGCGACGCCGTTATAGTATGCGTCTGCGTCGTCGGGAAGTACGTCCTCGCCCGAAACGGGCAGCTTGGCATTTTCGGCGTCAAGCCTTTTTCTAAGCTTAACCTCGCCGACCTTTAATATTATAAAATACGCGGATATTATGCCTGCAATAACCGCAAACACAACCGAAAGCGTAATTATAAGCTTTTTATGACCGTTTTTTTTAAGATGCTTGCTTTCTGCTGTCATACGTCAAGACTCCTTGAATAAGATAGCGTTCGTCGTCCTTGCCGGTACAGGTTGAAAGCGTTATAATACGGTCGTCCGCAGTGACGGGAATATCCTTGTCAAAGTAAGATGTCATTCCCTTTGAAGAAAAAATACTCTCTAAATACTGCGAACAAACATCTCTGTTTTTAAAATCGTAGGATAAAAGTATATGCCTGTCATCGGTAGTATGCGCCGCGAAAATACGGTATTTCATTATCCTGCCCGGCATATATATATTTATTTCCCTGTTGCTGTTAAAAAATTCTTTATTGCGAAATTTACGAAGACTGCCGAACATAGTGCCGTTTTTCATATTATGACCGTATATTACCGTGTTAAAATCGGCAAAATCAGTATCGTTATAACCTTCTGTATAAATAGCGCCGTAAGCCGAGCTTTTACCCTCTGCGGTGTGATTTAAGTAATAGGCGTTATCTGCAGCGCTGCGAAGTATGGGATAATCTATAACCGTTCCGGGAATATTTATCCACGCGTAAATTTCTTTGTTGATTTTTTTAAGCTCTACAAAATTAACGGGGGGCTCAACATAATTAACGGTTTTAGAAGACGCCGTGCTTGAAGAAGACGAGGCATATGCCGCCGAACGCGTATCGTCCATGCCGTCCGACTGCAGCTTCATAACAACAAAATATGCTGCGCCCGAAACAAAGCCGATAACTGCAATAATCAAAATTATTATCCAAAGCTTATTACCTGCTTTTTTCGTCACTGCACACCTCATTATTGCAATTAAAGCAACCGTAAATTATATACTAATTATACTATTCATTACAAAAAAAGTCAATACAATAATCTTTAATAAAAAATAAATTTTGCAAATTCTTAAATCAAAACGCTTAACTTATAATTCGATATGCGGAATACGGTATTATATATAACGTAGGCTTAAATAAACGCCTGCCATTTTCGACGCTCGCAATGACGAGGGGGAGAAAACGGCTGTGCTAAAGCTTTTTTGTTTTTTATAATTCCGCATTCCGAATTACGAATTCCGCATTACTTTGCCCTTATAGTTATTATGCAAAAGCAAAAACGCGTCCGCCTAAAGGCAGAACGCGTTTTATTTGTTTTTTTAGTACACACATTATCAGCGCGGCAGCATATGCTCTGCGCCGTAACCAATGTGAGTACTAAAATAAAGTATTACACTAACTCTATTATCGCCATTTCTGCTGCGTCACCGCGGCGGGGACCTGTTTTAACGATACGGGTGTAGCCGCCGTTTACGTCCCTGTACTTAGGAGCAATTTCGTTGTAAAGCTTAGCCACAACGTCCTCCTTAGTGATGAACGCCAATGCCTGACGCTTGCTGTTAAGGGTATTATCCTTAGCGAGTGTAATATACTTTTCCGCCATTGCTCTTACTTCCTTAGCACGGGTAACGGTGGTTTCAATTCTGCCGTTTTCAAGCAGATAGGTTACCATCGCTCTGAGCATAGCGGTTCTGTGATCGCTGGTTCTTCCGAGTTTACGGGTACCTGGCATTTCTATTCACTCCTTTTGTAACGGAAGCTCCGTTACGGTTTTGCTTTATTCGTCGTCCTTTTTAAGAGTAAAGCCGAAGGAATTCAGCTTTGCTATAACCTCTTCAAGCGACTTACGACCGAGGTTTCTTACCTTCATCATATCCTCTTCGGATCTGCCGATAAGATCCTCAACCGTGTTTATTCCCGCACGCTTTAAGCAGTTAAAGCTGCGTACCGAAAGATCAAGCTCGTCGATAGTGAGATCGAGAACCTTTTCCTTCTCGTTATCGGTCTTTTCAGCCATAATGCTTTCTGTCTCGCATACTCCCTCGGTAAGATCAAGGAAAAGCTCAAAGTGTTCTATAAGAACCTTTGCCGACATTGAAATTGCTTCATTGGCCTTTATTGAACCGTCAGTCCAAACCTCAAGCGTAAGCTTGCCCTTATCGGTAACATTACCTACGCGGGTATTGTCTACCGTAAAGTTTGCCTTAAGCACTGGGGTATAGATTGAGTCAACGGGAATAACGCCGATTACGTTCTGAGCCGGTCTGTTCTGATCGGCAGGCACATAGCCTCTGCCCTTGTCAAGAGTCATCTCCATATTGAGCTTTGCTCCCGCGTCAAGAGTGGCTATATACATATCGGGGTTTAAAATTTCAACCTCTGAATCGGCTTTTATCGAAGCGGCGGTAACCACGCAGGGACCCTCTGCTTCAATGTAAATCTTTTTCGCCGTATCGGCATGGAGCTTTGCAATCAGACCCTTTATGTTAAGGATGATTTCGGTTACATCCTCTTTCACACCGGGAATGGTGGAAAACTCATGCACAACACCGTCAATCTTAACCGATGTAACGGCTACGCCCGGAAGTATTGAAAGGAGCACGCGTCTCATACTGTTGCCGAGAGTTGTGGCATAGCCTCTCTCAAGAGGCTCCATAACAAATTTTCCGTATTTGCCGTCGCTTGTAAGTTCGACAGTATCTATTCTGGGCTTTTCAATTTCTATCATTTAAAAGCTCCGTTTCTCCGCACCGATATTTTAAGCTGCACAACACCCGGTACGGCAGGCGTGTGTTAGACTGCTATTACTTAGAATAGAACTCAACGATGAGCTGCTCGTCAACAGGAGCCTCAATCTGCTCTCTTGTCGGAAGAGCTATAACCTTAGCGGTAAGCTTTTCGCGGTCAACGTCTATCCACTCCGGAACGGGTCTTGCACCGTTAGCTTCTATAACAGCCTTCATCTTTTCGCTGCCGCGGCTCTTTTCGCAAACAGATACAACGTCGCCTGCCTTTAAAAGATAAGAAGCAATGTCAACGCGCTTGCCGTTTACTTCGTAATGACCGTGGCCTACAAGCTGGCGTGCTTCCGCTCTTGAAGAGGCAAAGCCAACTCTGTAAACAACATTATCAAGGCGGCTTTCAAGTATTCTTAAAAGGTTATCGCCGGTAATGCCTTGCTTTCTTTCAGCAATTTCAAAATAATGATGGAACTGATTTTCCTGGACGCCGTAAAAACGTCTTGCGGTCTGCTTAGCGCGAAGCTGCATACCGTATTCGGACGATTTCTTTCTGCCCTGTCCGTGCTGACCGGGAGCGTAGCCTCTCAGTCCTACCGAGCATTTCTCGGAATAGCAGCGCTCGCCCTTAAGGAACAATTTCTGACCCTCGCGGCGGCAAAGTCTGCAAACTGCACCGGTATATCTTGCCATCTGTTACACCTCCAAAATTTTAACTGCAACCTTAAATTGCAAACAGTAAATTATCGATTATACGCGTCTTCTCTTGGGAGGACGGCAGCCGTTGTGCGGAATCGGGGTAACGTCTTTAATCATGCTTACCTCAAGACCGGCGGTCTGCAGTGCGCGGATAGCCGCTTCACGTCCTGCGCCCGGACCCTTAACGTACACTTCAACAGTCTTAAGACCGTGCTCCATAGCAGCCTTTGCAGCGGTTTCTGCCGCGCTCTGAGCCGCGAAAGGAGTAGACTTTCTTGAGCCTCTGAAACCTAACTCACCGGCAGATGCCCATGAAAGAGCGTTGCCCTGCGTATCGGTGATGGTAACGATAGTGTTGTTGAAGGTAGACTGGATATGAGCAGAGCCACGTTCGATGTTCTTTTTCTCACGGCGACGGCGTGTAGCGGTCGTCTTGCCCTTTGCAGTAGCCATATTATCTTCCTCCTACTTATTTCTTCTTGTTAGCTATGGTCTTCTTCGGACCCTTGCGTGTACGCGCGTTGGTTTTTGAGCGCTGTCCTCTTACGGGCAGACCCTTTCTGTGGCGCAAACCGCGATAGCTTCCGATTTCGATAAGTCTTTTGATATCAAACGCGACAGTACGGCGACGGTCACCCTCAACCTGAAGGTTATGGTCGATATATTCACGCAGTTTTGAAATATCGTCCTCGGTTAAGTCCTTGACTCTGGTATCGGGATTGATACCGGTATCGGCAAGGATTTTTTTCGATGTTGTGAGACCGATTCCGAAGATATAGGTGAGTCCTATTTCAACTCGCTTCTCGTTCGGAAGATCAACACCAGCAATACGTGCCATTTATCAAAGCACCTCCATTTTTTTATTCACGCGCAAATTAACCCTGACGCTGTTTGTGCTTAGGATTTTCGCAGATAACCATTACCTTGCCCTTGCGCTTGATAATTTTGCATTTTTCGCAAATCTTTTTAACAGAAGGTCTGACTTTCATTTGGATTATACCTCCTTAAAATTCTCGACTGTTATTTGGAACGCCAGGTTATGCGACCCTTTGAAAGGTCGTACGGAGACATCTCAACAGTCACCTTGTCACCGGGCAGTATACGTATAAAATTCATACGCAGCTTGCCTGAAATGTGAGCAAGAATTATGTGTCCCCCCTGGATCTCAACCTTGAACATTGCGTTAGGCATTGCCTCAACAACTACGCCTTCAAGCTCTATCATATCTTCTTTGGACATTACGGTTCCTCCCTCTCGGCTTTATCTCTTAAGACCGCCAAAGCGCGCCTTAAGGCTTTATCGGTTTTATAACTGTTTTCATCAAGACTTTTATTTGTAAACGCAACGTGCTTTATGTTTTTGCGTTTCGGTCTTGCAAGCGGACGTTCCTTGCCGTCGCACAAATAGATGAATTTTTCATCGCTGCTTACAACGACCATAAAACGGTTTTTATCTCTGCCCGCTCTTGAACTTACTATTCGCCCTACCATACGGCTTTTCCTCAAACCACTGTCATGATTTTCGGACCGTCGGCGGTTATGGCTATCGTATGCTCAAAGTGAGCGGAAAGTGAGCCGTCCTTTGTTAAAACAGTCCATCCGTCCGGCTGAACCTTTACGTCAAAGCCGCCGGCATTAACCATAGGCTCTATCGCAATCGTCATTCCGGGAATAAGTCTTATTCCCCTGCCGGGCGTGCCGAAATTCGGAACCTCCGGAGCTTCGTGCAGGTGAGTACCCACGCCGTGACCGACAAACTGCCGTACAACAGAGTACCCTCTTGCCTCAACATATCGCTGCACCGCGTAACCGATATCGCCGATTCTGCTGCCGGCACACGCCGCTTTTATACCCTCGTAAAGGCTTTCGCGGGTTGTGTCCATCAGCCGCTTTGCCTCGGCAGATACGTCCCCGCAGGCAAAAGTGGCAGCATTGTCGCCGTGATATCCGTCGAACTTGGCGCCGAGGTCGATACTTACTATATCGCCCGCGCAAAGCTTTCGCTTATGCGACGGTATGCCGTGAATAACTTCGTTGTTTATTGAAATACAGGCGGTAGCGGGATAACCCTCGTAATTTTTAAAGTTAGGCTCACCGCCGCGGCGGCGGATATAATCCTCCGCCAAACGGTCAATCTCTGCCGTTGTTACTCCGGGTTCCACTGCTTTGCCCGCTATTTCTAATGCTCCGGCCGATATACTGCAAGCCTCTTTCATAATTTTAAGCTCGCGACCGGTTTTAAGCACTATCATATAATCTTCTCCAAGGCTTCAAGCACAAGACGCGTGGTATCCTTTACCTCGTCCTGCCCCTCAACCGTGATAAGCTTACCGCAGTTTTTGTAATAGTCTTTAAGGGGCTCGGTCTGCTCGTGATAAACGTTAAGTCTGTTTTTCACGGTTTCCGACTCGTCGTCCTTACGGGTAACAAGCTTGCCCTCGCAAACATTGCAAACGCCCTCTTTAGCCGGTTTTTTAAACTCGGTATGGTAGCTGGCGCCGCATTTTTCACAAACGCGTCTGCCCGACATACGCTTTACTATCTCGCTGTCGGCAACCTCTATTGAAAGCGCCGCGTCGATTGCAAAGCCCATTTTGTCAAGAGCCTCTGCCTGCGGTATCGTGCGCGGGAAGCCGTCTAAAATGTAACCGTCCTTGCAGTCGCTTTCCGAAAGGCGTTCCTTAATAATGCCTATTACAACATCATCGGGAACAAGCTCGCCCGCGTCGATATATGATTTTGCTTTAAGACCCATTTCCGTACCGTTTTTAAGTGCAGCACGTATAATGTTGCCGGTGGAAATGGTAGGAATATTGTATTTTTCGGAGATGATCTCCGCCTGGGTGCCCTTGCCGGCGCCCGGTGCTCCTAAAAGTATGAGCTTCATCTGTAATACTCCTTTTTAATCAAGGAATCCCTTGTAATGACGCATCATCATCTGGGACTCAAGATTGCGTACCGTATCAAGCGCAACGCCTACCATAATCAGTATCGAAGTGCCGCCTAAAGAAATGTTTATCTTGCCGACAGTGCCGATGATTATAGGAAGAATTGCTATAACGCTTAAGAAAAGCGCACCCATAAGGGTAATTCTTGACAGGATCTTGGAAATAAAATCGGAAGTGGACTTTCCGGGACGTATACCCGGTATAGCACCGCCGTTTTTGCGCAGGTTGTTAGCCATTTCAATAGGATTGAACTGGATAGTTGCGTAGAAATACGCAAAGCCTATGATCAGTAAGAAGTAAATTACCGCATAGAACACACCCTGAACGCTGAATAGCTTTAACACCTTGTAGAACCAGTGCTGATCGTTTTTCCAAAAGGAAAGAATCATTGTGGGAAGCATAAGAATGCTTGACGCAAAGATTATCGGCATAACACCCGACATATTTACCTTAATCGGAATATGGGTGTTCTGACCGCCGTACATCTTGTTGCCCACCACGCGTTTAGCGTACTGAACAGGTATACGGCGCTCTGCCTCGGTCATCCATACAATAAATACGATAACCGCAAGGAAAAGCAGCACTATTCCCACAACAGCCACCTGCTGGTCGAGCTTCCAGTAAGCGACAAGCGCGTTAAGAGCCTGCGGACCGCGTGAGATAATACCTGCGAAAAGCAGTATTGAAATACCGTTGCCTATGCCCTTTACGTCTATCTGCTCTCCGAGCCACATTACAAGCGCCGAGCCTGCCGTGAAGGCAAGTATTATAACGAACGCCGCAAAAATAACGGCACCGCCCGACACGCTTAAATAATTGCTGTTTTTAAGGTAGAAGAAGTAAGCCGTACCCTGAATGAGCGCCAGACCAACGGTTACATAACGCGTGATCTGAGCTAATTTCTTCTGACCCTCCTCGCCCTCTTTCGAAAGCCTTTCAAGAGCGGGGATAGCAACGCAGAGAAGCTGTACTATAATGGAGGAGTTGATGTACGGGGTAACCGACATTGCGAAGATTGCGCCGTATTCAAGACCGCCACCGGTTAAAATTGAAAGATAGCTGAAGAATTCATTTGTCTGACCCGATTCGGAAGCGGATTTAAGCGCCGCAACGTCAATGTACGGAACCGGTATTACCGAACCGATACGGAATATCAGAATTATGAAAACGGTAAAAAGAATCTTATTACGAATTTCTTTTACTTTCCAGGCGTTTCTTAATGTTTCTAACATCAGATCACCTCAGCCTTTCCGCCGACTGAATTTATTTTTTCAGCAGCAGACGCAGAGAAAGCGTTGGCTTTAACCGTAAGCTTCTTTGTAAGCTTTCCGTTAGCCAAAACCTTTACGGGAAGGTTTGCTTTCTTTATTATTCCTTTTTCTGCCAAAGCGGCAGCGTCTACCGTAGCGCCGTCCTCGAACACTTCAAGAGCGGAAAGGTTTATCGCTAACCATTTCTCGGCAAAAATGTTATTGAAGCCACGCTTCGGAAGTCTTCTCTGAAGCGGCATCTGACCGCCTTCAAAGCCCGGTCTCATACCGTGACCGGCACGTGCCTTCTGACCCTTATGTCCCTTACCGGCGGTTTTGCCGTTGCCGGAACCGTGACCTCTGCCTATACGCTTCGCCTCTTTAGTAGAGCCGAAAGCCGGAGATAATTCATGCATTTTCATTGTTCGCACCTCCTTGCTTAATTCGCGCGGTTAAAACCGCATTTCGCAGAAAAATCTGCGAGGATCAAATTATTTTGCTTCGGATACCTCAACGAGATGAGCTATCTTATTGATCTTACCCTTGGTCTGGGCATTGTCCGGCTGGATTTTCTCGTCGCCGACCTTGAAAAGACCGAGAGCGTTTGCAGTAGCTATTTGATCCTTTTTGGAACCTATAGTGCTTTTTACCAGCTTTACTTTAAGGCCGGCAGCCTTTTTTGTTGCCATAACGCTGCTCCTCCTTAACCTATGATTTCCTTGACAGACTTTCCGCGTACAGCCGCGACCTCTTCAGCGCTGCGAAGCGATGCAAGGCCTGCCACAGTAGCGCGTACAACGTTGCAGGGATTATTGGAACGTAACGCTTTGGTACGTATGTCGGAAATGCCGACAGTTTCAACTACCGCACGCACAGCTCCGCCGGCAATAACGCCGGTACCGGGGGCGGCGGGCTTAAGAAGAACGCGGCCTGCGCCGAATTCGCCTATAACCTCGTGCGGAATGGTAGTACCCTTAAGCGATACCTTTATAAGATTCTTTTTAGCGTCTTCAATTCCTTTGCGGATAGCGTCCGGAACCTCGCCCGCTTTACCGAGTCCGTAGCCTACTATGCCGTTGCCGTCGCCTACAACCACTAAAGCTGCGAACTTCATTATACGTCCGCCCTTAACGGTCTTGGAAACGCGGTTTATAGAAACTACGCGCTCTTTTAAATCTAATGTTGATGCGTCAATATTTGTAGCCAAAAGTATTCCTCCTTATCAGAACTTAAGGCCGCCCTCGCGGGCACCTTCGGCAAGCTCCTTGACACGGCCGTGATAAATGTATCCGCCGCGGTCAAAAACAACCTCGGTGATGCCCTTGGAAACGGCACGTTCAGCAATTAACTTTCCAACCTTGTGAGCGCCCTCTTTATTGCCGCCGGAAATTCCGAAATCCTTCTCGTTTGAAGAAGCGGCTGCAAGAGTTACGCCGTTTACGTCGTCGATAAGCTGGGCGTAGATGTTGCTGTTGGAGCGGAATACATCAAGGCGCGGACAAGCCGCCGTACCGCTGACCTTAGAACGGACGCGGGCGTGACGCTTAAGTCTTGCCTGATTGGTGTTTGGTCTTGTAACCATCGTTTATACACTCCTTTATTATTTCTTAGCACCCTTGCCGGCTTTACCCTCTTTGCGGCGGATATGCTCGTCGGCGTACTTGATACCCTTGCCCTTATACGGCTCGGGCGGACGCTTCTCGCGAACCTCCGCGGCAAACTGGCCGACCTGCTGCTTATCTGCACCGCTGATAACAACCGAGTTAGCAGACGGTACTTCAATTGTGATACCCGGTACCTCAGGTACTATTACCTGATGCGAATAACCGAGATTGAGTACAAGATTCTTGCCCTGCTTCTGAGCACGGTAACCTACGCCGTTTACTTCAAGAGTTTTGGAGTAACCGTTTGTTACGCCCTCTACCATATTGTGGATAAGGGTACGGGTAAGTCCGTGAAGCGCACGGTGGTTTTTGTCGTCGGTAGGACGGGTAACGATTATTTCATTGCCCTCAAGCGCAATGTTTATTTCGCTGTTAAAGGTGTTTTCAAGAGTACCCTTGGGTCCCTTTACGGTCACCTTGCTGCCGTCTACCTTAACATCTACACCGGCAGGAATCGTGATAGGCTTCTTTCCTATTCTTGACATTCCCAAAGCACCTCCTTACCAAACATAAGCGAGAACTTCGCCGCCAACATTGGCTTTGCGAGCCTGCTTGTCTGTCATTATTCCCTTTGAGGTGGAAAGGATGGCAATGCCGAGGCCCTTCATAACCTTGGGCATTTCCTCTACGTTTGTGTAGATACGCAAGCCCGGCTTTGAAATTCTTCTTATGCCGTTTATAACCTGCGCTTTATTCTGGCCGTATTTCAAAGTAATATGAATTACGCCCTGCTTTCCGTCTTCCTCGACCTGAAAGCTTGTAATGTAACCCTCGTCAAGTAAAATCTGCGCGATTGCTTTTTTTACGTTTGACGCCGGAACATCTACAGAATCATGCTTTGCAGCGGATGCGTTACGAATTCTCGTAAGCATATCCGCGATTGTATCGCTGATTTGCATGCCGTCAACCTCCTTTAGCTTTTTGCCTTACCAGCTTGCCTTCTTAACTCCCGGGATCTCGCCTTTGTAAGCAAGCTCTCTGAAGCATATACGGCAAATGCCGTACTTGCGAAGATAAGCGTGGGGGCGGCCGCAGATTTTACATCTGTTATACTCTCTCGTTGAAAACTTAGCGGGTCTTGCCTGCTTAACTTTCATTGCAGTTTTAGCCATATTTCTTCTCCTTATCTCGCAAACGGAGCGCCCATAAGAGTTAATAACTCGCGGGCCTCTTCATCTGTTTTAGCGGTAGTGACAAAGATAATGTCCATACCGCGGACCTTATCAATCTTGTCATACTCGATTTCAGGGAAGATAAGCTGTTCCTTAACGCCCATAGCATAGTTGCCGCGGCCGTCGAAGGAGTTGGGATTTATTCCCCTGAAGTCTCTTACTCTCGGAAGAGCGGCGTTGAACAGTCTTTCAACAAATTCATACATACGCTCGCCGCGGAGTGTAACCTTTGCACCGATAGGCATTCCCTCGCGAAGCTTAAAGTTCGCAACCGACTTTTTAGCGCGGCAGGGAACCGCTTTCTGACCGGTTATAAGGCTTAAATCACGCAGAATAGCGTCGATTACCTTGGAATTTTCCTTGGCCTCGCCGGCGCCTACATTGATAACGATTTTTTCGAGCTTCGGAATTTGCATGACGCTCTTGTAGCTGAATTTTGTCATCAGTGCGGGTGCGATCGAATTTTTATATTCGTTCGACAGTGTTGACATGTCATGTCCTCCTTATCTCTTAAAAAGTCTCGCCGCATTTTTTGCACATGCGGTCTTTTTTGCCGTCTTCATAGATTTTTGTACCTACTCTTGTCGGCTTATTGCATTTCGGGCATACAACCTGTACCTTGCACGCGTAAACAGCGCCGTTGGTCTCGATAATACCGGACGGATCGCCTGCCTTTTTCGGCTTTGCATGCTTCTTTACAACGTTTATGCCTTCAACTATAACCTTACCCTCTTTGGGGCTGACCTCAAGCACCTTGCCGGTCTTTTTGCGGTCCTTTTTATCTCCTGTAAGGAGTACTACGGTATCACCGGTTTTAACGTGAAGCTTACTCATTATTTTCTACCTCCCATTAAAGCACTTCCGGAGCAAGCGACAGGATCTTTGTATAATCCTTATCACGCAGCTCGCGGGCTACCGGCCCGAAAATACGGGTACCACGGGGGTTCTTATCGTCACGAATGAGAACTGCCGCATTTTCGTCGAATCTGATGTATGTGCCGTCATTGCGACGAAGACCTCTTGCAGAACGAACCACAACCGCCTTAACCACATCGCCCTTCTTTACCGTACCGCCCGGAGCGGCCTTTTTAACAGAAGCCACGATGACGTCGCCAATGTTGGCATACCTCCTTCTGGAGCCTCCAAGAACGCGGATGCACATAATTTCCTTAGCACCCGTATTGTCGGCAACCTTGAGGTAACTCTGTTGTTGTATCACAGTGTTTTCCTCCTTGTAGACTACTTAGCCTTTTCGATTATTTCAGCCACGCGCCAACGCTTATCCTTGGAGAGTGGTCTGGTCTCCATAATAAGAACTCTGTCGCCTACGCCACAGGAATTGTTCTCATCATGAGCTTTGAGTCTTATTGTGTTTTTAATAATCTTCTTATAAAGCGGATGCTTAACGTTGTCTTCAATGGCAACTACAACGGTTTTATCCATCTTGTCGCTTACAACTCTGCCCACTCTTGTTTTACGAAGGTTTCTTTCGCTCATTTAGCCTTTTCCTCCCTCTCTCAAGCGTTAGTGCTGTCGTTTTTAAGCTCGTTCTCGCGAATGATTGTTTTAACGCGGGCGATATCCTTTTTAACGGCAGCTATACGCATGGGGTTATCGAGCTGGTTAATGGCGAGTTGGAAACGCAGATTAAATAATTCTTCTTTAAGCTTTGTCAACTGCTCATTAAGCTCGGGCAAAGTGTTTTGTCTGATTTCCTTTGCATTCATTACTGCTCACCACCCATTTCCTGCTTTGTTATAAACTTGCACTTAATAGGAAGCTTGTTTGCGGCGAGACGCATAGCCTCACGTGCTAATTCCTCGCTAACTCCGCCGATTTCGAACATTACACGGCCGGGTTTAACAACTGCTACCCAATATTCCACAGCGCCTTTACCTGAACCCATTCGAACCTCGGCAGGCTTCTTGGTGATCGGCTTATCCGGGAAAATTTTAATCCAAACCTGACCGCCACGTTTGATGTAACGGGTCATGGCGATACGCGCAGCCTCTATCTGGTTAGAGGTGATCCACGCCGGCTCTAAAGCCTGAAGACCGAAATCGCCGTGTGTTACGGTGATGCCGCGTGAAGCGGCTCCGGTCATTCTTCCGCGCTGAACTCTGCGGTATTTAACTCTTTTAGGCATTAACATCAGCGGGCGCCTCCTTCCTTTTTAACCTTGCGGTTATCAGCAAGAACCTCGCCTTTGTATATCCAAACCTTAACGCCTATACGACCGTATGTGGTGTTTGCCTCGGCAAAGCCGTAGTCGATATCGGCACGAAGAGTCTGAAGCGGAATGGTTCCCTCGTGATACTGCTCGCTTCTTGCAATTTCGGCACCGCCCAAGCGTCCCGAAACCTGTGTTTTTATACCCTTAACGCCAAGGCGCATAGCTCTGCCTATTGAGAGCTTCATAGCGCGGCGGAAGGAAATACGCTTTTCAAGCTGAGCCGCAATATTCTCGGCTACGAGCTGTGCGTTAGCGTCCGGATTCTTTATTTCAACAATGTTGATAAGAACCGGTTTGCCGAGCATCTGCTGGCAGGTGGCGCGAAGCTTTTCGATTTCGCTGCCGTTGCGTCCGATTACCATACCCGGCTTTGCGCAGTGAATGTGTAATCTTACACGCTTGTCGTCACGTTCGATTTCGATTTTTGAAATACCTGCTGAGAAAAGGGTCTTCTTGAGGTATTTACGGAGGTTGTAGTCCTCAACCAATGTATCGCCGAAAGCGCTGTCATTGGCAAACCAACGTGAGTCCCAGTTTTTTATAACGCCCACACGGAAACCGTGGGGATTAACCTTCTGGCCCATAACTTAACCTCCTTCTTAAATCTCGCGTTCCTTAAGAACGATTGTAACATGGCTTGTTCTCTTTAAGATTCTGTGCGCTCTGCCGTGATCCTTCGGACGGATTCTCTTAAGAGTGGGTCCCGGACAAACAAAGCACTCTGCAACATAAAGACGTGAAACATCCATATTGTGATTATTTTCTGCATTAGCCATAGCTGACGCTAAAAGCTTCTCCAAATACTCGCAAGCGGACTTAGGAGTAAATTTGAGTATAGCCATAGCTTTGTCAGCGTCTTGATTGCGGATTAAATCCAAAACAATCTTCACCTTGCGGGGTGAAATACGGGCATATTTAAGTGTAGCCCTTGCTTCCATAGTTAAACTCTCCTTTCAGCCGCTTACTTACCGGTGGTCTTTGAACCTGCGTGACCCTTGAATGTTCTTGTGGGTGCAAATTCACCGAGCTTGTGACCAACCATATCCTCAGTTACATAAACCGGAACGTGCTTGCGACCGTCATGCACTGCGAATGTATGTCCGACGAAATCGGGGAATATGGTTGACGAACGGCTCCAGGTTTTAAGAACTCTTTTTTCGCCGGCTTCGTTCATTTCTTTGACTCTTTTGAGCAACACCGGTTGCACGTAAGGGCCTTTTTTAATGCTTCTTCCCATGATTAATCTCCTTTCGTCGAATTATTTACGGCGCTTTACGATATACTTATCGGTGCGCTTATTCTTCTGACGGGTCTTATAACCGAGAGCAGGTTTACCCCACGGGGTAACAGGTCCCGGACGACCTACCGGTGACTTACCTTCACCGCCGCCGTGCGGGTGATCGCACGGGTTCATTACAGAACCGCGAACAGCAGGTCTCCAGCCCATATGACGCTTGCGGCCGGCTTTACCGTAGTTAACGTTTGCGTGCTCCGGATTTGAAACCACGCCTACCGTAGCCATACAGCCTGCCGGTACGTTGCGCAGCTCGCCCGAAGGCAAACGTAAAAGAGCCATTCCGTTTTCCTTAGCCATAAGCTGAGCGGTGTTGCCTGCGGAACGTGCAAGCTGAGCGCCCTTACCGGGGTAAAGCTCTATATTGTGAAGGAAGGTACCTACCGGAATGTTGATAAGCGGAAGTGCGTTGCCGGGTTTGATATCGGCTTCGGGACCGCTTACGATAACGTCCCCTACCTTTAAATCCTGAGGAGCGATTATATAACGCTTCTCGCCGTCCTCGTACTGAACGAGGGCTATAAACGCAGAACGGTTAGGATCGTATTCAAGGGTCTGAACGGTGGCGTTTACGCCGAAACGCTCTCTCTTGAAATCGATAACTCTGTACTTTCTGCGGTTTCCGCCGCCTCTGTGACGAACGGTAATTCTGCCGTAGCTGTTGCGTCCGGCATTTTTCTTGATCGGCTCAAGCAGGCTTCTTTCGGGTGCTACCTTTGACAGCTCGGAATAATCCATTGTTGTCATATTGCGGCGGCCCGGAGTAGTCGGCTTGTAAAATTTAATTGCCATTTGTTTCACTCTCCTATTTTGGCTTAGCGAAGCCGCGCCGCGGCTTCATACATCACCGGGAACTTTAATTTCCCTTTCGGCTGTTACTTAAAGAAGTCCGTCAAAGAACTCTATCGGCTTTGAATCGGCCTTTAAAGTAACAATAGCCTTTTTCCAGGCGGCGGTATAACCGTTGTAACGGCCCATACGCCTTGCCTGTCCGCGAACATTGATGGTGTTAACCTTTGCAACGTCAACCTTGAAAAGCTTTTCAACGGCGTCTGCTATTTCGATTTTGTTAGCGTCCTTAGCTACCTTGAAGGTGTATTTTTTATCGGCTATACCCGACATACTCTTTTCGGTAATTACCGGAGCTATAATGATATCCTGTGCGGCTTTCATTATGCGTACACCTCCTCAAGCTTTGCTACGGCGTTCTTAACGATAACAAGTGTGTCTGCGTTTACAACGTCATAGGTGTTAACGGTGTTAACCTGTGCGGATTTTGCGCCCTTGATGTTGCTTATGCTCTTAACCGCAAAAGCGTCGTTGCTGTCAAGCACGATAAGCGCCTTTTTGCCGGCTCCTATCGCATTTAAGCAGGCAGCTACGGTTTTGGTGCTGAAGCCGTCGAGCTTCAGCTCATCAAGAACGATGAGTCCGCCGTTTAATGCCTTATCGGACAGAGCGGACTTAAGAGCCAATCTCTTGACCTTTTTATTAAGAGAGTAAGAATAATCTCTCGGCTTCGGAGCGTGAACTATTCCGCCGTGTCTCCACTGCGGAGCTCTGGTTGAACCCTGTCTTGCGTGACCGGTTCCCTTTTGTCTCCAGGGCTTTCTGCCGCCTCCCGAAACCTCGGTACGGGTCAGAGTGGATTGTGTGCCCTGACGTTTATTTGCAAGGTAGTTTACAACTGCCATATGCATAACAACCGCATTGGGCTCAATTCCGAAAACGGCATCGCTTAAAGCTATCTCGCCGACGCTTTTGCCTGCCATATCGACTACTGCTATATTAGGCATAATTTAAAACACTCCTTCCCTTAAGCTTTAACGCTGTCGAAAAGAACCACTATTCCGCCCTTAGGACCCGGAACGGCGCCCTTAACCGCGATTATATTCTTTTCTGCGTCTACCTTAACGACACTGAGGTTCTGAACGGTTACGCGCTCGTTACCGAGGTGTCCTGCCATCTTCTTGCCCTTGAAAACTCTTGACGGAGTTGAGCAGGCGCCGAGCGAACCGCCGTGACGGTGCACAGGACCTGTACCGTGAGTTTCCTTGAGTCTTCCGAAATTCCAGCGCTTAATAGTGCCGGCGTAGCCCTTACCTTTGGAAGTGCCGCGTACGTCTACCGCTTCGCCCTCTGCAAATATATCTGCCTTTATGATGTCGCCTACGTTCATAGCGCTTACATCTTCAAAGCGGAATTCGCGAAGAACCTTCTTCGGCGCAACGTCGCCCTTCTGGAAGTGACCCTTCTGGGGCTTGTTTACTTTAGAAGCCTTAAGATCGCCGTAGCCTATCTGAACTGCTTCATATCCGTCGTTTTCGTTGGTCTTTTTCTGCGAAATAACGCAGGGGCCTGCTTCTATTACAGTAACCGGAACGACGTTTCCGTTTGCGTCAAAAAGCTGAGTCATACCGAGCTTTTTGCCGACGATACCCTTTTTCATTCTGTTTTCCTCCTTTGGTTATTGGTTGGCAATGCCAACGTGACCTGCTGTGTTTAAGATTAAAGCTTTATTTCAATCTCAACACCGGCGGGAAGCTCAAGACCGGTCAAAGCTTCAACGGTTTTGTTTGAAGGTCTGATAACGTCTATAAGCCTTTTGTGCGTTCTCGTTTCAAACTGCTCGCGGCTGTCTTTATATTTATGAACAGCACGGAGAATGGTAACAACCTCTTTTTCGGTGGGCAGCGGCACGGGGCCTGATACCCTTGCACCTGTACGTTTAGCGGTTTCCACTATCTTTTCAGCGGACTGGTCTACAAGCGCGTGGTCGTAACCTTTGATACGAATACGGATTTTTTCTTTCACTGCCATGTGAAATTCGCCTCCTTGTTAGTTGGCGGGCAAAACTTACAACGCGCCGTGTTTTTCTTTACTGCGCATTATAAAACCGGCATTGCTGGGGTTTCAGACAATTCCGGACAGCAGATCGCTCTGCCGCTGTGCTTAAAGGCCGCAAGATCCCTTAGCACTTCCATTACTTTCGCCCGGTTTAAAATCGGACATACTCCGCGGAAATTTCCCGACTCGTGGTCGGCCACCTCCCGCATCATCGCATGTATAACGCCGTACTTACACAGCGTACCGTAGTATAATAGCACACTGTGAGCCAAAAATCAAGCTTTTTTTTACATTTTTATTTATTTTTCGGATTTTATTATTCTATCGGGAAAAATCGACGCCTGAATAAGATCCTCAGGCGTTATATCAAGCGCGTCCGCAATGTTGAAAAACACATCAAGCGAAAAACCGTATGCCATATTCGGAGCCTCGATACAACTTATAAGTCCCCTGCTGGTGCCTGCCTTTTCCGCCAACTTTTCCTGTGACAAACCTCTCAATTTTCTTAATGTCGCTATTGATATTCCGAGTTGTATAAAACGGTCTCTGTTTTTAAAGCTTACTTTCTTTCCCATATTACTCCCTACCTTTTCGCTTTATTATATAGGTATGGAATTTTTCTTTCAGTTCAAACAACACAGCACTTGACTAAATTTGATAGCAATATTATAATATTTGTAAATATTTGTATAATTATGCGAAAGGTTTAATATGAAAAACAAAATTAAATATATTAAAATGCTTATAAAAAAAGAAATCCCGTTAAGGGACAGGGATATTACAGGTACTCCGCTTTCCCCCGGCAACCCAAAAAGGTGCAAGGGAAACGGCGGGCACAGCGGCGCGGCAATCCGTTTTTCCTTTTTTAAAATAAAGCCTTTTAATAAGGAAAAACGAATTTTAAGTCGTCTGCTTCATTATATATAATCTTTCTTCAAGTCTTTTCCTTGTATTAAGCGCAGGGTCAAGTATAACCGCTCTTCGCAATTTTTCAAGCGTTTTTCCTATATCCTCACCGGTTATTCCGTGCTTTATAAGGTCCGTGCCCGTTATTTTAAGGTCGCGGATTTTATAAGGCTCTTTGTTTTTTATAATCTCGTAAAGCAAAACGGCGGCCGCCTTGCAGTCTTCCCCGTAAGCCTGTTTATAACCGAAACAGCTTTCAACCGCAGAAGGCGAGGTTAAATAAAGCATTTCTTTAATTTCAGGCTTTGTTTCGGGCTTCGGCATATTTAAAAGCGTTAACATATCCTTTGCGGCTTTTTTTGTTTTGTTGGGCGCCCGCAAAAGCTCCAATGCCTCCGCCGCGTCGACTCCCCCCGAATACAGAAAGGTGAAAAGCTTTATTTCGGGCGACTTTAAAAGCGGTATTTTATCATAATCCGGTCTGCTCTTAATGCCTAAAAAGCTTAAACCGCCCATATCGGTAAGCGGCTTTAAAGCGGCGGGATTTTTACCGCAAACGGTTTTTAAAAGCTCGGCAAAAATACGCTCCGCGCTTACTCTTTTAAGCGTAGGCGCATACTCCAAGGCCGCTTTAAGTGTGTTTTCTTCTATATCAAACTCCAAAACCGAGGAAAAGCGGAAAAGCCGCAAAATTCTGAGTGCGTCCTCGCAAAAACGGCGTTCAGGCTCGCCCACGGCGCGCAGCAAGCGGTTTTTAATATCCTCTTTTCCGCAAAAGCAATCTATTAAACCGTCCTTTTTGTTATAAGCCATTGCATTAACCGTAAAATCACGGCGCGCAAGATCCTCGCGTAAGCTTTTTACAAACACCACGCTGTCGGGACGGCGGTGGTCGCGGTATTCGCCGTCCGCTCTGTAAGTGGTAACCTCGTTCGGAATGCCGTTTATAATAACCGTAACCGTGCCGTGCTTTATGCCCGTAGGCACGGTTTTTTCAAAAAGCGATATAACGGTTTCGGGTTCGGCAGAGGTGGTAATGTCAAAATCGTGCGGCGTATCGCCGTTCAGCATATCTCGTACGCAGCCGCCCACGGCATATGCCTCGTATCCGTTTTTTTGCAGAGTTTCAATAATATATTCGGTATCGGGCGGTAAAAAAAGCATAATTTTTATTTTCCTTTCAAAAAAGGGTTTATTTTTTTGCGGTTTAGCAATATAATAATAGGTAAGATTATATTTAGGGAGTATCGGCTATGAAACAGCTTCGCGACGAGGATAAAATTATAACAAGGGTAAAGCATATTCATATGATAGGCATAGGCGGCAGCGGAATGTGCCCGCTTGCGGAAATTCTGCACGGCAAGGGGTATTTCCTTACGGGATCTGATAATAACGAAAGCGACCCCTTAACCAGAATTAAAAATCTCGGCATTAAAGTATATATGGGGCACAGCGCCGAAAATATAAAGGGTGCGGAGCTTATAGTGTATTCCGCGGCGATATCCGCCGATAACCCTGAGCTTAAAGCCGCGCGCGAACAGGGAATACCCACAATGGAGCGTTCACATATGTTAGGCGCGCTGACACGTCATTTCGATAACGTTATTGGCGTATGCGGCACGCACGGCAAAACCACCGTTACCTCTATGATAACACAAATTTTAATTTTAAACAAGATGGATCCTACCGCGGTTATAGGCGGAAAGCTGCCGCTTATAAATTCAAACGGTATTTCGGGCAAATCCGAAACAATGGTTTGCGAATCCTGCGAGTTTGTAGATACCTTTTTGCAGCTGTCTCCCGATATTGCGGTACTGCTTAATATCGATAATGACCACCTTGATTATTTTAAAACTATGGAAAATATGACTCTCTCCTTCCATAAGTTTTTGAAAATGGCGAAAACGGCGTATATAAACGGGGACGACAGCCGCGTTTTATCCGCCGCAAAGGATATTGACGCCGATATTATTACCTTCGGCTTTTGCAAAAACAATTTTTACCGCGCCGAAAATATAGAAAGCCGCAAATACGGCTTTTCGTTTGACGTTGTAAGAGATAACAAAAAAATTATAAATATCGAAATGCATATTCCCGGCAGACACAATGTTTTAAACGGCCTTGCCGCGTTTGCCGTGTGCTTTGATATGGGCGTTCCGGCAGACGGAATTAAGAGCGCCATAGAAAAATTTACGGGTGCCGGCAGACGTTTTGAATTTTTGGGCGAGTACGGCGGCTTTATGTTAGCGGACGATTACGCCCACCACCCTACCGAAATAAAAGCCACCCTTTCCGCCGCAAAGGAGCTTAACTATAATAATGTTATAGCGGTGTTTCAGCCCTTTACCTTTTCGCGCACCGCGCTTTTAAAAGACGATTTTATAAAAGCGCTTTCTATTGCGGATAAGGTTATATTAACCCCGATTATGGGCTCGCGCGAGAAAAACACCTACGGCATTAAAAGCGAGGATTTGGCGGCGGGGCTTCGCGATGTATGCGTAGTGGACGGATTTGAAAATATAGCCGATAAAATTGAAGAAATCGCCCGTCCCGGCGATCTTGTTATTACAATGGGCGGCGGCGATATTTATAAAGCGGCGCACATTATACAGGAAAGGCACGCCAAATGACCGAAAAGCTATACGATAAGGACTCTCATTTAAAGGAATTTGAAGGCACGGTTTTATCCTGCGAAAAAATCGGGGAAAAATATGCCATAGTTTTAAACCAAACCGCCTTTTTCCCCGAAGGCGGCGGTCAGCAGAGCGACCGCGGATATGCAGGCGACGCGTATATAGCCGACGTGCAGATAAAAAACGGCGTAATACTGCACTTCGCCGATAAGCCGCTTAACATAGGACAAGCTTACAAATGCAAAATTGATTTTGATTTTCGTTTCCGCAATATGCAAAACCATTCGGGCGAGCATATAATTTCGGGAATTGTGCATAAGCTTTACGGCTTTAATAACGTGGGCTTTCATTTGGGAACGGAAATGACCGTGGACTTTGACGGCGAGCTTACAAGGCGGCAGCTTGACGAAGTTGAAGACCTTGCAAATAAGGCCGTGTACGAAAATCTGCCCGTTAAAGCCTATTACCCGACCGACGAGGAGCTTAAAAGCCTTGATTACAGAAGCAAGCTTGATTTAAAGGAAAACGTACGGATCGTGGAAATAAAGGGCGTAGACGTTTGCGCCTGCTGCGCGCCGCACGTTAAGGCTACGGGCGAAATAGGCATTATAAAAATTCTTGATTTTGAAAAATACAAGGGCGGCGTAAGGCTGCTTGTAAAATGCGGGCGCGACGCGCTTTCCGACTACCGCGAAAAGTACAGGAACATACTCGAAATATCAAACCTATTGTCGGCAAAGCAGCCGGACGCGTCTGCGGCGGTTGTAAAGCTTAATAATCAGTTATCGGCAAAAAATGCGGAAACAGCCGCGCTTAAAAAGCGATTGATTGCCGAAATGGCGGCGGGCTTTGCGCCTAAAACCGATAAAACCGCCGTTTTTGAAGACGGGCTTGATATTAAGGAATTACAGCTTTTGGCAGACGCACTGTGCAGTAATGCAGGCGGCATACGCGGCGCGTTTTCGGGTAAGGACGGCGCGTTTTCCTTTGCAATATGCGGCGAAGAAACCGCACTTAACACATTTTTTATCGAGTTTAAAGCCGCGCTTACCGTTCGCGGCGGGGGCAGAAACGGCATAAGGCAAGGCACTGTAAGCGATACACGTGAAAAAATAGAAAGCTTTTTTGACCGGTAATTTAAAATAATTCTTTATATTACATAATAAAAATGGTATAATGTTTTTTATTAACCGCACACTGCAGGTGATTATTTGAAAGAAAAAATTATAAGGCTTATAAAAAGCGAGACCGGATCGTATCTTGTATTCGGATTTTTAACTACTGCCGTTAATTACATCTCCTTTTGGATCGCCCTTCAGTACTTAGGGTATGAAAGAATACTCACGGTCAACACCGTTTCATTTGTTTGCGCGGTGATTTTTGCATATATCACAAACAAAATATTTGTATTTAAAAGCACGTCCTGGCAGGTTGCGGTTTTGTTTAAGGAAATGCTCTCATTCCTTTCCGCAAGACTTTTATCGTATTTCTTTGAGCAGGCCGGTCTTTACCTCTGCACAGATATTCTAAAGCTTGAAAAACACTCGGTTTTAGGCATAAACGGCGTTTTAATTGCAAAAGTCGTTTTATCGTTTTTGGTTGTTCTTTTAAACTGGGCAGTAAGCAAATTTTTCATTTTCAAAAGAAAGTAGTGTAAAATTTGAAGGTTTTAATTATTATACCTGCATATAACGAACAGGAAAACATAATAAACACTGTAAGCAAGGTGCTTGATTATAAAACAGAATGTGATTTTCAGCTTGATTATGTTGTTATAAACGACGGCTCTAAGGATAACACATACGATATATGCAGAAAAAACAACATACGGTGCGTTAACCTTATACAAAACCTCGGTATAGGCGGAGCGGTTCAGACAGGATATAAGCTTGCAAATATGCAGGATTATGACATTGCCGTTCAGTTTGACGGCGACGGTCAGCACGACATAAATTCATTAAAATCCCTTATTGCACCGATTGTAAACGGAACGGCGGATTTTACTGTGGGTTCAAGGTTTATAGGAGACGGCGTAAGCTTCCAATCAACTGCAATGCGCAGGTTCGGGATAAAAATTCTTTCATTCACACTTAAGCTGTTTGCAAAGGTGAATATTTCGGATTGTACATCCGGCTACCGCGCCGCTTCCCGTGAAGTGCTGAAAATACTGGCGGATGACTATCCTATTGATTACCCCGAACCCGAATCGCTTGTTCATATAGCAAAAGCCGGATACAGAATAGAAGAGGTCCCCGTTAATATGTTTGACAGACAAGGCGGCAGCTCTTCAATTGCCTCATGGAAATCCGTTTACTATATGATTAAGGTCACGCTTGCAATTATTATTGCAAGCTTTCAAAGGAGATAGATCACAATGTCGCTTACTCTGAGAATAGGGCTTATAGTGCTATCGCTTATTTTTATTGTTTATGTTTTCAATAACGTAAACAAAAGAAAGCTGCAGCTTCAGTTTTCTTTAATTTGGCTGTTAATTGCGCTTGCAATTATTGTAATAGCGGTATTCCCGCAAATCGTATACTTCGCGGCAAAATTTATCGGAATAGAAGTATCGTCAAACTTGGTTTACCTTATTGCAATTATAACCCTTATGTTTATTTTAATAAATTTGACAATGAATATTTCAAAAATGTCCAATGAAATAAAGAATATTATACAATCTTTATCAATTAAAGACTTTCTTGAAAATGAAAGGAAAGATTTATATGACTGACGGTAAATGTGTTTTAAAACCGTTTGAGGGTGAAAAGAAAATTAAGGCATTAAAGATTTTTGCATTAGCTTTTATATGCTTTGCAGGAATTGCCTTTTGTTTTTTATATGCTGAAAATTACGGAAAAATGGACGAGGTTTATACCCCCGATGAGGGACATTATATAAAAATGGCTCAAAATCTGCTTTCGGGGAAATTTTACAGCTATTGGGGCGAAACCGCAGACGCCTATGTCACTCCTGGGTTTCCGATGTTTTTGGTTGCTTGTATGTCCGTTTTAGGAACGGGTTTAAAAGCAATACACACCATAAAGCTCATTCAGGCGGTCATATTCGGTATTACGGTTTTCTTAGTTTTTTTGTTAGCTTTTATGCTGACGAAAAAATATTCCGTATCTATAATAGCAGCGGCACTGGTCTGTGTAAATCCGATGAATCATTATTATTCCAGGTATTTACTTACGGAAACGCTGTTTGTGTTTACTATGATGCTGTTTTTTGTAACTGCCGTATATGCATGGAAAAAGGATAAATGGTTCGGATATTTATTTGCAGGAATAACATTGTGCGTCGCAGTTATGGTAAGACCACTGCTTATAGTTGTTCTTCCCGTTATAGTTGTTATTGATATATGCAAAAAATGGGGCGAATGGAGAGCCTTCGCTTTCAGCAGCGGTTTTTTTATTATCGGTTTTGTTATTGTAGGCTTGCCGTGGTGGATAAGGAATCTTGTTACTATGAAACAGTTTATTTTACTTGCCACACAAACCAATCCCATTTATGCGGGATTAGCGGAAAATGTTGAAGAATTAGGACTTACGGATCCCGGCACAATGTTCGGCAATCTAAAGCTGCTTTTTACACTCTTGATCAAACGGCCCGTGCAAACAGTATATTGGATGACATTAGGCAAGTTTTATAATATATTTCTTATCCCGTGCGAATGGCCATATGCTTCTGTTTATGCAAATTGCATAAACATTTTCACTGTAATATTAGGCCTTTCGGGATGTGTGCGGGCGCTGTTTACAAAAAGACTGAGAGTTCCGACAATTATATTTTTTATATATCTTTTAAGCGCTTTTATGTTTATTCCGGTACAAAGATATTCATTGGCATACCTACCTGTTTTAGCAATAGGCGTAGGCTACCTGATGTATATTGTATTTAATAAAAACTCCATTAAGGAAGATAATGAGGAAAGCTTGTGAACTGGACAGAAATAACCGTAAAAATACCCACCGAATACACCGATACCGCGGCGGCGATAGCCAATATGACCGTGCCGTACGGCATTTATATCGAAGACTATTCCGATCTTGAAGCAAAGGCCGAGGAAATAGCCCATATCGATCTTATAGACGAAGAGCTTATAAATAAAGACCGAACCGAAGCCCTGATTCACATATATATTTCGGAATGCGATAATGCGGCGGAGGCGCTTGCCTTTTTAAAGGAACGCCTTACAGCCGAAAATATCCCGTTTTCCTGCGGTGCCGAGGGCGTTAACGACGCTGACTGGAGCGAAAACTGGAAAAAATATTTCCACGCAACCGAAATCGGCGATAAATTAGCCATAGTGCCGAGCTGGGAAGAATACGATAATAAGGAAAACAGAAAAATTCTTCATATCGATCCCGGAGCGGCGTTCGGCACGGGAACGCACGCCACCACCTCGCTTTGTCTTTCAATGCTTGAAAATTATGTGGCAGAAGGCTCAAAAATGCTTGATATAGGCTGCGGCAGCGGTATTTTATCTATTGCTTCGGTATTGTTAGGCGCCGAAACGGCGGTAGGCGTTGATATAGACGCGCAGTCGGTTAAAACCGCAAAGGAAAACGCAGAGCTTAACAATGTAAGCGGCAAAACCGAATATATTGTAGGCGACCTTGCCGATAAGATAAACGGCAAATACAATGTTGTATGCGCAAATATTGTGGCGGACGTGGTTATAAGACTGCTCGGCGATGTGCGCACCTTTATGGAGGAAAACGCGGTGCTTTTGGTTTCGGGCATAATAGACGCGCGCGAAAACGACGTGCTTGCCGCCGCCGAAAAGCACGGATTTAAAGTAAAGGAAAAGCAGTATAAAGACAATTGGTGCGCGTTTGCGTTAATTTAAACCGGCAAAAATAATATCGGAGGAAAACGAATGCTTGAATTTGAACAGCTGAAACTGCGGCTTGAGGGCAACGAAGCGGAGCTTCGCGACCTGAAGGACGCGCTCGGTTACGACCGCTTAAAAAACGAAATAGAGGAATTAGAGGCTAAGACCTCCGCTCCCGGCTTTTGGGACGACACAGAAAATTCGCAGAAAATCCTGCAAAAAACGGGAAAGCTTAAAAACACGGCGGAAACATACGAAAAGCTCTGCTCCACCTATGACGACCTTTCGGTGCTTATAGATATGGGAAACGAGGAAGAGGACCTGTCGCTTGTAGACGAAATAACCGAAAGTCTTAACGAATTTGAAAACGGTCTTGCGGCACTTCGTCTTCAAACCCTGCTTACAGGCGAATACGATAACAACAACGCCATTTTAACCTTTCACGCCGGGGCCGGCGGCACCGAGGCTATGGACTGGGTATCAATGCTTGTGCGTATGTATACGCGCTGGAGCGAACGCCACGGCTTTAAGGTGCAACTGCTTGATTTTCTTGACGGTGACGAAGCCGGTCTTAAAAGCGCCACCCTCTTAATAGGGGGCGACAATGCCTACGGCTATTTAAAAAGCGAATCGGGCGTGCACAGACTTGTGCGCGTTTCCCCGTTTGACGCTTCGGGCAGGCGGCATACCTCATTTGCCTCGCTTGAGGTAATGCCCGAAATAAGCGACGATAACGACATTGAAATACGCGAGGAGGATATTAAAATGGACGTTTTCCGCTCTTCGGGAGCGGGCGGTCAGCACATAAACAAAACCTCCTCTGCGGTTCGTCTTACGCACATACCCACAGGCATAGTAGTTGCCTGCCAGAACGAACGCAGTCAGTTCCAAAACCGCGATCAGGCAATGAAAATGCTTAAATCAAAGCTGCTTGAAATAAAGGAACGCGAGCATCTCGAAAAGATCGAGGATATTAAGGGCGTTCAAAAGGAAATTGCCTGGGGCTCGCAGATACGCTCTTACGTGTTTATGCCCTACACTCTTGCAAAGGACCACCGAACGGGCTTTGAATCGGGCAATATAAACGCGGTTATGGACGGCGATTTAGACGGCTTTATAAACGCTTATTTAAAAGCCGCCTCAAAGGGCGAATTACAAAAGGTATAGGAGAAGATTATGAAAAAAATTATATGCTTACTGCTTGGCGTTATGCTTACGGCGCTTACATTTGCAGGCTGCGGTAAAACCGCCGAAAGACAGCTTTACAACGAGAAACTCAGCAAATATATCAATCTCGGCGAATATAAAGGAATAAAGGTTGATACAAAATCGGACGAATTTAAGGAATTTTATAATTCGGTTATTTCGTCGGACGTATCATCAAACGATTTATATGTTAAAAAAACCGAGGGCGAGGTTGCAAACGGGGATACCGTTAACATCGATTACACCGGCAAAAAGGACGGCGTCGCCTTTGACGGCGGCACAGCTGAAGGCTATGACCTTACAATAGGCTCAAATTCGTTTATAGACGGGTTTGAAACAGGGCTTATAGGCAAAAAAATAGGCGAAACGGTCGATTTAAACCTTACCTTCCCCGAAAATTACGATTCTTCCGAGCTTGCGGGCAAGGCAGTAGTGTTCACCGTTAAAATAAACTATGTAAAAACCGAAGAAGAAAGAAAACCGGAAGACTATTACTCGGAAATAGGCTTTAAAACCCTTAAAGCCTATACCGACGACGTAACGGAACGCGCGGTTAAAAACTATCTGCTCGATAAGGTTAAAACCGCTTCCAAAATAAAGGATTACCCGAAAACCGATATTGACACTATCTACGCCGCCTATAAAAACACCGTAGAGCAAAATATTAAAAACAGCTACGGCATTGATTTTGCCACCTATTTGTCATACGCCAAGACCACCGAGGACGCGTTTCGCGAGGACGCGGTTAAAAACCAGATAAAGCCCGCTATGGAGGCGCAGATGGTTGCCTATTCCATACTTGATAAGGAAAAATTAGGTCTTAAAACCGAAGAAGTAAACAAAAAGATAGACGAAACGGTTAAAAGCATAAATAACTCGCAGATTACCGCCGATACGGTTAAAAGCTATTACGGCGAATATTATTTTGAGTATTTGACCGTAAGCGAAAAAGCGGCGGACTATCTTTACAAAAAAGCAAAGATTTCTTAAATGCTGCTTGAAAAAATAAATATCCGCGATATAACGGACGAAGAGTATACTGCGGCTTTATATCTTTTTCCTGATATTCCGAAGCGCGGCGAGGATACAAAACGCACCTTGGCAGGAAGAATCCTGCTTAAAAAAATGATAAAGCGGCTTTACGGCAAGGAAGATTTTAAGCTTTGTTATAACGAAAACGGCAAGCCGCTTTGCGATTTTTGTTATTTCAACATTTCCCATTCGGGCGATTACGCCGTGTGCGCTGTATCCGAAAGAGAGATAGGCGTTGATACCGAGCAAATGCTCGGATTTAAAAAAAGAGAGCGTTATATGCTTTTTTCGGCAGAGGAAACAGATTATATAAACGAATGCGACAGCGAAAACCGCTTTTTTACTCTTTGGACTATGAAAGAGGCGTATGTTAAGGCGATCGGCGGCAGGCTTAAAAGCGCCGCCGAAATAAACCTTGTAAGCAATAAGACCGTTAATACGAGTCTCGGCGGATTTTTATTTAAAACGGAATACTTTAACGGTTATGTTATAACCGTTTGCGAAAAAACGGGGTGACCCTATGAGAAGTTTACTTGCAAGAATAGCGGATTTTATTCGCGAATCGGATAAAATACTGCTTATACTCTGCATTTTCACAAGCCTTTACGGCTGTGCGGCGGTATTTTCTGCAACACATTACAGAGAAACCTACCGCCCCGTAATAATTCAGTTTTTGTGCCTTATAGCCGGCGTTTGCGCGGCGCTTGTAATTTCGGCGATTGATTTTTCGGTTATATTAAAGCGCTGGTATATCGCGGCGGCCTTGGGCGTAATACCCGTTATACTTACATTTTTCATCGGCTTTGCACCGGAGGGCACGGACGATAAGGCGTGGCTTGATTTGGGCTTTACCACCTTTCAGCCGGCGGAGCTTATGAAAATATGCTTTGTTATAACCTTCAGCGCGCATTTAAGCAAAATAAAGCCTAATATAAACAAACCGAAATACCTGCTGCCCCTGTGCCTGCACGGCGCTTTTCCGGTACTGCTTATACATATGCAGGGGGACGACGGCACCGCTGTTGTATTTGCGGTTATGGTGCTGTTTATGATGTGGGCGGCAGGCGTTTCATGGAAATACTTTTTACTGCTTTTGCCGTTTGCGGTAATCGCGGCGCCGCTTTTATACTTTTTTGTTATGAACGACGATCAGCGTGAAAGAATTAAAAGTATGCTGGGCGCCTTCGACTTTAAGGCAATAGCCGCTAAAGACCCTAACGAGCAATGGCCTACCTATCAGCAGTGGCGCGGCAGAACCGCCCTTGCAAACGGCGGCTTTGCGGGGCAGGGCTTTTTAAACGGCGACTTTACCCAAAACGGCATAGTACCCTACGGCTTTAACGATTTTATATTTGTAAGCATAGGCGAAGAATTCGGCTTTTTGGGCTGTCTTGCGGTAATACTGTTGCTCGGCGCTATTTGCCTTCGCTGCCTGCACATAGCGCGCCTTTGCACAAAAGACGGCGGCAAATATATCTGTGTGGGCATTTTTGCAATGCTGTTTACGCAGGCGGTTATTAATATAGGTATGTGTATATCGCTTTTGCCGGTTGTAGGTATAACGCTTCCCTTTTTCAGCGCCGGCGGTACCTCGCTTTTATGCCTGTATTTTGGCATAGGTCTTGTGCTTAACGTATATATGCACCGCAATTCAAGAACAATTTATCTTCACGACGATATGAAATAGGAGGCTTTAAAAATGAAAAAGAACATTATAACCATAAGCCGTCAGTTCGGAAGCGGCGGCAGAACCGTGGGCAGACAGCTTGCGGAACGGCTTAATATTCCCTTTTACGACAGGGAGCTTGTAAAGCAGGTTGCCGAGGAAACAGGCTTTGACACTAAGTTTATAGAGGAAAACGGCGAATTTTCCCCATCTAAAAGCATTTTTTCCTTTGCGGTATCGCAGGGTGTTCCCTGTATGCAAAACGGGCTTTCGGTTTCGGATTTTATTTTTTGTATGCAGCGGCAGGTTATTTTAAAGCTTGCCGAAAAGCCGTGCGTCATAGTAGGCAGAGGGGCGGATTATATTTTAAGAGACCGCGACGATGTTTTTGATGTGTTTATACACGCAAGTATGGATAACCGTGCGGACAGAATAGTTCGCCTTTACGGCGAAAGCGAGAAAAAGCCCGAACAGCGCCTTGCCGATAAGGATAAAAAACGCAAAATTTACTATAAGCACTATACCGACCGCGAATGGGGCGACGCAAAAAATTACGATATGTGCCTTGATTCGGGCAGAATAGGAATAGATAAATGCGTTGACCTTATAATCGACGCTATAAGCTGAGAAAATTGCAGCGCAATACGTATCCCCTGTCATTGCGAGGGAGCAATGCGACCGCGGCAATCCGCTCTTTCCCTCCCCCGTCATTGCGAAGCCGCATAAGCGGCTGTGGCAATCCGTTCTCTTTTAGGGTATTACAGATTCTTTCACGCTTCGCGTTCAGAATGACACACAGTTCAGTCGTTGCAATACCCGCCGCAGGACAGTAAAAACGCTAAAATTTATTAAACTGCCTTTTTTTATTGCATAATAAAGCAAAAAATGTTAAAATACTTCTTGCCGAGCCTTTCGGCAGGGGGTATTTTTTATGCAGCTTAAAATTCAAAACGGCGTGGTTGAGCTTTCGGGCGAACCGATATTAAGCGAGGTCAATATAGAAATAAACGACGCAAGCAAAATTGCGGTAGTGGGGCGCAACGGCTGCGGAAAGACCACCCTTTTAAAGCTGATTTCGGGCGAATACAGCTTAACGAAGCTTGACAGCGACGAGCAGAGCTTTTTTGCGGTATCCGGCAAACCCAAAATCGGCGTGCTTACCCAAATGGCGTTTGATAACGACAGCGTTACCCTAATTGAGGAAATACGCTCGGCTTACAGTGAAATACTTTCGCTTAAATACGAGCTTGAGGCGGCGCAGGAAAAAATGGAAGCGGACCAAAGCGAGGAAAATATTAAAAGCTATACCGCACTGCTTGACCGCTTTACAAATTACGGCGGATTTTATTTTGAAAAGGAATACGAGGCGGCATTAAAGCATTTTGGCTTTACAGAGGAGCAAAAGCACCATCCGCTTTCGGAATTTTCGGGCGGACAGCGTACAAAAATCGCTTTTTTAAAGCTGCTGCTTTCAAAGCCGGATATATTACTGCTTGACGAGCCTACAAACCACCTTGATATCGAGGCGGTAGAGTGGCTTGAGGAATATTTAAAAAGCTATAAAAAGGCGTTTGTTACGGTATCGCACGACCGTATGTTTCTTGACAACACCGTTGATACGGTTTACGAAATAGAGCACGGCAAAACCCACTGCTATAAAGGCAATTACACGCAGTTTGTAAGGCTTAAAAAAGAGCTTCGAGAACAGCAGAAAAAGGAATACGAGGCACAGAAAAAAGAGATAAAGCGCTTAACAGAGCTTGTTGAAAAGTTCAGATACAAGCCCACAAAGGCGGCTATGGCGCAGTCTAAGCTTAAACAGATAGAACGTATGAAGCCCGCCGAAGCGCCTGAGGCTTACGATATGCGCACCTTTCACGCAGATTTTGAGCCGCTTGATACAGGCGTTAAGGACGTGCTTGACATTACCGACTTAGCAATCGGCTATGAAAAGACCTTATCTACCGTAAGCCTTAATATGAAACGCGGCGACAAGGTGGGAATCATCGGCGGAAACGGGCTTGGAAAATCCACCTTTATTAAAACCCTTATGGGGCAGGTTAAGCCTATTTCGGGCGAATATAAATTCGGTCCCAGAGTAAATATAGGCTATTTCGACCAGCAAATGGCGCTTTATTCAAGCGCCGATACGGTATTAAACGATTTTTTAAAGGCATTTCCCGGTATGACCGACTTTGAAGCGCGGAGCGCCCTCGGCGCGTTTTTGTTCACGGGGGAAGAGGTTTTTAAAACCGTGGATATGCTTTCGGGCGGAGAACGCGTGCGGCTTGCGCTTTGCAAAATATTTAAGCGCAGACCCAATTTTTTAATATTGGACGAGCCCACAAATCATATGGATATAGTAGGCAAGGAAACGCTTGAAGAAATGCTTGCAAGCTTTACTGGAACGGTGCTTTTTGTCTCGCACGACCGATATTTTATAAACAAAATATCAAACGGTCTTTTGGTTTTTGAAAACGGGAAAACAAGCTTTTATCCTTACGGATATTCGCAGTATCTTGAAAACAAAACCGCCCCCGTAAAGGAAGAGGTTAAGGCGGCGCCGCCGCAAAAGCAGAAAAAAAGCTTTACAACGCCGCTTAAGGAAAAATCGAAATACGAACGCGCAATAGCTAAGGCAGAGGAAAAAATATCTCTGCTTGAAGAAAAAATAGACGGGCTTAAGGCAGAAACGGGTTGGGAAGAAAACGCCGCCGATTATTTAAAGCTTTCAAGCCTGCAGGAGGAGATTGAAAGGGCGGAAACCGAGCTTGACGCCGCCATGGCGGAATGGGAGCGTTTAAGCGCGGAATATGAGGTAATTTCTGCCGGCTATTGACAAACGGCAGGTTTATGGTACAATTATTTTACTTAAATAACGGAGGCTGACGCTATGAATATATGGCACAACGTATCGCCGGAGCGCATAAAACCGGAGGATTTTCTTGCGGTAATAGAAATAACAAGGGGCGATAAAAAGAAGTACGAGCTTGATAAAGAAACCGGCTGTATTATTCTTGACAGAATACTGTATACCTCTATGCAGTATCCCGCAAATTACGGCTTTATACCGCGCACCCTTGCGGACGACGGCGACCCGCTTGACGTTTTGGTGCTGTGCAACGAGCCTATCGATCCGCTTGTGCTTGTTGAGTGTTACCCGATAGGCGTGCTTACTATGCTTGACGGCGGCAAAAACGATGAGAAAATAATCGCTATTCCATATAAGGACCCCACCTATAACGCATATAAAAGCATACACGAGCTGCCGAGCCACATTTTTGACGAAATGCGCCATTTCTTTTCGGTTTACAAGCAGCTTGAGGGTAAGCAGACCGCCGTTGAGGAAATAGGAGACAGAGAAGAGGCGCTTACGATCATTTCGCGCTGTATAGAAAGCTATAACGCGAAATTCGGCAATAAAAAATGAACTTTAATACAATTTTATCTGCGCTTAATATGGCTGAAATCGCTTCGTGGTACGGCGGTCTTAAAACGGTATACGCCGTTATAGGCGCCGTGCTTTCGGCAATGCTTATTTATAAGACCGCGTATAAGATAATCGGGCTTTTCTTTACAAGAAAATTCACCGCCGCAAAGCAAAAGCACAAATATGCCGTTGTAATTGCCGCAAGAAACGAAGAAAAGGTTATAGGTAATTTGCTTGACAGTATTGCCAAGCAAGATTACCCGAAGGAGCTTATTACCGTTTTTGTTGTTGCGGATAACTGTACCGACAAAACCGCCGAGGTTGCAAGAAACCGCGGTGCCGTTTGCTATGAACGCTTTGATAACGAGCATAAAACCAAGGGCTTTGCACTGCAGTTTTTGTTTGACAGAATTGAAGAGGACTACGGCAGGCAATCGTTCGAGGGGTATTTTGTGTTCGACGCAGACAATCTGCTTAAGGAAGATTATATTTCCCGTATGAACGACGCGTTTGACGCAGGCGAGAAAATAATCACCTCTTACCGCAATACAAAGAATTTCGATGAAAGCTGGATAGCATCTACCTATGCGCTGCACTGGCTAAGGTCTATAAGGTTCAACCACCGCGCGCGCTCGGTTTTGCGCCTTGCAACAAACATTCAGGGGACGGGCTTTCTGTTTGCAAACGAAATTGTTAAAAACGGCTGGAAGTACACCTCGCTTACAGAGGACCGCGCGCTCACCGCAGACGCGGTGGCGCAGGGCTACGCCATCACCTATAACGACGCGGCGGAGTTTTACGACGAACAGCCCACAAGCCTTAAGATTGCCTTAAGGCAAAGGCTGCGCTGGTCTAAGGGACATTTGCTTGCCTTTGCCGAAACAGGACCGTACCTTTTTATAAATATTTTTTGCGGCAAGCACTTTTTAAAAACGCGCTGGCAGGAAAAAGAAACCGAAAAGAAAAACAAAAGCTTTAAAGATGTCTGTCTGGGCTTGCTTGAATCGATACGTCACCGCGCGGCTTCTTACGATACCTTAATGCAGCTGACGCCGTTTTCGGTAATAAACATTGTGCGGTGGCTGATAGTGCCGGTTATCGCATACGGGTTTTACTGCTATACCTATGGGCTTTACGGCGCGGCACTGTTTACAAAAAGCACATATCTCGGTATGCTGCTTAAACTCCTTTTCCCTGTTAAAATAAGCGCGGCACCCGGCTTGCAGGCAATGCTTTGCGGTATGCTTATCGCCGTTTGGTGGCGCATCCTTTACAGGCTTGGCAAATACCTTGAAAATACCGTTACGGCAATTTACATATTCCTTACCGAACACAAAAGGATTAAAAAAATGCCGTTTTCAAAGCTTGCGCTTTATACCCTTACATGGCCTACCTTTGATATTATAGGGCGGTACACGCAATACGTTGCGCTGTTTAAAAAGGTTACGTGGAAACCCATTCCGCACGAAAGCAAGGTTACAATTGACGATATAAGCGGTAAAAAGACAAAGGAAACAGTCAATTCTTAATGCGGAATTATAAAAACAAAAGCTTTAACACAGCCGTTTTGATTTACGATGTGTTAAAGCTTTTTTATATGTTATAAATGCGTTTGCCATTTTGGGTGACGTTGCAATTTTCCGTTTTCCGCACCGCAATGACAGGTAAACGAAAGTATAACCGCACGCCATAAGTGTTCGCAATAACTAAATTGTATGTCATTCTGAGCGCTTGGCGCGAAAGAATCCGTATTCCCCTTTTAAAAAGAAAAACGGATTGCCGCGGGCTACGCCCTCGCAATGACGAGGAATATGGGCATATTTAAACACCACAAGTGCAATATATTATTTTTTAGGATATTCAAGATTATCAGGTAGTCCCATTATATAATTTGAAGACACATTATAAAATTTACATAACGTTACTATATGCTTTATCGGCAGCGCTTTTAATCCTGTTTCGTATTTATCGTAGCAGCTTTGGCTTATGTTTAACAGCCCGGCTATGTCTTTTTTATTTAGACCGCAATTATTACGTAATTGTTTCAGTATTTCGTTGTATTTCATATCAGTTTCACTCCTTTTTAAAAATTATAGCACATTTTTTAATTGAATTATTATTATATTCCATATGTGAAATATATTTTTTTAAAAGAAGTGAAAAACTGTTTTAAAGATAAATATAAAGATTATTTTATAATTCCGAATTACGCATTCCGCATCCCGAATTATCTATACTCCCTCAAGATCAAACGGCGGAATAAACCTGCCGTCCGCACTGCCGCGCTCTTGAATATACACCCTTTCAAAGCCCGTGAAGCAGATGTAATCAAGCACCTTATCGTATTCGCGCTTTGTAACGCGTCGGTTTATAATTGGCATATCCTTTGCCTTGCCGCACGGCATATACTGGCTCATTATACTGAAATAAGCGTTGGGCGTATTTTGCCTTACAAAATCAAACACGCGCATTGCCTCGCGCGTGCCCTGCGGCAGCAGCAGATGGCGGATTATAAGCCCCCTTTGCATAATGCCGTTTTTAAAAACGCACTCGCCCTGCTGTCTGTATTCCTCCGCAATTGAGGCGGAGGCATAATCGGGGTAATCCTCCGCTCCCGAATAAGCCCTTGCGCGTTCGGGCGAAAGATACTTTAAATCGGTAAGATAAATATCAATATAACCCTTAAGCGCCTTTATCGCGCTTAAGGTATCGTAACCGCCCGTATTATAAACTATTGGGATTTTCGGCTTATATATATCAAGCGCCTTTATAACGGCATAATAATAATGGCTCGGCGTTACAAGATTTATGTTTTCGGCGCCCTTTTCTTCAAGCTCCTTAAATATATCGGCAAGGCGCTTATATGTTACGGCTTTGCCGTAGCCGCCGTGCGAAACGCCGTAATTCTGGCAAAAAACGCAGTTAAGGTTACAGCCCGAAAAAAACACCGTGCCCGACCCGTTTTTGCCGCTTATGCACGGTTCTTCCCAAAAATGCAAAGCAGCCCTTGCAACGCGCGGCTGCAAAGGCATTTTGCAAAAGCCTGTTAAATTTTCGTTTTCGTCTCGCTTTGCGTTACACCCTTTCGGGCACAGGCTGCATATCATTTGTCGGTTTCTCCGTTTTGGGTTTGATTTCACATATCCTGCGGCGCGCTTTAAGCTCGTCGTAGGTTTTTTTAAAGGTTACCCTGCCGCAAAAGCGCCTGCGGCAATTTTCACATTCAAATTTAGCCGAAAACCAGCGGTTTCGGTAGCGCCAATTTGAAAGCTGTTTAGCGCTTCCGCCACATTTGTCGCAATGGAATTTAAGAAGCTTTTTATCTATTCTTTCATCGTTTATATCCGATATAAAATAAGGCTTAAACCGAAGCCTTTTATAAAATTCCGGGTCGGCGGTATTTCTTATAAGCGGCTCAAACCGTTCCCTGTTATAGCACCTTTTAAGCAGCGCCGCGCACAGCAAGCTGTCGTCCCGCGCGGTGTGAAGCTCAAGCCCCTCGTAAGTAACGTTAAGCATTTCTGCGGCGGCAGACAGGGATATCTGGTTTTTATCGTTATAGCCGGAAAGCCGCAGTTCCCCCTGAACAAAGCGCTGAAGATCCAAATATCTGCCTATTTTAAAGGTCTTGTCGTTTAAAATATACTCTTCGTTTTCCTTTATGGAATACAGGTCCGAATCGCTCCAGGTCATTGTTACGGCGTCGTCCGGCGCCCAGGCGTTATAATCGTCCACCGCTGTTTCAAACGGCACGCCGGCAAGCATTTTTTCGGTTGTGATGCCCGTAAGCCCCGCAAATCTGCCCGTAACCTTTTTTGAAATAGAGGATTTTACCGTTTCAAGAAATGTATCGGCAACCTCAAAATTTTCATTAAGCCTTACCGCGCCTATTTGCAGTATTTGGTTTAAAAAGCGCCTGTGCTTAACCGAGTAGGCGCTGTCCCATTCAAGATCAAGAATAATATACTGCATTATTTCTTTCTCGATTCCGCTTTCATACGCTCTTCCTTATTAAGGATACGCTTGCGAAGACGTATATTGTGCGGAGTTACCTCTACAAGCTCGTCGTCCTTTATAAACTCAAGCGACTGCTCAAGCGAAAGTCTTGTGGGCGGTACTAAACGCAGTGCGTCGTCAGAGCCGGCGGCGCGTGTGTTAGTCATTTGCTTTTTCTTGCAAACATTGCACACAATATCCTCATTCTTCGGGTTTTCGCCTACGATCATTCCCTCATAAACGGGAGTGCCCGCGCCTATAAACAGCTTGCCGCGGCTTTGGGTGTTGAATAAGCCGTAGCCCGTTGCCTCGCCTGTTTCGTGCGCTATTATAGAGCCGGTGGAGCGCTGATCAATATCCCCCTTAAACGGCTGATAGCTGTCGAACACGTGGCTCATAATACCGTTGCCGTTAGTATCTGTAAGGAAGTGCGAGCGGTAGCCTAAAAGCCCGCGCGCGGGTATTAAAAACTCAAGGTGCGAAGCGCCGCCCTCGCGCGTGCCCATATTTTTAATTTCGGCTTTTCTTGTGCCGAGGCGTTCCATAACCGCACCGACGTATTCCTCAGGCACCTCTATCATAAGCAGCTCGATAGGCTCTAAAAGCTCGCCGTTTTCGCCGCGCTTATAAATAACCTCCGGCGGAGATACCTGAAATTCATAGCCCTGACGGCGCATAGTTTCAATAAGTATTGAAAGGTGCAGTTCTCCCCTGCCCGAAACCTTAAAGGTATCAGCCGAATCGGTTTCCTCAACGCGAAGGCTTACGTTTGTCATAACCTCTTTAAACAGCCTGTCGCGCAAATTTCTTGAGGTTACAAACTTACCGTCCTTGCCCGCAAATGGTGAATTGTTAACCATAAAGTTCATTGAAAGGGTGGGCTCGTCTATTTTTACAAAGGGCAGCGGCTCTATTAAATCGGGAGAGCACGCAGTCTCGCCTATTTCAAGCTCGGAAATGCCCGCAACCTGAATTATATCGCCGACAGAGGCGCCTTCCTCCTCAACGCGCTTAAGCCCCCTGTACATAAACAGCTTAGCAACCTTAACGTTCGAGGCTGTGCCGTCCTTATGGCAAAGCGCAACGGTCTGCCCCGTATGCACCGTACCGCGGATAACCCTGCCGACGCCTATTCTGCCCAAATAATCGTCGTATTCTATATTTGAAAAAAGTATCTGAAGCGGCGCTTGCGTGTCGCCCTCAGGCGGATCTATTTCCTTAATTATCTCGTCAAACAGCGGCTTCATATCGGTTCCCGGAATTTCGGGCGAATAGGTGGCGTAGCCGTCCCTGCCCGAAGCGAAAATAACGGGAAATTCTATTTGGCTTTCATCTGCGCCAAGCTCTATAAACAGATCCAAAACCTCGTCTACAACCTCGTGCGGACGCGCCATGGGTCTGTCTATCTTATTTATAACAACAACCGCTTTTTTACCGAGCGCCAGCGCCTTTTTAAGCACAAAACGGGTTTGCGGCATACAGCCCTCAAACGCGTCTACAAGCAGTAAAACGCCGTCGACCATCTGCAAAATACGCTCAACCTCGCCGCCGAAATCCGCGTGGCCCGGAGTATCCACTATATTTATACGCACGCCGTTATACATAACGCTTGTATTTTTGGAAAGTATGGTAATTCCGCGCTCTCTTTCAAGGTCGTTAGAGTCCATAACGCGCTCGTTTACCGATTCGTTTGCTCTGAACGTACCGCTTTGCTTTAAAAGCTGATCTACAAGCGTGGTTTTGCCGTGGTCAACGTGGGCGATTATCGCAACGTTTCTTAAATTCTCAATTTTAGCCATATTCTTACTTCCTTTATTTCTGTACAAAAGAATATTATACTATACGCGGCTTTTTTTGTCAACCGAGCGCATTTCGCTTAACGCCGTTTCCATTTCGGTATGAATTTTATCGCCAAGCTCGTGCGTTGTGATATCCTTATAATCCTCATACCTTATAACGTCAAGCACCCTAAGCTCGATTACCGTTCGGCGCAAAAACATACGCCGCGGTATTGAGCGCGTGTTGTTTATCGCGCAAACCGCAATATCCGCCTCTGACCTGTATCCAATTTTAAACGACCCGTTTCTGAACGGCAAAAGCTCGCAGGTTTTGCTTGTGTACCCTTCTGGAAACAGCCCTATAGAAGCCTTGCCCGATTTTAAAAGCCTTGCCGCCTCTATAATGGTTTTTGCCGCGGCGCGGTCGTTTTCGCGGTCGATAGGCAGGCAGTAAAGGCGGTGCATCGCCTTTGCGATAAACGGCATTTCCTTATAAATATCCTTTTTTCCTATAAAGCCTATGTCGGCGCTGCCGAATGCGGACATTAACATTATGGGGTCAAAATCGTGCTGGTGGTTGCACACAAAAAGCATACGCGCGTTTTCGGGTATCTTATCCGCGCCCGTAACCTCTACCCTTACCCTTGTAAGCTTTAAAAGCAGCGGTATTGTTATATTTGCAAGCTTTCTGAACGCCGCCGTGTGCTTCGGCGGTTTATTAACATTTGTAAACGCCACCCAAACGCACACAAAAGCAAGGTGCAAAAGCACAAGCCCAAAAAAGGAAGTGATAAACAGCACGGGAACCAGCCACCACGAATACGGCTGCCTAAGGATCCCGAAAAAATTGTTAAGCACAGGCAAAAGCACCGCGCTTAAAACAAGATAAAAATAAAACATACCGCCGCTCCTAATTTTGTTTTCTTACAATTTTATATTCGTCGTAAAAATCGTAATACGGGCAATTATACGTCTGCGAAGATAAAAAACGCTGCATTTCGTCCTCGTCTAAATCTATTTCGCAGTACATACAGTCGCTTTCCGCGTCGTATACATAATTGGCGCAGCTTTCACACGCTGTCTTTTTCATTGCTTTTATCAGTCACCTTTGATCTAAGTTCGCTCATTCTGTCAAACACAGCCTTATACCGCCCGTTTTTAAGGCTCGGAAACGCCTTGAAAATTCGCTTATGCACAAAGCTTCTGCCGGCAAGCATTGAAGAAAATTCCTGCTTTTTCTTCTCGTATTCGGCTTTAAGCTCATCAATTTTAGGCCTGCTTTCTTCGGCGAAGGCGCTGCCCTTTTCCTTTGCGGCTATTGTGGTATCGCTTATATTTTCGCCTATTTTATCCGAAACCGCCCTGAGCGCCCTTTCAGCCTCTAACAGCGCCCTCATTTTTTTAGGCAGCTTTACAAGCTCGGTAAGGGTTACTGCAAAATCGGCGATAAATGCCGCCGAAAATACCGATAAAAGCACTATTCCGAGCGCAAACGGCGTTTTCACTATAAGCATATACACAAAGCGGTGCACCGCGCCTATAACAAACGAAGCGGCAAGCCCCCACAAAACGGTGAATTTAAGGCATATGTAGCCCTTAACGTTAAAGGGCATATCCGAATAATCCCACCATTTATCGTGAAAAAACCTTTCAAGCACAAATCCGGTAACAAATTCAAGCGCCGTGGTAAGCGCGGCAGAGCCTAAAAACAGCAAAAACGGTTTATCGCGAAGGCTCCAAAGGCAAAGCACCACTATAAGCATACCGAACCCGTAAATAGGGCAAACCGGACCGTTTAAAAAACCGCGGTTTACAAATTTACCCTTATTAACGGCGGCAAACGCCACCTCGCAGCACCAGCCCAAAAAAGCGTAAATTAAGAATATCCATACGGCCTCATACAAATTTGCAGGCATAAATATCCCCCTTAATCCATAGGCTCGCCGTCTTCACCGTCGGTAGCAGAAGACGTATCGGAAGACTCGGCAGGCTTATCTTCAGACGGCACCGACGAGGAAGACGAAGGCTCGCTTTCGGGCTTTGAAGAAGAGCTGTCCGAACTGTTATCGGACGAAACGCCGCTTTCCGGCTTTGAGGAAGAGCTGTTGTTCGAAGAGGTATTATCGGTAGGCTTAGAAGACGTAACCGACGAGCCCTGCGAAGACTGCGACGGCTGATTTTTAGAGCCTGTGCTGCCCGCCGTTCCGCCTTTGTTTCCGTACCAATCGTTCTTTTCAACGCCGTTTGCGGCTATATAATCCTCAGGCTTTATATCGTCGTAAATAAATGCCTTTATAAGCTTAGAAGCATAATTAAGGTCGTAATAAACGCAGGAGCCTACTCCCTTTACGCTTTTAGAAGACATCTGATATTCAAACATAGGTATACGCGTTTGTTCAAACGTAGGCGATTTTAAAAGAATATTAAACGCAAGGCTTATAATTTCGGAATATGAAAGCGAGGTTTCGCTGCATGGAATAAGCGCTTTTGCAAGACCTACGTATTCGCTTTTGCCGAGCTTTACAGCCTTATTGAAAAGCTGCTCCATAACAAGGCGCTGACGGTCGGTTCTGCCGTAATCGTCGTTTACGCCCTCTGCATTGGCGGCGTGGCGTATTCTTGCATACGCTACCGCCTGCACGCCGTTAAGGTGCTGAACGCCCGCCGATTTGATATAATATTTGCTTGGGTCAAGACCTTTGTATTTGCAAATTTCTTCCACATTTCCGTTAAGCCCCAAATTCGCAACATACCCATACTCATGCACCATAGTGTCAAGCTCGCCCTTTGCAAGCTCAACCTCTATTCCGCCTACCGCGTCTATAATATCCGCCATACCGTAAAAGTTTACCGTGGCGTACTCTGAAATATCAAGCCCGAATATTGTGTTTAGCGTCTTAATTGCAAGCTCCGGACCGCCCTTACGGTAGGCGCTGTTGATCTTACCGTAGGTGGTCTTTCCGTTATAGGTTATAGGCACTAAGGTATCGCGCATAACCGACATTATTTTAACCTTTTTGGTTTCGGTGTTAAGGCTCATTATCATTATACTGTCCGAAAGACCTTTAAACGATTTCGGGTCTCGCGTGTCTATTCCGAAAAGCGCAACGTTTACTATTTTATCGTTAATAACGCTTTCAAAGCCCAAATCTTCGGGATTTTTTGTAATATCGTTATAGTTATAATTAAATAAAATCCTGAAAGCGCCCACAGCAACGGCAAGTGCCAAAACAACCGAGGTACAGCTTACAGCCGTTACCCTTTGCCATTTTTGAAGACCGCGCCACCAATTTGTAAATTTATTGCCGCGTTTTCTTTTTGAATAATGCCTTCCTTTCATTTTGCTGTCGCTTACAATATCTTCAAAATGATCGGAGGTCCTTTCGGTAGAGGAATAAATATCCTCGCCCAAAAACTCAAACATATCGTTATTGTTTTCCATATTCACACCCAAAATATTTTTATTTTCCGCTATATAAGCGCTTTGTATATCTCGCTTTTTCTGAAATGCGACGCCTCTGCCGCCTCCTTTGCGGCGGATGAGGTCGATTTCCCCTCGCTTATAAGACGTTTGGCAAGGCTTACCGCATCTTCAAGCGTGTACTCCTCTGTTTCCTCTTCCCTTTTTCCCTCTATAATTAAAACGAATTCGCCGCGCGGCGTGTTTTCGCGGTAATATTCCGCCGCCGCGTCGAGCGTGGTGTTAAACACCGTTTCGTGAATTTTAGTAAGCTCCCTTACAATTGAAACTTTACGGTCGCCGAGCGCCGCCAGCATATCGTTAAGCGTGGCGTTAAGCTTATGCGGCGCCTCGTAAAAGATCATTGTGCGTTTTTCGTTTTTAATTTCCTCCAAATGCTTTTTACGGCTTATTTTATTAACCGATAAAAAGCCCTCAAAGCAAAATCTGCCGCTTTCCATACCCGAAATTGCCAAGGCGGTTATAAGCGCGCTCGGCCCCGGTACGGATTCCGCCGTTATGCCGTTTTCGTGCGCCTGCCTTACAAGCTCCTCGCCGGGGTCGGAAATTGCCGGCATACCTGCGTCGGACACAAGCGCGCAGCTTTCTCCCTTTAAAATTCTTTCAATTATAAGATTTCCCTTAGTATTTTTATTATGCTCGTAGTACGAAAGCATTTCCTTTTTAATATCAAAATGATTTAAAAGCTTTACCGTTACGCGCGTATCCTCCGCGGCGATAAAATCCACCTCGGACAGTACCCTTACCGCGCGCGGACTTAAATCCTCCAAATTCCCTATCGGCGTACCGACAACATAAAGTTTTCCGCTCATGATTATAAGTACGCCTCCTTATACGATCCGTATATCCCTATCATTTCGGGCGAATATTCGCCGTTTTCGTAAACATAAAGCGTAGGCTCTATGCGAAGGCCCGTGTTTGCACACTTTCGCCCCTCTATAAGCACAAGCCACGGCTCCTTGCCTACCCTTTTGCATACAAGCCTCAGCCGTTTCGGCTCTAACTTAAATTCGCGCATTAGATCCGTTATTTCGGCAAGCCTTTCGGGGCGCTGGCACATACAAAGCCTTCCGGAAGTCTGAAGCAACCTTGCCGAAACCGAAATTATATCACGAAGCGTGCAGGCAACTTCGTGCCGCGCCGCGGCAAAAACGCCGTCCGGATTTTTAAGCCCTGCGTTCGGCGCCTTGTAAGGCGGATTGCAGGTAACAAGCGTATTACAGCCGAAATCTACCTTGCCCTTTAAATCGTTAAGGTCTGAATTAAGGGCGGCAAACCTGTCCGTGCCGTTTTCACGGCTTGTCCTTTTTGCAAGGCTTATCGCCTCCTCGCTTATATCAACGCCTACGGCGGATTTAAGATTTCCGTCCCTTAACATTAAAAACGGAATTATACCGCAGCCGGTGCCTAGGTCAACAAGCTTATCGTTTTTTTTAGCCTTTGCAAAATCGGCAAGCAGCACCGCGTCCGTACCGAAGGTATGGTGCGGCGAAACGTTTATGAAAAAGCCGCCCCCCAAGGGCTCTTTTTTAATTAAGCTCTCGTCCATTTAACGCCCTGCGGTGTGTCCTCAAGCACAATTCCCATTGCCTTAAGCTTATCTCTTATTTCGTCGGCGGTTTTAAAATCCTTTGCCTTTCTTGCCGCGGTTCTTTGCTCTATCAAAGCCTCAATGTCGCTGTCAAGCGCTTCGGTTTTGCGGTTATAAACAATTCCCAAAACGCCGGTAAGCTCGTCGAACATATCCGCACAGGCAGCAAGCGCATTTTTGCCCGCTCCGCCCGCTATTAGGGTGTTAATATCGCGCACAAGCATAAATATCGCGGCAAGCGCGTCGGCGGTGTTAAGATCGTCGTCCATAGCGGCAATAAATTCCTGTTTGCGTGTTTCGATAAAATCAGGTATTTCGCCGCCGTCCGGCGCATTTTTAAGCGCAAAATCTATATTATCGCGGCAGGTATAAAGCCTTTCAAGCGAATTTTTCGCCTGCTCTATTACCTCGTATGAATAATTTATGGGGCTTCTGTACTGGCAGGCAACCATCATATAGCGTATCGGCTCATAGCCGTATTTTTCGGCAACATCGCGCACGGTAAAGAAATTACCGAGTGATTTCGACATTTTATGGTTATCAACGTTTATAAAGCCGTTATGCATCCAGTAATGCGCAAATTCACAGCCGTTTGCCGCTTCGGACTGGGCGATTTCATTTTCGTGGTGCGGGAAAATAAGGTCAAAACCGCCACAGTGAATATCGATGGTTTTGCCGAGATATCTGCCCGCCATTGCCGAGCATTCGATATGCCAGCCTGGTCTGCCGTTTCCCCAGGGCGACTCCCAATAAGGCTCGCCGGGCTTTGCGCCCTTCCATAAGCAAAAATCCATAGGGTCTTCCTTGATATCGGCAACGTCTATTCTGGCGCCTGCCTCAAGATCCTCAAGCGGCTGATGCGAAAGCTTGCCGTAATCCTTGAATTTTTTGGTGCGGTAATAAACATCTCCGCCCGATTCATAGGCATATCCCTTATCAAAAAGAGCGGAAATTATATCAATTATCTGCTGTATGTTTTCGGTAGCTCTTGGGTGAACGGTGGCTTCCTTTACGTTTAAGCCCTTGGCGTCCGTCCAGAATTCGTTGATATAGCGCTTTGCAATTTCGGGTACGGTCGTACCCTCCTCGTTTGCCTTTTTAATAAGCTTATCGTCAATATCGGTAAAGTTTTGAACAAAGGTTACCTTATTGCCGCGCCATTCAAGATAACGGCGCAGCACGTCGAACACGCAAAGCGGACGCGCGTTGCCTATGTGAATATAGTTATAAACCGTAGGACCGCAGGCGTAAATTTTAACCTCGCCCTCATTTATCGGCTTAAATTCGTCCTTTTCCCTTGTAAGGGTGTTAAATATCTTCATTGGTTTCCTCTCCCGATTATATTATCTGTTTTCAAGCAAGTGAAGATAATCTATGCATATCCTTGCCTCTGTAACGCCGTCGGGATTGCAGGTCTCGCTTTCAACGATCATACGTATGTTATTTTTAACAGCATAATCGTAAACCCTTGCAACGGGCGCCTCGCCCTTTCCGAGCGGTCTGCCGTTTCCGTCCGCCAAGCCGTCCTTAATATGAATACAGGCAAGCCTGTCTCCGACCCTGTCAAGCAGCGCGATCGGATCCTTCATTCCCACAAACGCCCAGTACGTATCTACCTCAAGCTTTAGATCGGTGCGGTAAAGAAGCTGCTCGTATATAAGCGATCCGTCTGCGTTAAGCACAAATTCGTGCGCGTGATTATGGTAAGCAAGCGTTATTCCGTCCTGTGCCAAACGCTTTGAGATTTCGTTTGCCTTTTTCACAAAATCGTCTAATTTTTCCTGCGAGCTTAAATCCACGCCCGGCAAGATATAAAGCCTGTTGCCTATCGCCTTATGAAACGCAACGGTTTCGTTATAATTATTTACAAGGTCGTCAAACGAAGAATGCGTGCTTGATACCTCTATGCCGTTTTTATGCAGCATTTCGTTTATTTCATCGGGATTATGCCCGAAAAATCCCGCAAATTCTACCGAAGAATAACCAAGCTCCGCCATTTGCCTTACCGCTTCGGACAAATTGTTTTGGGCAAGATCCCTTACGCTGTATAGCTGTATACCGTAGTTCATTTTTATCACCTTTTAAATTATTATTTTTCCTGCAGCGCCTTTTCAAGCTCTTCAATGCGCTTTTCAAGGCATTCCATTTTTTGCTTTACGGGGTCGGGCACGTGAATTTGGTCAAGGCTTGCGCAGCCTACCTTTTTGCCGTCCTGCCGCACTATCCTTGCAGGCACGCCCACGACCGTGCAGTTCGGCGGTACCTCCTCAAGTACAACCGCGCCTGCCGCAACGCGTGAATTATCGCCTATTTTAAAGGGACCTAACACCTTAGCGCCGGCGCTTATCATAACGTTATTGCCGACGGTAGGGTGGCGCTTTCCCGTATCCTTACCCGTGCCGCCTAAGGTAACGCCCTGATAAATAAGCACGTCGTCGCCTATTTCGGCGGTCTCGCCTATTACTATTCCCGTTCCGTGGTCTATTACAAGTCTTCTGCCTATTTTAGCGCCGGGGTGAATTTCTATACCCGTTTTTCTTACGGCGCGCTGCGAAACGTATCTCGCTAAGAAAAGCAAGCCGTGGGTATAGTAAAAATGCGCCCTGCGGTACATTCTTATAGCCTTAACGCCGGGGTAAAGCAGTAATATTTCCAAAAAGCTGCGCGCGGCGGGGTCTCTGTCCTTTACCGCCTTTACGTCTTCTCTTATTCTGTCAAACAAATAAACGCCCCCTATTTGGTAGGATCAACAAATTCTCTGCTGTCAAGCAGATAAATGACCCCCGATATAATACATAATACGGCGGAAACCCAGAAAAGTATACTTATTATAATATTACAGCCCGTAACAAACGCCGTATTGCCTATATTGAAGTCGCCGATAAGCACATAACAGAACAGCGCAAAAATTATACCCGCCATTTGGCTTACGGTTTTGCACTTTCCCCACATATTCGCGGCTATAACCTTGCCGCCGCTTGAAACCACGACCAGCCGCAGCGAGGAAATAAGAAATTCCCTGAAAAGAACTATAAAGGCGATCCATGTAACCTGCCAGCCTATTCCCATTTTAATAAAGCCCAAAAACGCCGCGGTGGTAAGCATTTTATCGGCAAGGGGATCTAAAAACTTGCCGAAATCGGTTATCATATTATACTTACGCGCCATTTTGCCGTCTATCATATCGGTAAGCGAGGCGGCTATAAACAAAATAAGCGCCGCGGTGTAATGAAAGGGAAAATCTATCATTAAAGCCGCCATAAAAAAGGGCGTTGCTATTATTCTGCCTATTGTCAGTTTATTAGGTGTGTTCATTCTTCCAATTCTCCCAACAAATCGTAATCAAGGGTATCGTTTATTCTAACCTTCACAAACTCGCCTATAACAAGCGGGCGCGAAGACATAAAGAATATTTTTCCGTCCACCTCGGGCGCGTCCGATTGGGTTCTGCCGAAATAGCACTTAATATAGTCGTCCCAGCCCTCTGTAAGCACCTCGGTTACGGTTCCTATCTTTTCCTCGTTTTTCTCTGCCGATATTGTCTGCTGCAGCTCCATTATGTTGTCCATACGGTCCTGCTTTGTCTGTTCGTCTATCTGGTCGGGAAAAAGCGCTGCGGCGGTATCTTCTTCGGCGGAGTATGTAAAGCAGCCGAGACGGTCGAACCGCTTTTCCTTTACAAATCGCGCAAGCTCGCAAAACTGCTCCTCGGTCTCTCCGGGAAAGCCCGTTATAAGCGTGGTTCTTAAGGTAACGTTTGGTATGCGCGCCCTTATTTTATCTATTAAGGCGGAAAGGCTTTCGTAATTGCCCTTTCTGTTCATTCGCTTTAAAATATCGCCGTTTACGTGCTGCAGCGGTATATCAAAGTATTTTACAAGCTTTTCTTCGCTTGCCACGGTATCAAGCAGCTCGTCGGTTATCCTGTCGGGATAGGTGTAAAGCGTTCTTATCCAGTGAAGCCCCTCTACCCTGCAAAGCTCGCGCAAAAGCACGGCTAACATAGGCTTGCCGTAAATATCCTCGCCGTAAGCGGTCGTATCCTGCGCCACAACCGTAAGCTCCTTTACGCCGCCCATTGCTAACCTTTGCGCCTCTTTAACGCAGTCTTCAATGCTGCGGCTTCTCATTCTGCCCCTTATTTTCGGTATCGCGCAGTAGGTACAGCAGTTATCGCAGCCGTCGCCCACCTTTAAATAGGTGCTGAAGGGGTAACTGCCCAAAATTCTGTCGCCGTTCAGATCAAGCGCCGCCTTTTCGGCAAAAAAGTTACGCTTTTCGCCGCCTAAAGCCTTTTCAACTATTTTTGCAATATCGCCGTCTGCGCCTATTCCAACGCACACGTCCACTTCGGGAATTTCCTCGGTAACGTCGTTTTTATAGCGCTCGGCAAGGCAGCCCGTTACTATAAGCGCCTTACATTTACCCGTTTTTTTATACTGCGCCGCCTCAAGTATATTTTCAATTGCCTCTGCCTTTGCTTCCTCAATAAAGCCGCATGTGTTTATTATAATGGCGTCCGCCTCTGCTTCGGGCGCGCCTATTTCATAGCCTGCTTTTTTAATGGTTGCAAGCATCATTTCCGCGTCCACCTGATTTTTAGGGCATCCGAGCGACACCATACTGATTTTATACATAATTACACTATTCCTCGCTGTATTCAAGCTCTTCGCTGTATTTTTTAAGCGCTTTTTTTACCGCCGAAAAGGAAAATCCCTTTCTTATAAGTGCGGCGTAAACCTTTTGCGCGCCGTTTTCGGTTTCAAGCTTACGCGCATATTTTTTCTCTATTACCGCGATTATTTGCGCGTCCTCGTCGGTATCGCTTTCGCTTACAACCTCTTTGGCAATATCCGCCGGCACGCCCTTTTCTATAAGCTTACGCACCGTTTCGCGCGCCGAAACATTGCTTTCAAGACACCTTGCCGCAAAGCCTTCGGCAAAGCGGCGGTCGTCTATCAGACCTACCTCGCAAAACCGCGCGATCACCGCCGCGCTTGCTTTTTTTTCAAACCCTGCTTCAACTAATTTTTTATACAGTGCTTTTTCGGTGCGGTCGGCACGGTCTAAATACCACAGCGCGCGCGATTTTGCCCTTGCATATTCCGATTCGTATAAAAGCTCCTCTGCCTTTTCCTTTGAAATATCGGCGCCCGCTTTAAGCGAATGATCCGTGCAAACGTCGTTATCAAGCAAAATTTCACCGTCTTCAAAGGAAACCAAAGTCAGGTGCTTTTTCTGCCTTTTTAAGGCTGTTATTTTCATCAGTCTTCTACCGCTATATCAATATCAACCTTTTTGTGCGGTCTTATATTTTCTGGCGCGGTAGGCTGAATAACCGTCTCGTCCTCCGCCGCTTCCGACTGTCCGCCCGTTACCTCGCTGCCCGATTTAACGGCGGCAAAAATTTTAGCCTCAATCTCGTCGGCAAGCTCCTTATTGTCGGAAAACAGCTTTTTAACCGTATCTCTGCCCTGACCGAGCCTTGTTTCGCCGTAATAAAACCACGCGCCCGATTTTTTAAGCACGCCCGTTTCAACGCCCACGTCCACAAGCTCGCCCACGTGCGAAATACCCGTGCCGTACATAATATCAAATTCAGCCGTTTTAAAGGGGGGAGCTACCTTGTTTTTAACAATTTTAACCTTTGTGCGGTTGCCTATAACCTCGCTGCCCTCTTTTAACTGTTCGCCCTTGCGAACCTCAATACGAACGCTTGAATAGAATTTAAGCGCGCGGCCGCCCGTTGTAACCTCCGGATTACCGTATACAACGCCTATTTTTTCACGCAGCTGGTTTATAAAGATCGCCGCGCAGTCGGTCTTTGCAAGAGCGCCCGTAAGCTTGCGGAGCGCCTGCGACATAAGCCTTGCTAACTGACCTACGTGTGAGTCGCCCATTTCACCCTCGATCTCCGCCTTTGTTACAAGCGCGGCTACCGAGTCGATAACTATAATATCAATAGCGCCCGAACGCACAAGCGCTTCGGCAATTTCAAGTGCCTGCTCGCCCGAATCGGGCTGTGAAACAAGCAGACTGTCGATATCAACGCCGAGCTGCCTTGCATAAACGGGGTCAAGCGCGTGCTCAACGTCTATAAACGCCGCCGTGCCGCCCGCCTTTTGGGTTTCGGCAACGCAATGAAGCGCCACCGTGGTTTTACCCGAAGATTCCGGACCGTATATTTCAATAATTCTGCCCTTCGGTATACCGCCTATACCGAGCGCAATATCAAGGGTAAGCGAGCCTGTATGTATCGTGCCCACATTCATTGCGATATTTTCGCCCAGTCTCATAACGGCACCCTTGCCGAACTGCTTTTCAATTTGCTCCATAGCGGTTTTAAGGGCTTTTTCCTTGCCGTCCGCCTCGGTAACCTTTGCAGGCGATTTTAAATTGCTGTTTTTCTGTGCCATTGTTATCCCTCCGTATTTTTAAAGCCGTAAACCGTGCGGTCTATGCCGCTTAAATCCTTTTTAACGCCGATGTTTTTTAAGCCTGCTGCGCAAAGCAGCTCTGTTACCGCCTGCGCCTCGTTAATACCGACCTCAAAGCACATCATACCGCCGTTTTTAAGGCAGGCTGTGTAATTATTTATAATAGCGCGGTAAAAATCCAACCCGTCCTCACCGCCTAAAAGCGCCGTTTCCGGCTCGTACTTTGTTTCGGGCGATATAATTTCCATCTCGTTTTTCGGTATATAGGGCGGATTGCTCACTATAAGGTCGTATAGCTTATCGCCGCCGTCGCCCAAAAGCACGTCCCCCGTTAAAAGCCGAGCATTAACTGCGCTTTGCCTTTTTATGTTTTTTTCGGCATAACGCGCCGCTTCTGGGAATTTTTCAAGCAATGTTACCGCCGCGTCCTCCCTTTCCTTTGCAAGGGTTATGCCTATACAGCCGCTCCCCGCGCAAAGATCGAGTATCTGCGGATTTTTCACCGCCTTTAAAAAGTCAAGACATTTTTCCGCTGTAATTTCGGTGTCCGCCCTCGGCACAAGCACGCCGGAACCCACATAAAAATCCCTGCCGTAAAAGGACCATTCACCGAAAATATACTGAAGCGGATAGCGCAGCTGCCGCTGTTTTATTATTGCGGTAAGATTGTTTTGCTGAAAGGCGGTTAAAGCGTTTGTGTAGTTCATAAGTATTTCGGAATTTGAAAATCCCGTTATATGCTTTATTATCTGCTTTGCCTCAAACACATAATCTTCAATTCCGGCGCTTTCAAGCGCGCGTTTTGTGCTGTTATATGCTTCAAATATGTTCATTCTTCTCCGCCTGTCTCCTGCTTCTCGGTATCGGCGGCGTCAACGCTGCGGTCAACGTCCGGCACGGCAGGCTCGCACGCCTTAAGCGCGGCTATTGCAACCTCTATCATACCGTCGTCAGGCTCCTTGGTGGTTATTCTTTGCAGCCAAAGACCCGGAGCGGAAACTATTTTGGTAAATATATTGTCATATCTGCCGCACACCCTTAAAAGCTCGTAGCCCGCGCCGCAAACTATCGGTATAAGCAGTATCTTAACTATTACCCAAAGCCACGCTATATTGTAAACGCCGGGGAAGATCATTTGCACCACCGTTGAAAATATAACGCTTATAAGTATCATAAGTATCATAAACGAGGTTCCGCACCTTGGGTGAAAGCGGCGCTGTATACGCACGTTTTCAATCGTTAAGGCAAGCCCCTTTTCGTAGCAGAAAATGGTTTTATGCTCGGCGCCGTGATACATAAACACACGCTTTATATCCTTCATTAGAGAAACCGCCCAAACGTATACGACGAATATCGTAAGCTTTAAAAGCTGCTCTATGCTTGACCGCACAACGGGGGTAAACTCGGTACGGAACAAAAGCCTTAACCCTGAAACGGCAAGCCTTGGCAGCAGCATAAACAGAACAACCGCAAGCGCAACGCCCAAAACCGAGGCGATAACCATAACAACGTTCATAAGCGCGCCGCTGTCCTTTTTTTCCTTTTTGCCGCTTTCCTCTTCAATGTCGGTAAAGCCGGATTTTTCCGCCGAAAGCATCATAGCCTTGTAGCCCTGCGCCATCGATTCTATAAATCCCGCAACGCCGCGAAGCACCGGCAGCCTTAAAATTTTACATTTGTCCTTAATACTGCCCTCGCTTAAATAAGATACGTCTATCGATTTATCGGGGCACCTTACGGCAAGCGCGGTTTTTTCGGGGCTTTTCATCATAATGCCCTCTATAAGCGCCTGACCGCCTATTGATGTGTATTTAGCCAATTTCATTCTCCTTTGCTTCCGCCGCGTCTTCTTCGGTCTTTTGCGGCTCCGGCTCGTAAAGCGGCAGAACTATCGTAACGGTAGTGCCCGCTCCCTCGGTGCTTTCTATAAACAAAAGCCCCTTATGCTGTTTTATAATCTCGTCCGCAACCGCAAGCCCTATGCCCGAACCGCGAACGGTTTTATTAGCCTTGTAAAACTTTTCCTTTACCCTGTCGATATCCTGCGCGGGAATGCCCACGCCCGTATCCTTTACGGTTATGCGCACGCAGCCCTCCTCGGCAGTTTGGTCCACAAGCACCTGACCGCCGTTTTCGGTGTATTTAACCGCGTTGTCTATTATATTTATAAAGACCTGCTTTAAGCGGTTCGGGTCGCCCAAAACCGTTATATCTTCGGCAGGGCGCGTAAATATAAGCTCTATTCCCTGCTTGCGCGCAAGCTCTATATACATATCGACCGATTCGCCCAAAAGCTCGGATATATTAAGCGGCTGCGAAACCACCGAAAGCCTGCCCGTTTCCATACGCGAAAAATCAAGCAGCTCCTCAACAAGACCCGAAAGCCTGTCTGCCTCGGACAGTACCACGTCAAGCCCGCGCTTTACAAGTGCCTCGTCCGTGCCAAGCGACATCTTAGCCGTTTCGCCCCAGCCCTTTATGGCGGTAAGCGGAGTTCTTAATTCGTGTGAAACGGAGGATATAAAATCGTTCTTTAAATTTTCCGCCTCGGACAGCTCGGAAGCCATATAATTTATGGTATCGCAAAGCTCGCCTATTTCGTCGTTTTTCTTTATTTCAATTCGGGAATTAAAATCTCCCATTGCAATTTTTCTTGCAATATTGCTTACGTCCCTTATGGGCTTTACAATCGAATTTATAAAGAAAAGACCTGAAAACGCGCAAAATCCCAAAACCAGTATGCCCGCCAAAACAAGCACAAGCACAAAGCCCGAAACCGTGCGGTTCACGGCGTTCAGCGAGGTTATCCACCTGTAAGCGCCCATATATCTGCCCGCCGCGTCGTAAATTACGGTGGTGCACGCCAAAACCCTTTCGCCGTTTGCGCTTTTAATTTTTGCCGCCGCCGTTTCGCCGTTCTTTTTAGCCCTTTCGTAATCGGGCATACGCTGATCGGTGGGCTGAAAGCCGGTTGTGGTAACGATTATATTGTCGTGCCGGTCTATCACCTGCACCTCAAGCTTGGTCTTATACTGAAAATCCCCCGCAAGCTCTACTGCTTTATCCTTAAAGCTTTTGGGCGTAGCCGAGGAAAGCGAGTTAAACTTATACGTAAGGTCCCCCGCCATAACCTCTACCCTTTCGGTGTAGACCGAGCTGAAAAATACCGAAAAAGCGATAATAACCGTGCTTATTATAAGCGCCACTATTAAAAACATATTAAAAAACCATCTTACGGCAATGCTTTTAAATTTAATCTCAAGCTGCACGGCTTTTACCTCCCTTTCAAAAAGCTATTTTATCTTGTGTTCCACTTGTAGCCCATACCCCAAACCGTTACAAGATGCCGCGGCTGCGAGGGGTCGTCCTCTACCTTCATTCTAAGTCTTCTTATATTAACGTCCACAATTTTTTCTTCGCCGAAATAATTGGTACCCCATACCTTATTTAATATGTCGGTTCTGTCAAGCGCGGTATCGGGATTGTTGAAAAAGTATTCTATCATCTGAAACTCAACCTGCGTAAGCTCGATATTCTTACCGTTTTTAAGCAGCGTTCTGCGGCGCAGGTTTAAGCTGAACTCGCCTAAGGTTATATCGTCCGCCGCCTTAGGTTCGAGCTTTGCGGTATGCATTTCAACACGCCTGTAAAGCGAATCGACGCGCGCCAAAAGCTCGGTAGGGCTGAACGGCTTTGTTATGTAATCGTCCGCCCCTAACATTAAACCGCTTATTTTATCCATTTCCTGCGTTCTGGCGGTAAGCATTATAATACCGAGCGTTTCACTGCGGCGTCTTAGCTCCTTACAAAGCGTAAAGCCGTCCATACCGGGCATTGAAATGTCAAGCAGGGCTATGTCAAAGCCCTCTGAGTCGCTGTCGTAAATTTCAAGCGCCTCTTCGCCCGAACCTGCCTCCACCACGGTGTAGCCGACCCTTTTAAGGTTTATCGCCTCAAATTCGCGTATTGCGGTCTCGTCCTCAACTATCATTATGCGTTTCATATATTCACCCCATCAATATAAAAGCTTAAAACTTTTCCGCACGCTTTCCAAGGTAAGCTCGTCGTCTGCGGCACTGCCTATTTTGCAAATGTAAGACGATACGCCGTCGTGCGTTATTTCGGCGTAACCGCTTTTTTTGTACTCGCCCTTATCCCAATCGCTTTTTTTCACGGTTTTAAAGCTTATAAGCATTTCGCCCACCGCGTCCGACGCGTTATCGTAGGAATAAATTTCTCTTAGCTGCGCGGCGCTGTCCCTTAAAACCGCTATCTGCCCCGACCATTTAGAGGAAAGAATGTAATAATAGCCGTCGCTGTCGTTCATAAGCGCCGTCACCTGATTTGTAAGCGTTTCGCCGTTATATGAGCACCAGTTTATAAGGTAAAGCTTATCGCCTGAATCCGGTCTTATTACCGAGGGCACGCTTTCCTGCACGGGTATTTCGGCAATACCGTCGCCGTTTATATCCATAACGCCGTAGCCCGAAGCCCTGAGCGTTGCCACCGTCTCGCGCGATTCGAAATTTAAAAGCGGGTTTACAAGCCCGTTTTTATCAACAAAAAGCACCTCGGTTACAGCGCCGATACCCTTTGTTTCATCTATGTAAACCGCAGTTTTACCCGAAGAAAGGGTAGATACCACCGGCTCGCTTATGCTTTTAACCGTTTTATCAAGCTCGCAGTAATAAAGCATTTTAAAGCCGCTGTCGTCAAGACTGTAAAGCGCGGCGGAATTAAGCTGCTCTGCGGAATTTAAATTTATTATAAGCGCCTCGTTTGTGCCGTCGTCGTTAAGGTCGCAGCACACAAAGCTGCTGTATTTTTGCAGGGTTCTTTCAACAAGCCTGTTGTTTTTAAAGCTGTAAACGCCAAGCTGCATTTCGCTGGCGCCGTATATTTCCCAGCCTACAAGTATTTCCTGCACGCCGTCTCCGTCAAGATCGCAAAAATCAATGCGCTCCACGCCGCCCGCGGTTATTTTTTGCTGCGCCGCAGATACCCATTTGCCGTTTTCACTGCAAATAATATTTATATTCATTGACTGCACGTTATTTTCGTTTCGGCTGTAAAATGCAAAGGCTTCAAGCGTGCCGTCGCCGTTTATATCGTTTTGTATAACGGCGGAACGGAAATTCCCCTTAGAAGGATACTTAAGCGTGTATTCGCCGCCGGCGCTTGCCGCTATTGCCGCGGCAATAGGCGCAATATCGCCCGAAAGCTCAGGCGGACTTAAAAGCTCGGCGGTATCGCCCGCAAGCATACTGCACCCGCAAAGCGGCAGGCAAAGCAGCGCCGCAATGCCGGCTAAAAGCCGTTTTATGCGTTTCATATATCCGCCTCCTTTGTGAAGATATAGTCATACATATTTGATTATATCACAAGCCTTTATAAAAATAAAGAAATTTTTATGAATATTCGGTATGTATTATTTTTGCAGGGTAATAATATATTCAGGCTTTAAAAGTCATAAATTTTCAAACCCGAAAGGACGGTTACAATATGCAATCACAGGCAGGCTCGTTTATTAAGGGGCTCGGCACCGGAATGGTAGCAGGCGCGGCGGCTCTTGTTGTAGGCAAGGTGGTAATGCAGGACCATAAAAACATTACCAAAGGCTCGGCAAAGCTTGTTAAAGCCGTCGGCGATTTTGTAGACGGCGTACAAACTATGTTTAGGTAATAAATACGCCAAACAGGCAGATACACGGAAAACCGCTATGTATCTGCCTGTTTTCAAGGTTGCCTTTTATAAGGTAAGCTTGAAAACGGTAAATGACAAATTAAGTCGGCTGTATTAAAATACCTTTTGCGAGGTGATACAATGAGCAACGAAGAAATATTAGAGGAATTGCAGGAAGCGCTTAAAGGACTTGAGATGAATATGGTATTTTTAAGGCTGTTTTCGTTAAAAGAAGAAAGCCTGGGGCGCGAATATTCGCCGCAGGCAATAAATGACTGTAAAAGCAATTTAATAAATTCGGCAAAGCAATATACATACGATTATCTTGCCGCGGTTAAAATTATGCTGGGCAAATAAATTGCATTTTTAAAAGCTCTGTCATTGCAAACGCCGTAAGGCGCGCGGCAATCCTTTTTTCTTTTAAGGGGGTGGCGGATTCTTTCGCGCTATGCGCTCAGAATGACACACCGTTTAGTTACCACGAATG